>Ga0256405_10003150_pt1 | contig 35085 bp, 31 predicted proteins | sample RumenRJG_02DNA_FD_189096 | JGI IMG/M metagenome (GOLD analysis project Ga0256405, IMG submission 189096) | Bovine rumen microbial communities from Lethbridge, Alberta, Canada - RJG_02 | ecosystem: Host-associated > Mammals > Digestive system > Stomach > Rumen | place: Canada: Alberta...
TTGACGTTCATATTATGGTGGTGCCGAGCGGTAACGGAACAACAACGGTACCGCTTCCTCATCCTTTTATTGGAAAACTTGCAGATAAGCTTTCTAAAGACGTAAAGATAAAAGACAAGGCCTGTGCTACAAAAGACAGCGTTGCAAAGCATGATGACAGCATGCACATGCAGCTGCCTGGTACAATCAAGTTCCAGAATAATCCTAAAAAAGAAGGAAACGTTACTGGCGGTACAAGCCCTAAGGTAAAAATCAACGGCAAGGAAGCTGCGGTTATAGGCTCTCAGGTAAGCACCTGTAATGACGTGGGCGCGCAGAACAACAGTACGGTAATTGCGCCGGGTGCCAGCATGCCTATGCCTGTAATCATCAATCCTAAAAATACGGAAGAATGGAAGAGAGAGCAGGAAGAAAAGGAAAAGAAGGAACCAAAGTTTTCTAACGTAAAATGGGGAAGTTCCAGCGTAGAAGAAGGTAAGGAAGTTGAACTTACTGCAAGCGTACAGGACATTGCAGACGGCAATATGGTAACGCTGCAGGTATTCCCGGAAGGAAAAGGCCCTGAAGACGGAGTACCGATTGCATCGTTTCCGCTTACAGTAAAGGGTGGAAGTGTAAGTGCAAAGTGGAGTTATCACGCAAATAAAAGCGAACTGCCGCCAGACAGTGATCCAAAATTTATTTTCAGCGCCCACTGTGCCTGGTGTAATTTTGAGAAGAGCAGCAACTCGCTTGAAGTAAAACTTATTCGCCCTGAGATAAAGAAGGCAGAATGGCAGGATAAGGACGGAGCTTCTACAAGTAAAGGCCTTGTTGGAGAGACTCTTAAACTTCATGCAGAAACAAAAGATATGGAAGGTGGTGTAACTTTCCGTGTTTATGATGACAAGGGCAGACAGGTATTTGAAAAAGGCGCTGAGATAGAGGGAGACAAGGCAGAGGCGGAATGGAATCCTATTGATACAAGACAGCCTGATGATACACGGGATTTGAAATATAGTTTTGAAGTTGTTGGTAATCGCTGCAAGAAAATAGAAAGCGGTGCATGTCAGGTAAAGAATCCTAGAGTTGTTAGTATGGATTGGGATAAAAAAGCAATAATGTGGGGAGATGAAGTTGAATTAACAATTAATACCTTTGAAATGTCTGATGAAGCTCCAAAAGCGATTGTAGAAGTTTGGGAAGAGGAAAGAGAGTCTCCAAAAAAATTAATTTTTTCTTCGGATATTGCACTTGATAAAGATGAAAATACATTAAAAGTACCATTAGATATTTCGCTTGCTGATATGTCTAAGTTTGATAATGATGATGATTATCGAATTTATGCAACAGTTAATATTGAACAATGGGGTAAATATTTTAAGCAAGATAAAGATAATTATTTACTTATATCAAATGATTTATAAAAGAGGAATGAAAAATGAGAAAGATATTTTTTTTAATAATGACAATTTTATTACAGAGTTCTATGTTTGCATTTACACCGCATATTAACAGGGGTAAAAATGAAGAAATTTCCATTGAAAAAGCCTATTCAGAACTACGGATAACTGAAGCTGAACTGAAAGAGTTTAATAAAGAATTTTTTGGACATATTGAAACTTCAACTGACTTTCCATCATCCGAAAAACTTTCCCAAAACACAGAATATCGTGTTTTCAAGCAAACTTTTACAGAAACAAAGGAAAAACTCTACAGAGTTTTTTTTATAGTATGTGATGATTATGACGAAGAGAAACAAAATTTATTTCAGAAGATTTACTATACAGATGGAACTTCAAAAGGAAATTTAATTTACGCAGATTATTATGACGGTTTGGTCAGTTATAATTATGACAGTTTCTCCATGGTACAATTAAACATAAATTTAATGCCAATAATAAAAGAACAAAAAATAGCGGGAATAATGATTTATGGTATTGAGTCTGATATTAAAAAACACATAACAACTCATAAAGCTGTAATATACTGGCGGAAAGATTTTTCAACTGCTGATTTGAAGAAAGGAATAAGTTCTGATATTGATATAGAATGTTCTACCCCACAAATTGACGAATATGATGTCTTTAAATATACAATTCAGAATGCCTTTGATAAAAATCCATCAACAAGTTATGTGGAAGATACAGAAGATGATTTAATGTATGTAGCCGTAATAAACCCCAAAATCACCAAGTTTGCCATAATTAATGGTTATGCGGCGAATGAAAATTTATATTTCAATAACAATATCATTACTGAAGTTGCAGACGAGTGGTCAAACGACAGTAAAAATCCGAAGGAAAAATTAACAGCGACAAACAACAGGTACAAATTGCGCAACGATTGTTTGACCTATCAAGTTGTCAATTATAAGAACTTTTCAAATGGTTATATTATTTGCTCAAAAATACAGGCTGGAAAAAAATATTCGGACACTTGCATTGCTGAACTGGATTTCTATAACGAAAAAACGGGATGGATTTTTGGGGGTGTAAAATGAGTGATACAAGAAACCTAGAAGTTCCATATTTTTCTCAACGTAGAAATAAAACTGTTTGGTATGAGCATTATCCAATTGATTCGAAAAAAGTTGATAAAGATGGAAAATCATTAGCAGGAAAATTGGTTGAAAATGGTGCTACTGACTCTAAAGCAAAAAACAGTTGTAACATAACCTGTCTAGCAATGATTTTACATTATTTTGGAGTAACAGAAGATACTCCAGACGAAATGATGCGAAAAATTTTTGATCCTTCAAAAGAAGAATTGGAAGCATACACACAATCCCAAAAAGATCTAGTTACAAAAGCTTATACAAATAAAGAAGTATTAGAAAATATAAATAATCTGAAAACTTTTTCAGAAGAGTTTTATAAAGTACAAACAGAAATTTCAACAAAATCAAATTTTGCTGAAATAAAAAAAGAAATTTTAGCAGGCTATCCTGTATTAGTTTCCTGTGGCTTATTGCAGGTATATGAACAGAGTGAATATGTTCCTATAAGTAAAGAGGATGCATATTATGCTATTTTTAAAAAAGAAGGATCTGAAAAAAAATATGATGATAAAATTTCCGAATATATCAATCTGATATCAGAAAATAACAAAAAACTAGAAAATGATAATTTAGCAATAGACGATAAAGAAAAAATTACAAAAGAAATTGAAAAAATTACTGAAAACAAAAATAAACTTGAAAATAAATACAAAACAATTTATGAAAAATATCTTAATGAGGAAAGATATCATGGACACTTTATAGTTCTCAGAGGAGTAACAGAAAAAGGTGTAATTATAAATGACCCATGGGGAAAACCTATAATTCAACCAAATGGAAAGGCAACATATTCCATCATGGACGGTGATAATGTTGAACTTAAAAATAATGAATTTAAAAAACAATATTTTCCAGATGGGCATTTTTGGTCATGTTTGATAATACATGCTAAACACTGGAAGTTTATATCGCGAAACAAAAAATTTGATGTTGATGATACAGATTTCTTAAAAAATTGTCATGAAGCAGAATTATTTGAACATGGTGGCTTCCCAATAAAAAGAAGTAATTTATGGCATAATGGAGTGCATTTTGGAAGTAAAATCGGAGATGACATTTATCCAATAGGAGCAGGACAGTTAATAGCTGCAAGGATTATTAATAAGGATGTTGAAAATGATAAAGCTCCTAAAAATGGAAGTAGATGTTTTGTTCTTGTAAAACATCAAATAAAAATAAATGAACAATTAAAAGATTTCTTTGTTTGCTATATGCATTTAGAACCTGTTAAAGATTTTGATATTATTACAGACAAATATCCTTCTCAAAAAACAAATATAAAATGGCTTGATGAAATCTTAGAACGATCTAAAAATAGAAATCGTGTTAGTGCAGCCTTAAAAATTACTGATAGGGACTTTTATGAAAGCAATGACACAAAAGGTGAAAAGGTTATTGGAAAACTTCCAAATTCAGGAGTCTTTGTAGTTAATAAAATAGTTGATGACAAAATATTTTTTTATTATGAAAAAGATAAAGTGGTAAATGAGTATTGGGTAAAAAAAGATAGCATATATTCAGCTGACGACAAAACAGAAGCATACCAAAAAAAAATAGAAGAGTTAAAAACAGGAAAAGTTGTTTATTTTTCTGATATAAAAAATGATTCTTGCGTGGAAGTAACAAACAGTATGCCAATCGGAAGAATGGGGAAATTTTCTGGCTTTTCATGTGATAACAAAATAAAAAGTATACATTTTGAGATTTTTTCAAATTCCTTAGTTATAGATAACAAGTCTAATGATTTTAGAATTATAGAATTATCTGATTTACCTAAAAATTTACAGACTTGCGATTCTTTATGCAATCGTGAAGAAATGATAAAATTTTTTGAAGATAAGCAATTATATGGTAATGTTGTGGATGTGTTTTTGAATTTGAAACAAAATGGCGTAATTTCAAAATCAGAAATGCTTACTTTTTATAAAGATTATGAACATTCAAAAATTTTTCAGAAATATATAGTACAGCACATATCGGAATGGTCTGATAAAATTAATTGGGAAGAGGCTTTTAAACAAGCAAAAGGCGTTCCGAATAAGTATTTTTTAGCTTTTTTGCCAAAAAATGAAGATTTTGTAGGAAATTTGGAAGAATATGTTAATTCAGTTTATGAACCATATAAATGGCTAAATAATGATTGTATTAGTGCAATGAAAACAGAAGATAATAACTTAAGAAAAGGAGTAGCATATTTTTATCATCCGGTAAAATTTATAGAATGGCTTAATAAAAATGAAGTTTAAGAAAGTGTTTTTGTATCCTTTTATCACCCTTGCAGGCTTTCACGGGCAAGGGATAGGAGTGGCGCGGAAGCGTTCGCGAAGCGAATGGAGCGGTAGCGGAACCACGGAAAGCCTGTTTTTTTGCGTAGCAAAAAATGCCCCCAAAGTAGCTTATAGCTTATGGAAACCGCTCGCAGGGAATCGTGCTTGGCTGTATTTATGACATGAAGCATAAGCCCCGCAGCACAGTACTGATAATCCGAGCCACAGTTATCTTGTTCAGACAAAGAAACACCGTCTAGAAATAATAGATGAAGAGGGCAAGGAAGAAATCCGTTTTGAAACTGCAGCAGGCAAGCAGCTGGCCGTGCAGGGCGACAAGGTAATGGGCTTTGACGTTCATATAATGGTGGTGCCAAGCGGAAACGGAACAACAACAGTGCCGCTTCCTCATCCATTCATTGGGAAGCAGGCGGAACGAGCCCTAAGGTAAAGATAAACGGGAAGGAAGCAGCCGTAATCGGCTCCATGGTCAGCACGTGCAATGACGTGGGGGCACAGAACAACAGCACTGTCATAGCGCCCGGGGCGAGCATACCCATGCCGGTGATAGTGAACCCGCTGAACACCGAGGAATGGAAGCGCGGGCAGGAAGAATCAGAAAAGAAAGAACCTAAATTCAGCTCTGTAAAGTGGGGGGCAATCGAATCAATCTTTCTTACAATTAAAAAGTGAAACTGATAGCGAGAAAATAGCTCAGAAGTATGATATAATATTTTAAATATACAGGTATGATGACCGTTAATTTAGGAGACTGTATAAATGCGTGAATTTACACCAGAAGAGAAAGAGAAGATTATTAACACTCCAATAACACTGGACTGCTTTGATATGGCCGGGTTTGAAAATTTATTCCCATATTTTGAATATGAATTTAATCGTTATATTCTTGAATTAAACAAGTATAGGGAATGGGCATCAACTAATAATTGTGTACCAGAAAAAGATAGGATTAAATACTTTAATTTTTTGGTTCGTCTGCTTCCGAATAGCTACAAGGTGGTAAATCTTGTAACGGAAAGAAAAGACAAAAGAACAAATTCCTGAATCGAGAAAGAATTTCTTAAATAAGCAGTGTACATTAAATGAAAATTTTATACGAGGGATATAAGCTACATTGGTATATGAATATATTATATAAAACTGGAGAACACTAAGATGCAAATAATCGGAATATATCTTGAAAAAGGATGTGATAAAAGAGTTATAAAGAATTTGCATGATGGCTGGTATCCTTTCGGTATTTTTGATGATTGTCATGGAATATTTGAAAATGGCATTATTTCAAATAAAGGAAAATACAAAAAGATTCAGGAGCAGATAAAAGAAAATCAAGATTTTGTTAATAAGCTTTATAAAATTAAAAATTCAAAATCTCCAAGCATAAATCTTAATTGTATATTGGGAATGAATGGCTCTGGAAAATCAAGCTTGCTCAACCTTGAATATCGAATAATCAATAATTTTTCTTGTAAAATAAATTATTACTTAAAAGATTTTAATCAAGGGCATTCATTAGTATGGGCTACAGGATTTAATGCAGAGTTGTATTATTATCTCAATGAAGACATATATTGTATTCAAATAAAAGATAACAATAAATTTGAATTTGTTGGACATGATGAGAATATAAACAATCGTAATCCAGTTGAAAGGGCAGAACTTATTTATAAGAATTGCGAGGAGTTAAATCATCTTTTTTCTGTATTGGGCAATAATAAAGTTACAAGGAAAGAATATCTTACCAACGAGAAAAAACTGATAGCGTTACTTTCGGAGCATTTTTTCTATTCAATCTCTACTAATTATAGCATTTATTCAAATGCGACCGTGAGGGATTTTGTAAAGGACGAAGAGGAGGAATGGCAAAAACAAATCTACCATAAAAATGATGGCTATTTAACTCCTATCGTGTTAGTGCCATATAAAGATTATGGAGCCACAATTGATACTGAAAAAGAATTAAGATTGGCAAAAGAACGAGTTAGTACATTGTCTCTTTTAGTTTATTTAGAAAGTGGCGATGACTTCATAGAAAATCTGCTACCTACAAAAATTAAATTCGCATTAAAATCATCAAAATTATATGCTGAAGAAATTAAAAAGAAGTATATTAAACTTCTGAATCCAAATGGTTATGACAATGATGAAGTCGACAATTTATATTACGAATTAAATAAGATTTACCATATTCATAAGCTGCATCGAACGGTGAAGAAACTGTGGTTTTCTGAATTATTGACAGAGGGAATAGACTACCTTATTCCATGCAAGAATTCTGTGAAGATTACAAAGAATTTGAAAAAACTCATAGTTCAAAACAGTCTTGAATATTTATCATATAAAATAATAAAGATGTGCATGTATTATGATATTTATAAAAATGCTCTTTCAGAGAAAAATATAATCAGTTATTATGAAAACCATCAAGCTGAATGTGTAAAAAATATCAAAAAAATAATTGGCAACATAATTAATAAAAAGTATAAGATTGACTTTACTAATTTAAAGATTTATCAATGTTTGCAATTCTTTAAGAATATTGATTTTTATCTCAGAGAAAAAAAATATGCAGATTTGTTTGAATTTAAAAATGTTGTCATGGTAACTGAATTTAAAGAACTTTTAGAATCTCTAAATGAACGAAAATTAAATTATGATTATGTTTTTATGAATCTTTTACCGCCATATTTTGCAAAAGAAACTTTTTTTACAAAGAAACAAGAAATAGGCAACCAGACTGAAACCAAAGATGTAATGCTTTCTGCACTGAGCAGTGGAGAGAGCCAATTGCTGAATTCTCTGAGTTATGCGGTCTATCATATGAAGAATGCATCCAGTCCACAGAAGAAGCATGAAAGAATAGTATATAAAAATATTAATCTTGTTTTTGATGAAGCGGAATTGTATTACCATCCGGAATATCAACGCAAGTTGATTGCAGATTTACTGAACCTAATCAATCGTAGCAATTTAACAAACATCAGCTCAATAAATATAACAATAGTTACACATTCGCCTTTTATGCTTAGTGATATTCCTAATACAAATATTATTGCATTAGAGAATGGAAAAAGAAAAGAAAAATTGAATTTAAAAACACTTGGAGCAAATATTTATGATTTGCTTAAAAATAATTTTTTTATGGAATCAGCGATAGGTCATCAAACTGAGCATAATATCACAAACTTTATTTCGTATTACAATAAGTCTAAAAAGAGCAAAAGTTTTCATCGTAATGAAAATGAAGAGGCATTTTATGAAAAGCTGATTGATTCGATTGGCGATGAGTATCTTCATACAAGACTGAAAGATATGTTTTTACAGATAAAAAATACTCTTTGATGCTATGTCGGCAGATTTTTCGGGAATAATCTTAGGACTGTGAGGAAATGTTTTCAAATGAAAAAAATGAAATATTTCGATGGCTGCGAATTAGAATATATGATAACGCTCGGCTTATGGAATGAAAGTTCTAGACGATATACATCTGATTATTGGAGAATAAACAGGGCATGGGAAAAACTTAGAGATGATAAAAAATTATTTTTCCTGCCAAAAAGGGTTTCAAAGATACTTATAGCAAAGTACACAAAGCTTGTTGTTTATTTTAAATATTTTGATAATTTTATTGAGAAAAATGTACCTCGTAATTCTTACCAGTCTAAAAGGTCTTATGCGAAGGCTAGAAAGATATTCCTTGCACCGTTCACAAATATTTTTAACTATTCCGTTTCCATTAAAGATAGATTGCCAGAGTATAAAAATATTTCTTGTCATGATACTCTGATTGCAGAGTTTTTCAAGAAATTTGCGGAAAGCTTTGGTATTACTTCTTGTTTCTATTGTGAATCTGCATATACAGGGGTTTATTCAGACAAAGGGAAAATAAAAAGGACATTTGACATTGACCATTTCTTTCAAAAAGAGCAATATCCAATCTTTGCGCTTTCTTTATATAATTTCGTACCTTGTTGCCAGGTTTGTAATAGCAGGGTAAAGGGAAGTGGAAATTTTAAGAATTTATATAACTTAGGTTCAAGAATAACAAATAAAGACATATATTTTTTGTTGCGTATTTCCCCAACAAGTCCATATTATCAGTTTTATGAAAATACAAAAATTGGAATTTATCCAGCATTATCGGAATCTAATAAAATATGGCAATATAATGATGATCTTGATATGTATAAAATTCAATTTGATTGCGATAAAAATGGTCCTTATCAAAAAGTAATAGATGCCTTTCAATTAGATGGCAGATACAATTCTATATCAATAAAAGCACACGCAAAGTATCTGGAAAATTTAAAAAAGAAATATACTGATGAATATATCTTAGAAATAGCAATTTTTTTGACAAAAGCTGGATGGATGACAACTGAAAAACAAATTAAAGAGGTTATCTTTCATTTAGATGAAAGATATATATTACTTAAAAAAATGCATAAGGATCTTCTAATGTAAAATATCTTTTCATCGAAACTTTCATTGAAACTTATAGACAAGAATTAGTATTCGGTTTAAATTAGAAATAATAGAAGATTTAGGATATTATAGTTGCAATGGAACAAAGAGAAACATATAAGCGAGCCAATTTTTTTCCAGGGTTAAAGGCGACACCCTTATTCTGGAATGAAATGGAAGATTATCATTTTGCAAAAGAAGTTTTATATAACAGTTTATTTCATGGTTACGGAATTGTTCCTGATTATCAGCAATCCTTACATGTCCAAGCTGAAAAGACTAAAGGAGGTCTTATTACCTTACTTATCGGAAGCGGGCTTGCTTTTGATGGATTTGGACGGCCTATTTTCTTATATAAACCCCAGGCGATTGTATTAGACCCTAAAAAATTTAAGATTCCTTGTACTGCGTATGTAACAATTTCTTATAATGAGCGCATGGAAGATTTTTATGAAAATCCCGAGAATTATGATTTACAAGGTTATCAGCATAAAGAAGAAAACTCCAAAGTTGAAATTTTGAGCGAACTTACAGACTATAATACTTATGTCGAGTTAGCTAGAATTCGGCTCGAAGATTCTGATGGAACCGGCATTAATGAAATTAAAAATAATGATGCTTTTTCAAATCCAGGGCCGAATGCCATTGATTTTAGATTTGTTCCATGGGTAAATCGGGTCAGGAAAGGCATATCATCTTATCTGTTGAATTTTATGATAAATCTTTTTGAATATACGGAATCCTTTGCAAATGCTGGATATGAGGTTCTTCCGTTAATTTCTCTAAGAAATCTCCAATCTGTTGCCATGACATCAAAAATGATTCTTCAAACGACAGGGGTTTATTTTGATGATGTCATAAATATGGTAAAACCTATTTTTAATATGGATCATCAGGTTTTATTTGATATTGATGAATGGGAACGGGAGCATGAGTCCGAAGGTAAGCTATATACGACCAAGACAGCTTATGAAGATGCTCGTGAAGCAATGTATTCTCTTGGCGATTTGATAAAGGCGTATACAGGGTCATACGATGAGATTGATGAAATATTAACCCTACATAATAAAGTTATTACGGGATTGAAAGCAACTCTTGTTGAAAAGGAAGTGTCAACAAATGACATTAAGTTCATAAGTCATAAAATGCCACATATTCTTCTTTTTGAGGACGAGAGATATACTTTGGTAGATTCTATCAGTATGGCAAATGAGCAGTCTTTGGAAACACATGATGTTCGTTTTATAAATTGCAAGCATCCATCAACATCAAACGAGGCATTCTACTATCCAGACGGTGTGCTTGTACATGATGCTGTAAAACGCTGGATTGGCGGTGAAATGAGATTTCATCTGAAAAATATTGTAAAGGGAAGAAAAACATTGTTAGTGCGCCGTACCGATATTCTGAAAGGTAATTATAGCGTTGATGTGAAATACGATGGTAAGAGTCTGAAAACGCTTGTTATTGATGGCACAGATTCGCAGAACAGGTGGCGAAATGTTTTCGTTCTTTTTGAAGAGGGAGAAATAAGCAAATATACCCCAGAAATCTCCTTTGATATCGGGGAACAGGGACGAGATAATTCTGGTACAATTTGGGTGTATCAGTTATTATAAATTAAGGAATTAAGAATGGGATATAAATATTGCTCTGAAGGACATATAATGGATCCTTCGTGGAAGTATTGTCCAGTTTGTCTGGCACCTTTGGCTGGGTGGCTTTTGCCTATTGACGAAGATGGAAAAACTCATAAATTTTATACAATTCACGAGGGAAAGTCCTTTCTTGGAGCAGGGGCAGATTGTGAGTTGCGTATCCTTGGGCGGGGCTTAAGTCGCCAGCAAGCTTATATTAATGTGATTGATGGGTTGTGCAGTATTGTTGACATGGGAAATGGTGACAGTATGAAGGTAAACAATATAGAAACGACACGCTCATCGTTAATAGATGGGGATTTGATACAGTTCGGTGAAACTGTCTTTAAAATAAAGCTGTTATAGGATTTTTGTATGAAATTGAGCCGAAAGATTTTGTTTCTTTTTATTCTTCTAAATATATTTAGAGTTTATGCAGAAGAAAAGAGAAATTTGAATGTTAGAATCGAACAAATTATATCAAAAGATTATCCAGAAATGACTGCCTACACAATAATAAAAAACGACAAAGGTGAGCTTGTTTCTGGTTTAGCGCCAGGTCTTTTTTCATTTAGAATTGATACGGCGGAAATAAAAGTGAAGTCAAAGATTGTTCCATTTTCTATGGCTGATGAAGGTGTTGATTATACGATAATGATTTCAAATAACGGTATTATGGAGGGAGAGCCTCTTGATTTTCAAAAGAATGCCTTGTTGAAATTTGTGGAATTAATGTCAGATCGAGATACTCTGTCAGTCTATACCGTTGGTGAAGATGCGGGCGAAGTTATTCTTGATGTTACGAATAAAACCTTTGATTCGGCGGTTATTAACAAAATTGAATTATCAGAGGGTCAGCCTCGTTTGTATGATTCGGTAATGAATCTTATTAGAAAAGTTGAACAAAAGAAAGGGAAGAGAAAAGTTGTTATAATTCTCTCTGATGGACGTGATCAAAACAGTCGTTTCTCAAAAGACCAGCTGATTGAAACTTTAGGCAGCATAGGATTTCCTGTTTATACTGTTGGAATGAAGGTTTTGTCAAATCAGTCATTAAGTAATCTTGATGAAATTTCACAATTAACAGGAGGAATGTATTATTATAGTCCTCGTTTTAAGGATGTTCCTGATAGTTTAAAAAAGGTTGTTGATTGTGTAAAACAAAGTTACATAATCAAATTGAAAGTAAAAAATGTAAAAGCTGATAATCAAGCTCATTTATTAGAAATTAAAGTTGAAGAAACGGAAGCTCATGGAAAAGGTGGAAAAACCTTTATTGCAATAAAGCATCCTGTTCCCCGTTGGCTTCAAATAACTTTTTTAATTCTTTTCATAATTCTTTTTGTAACTATAATTATTCTTTTGATTGTACGAAAGACCTTAAAACGGAAGAGTATGGGAATTACCAAACGAAGATGTCCTGATTGTAGAAATATTATGAAAGATAATTGGGAAACATGCCCTTTTTGTAAATATATGCCAGAGATTTCGGTAAAAAAGGTAAAGAAAAACAAGGAAAAATAAATTGGATAATATGGTGGTTCCTGGCATATATGTTCAGGAGCAGCAATACAACTTGAATTCTCTGAAGATAGACAACAGGTGTTTGTCTGGTTTTGCGGGAATTACTGAATGTGGACCAATCAATACCCCAGTAAAGATTAGGAGTTTTGATGAATATTTAAAAATCTTTGGGGGGTTCGACACCGCAGGAATACTGCCTTGCTCAATATATAATTATTTCAGATGTGGTGGAAAAGAATGTGTTATCGTTAGGATTGCAGATGAAAAAACGGCAGCTTGCGCAACATTGAAGATAAAGCAAAAGCATGGACAGATAGAATTTAATGCTTGTACTCCTGGTCATTGGGGAAATTATATTTCGGCAAGTATCTGGAAAGAAAGTGAAAAATATTTTTCCATATCATTGACTTATCGGGGAAAAACAGAAAATTTCATACATCTTTCTTGTGATAAAGATGACGAACGATATTTTGTAACATACATAAACTCCCACTCTTCATTATGTAGAAGTTCGATAAAAGGAATTGTGCGAACACCAGAGCCTGTATTCATGCAAAATTTTTCACTTGGTAATGATGGTATTGCAGAATTGACGGTTGGAAATTATATAGGTTATTATAATGGTCTAAATGATTATGCGGGTATAGGCTGTTTTGAGAGTTTTGATGATATTTCACTGATTGCCGTTCCTGATATATTTTGGTTAAAAAAACAGGAAGATATGCAGACCGTACAGAAATCTCTTGTTGCGCAGGCAGAACGATTCCCTAATCGTTTTGCAATTCTTGATATACCTCAGAATTTGGACATCATAGAGGCTTCTGGCTGGGTAAAGAAAATGACAAGTTCTTTTGCAGCTGCATACTACCCGTTTATCGATATAACGGATCCGCTGGATAAAACTGGAATAGGAACTATCCGTGTGCCGCCAAGCGGAGCTGTCTGTGGATGTATAGCTGCTACTGACGGGGAAAAAGGTATTTTTTGCGCACCTGCAAATTGCTTGATAGAGGGTGCTGTAGGATTATCAAATTCACTGACAATCGGGGAGCAAGAAATTTTATATACATCAAAAATAAATTTTTTAAAGTATTTTCCTGGTCGTGGTGTAAAAATTTGGGGTGCGAAGACACTTTCCTGTGAAAAAGAGTGGGAACAAATAAATGTACGGAGAACTTTTAGCCGTGTATGCAAAGCTTTAAAGGAAGGTACTCAATGGGCAGTATTTGAACCCAATGACAAAAATCTGCGGAAGCGTCTTGTGAGACAGGTTTATGGTTTTTTACTGAATCTCTGGCATGACGGTTATTTTGCTGGAAGTACCCCTGAGCAGGGCTTCTATGTAAGGTGTGATGAAGAGATTAATCCGCCAGAAAATATAGACGCAGGGATTCTGACTTTTGAAGTTGGCTTGGCGATTATTCATCCTGCTGAATTTTTTAGGATTATATTGACGGCGGAAAAAGATGGTGCAAGCGTATACTTGCAAGAATAGCATAGAAAAAGGAGAATGTTATTATGGCAGACAATGGAAAAATGACCTCGTATCTATTCACTGTGGAAATTGATGGTATTGAAACTGCAAGATTCCAGAAGTGTGAAGGGCTTGAGGCGGAAACATATGTTTATGAGGTTGAAGAAGGCGGTTTGAATAGTACAACCCATAAGTTTTATGGTCGGACAAGGTATCCTAACATAATTTTGGAGAAAGGTATTACGGACAATGACGATCTTTTCAAATGGTATAAAGAAACTTTGCTTGACGACCAAAAAATTGAACGGAAAAATGGTTCGATTATTTTAAAAGATACAGAAAACAATGAGGTTAAACGCTGGAATTTTTTCAGGGCATTTCCGTGCAGATGGATTGGTCCAAGATTGGAAACAAACCTTGGCAGCGAATATGCCGTTGAAAGAATCGAGATAACACATGAAGGTTTGTCGTTGGATAGTAACTAACAAAAAGGGAGTATAGATTATGGCACTGGAAAAAGCGGTTATAAGTAATTTGGACAAAGGCGAAGACATAGAGGTAATGTTCAACCCGAAAGAGTATACAATGGAAAAAAAGACCCCTTGGAGTGAAGTGAATGTTTTTGGAATGGACGCTCCTCCTGTACAGTTTACTATGGGGGAAAGAAAACGGCTTAACATGGAGCTTTTCTTTGACACTTCGGAAGATAAAACAGATGTGCGTAACTATACTTCCAAAGTTGAGGAACTCATGCTTGTTAATGCACAGGAGCACAGACCCCCACTTTTAAGATTCAGTTGGGGTAGTCTCTCTTTTGATTGCGTATTGGAAGATCTTGTGCAACGTTTTACCTTATTTGATAACAGCGGACTTCCTCTTAGAGCGGTTCTAAAAGTGGTTTTCAAAGAATATTCGACTGCTGCGACACAATTATCAAATACAAGGCGTGAATCTGCTGATCATACAAAAAGAATGGCATTGAGGGAAGGCGAAACTCTCAGTTCCATCAGTGCACGAGAATATAATGACAGTCGAAAATGGCGAGCTATTGCTGATGCTAATAATATTGATGATCCTGAAAATGTTACGCCGGGAACAATAGTCGAGCTTCCGCCGCTTTATTAAAAGGATTGTGTCAAATTTAGTTCGCAATTTCGATTCTGAAAAAAGCCATAAATCCATCATGTTGCGTTAAACAGAATCTCCTTCTGAACTTTTATAGAGCCGGCATTCATGTAGCTCCCCTCAGTCTGCCAGTCTTCTGAATACTCAAGCAGATAGCTTGTTATCAGCCTGATGTAAGAATCCGTTGAGGGGAAAATCCCGACAACAGACGACCGTCTGCGGATTTCACGGTTGAGCCTTTCAAGCGTGTTTGTGCTTGAAATCTTCCGGCTGTCCAGTTCTTCAAAGGCGTAGAACTGAACTGAATCTTCAAATCCTTCCTCAAGGCATTCCACTGCTTTAGGAAATGATTTTTCATATTCTTCGCAGAAAACATCTTTCATTGCCCTGGCAGATTTTTCGTCAGGGGCTTTCCAGATAAGCTTCAACCTCGCCGCGACCTTTTCCTTTTCTTTCTGCGGGACATATGCAAGTATATTCCGCATGAAATGAACCTTGCATCTCTGCCAGGTAGTTCCAGGTAAGGTGTTGCGTATCGCAGCCTGAAGCCCCTTGTGCGCATCGGAGACACACAGCCAGACCTTCTCAAGTCCGCGGTCCTGGAGCCTTCTGAAAAGGGCAGAATAAGTCTCCTCAGATTCATTCTCCATTGCTCCACAGCAAGAATTTCCTGCCGTCCCTCAAGATTCACGGCCTTTATGACCATCACCGCCTTGCTGGCAATCCTGTGGTTAACAGAGGCTGATTTAAAAGAATTCGGGTTTGATAAAAATATTCGAATAAAACAGGTTTCAGATAAGATGAAAGAATATCATAGAAATAATATTTTTGAGTAATAAGAATGTAATAGACTAATCCTCGAGGCGTTACTGGGGCTTCTGGAGAGGATGGCAAAAAAGGCTGACAGACGGTTGAAGCCAGAGGAATTACCTCTCATAAATAATGTATAAGCTATAATACTAAAAAAAATTTTGTTTTTAACTTTTTTGTGTTATAATTTTTAAAATTAATAATGTATAAAGGTTGATTATGCTTGTAGGTTTGTTTCTTCGTAATTATAAAGTTTATAATGGCTTAAATTTTATTCCTATTTCTTTTGGAGATTATTTTACTGCATATTTTGGACAAAACGGAGCAGGAAAGAGTTCTGTTCTTGAGGCATTAGATACATATTTTAATAAATCTGATTGGATAATAAACAGGAAAAAGAGTGATTCTTCTCAAAAGTATTCAGAGCGCAGTTACATTCTTCCTGTTTTTTTATTACCGTTTTCTGAATTAACACAATCCACTGACAGAGAAAAAAAATTATATGATTTGTGTAAACAATTAAGTGATTATTTTTGGAATGTAAATGATACTTCTTCAACATCGCAAGAAATTAAGTATTTTTTTGATTATAGAGATAAGTTAAAGATAAACTATCCTGAAGATAAATATTGTTTATTACTATTAGGAAAATTATATTTAGCTGAAGATCATTTACCTTATTTTGGTGCGTTCCAGAATGAACCGGACTTTTTGTCAATTTTTTTGATTGAAGCAAGTAAAGAAGAAGATTTAGATAAGCAGAAAGAAGAAAATGATAATAAGATTTTTCAATATTTTGAGGACATAAACATAATTCAATATATTTCAAATTTGTATAATTATATTTATTTACCATCTGATATTGACGTAGAGACATTTACAAAACTAGAGAATGATGCGATGCAGGATTTACTTCGAAAAAATGTAAAAGATGCAATTGCTGATTCTATTACTTCTGAAATGATGGAAACAATAAATACAAATCTTTCAGAGTATGTAAATGAAGTTTCAGAAAAGTTAGAAAATTATACTTATGCACAAAAAAAAGGTGCCGATCGTGAAATAAAGAAAACTGATTTAGTAAACCGAATAATTCGTGCATATTTTACAAATAAAGTTTTATCAAAAAAAGGAAATATAACAATTCCTGTAAATCAATTAAGTTCAGGAGAAAAACGAAAAGCTTTAATTGATGTAACAGTAACATTATTAGAGACTTCAGAGCAGGATAAGAAGGTTATATTAGGTATTGATGAACCAGAAATTTCGCTTCATATTTCTGCATGCTTTGAACAATTTGAGAAACTTAGAGGCTTGAGTTCTCAGAAAACTCAAGTATTAGTAACAACTCATTGGTATGGTTTTTTTCCAATTGTTGGTAATGGATTGGCATGTTGTATAACAGATTCAATTCTACAAGAGAATTTACCAAATAAAAAAATAATTAGTATTTTCTCTCTCGAACATTACTTAGAAGAGATTAATGTAAGAAAAATAGAAGAATCAAAACAAAAAAAGCAAAATTATCAAAATAATAATCCTTATAAAGATACTTTACATACTCTTCCTGGAGACATTTTCTTAAAAAGTAAACATGATTTAGTACAATCTATAGTCTTATCTATGCGAGGAGATAATTCATATAATTATTTAATTGTTGAAGGGTATTCTGACAGAATATATTTCAATAAATACTTAGAACCTTATATTACTTCGAATAATCTTCGTATCTTACCTGTTGGTGGTAGAGATTTGGTCATTTCATTAATGGAATACTTATATTTATCTATGGCTAGCATACAAGATGATATTTCAACAAAGATAATCGGGATTATAGATAATGATTCAAAACAACCATCTCTACATTCTTTTTCAGATACAGGAAATCTAAAATTGCGACGAATTCGTTTTGATTTCAAGAAAAAGGATATTGTTTTAGAAGGTCCAAACTCACCTGAAACAGAGAATGTAACTTCAATTGAAGATATTCTGGAACCAGATTTATTTATAAAAACAATAAGGGAAGTAATAAATGATGATTATTCTGAAGTTCGAGAAATATTTAATGACGAGAACCTTAATAATGAAGCTAAGTGTTCTTGGGATGTTGTTGATTATAAAACAAGTCAAAGAAATAAAGTTAAAGAGTTTTTTGGAAATAAATCTATTAAAACGAACTTCGCAAAACAGTATATCAAAAATGATATATCAATTAATAAGTGTTCTGCAATAAAAGAAATAGCTCATTTATTCAATTTCCCAATTAGTTCTGATAAATCTGAGGTTGACCCATCCATAGCTTTCGAAACAGATATTTATAGTAAAGACAAAGCCTTAAGGATAGAAAACATCAATCGAACTAAAATTGAAGAATCACAAAGCTCAGAAACAAAGAAAACGCCATTTATACTTCATAAAAAAAACAATGAAAATGAAAAGAAACGAATTGTTGTTGTAAAGAAAAAGACAATTAAAGAATAGAAATTATTATTTTGTATATTTTAACATATGAGCACCTCCTTTACGAGATTTTCACCGATATTAAAGTTACATCTGATATTCAAAAAACGAATTCAAAATCCTCAATGATTGTTTCATTGAATATGCCGTTCTTGGCGGAATGCCTGCCGTCATAAAACAGTTTTTGAAGGACGGAACATTCTCTAACATTCTGGCGATTCAACAGCAGTTTGTTCTGGATTATGAGGAAGACATTACAAAGTACGCCGACGGGCTTGATAAGGTAAAAATCAAAAATATCTACCGAAATATTCCAGTTTTTCTTGCCCAAGAAAATAAAAAGTTCCAGATTACGAAAGTCGCGAAAAATGCACGAAGCCGTGATTATGTCGGATGCGCGGACTGGCTTAAAGATGCAGGTGTAGTCAATCTTTGTTATTGCCTTAATGATGCGACATTGCCGCTCAAAGGAAATTATGACAGTTCAAAATACAAAATCTACTATCACGATACAGGTCTTTTGATTGCAAATCTTGATGAAGAATCCAGTGATGATCTAAGAAAGAGCCAGAATCTTGGAACTTACAAAGGTGCGATTTATGAAAACTTGATAGGGCAGATGCTTACCGCACAAGGGCAGGAGCTTTTTTACTACAAAAAAGAGAACTCGCGGCTTGAAGTAAAATCAAAGGACGGTGCAACGGCTTCGCTGAATAATCTTATTTCATATCCTTCATATTCCGATGTACGTTTTGGAATAAAACTTGCTCATAAAAACATCGGCTTTAACGGAAAGTTTTACACAATTCCATATTTCTGCGCATTCTTAATAAAGCGTTTCTTGAAAGAAGATTTTGTGATTGCAACAAATAGGGGCAAATAAGCCTTTTTGATATTCGTGAAACAGTTTCGACTAATTTGGAGTCTGATTTCAAATTAGTCGATTTTTTCCATCGCTATTTTCCTTCATACGCCCGTTCGTTGCCGGTGATGTTTTCCGGCAGGGAAGTGTCAGCCTTTTTCTGCTGCTGTTGCTTCCGTTCGGCTTTTTCCATTACCTTTACGGCCTGTGAGGAGCCGATGTCAGCACCCTGCTTGCGCTTTTCGTCATAGAACTCCATTCGGGTCATGTTCACGCTGCTCTGGGTTGCAGAATCAAATCTTGTGGCATTTTCAAATTTCGGATTTGAGGTGGTATTGAGCGTCCTTGAATCGTTCGGACCAAGCTCGCGGGAAGTGTTCTGACCGCTCCGTTGGTGTGCCTGGCTTCCGTTTGAACCGCCGCCACCGTGTCTGCTCATTCCAGATTTTCCGCCTCCGTGGAGGAAGTTGTTTCCGGCATTTTTGAATTTGTCCTTCAGGTCTCCAGTAACGGTTGCGAACATTCCTTTTCTTGCAGCCGTCCTTGCCTGTGCTTCTGTTCCGCCAAGTTCCTTTACGCCCGTGCTTGCGGCTTTTCCTGCGGCACGGATTTTTGAAACTTCGCCGTGTGTGTTGACAAATCCTTGAGCGGTCTTGCGCGTTCCTTCTTTTGCAGTGTGGGCTGCCGCGTGTACGCCCTTTGCGGCGAGCTTTCCGCCCATGACGGCAGAGCCGACTGCCTGTACGAATTCGCCCATTGAGAGCTGTGGCTGACCAGTCAGAATCGTCATCGCGATTTTCGGTGAGTTCTGAGTGAGTACGAGGGCAATCAGGCTCGTGAAGCAGATTGTCGCGAATGTCACCCAGTTCATGCCGCCGTTCTCCGCCATGATGTCCACGGTTTCCTGAATGAAGAGGTAGTACACGAAGAAAAGGCAGATGTTCATCACAATCATCTTGATGAGAAAACCCGTGAAAACAGGAACGAGTTTTTTGGGCATTTCCTTCGTTCCGTCAAACAGGATGAACGGAATGAAGAAAGCCCCGATACCCATAATAATCGTATATTCCAGAATCATCATCACATACTGAATCAATGCAAAAATAGTACAGGAAATCAGAATCACACAGCAGAGCATGGTCATAATCATGACTGGCACGTGCGCCATAGTCGCACTCATCTTGCTGAATCCTTTCTTTACGAAGTTCGCGTCTTCCTCGTCAATCAGGTCTATATCCATAGCGTACTGAATCTGGTTTTTCTCCCACATAATCTGGCAGCCTAAAATTGAAACTCTAAGAATCGCTCCGGGAGAAAGGTAATAGGAGTCGCTTCCGTCAGCATTTTTAAGCCAGATGTTCAGGTCAATGTAGGAATCAGTGAGGATGTCGCCGTCAGAGCCGTCTACTTCCTTTACAACAAGAATGTCCTTGATTGCCTGGAGAGTCCTTGCGCCGTAGAGCGAATGAAACTTGTTTTTCTCTCGGTATTCGTTCACGAGCTCCAGAGCCTTTTTCTTCTCGCTCTTTGAATCGAACTTCGCGACGGAAATCTCGCTCGTGAGGCTGTCGATGTAGGAATTGTAGTTCTCCGAGTTTCCGAAAGTCGTGTCGAAAGTAAATGACTCGAACCTGGAGTTTAATTCAACGCTAAGCTCGTCTGCCCACTGCTGCTGAACGGATAAATCCTGTTCGATGCTCTGCTTCATCGAAGTTAGCGAGTCGATGATTGCCTGTTTTCCGTTTCCCGCCTGTATTCCTATCCTGTTTCCGACAGCCGAAATGCCCACCGTAAGGAGCGGATAAAGTGACATGAAAAAAATGAAGGCGAGCCATTTATAGAAAGTGTCCCACCAGAAATCGCGGACACTAAAACGGCTGTTTATCAGCTTGAAGGCCGACCAGCAGAGTCCGATTGTGCCGATTGCAAGAGCGTAATGTGTTCCCCATTTGTAGAAGGTAGAGAGAACGCCGGAGAAATATTCGATTGCCTGAACGACAGGAATATCAATCCAGCCTGTTATTTCGTGTGCCATTCTTCCCCCTGCTATTTTCTGAAGGAATCAGGAACCTTGTAGTCGAACGCTTCCTGCCTCTGTTGTTCAGCAGCCATCTCATCGGCTTCCGCCTGTTTCGCGTTCTCTTCGCTAATCATACGGCTTGCCTCAAGGCTCGCCATGTCGTTCACGGATTCCTCTAGGGAAAGAAGCCCATCCACGGTCTGCTGAGAAAGATAGATGCTTGCCTCGCTTGCTGCGGCATCGGTCATGTTGCCGTCTGAGTCAGTCTGCGAATAAGCGGCCTCGATTATTGCGTTCGTGCGCGCGATTTTTTCCTGACGGTTCAGCTCGACCGCCTCATCTGTCGCCTTTGCAAGCACTTTGGAAGCCTGGCTCTTGACCTGTGCAACTGACTGCTGAACGAAAAGATAATTCTTAGGGCTTATTCCGTATTTTCTCCATATTGAGATGCGCTGCTTGTCGCTGAGTTCGCTCTCGATGTTCTTGATTGTCGAACTCATGCTGTCGCTCATGTATGTTCCCATAGTCTCAACGGCATTGAAGAAGTTATGGTCAGACCCGTTCATGCCGCAGAGGTCGGCGAGGGAGTAACGTCCGTAGCCGCAGTCAATCGAAGGTTTTGTGATTGTCTCTTTGATAATACGGGCCTGGTTCAAGAGCTTGTTCACGCGTCTGTTCGCGTCGCGGATGTCGTTCCTGATGTCGAAGTCTCCGTCAAAGCTGATGTTGTCCCAGTCAATTGACTTTGCCCGCTCGACCGCGTGCTGAATCTGTGTGTACTGGTTCTCAATCGTCGTGATTGAGTTCATCACCATGTCATATTGCTGATAGAGTTGGTCAATCGCAGTAAGCCAGCCCGAAACGTCAAAGACAGGGTAGCCGGTTGCGAAAAGACCGTTAGCGGAGATTGTGATTGCAATGATTATTGCGGTGAGTTTATGCTTCATGTAGTGTTCCTCCTGTTGTTTATTCCTCAAGCATCCGTTTGTATTTTTCATAGTCGAGGGTTGAGGTGTCCCTGCCCAAATCCGCAAACTTTTTCCTAGTTTCTTCCAGAATCTCAAAGGCAAGCGGTTCGGTGGTGTTCTTACCATGCTCAGCCTCAATCCTGTCGAGCATCTCATGGTCAGGCGAGATGAGGGCAAGCTGGAACGGGTCAAGGTCAAGCGTGAACATACGGCAGCCGTTCGGGTTTTTGAAGTAGTAGTCCTTTTTCATCGTGGCGTTGGAGAGCGAGATGATTTCAGAATCGGTAAGTCCGAAATAGCGGTAGCTGTCCATAAGTCCCGGTGAAGTAGCGGATTCGTCCGCTAGATAGATTTTTGTGAGGCACTGCTGGGCGATTGTGTCAGAAAGTGAGCTTTTGGCCGCAGCAGCGACTTCCTGCGTGGCGAATATGCAGAACACCTTTTTCTTGCGGAGCGTCCTGAGCCATTCCTGCAAAAAGCCCGCGAAAATAGGGTGCTGTAGATAAAGCCATGCCTCATCCAGAAAGAGAAATGTCAGCGGCTGTTTTGCTCCTGTCGGCACGTTCCACAGCTTTTCAAGGTAGCGGAAAATGTACATCAGGGCGGGAGCAACCGCTTTTTCGGAAAGCCGCATGAGGCTTCCCATTTCGATTGTTATCAGTTTGGAAAGCTGGAGCGTGGTTCTGTCCGCGTCAAAAATTGAGGCGAACTGTCCTCCGTCGCAATATGGGTCAAGTCCTGTCCTGATTGTGTTCTCGCCCGTTTCCGGGTCGGAATAGGTTGCATACTGCTGGAATGTTGTCAGTGTCTGCATGTCCTTCTCTTTTTTTGAGACAAGACGGAGCGTTTCAGAAATCACTTTGCTCATTGCAGGTGTTACGCTTATGTTCTGCTGCACGAGCAGCCCTTCGATGAACTGCTGACACCACATAAGGCTTTCGTTGTATTCGGATTCGGTCGCAGTTTCAGGCGATTTGAGTTCAGAAAGCGGCTGGAAGGCAACAGTGTCTTTTCCAGGCTCAATGTAGATTCCGCCTCCGCCTACCATCAAGGCACGGCTTGAAAGTTGCTTGTCGATGCAGACGATGTTCGCATCCCTGTACTTTGTGGCGGAAGCCATGAGCAGGGCGAGTAGGGTAGACTTACCCGCACCGGTTGGCCCGAACACGAATGTATGCCCTACATCACGGACATTGAGGTTCAGAAAAAAAGGTGTTCCGTAGCTTGTTGAGCAGATGCAGAGCGGGACGGACGAGCCGCAGGTTTCAAGCGTAAAGTCATTCTGCAGAAGCCCCTGCCATGCAGAGCTTAATGGAATGATGTTCGAGAAGTTCTTTGTTGAAATCAGTGGACGGCGGATATTCGCATATACGTTTCCCGGCATCATGCCGAGCCATGCCTGTGAGTTGTTGAAAGTCTCTTCTCTTACGGAGAATCCGCAAGAACGGACGACCTGCTGGAGTTTCCGTGCTTTGAGTTTCGCCCCCTCAAGTTTCTTATCCCAGACCATCAGGTTTGAGGTGTAGTAGCCGAGGACATAATCACCCATCGCAATGTCCGCCTGAATGTCAGCTGCCTGGCTTTCCATTTCCAGTGCGCCCTTGTTCTCCTTGTCAATCTCGACATTCATCGCCATTTCGGTAAAAAGCGTCATGCCGGACTTTCGCGCGGAATAGAAGCGGTTCTGGTATTTTTCTGCCTCTTTTGTGCTTCGTTCCTTTGAAAGCGGAATGAAGCGCGTAGTCCAACGGAATTCGGTAATGGTGCGGTTGAGTTCGTCAAAAATCGCAGGGTAGGTTTTGTTCGGGAAATCCATGATTCCCATGACTGGAACATAGTATTCCCCGATTTTAAGCGGCTGCGAGTTATGAACGTCCATATCGCAGAGATAGTTGTCGAGGAAAAAGAAAGTGTCTTTCGGATAAATAAGGTTCTGCTTGTTGAGTGATACGGAGCTTTTGATGTATGAAAAGAGTTCTGAATCATCAAGCCTGTGAATCCACAGCTTTACCGCAAGAGTTCCCATCACCTTCTCGCATTCGTCAAGGAAGTTCTCGACCTCTTTCTGAATCTGCGGGAGATTGTTTGTTTTCTTAAATCCGTTTTTGCCGTTCTGATTCCTGTTTTTCTTGTCCTTCCCTTTCTTGAAAAAGAATCCGCTTGTCTTTGAGTCGATGTCGCTCGGAAGCTGATATACGAAAGTTATGTAATGGTCAGTCGTGAAATGCTCGCCGAAACGGTGATAATTCTCAGCCCGTTTCTGGTCAATCAGCCAGCCGGCCAGGTTTGAGAACTTACCAGCAGGATAGTCTTTAGTCTTGTAGCGCCTTACGTCAAAGAAAAGCGCCCATCCCTCTGTCTGGGCGAGTGCCATAGTGCTTCTGTTGAAGAGGGAAGCCATGCTCGCAATCTCCGGGGCGGACGAGGATTCAAGATCGGGATATTCAACCTGATAGGTTGCCATGAGTGCGCCGTTTTTTAAAAAGCACACGCCTGGGCTTATAATGAAAGACCATGGAAGCACATATTTGAGCTGGTTCAGCGGTTCTTTGAATTTCTGTAAGTCAAGTCTTGGTATTTTCAATTTAATCTGCCCTCCACACATCTGGGGCTGAAAGCCTGTCGAAAATCACGGTGAGTGCATAAGGGTCGTTTTTGCAGACCATTCTTGCCGCCACATAAAGAAGGATTCCGATGATGACACACCAGATGCTCACGATGTTCATAAGCACGATGGTCAGCACCATCAGAAGCATTGCCGGAATCACGCCGATTCCAAGAAGCAGGTTCGGCTCCAGCAACACTTTGTGGACGGGAGTTGAATAGTCGTATACGGAGATTTCGTCCATCTACTCAACTCCTTTTTTTCAGACTGCCGCGAGGTCGGGAAGTGCAGTCAGGGCGATTTCCTGTGTCTGTGCCGCAGGAGCCTGTGCGATTTCAAAGGTAAGACCATCAAGGAAGTAAGAGCAGATGCTTGATGCGGAAAGAAGGATGATTGTTCCGATAATCCACGGGGCGAATTTCTTAATCATCTGACCGCCGCCGCCTTGCTGTCCGGCAAGGACCATTCCTATTGCCTCCACGATGAGGGCTACGAGAAGGATTGCCTTTACCCAGCTGGACTGGAAAAGCTCAAGGATTTTGTCTGCCCATGTGTCAAGCTCGGCGATTGATTCTCCTGAACCCGCAGCAAAGGTCGGAACGATACACGCTGCAAATACGATTGCAAGCGCAATGAAATGTTTTGAAGCGAAGGTCTTTTTGAGACCTGAAAGAAAGTTGTTTTTCATCTAAGTTGTACTCCACTAAGTTGCTAGAAAAATTTTTGTGTCAGCCCTGTTTTGCGAGTGGCTGTGTCTCCAGAATCTCGTCCATGACCGGTCCGTTCTTGGTCGGCTTCATGTGTACGAGAAGCTGGACGTATTTAGCCGTGTCCGGCAGAACGCCTGGAATGACTTCCCGGAGAAGGTCGTTCATGCGGTCTATCATGGACAGGCAGCAGTCGGCATGTATCGTGCTTGCGCCCGAATGCCCTGTTTTCCATGCCTTCAGAACTTCGTTAGTCACGTCGCCGTAGCGCAGCTCGCCGAAGATTATCCGTGCGACATTGCATCTCATGGCGATTCCCACTGCCTGAAGCGTGTCCTTTCCCGCTGCCCAGATTGGAACGCGGTCCCGTGCCCTGCACTGGATTTCTCCCGCGTCCTCCACGATGTAAAAACGGTCATCAGGGGTGAACTCGCGCATTTTATCTATGATTGCGTTCATCAGCGTCGTTTTGCCTGACCCGGTTTCCCCTCCGATAAGGATGTTGCTTCTCTTTTGGATATGTTTTACAAGGGTCTCGTATTGTTCCCGTGTCATACGCCCGCTTTCAACATAGTTTTCAAGCGTGAAAACCGTTTCCGGCGGACGTCTTATGAACAGCATGGGATTTTCAGTTGCCCTTGGAGGAAGAATCCCCTCTATTCGAATTTTCCAGTTCGGAAGAACACCCTCGACTATCGGGTTTTTAGGGTCGATGGTAACTCCCAGTACGGCTGCCGAAGCGTAGATTATGCGCGTTGTCGTGGCATCGTCAAAGAAAATGCCAGTGAACTGCTTTTCCATTCCCATGCCCTCGACAATCAGCTCGCCCCCAATACCGATTGCTATGTCTGTTACTCTCTTGTCCTCGATGAATGGGATTATCAGTTTCATGTCGTCCTCAAGGTTGCGCAGCCATTTGTCCTGCTTCACCTGAGTTTGAAAATCCATTACCGAAGGCACTTACTTACCTCCCTGCTGCTGATAGATGTCCAGCACCATCGATTCCAAAAGACGTTTGTGGTGATTTTTGAGGCTGAAAGTTGAGTCGTCCAAGAATTTCTGGAACTCCAATTCAGCTACTTCATCGCTTACACTCTGTCTGTTTGGAAGCGTTTTAATCATCCTTCTTGCGATTTCCATGATGAAGACCGCAAGAAGCTCCGTCTTATTTTCAAGGAAGCGGATTCTCTGCTTTGTGTCGTTAAGAGAGGCATAAATAAGTTCCGCATCCGAGATGTCCTTGTTCAAATAATCCATGCACGAAAGCCGCACGATTTCAGAGAATGTCGTGCCTTCCTCTTTCGCCTTGCCCTCAATCAGTTCCGCAAGGCGGGGAGTGAATCGTATATTTTTTGTCTGCTCGTGCTTTGCAAGCTCGTCTTTTTCCATATACTTTCCTTCTATATATAAGTGTGATTTCAGAGTGCCGCTCAGACTGCGAACAGGTCTGCCTCTCCGCTAATCATCCTCGTTATGTTCACGCCCTCTATTTCCCTGATTGCTTTCTTGATTGCCTGCTCGTCCTTACGTTTTATATGGTTGCTTGGAAGTGAGCGAATCTGCTTATTTATCCAGTCCATTTCGGGGATTTTGAGGAAAGCCTTGTCCTTGAAACGCGGGTCTTCGTAGTACACGACTTTCTTCCCCTTATAGGGCGGCATCCCCTGGTTCATGATGATTGCTCGGCTGAATTCCAGCTTCATCAGTTCGTCCGGATTTATGAGCGATGTGCTTGTCTCCTGGCTGGAGCGGGATATGCTGTTGAATCCGACCTGATACTTGCTACCGCTTGCCGATATGTTGTCGAGCAGCACGGAGCGGTTCCCGATTGATTCAGAGAAAGTCCGTGCGTCCTTGATTGAGCCGGGTGCGTAAAGGATGATAGTCTTGCAGTGGTCAAGGAACGGATGGTTCTCGCCGTACACATCGATTATCTGGTTCAAAGCTTGACAGACGATGAAGAAGGTGACCCCATAGCCCGCCAAAATTCCTGCGTTTAACGCAATGTCCGGGAAATAGCCGAGGACGGGGAATTCGTCCAGAAGGAACAGACATGGAATCTTGAGCTTCACTTCGTTCGCGTTCGTCTCTCCTGCGCTGAACTTCTTTATCATGAAGGTGATAATCATTCTGAAAATTGGGCTGATCCTCTTTATGTGGTTGTACGGCACGATAAGGTAAAGGCTGATTCCGTTCTTCGAGTTTATGAAGTCATCCACTGAAAAATCTGATGTAGCAGTAGCCTGTGCCAGAAGAGGATCCTGGAAAAGAGAGATTTTGCTGAACACGGTGGAGTAGGTGGATGCCCGCTCTTTCGGTGTCTGGATTTTGCTTCGGTTCGCTGCCTCTACAATCAGCTGATGGATTTTTTCGTTTCCGTGGTCGGCTGCAATCATGTCAGAGAGCATCTTTCCGCCAGGACCGCCGTTCTCGTCATCGTCTTTTTTTGGGGCGGCTCCGTTCTCATTTTGAGCTTTCTCTTTGTTCTGTTCGTCGTTTGTAGCATTGGAAAAGATGTGGAGGACGGTCGCAAGGTTCTTTTCTTTCCACGGAATATCCTTGCAGAACCGGACATGGAGCACCACGCCTGAGAAGATGTCACGTGCTGTGTTGTTGAAATACTGGGTGGCTCCGTCACTTGCAGATTTTGCGTTATCTCCTCCGAAGAAAATTTCTCCGATTGTGTCAGCCCAGCTGAAGGCCTCACTCGGCGAGTTGGGGATTTCCCAAATAGGGTTGTAGTGTGCCGTGTCGTTGTCAGCATTAAGCGGACGGAACGGAATAATCTTGCTGAATTTCGAGCGGTAGCCAGCAGTCGCAGCCCAGTTCTCGCCCTTCGGGTCGAAGATTACCATTGAGCCGCGACCTTTGATGACAGTCTTATGCAGCTTCTTGTCGTATGCCTTGTACGGAATGCCGTAGTTCAGGCAGGTAGGTATTACGGTCGAAACGCCTTTTCCACTTCTGGTCGGAGCAATCATCAGGGTGTTAGTACGTCCTGAATGGCAGACGAGCGGAGCGGGCTTCTTGCAGTGCAGGGTAAGACTTGATTTTTCGGCATCGATTTTGTAATTGATTCGTGCCTCTGAAAGCTCTCCGCATACAACCCCGTGCTGCTGGAGCATTCCGTAATTTTTCAAATCTTTCTTTGTCGCATACCGAGCCGTTCCGTGAATATGCTGGTTTTTCTGATGACTGTTTACGAGTATGCTTGTTACGACAAAAATAAGGAGGGCAAGCGAAAGGCAGATGAAGGTAGCAGGAATGGCCTGAAAAAAGTAATAGGAGTAGGTGTCGTTGAAGGCGAACTTCATCATCCCGATAAGGAAAACGACGGGATTGTAAAGTCGGTAGCCGCTCTTGAAAATGAAGACAGGCTTACCCACAACATGCGGGTCGTAGTTCATGAGGGGAGCGAATTCTTGTGTGGTGATTATAAGCCCCGTGATTACAAGGGCGACAGGTACGAGCCAGTTTAAGACTGCAAGCCAGTAGAACTTGCGCGAACTGTCCGGGTCAAGCCGGGCGAATTCTTCTTTATCTTTCAAAACAAATCCTTACCTGGGCAGGCAAAGCTTTTTGTTTTTGATGTTTGTAGTATAGGGTGTTTTGGGGAATATTTCAAGTAGTACAAATAAAATAAAAAATGTATAAATATAATTATTCAGTGCACCCAAACCCAAAATTATCCTAATTTCAACTTATTGGCAAAAAATGTAAATTTTGCCAATAAGTTGAAATTTTATAGACAAGTGTAGATTGATGATATATACTACTTATTGGCAAAAAATAAAGAAAATTGCCAATAAGTAGGAGGGTATATGATAAATACTATGGAACTAAAAACTCACATGAATCCTCGTCCTTATACTCGTAGAGAAATTTTTACACTTATAAAAAGGCAGAACCCCTCATTTCCATACAATTCCATGACATGGATATTGGAAAAAGCAGAGAAGGATGGTGTTTTGTTTAAAACCGGTTTGGATTCATATTCCTTAAAGAAAGACAACCGCTTGGATTACATACCGAACTATTCAGCTGCGGCAAAAGATGTTATCTCGTTTATGGAAAATCAGTTTCCGGAATTGAACTTCATTGTGTTTGAGACTTTTCTTCTTAATGAATTTGTAAATCACATGATTGCGAAAAATACGATTATTGTGCAGATTGAAAAAGATTTATGCCAATTTACTTTTGATGCTTTGAATGATAAATATACAGGAAAGGTTTTGTATAATCCAAGTTCTGAAGATTTAAGCAGATATTGGACGGAAAATTGTATTATTCTTGAAAATCTTGTAAGCGAAGCTCCTGTCAAAAAAGAGGCACCGCACGAAGTCTGTATTGAAAAGCTGCTTGTTGATTGTGTCAGCGATAGGATTTTGACAGCTTTAACAAGTTCCAGTGAATTAGAATATATTTATAGTGACAGTATTTCTAAGTACCGTGTGGAGGCGACGAAACTAAAACGTTATTCTAAACGACGAAATTCCTGGAATAAAATAGAAAAGTTGATAAAGGAAGTTAGAAATGATTGATAAAGAAAACTATTCGGAAGAACACATAAAAGCTCTGAAGTTGCTGTCTGGAGCAAATGAGGACATTATCGAGCGTACATTATTTGCCTTTGGCTTGTTGGAAGCAATCTCACAAACAGGACTGGAATTCATCTTCAAAGGCGGTTCCTGCCTCTTGGTTTTATTGAAAGAACCCCATAGATTTTCAACAGATATTGATATCGTTGTAAAGCCGGGAACTGATATTGATTCATATATTGAAAAAGCAGGTAGAATATTTCCGTTCTTTCATGTTTCAGAACATTTCCGACAGAAAAAGAATAATATTGAAAAACGACATTTTAAGTTCCTATATCTTTCTCCGCTGAAAAACAGGGAAGTAAAGGTTTTACTGGATGTCTTGTTTGAGGAAAATAATTATATTTCTACTATTCAGAAAACAATTACAAATGATTTGATTATTTCTGACGGAAAAGATGTTTCTGTTGTAATGCCCGGAATCAACTGCATCTTGGGAGACAAGCTGACGGCTTTTGCTCCGCATACTACAGGAATAGGTATTAATGAGCAGAAAGAACTTGAGATTATAAAACAGATGTTTGACTGTGCCTCACTTTTGAGGGAGATGACGGATTTCAAAGAAGTGAAAGAGACATACCATCGAATTGTAAAATCAGAACTCAGTTACAGGGAACTTACAATTCCTGTTGAAGATGTGCTTATGGATACAATACGTTCAGGGGCTGTTATAGCAGGAAGAGGCTCGTTGTATAAATCTGATGATTTTTCAGTTTATGCAAAAGGTGTCAGAAGTATAGGAACGCATCTCCTAAAAGGTAAATACGATATGACACGGGCAAGCGCAGATGCTGTGCAGGTTATGTATCTTGCAAGTTCTGTTCTTAAAGATTTTTCTGATTTCAAACTTATTACAGATTATTCTACGTTTCTGAAAGAGAAGATAACAATACAAGAATTTGCAGGATTAAGTCCATTGAAGAAAATCAGCCAGTCTGATTATGCGTATCTGATTGGTACTTTCAAAAATCTTGAGGAAGGTACTTTATGAGCGATAGGAACTGGGGCGGAGCCAGAAAAGGGGCGGGCAAGAAGCCGACAGGTGACAAAACAGAAATGATTACCCTCACGCTTACAAAAGAACAGGCTGCTCTCCTGAAGCAATATGCAGAAGAAGCGAATCTGACCGTCAGCAAACTCGTTGTAAAATGGTTTCATCTTCCTGTGCCGGAACAGAAAACAGACGAACCTAAACGATAGTTCCTGTCTGACAAACAGGAAAATATTAAAATCTAAAGGGTAGGGGCGGGGAAGCAGACCCCACCTATTTAGTTCATCTGCTCATAATCGAGCCAAAAACCGCATCGTAGTTTTGAGAAAGCCTGTATTTTCCGTTGCGATATTTTCGTACATGGTCATTCATGCGTTTTTCCGGCTGATTGGAATAACTGAACAGATTGAATAGTCGCAGAAATTTTGTAAGCGGAAGGCATTTCAGCTGTGCCTCTGTACATTCAAAAAGTTTTATAAGGAAATATAGCGTGTCCTTATCAATGCTCTTGTAGTCCTTTGTGCATTTGCTGTACCAAGGATCCATACCTTTCTGAGCGTCTGAAATCATAAAATTTCTAGTTTCAATCAGCATGGCGGTGGTTCTTTCCAATGCAACAGGCGATTCAAGAATTGCCTTGAGCCGGTTCATTTTCTCCATCGGATGCTTTTTCCTGTAAAGCTCGATAAAATCAGAGATACTGAAATCTTTGTTCAGGTTATTGATGCCGCTCAGTAACTGTTCGGCTTCTTTTTTTGTCTGCTGAAAAGATTCCCTTACAATCCTGATGAATTCAAGGTTCTTCCGTGCCATCTTTACCGGTGCTTCAAGCATAAAGACAAACTGCTCTGACCTGTACAGCCCGCTGTTCGGAAAATTAAACTTTCGGTACATGCTCATTGGAATAACGAACAGCGTTTTTCCAATCGGATTGCTCAGAAAACTGTCCGAAGTGACATAGTACGAAAACTGGTTTTCCAGAAATCTTATAAAGACACTCATGATTGTAATCAGTTTTCCTTCGACCTGCATAAAGCTGCTGTAGGCTTCCGTATCAGCTATTTTGCTGTCGCAACCATTTTCATCACCAAAGGTCAGAAGTGGCACGTTCGGATAGATAGAGCTGATTTTCTTTGCAAGTTCAGCTGGTACAGAATGAGTTGTTAAAACCATACAAAGAAATTCATGCCCCTTTTCGATTGATTTTTGGATGCCTATGCTGTGAGGGTCTGACTGCAAATCCAGCGCATTGACTGATATATCCCAGAGCAACGAAATCAATCCTGAAACCGCACATTTTGAACGATAGAACTCTCGCATAGTCTCTGACTCACATTTTATGTCGGCGGCTTCCTGTTCAGAGGCCTTTTCTATGCCTATGAAAACATTATTGATGTTCTCTACCAGCTTCAAGACTTTCAGCAGGTAGTCACAAGATGCGATAACCTGGCCGTACTTGTATTTCTTGAACTCTCTGGTGTAATAGCAGCTCATAATTTCCCGAAGCGAATAGCTTTTGACGGCAGAGTAGACATCCCTCATTTCTCTGTTATAAAGCTCCGCGCTGTTGTACCGAAGTATCGGAAACTGATTATTTTCTTCTGAATGTTTTTCTGCTTCTTTTTCTAAAAATGGAATTTCTGTCTCAATATCACGGTAACGAATTCTCTGCTCCGTATGTCCGTGAGCCAGAATCCTTATCGGTTCGCTTATTATGCAGTCCATATTACAATCCCGCCCTTAATCCTTGTAGTTTGTGAGAGAATTTCGATATTGAAGTGTGTTTCTTATTTCTCAAAAACAAGTTTTGCTACTTTTTCCGCACAATCAAACAGATGGTTTGTGCTTTTCCGGCAGCTATCTATGGCATTAAGTAGTTCCTGCAGACAAACTTCATCTTTACAACAATTCAAACGTAACAGTTCCGAAGGAAACACCGACAGTGCATTTGCAATCGCCACCAATGTATCAAGGCTCACTGATCTTTTGTTGTTTTCAATATCGCTCAAATATCCAGGAGTAATATTTGAATTTTCAGAAAGCTCTTCTTGGCTTAAACCTCTGTCTTTCCGTAGTCTTCTAATATTTTCTCCGACAACTTTGACAACTTCTTTCTTATTCATAACTTTTCATTAAAACATCTATACTTTTTGTTTTGAACAAGCGCGAAGAGATATTAACTTTACTTGCAGTAAATTTACTTACGCTGTCAGTGTGAATTTATAGATAACCGAATTTTACGAAAAATATTTTTAACCTAAAATCTTTTATGTTTTTTTTCAATTATCCATGCTATATTATGATATTAGGAATAGTTTTTTTGGAGGTACAGAAATGAGTGAGAAAAGACTTAATAATACCATTTATATCATGTACCTCGTTACAGAGAATTTCAAGAAGGCTCATTCGCTTACTACCGAGCAGTTCATGGATTTGGATCAGAAATACAATATCATTAACTTTGTAGGTGAGTGCCCCGACATTTTTGACTCTATGAATAATCATGAAATGGTAGAGGAAATTGACCAGTATGTTGCAGCTTATTGATACCCTTTATCACAGTACTGCTGAAAAGTTTGAAAACATCGATGTTTTCAAAGGCCGCAATAATAAAGATTTTGGGAAAGGCTTCTATATGGCTGTAGCCAAAAATCAAGCAATCGGTATGATGCATAAGAAATACCGTGAAGCACTTTTGCGCCGTCCAAATGCACCAAAAGACAGGTTTTCTGAAACCTTATACGAAATCAAGATTGATGTTAAATATGCCAATGATGAAGAATGGTTCGATTTTATTCTTATGTGCCGTGAAAAAGGCGGACTCCCTCATAATTTCGAGTTAGTAATCGGACCTACTGCAGATGATGATACAATGGTTTGCTTGAACTCTTATTGGCGGGGATTTTATGGAGAAGTAGGCTCTGATGAAGCAAAAGAGAAGCTTTTAGGATTTCTGGAACCGGAAAATCTTGGAACGCAGTATTTTGTAGGAAAACAGGAAATTGCAAACAGGCTTATTCTTGAACGCAAAGAAATCAAATGGAGCTAGACTTATGGAAGAAGCAAAAATAGAACATTTGAAAGGTTTGTCTGTTATTAACGCAGCCAAACATCTCATGTCAAAATATGGACTTAACCATGAAGAAGCCTACAAAAAACTTCTTAATTATGAGTTTATTAGTAATAACTAAACCTATATAATATAAAGAATTAGGTAGACAGAATGTGCATTATAAGTAGTATTTTGTATACCGTGTATATAGTGTAAAACAAGAATAAATATGAAAAAAATATACGCTTTATATAGCGTAGTATCTTATTTTAGCAAATTCTCGTAAAATTGTACAGCGTTCTGGATGTCTTTTCATCTGGATGATGTTTATTCAGGCCTCCGATAAGTTTAAACGGTCCGTATGTATCATAACCTTTGCAGCTGAATACGCCTGTAACTGTAGCCGATTTCTGTTCCAAAAACTTCTTCATTTCTTCTGCAGTTGATTCCTGAACCGGATTAGGCAGGCCTACAGTCTTATTTGCAGCAACATTAACTGCAGATTTTTTCCCAGAGCAGCTGATAAGCCTTATCATAAATATCGAAATCAAAATAAGTGTCTTTTTCATTTTCGCCTCACATTGATACACCTTAAAACACAACAGTGGCACTAAGTGACACTGTTGAAATTTTTATTGTGAATCTGACTCCTTATCTAACATTTCTTCGATAAGTAAACCAATATTTGTTCCAATCTTGTCTTTTAATTCAGTTAAAGAAGTTTCATACAATTTTGAATTTAATATTGCTATTCGAATTTTATCTTTAAAATTATTTTCAAAATGTATTCTGGCTTTATTATAACTTCCACCCAATTTTGCCATTAAACATTTTTCAACATAAGTTCTGTTTCCATCTTTAGCATTTTCAAAAATGTCATTTTGTGAATACTCTGAACAATCAGAAAAATGTAATAACAGCCAGAACTCAAAGCAAGGATTAGAAACACAAAAACGTATTT
>Ga0256405_10003152_pt1 | contig 35072 bp, 39 predicted proteins | sample RumenRJG_02DNA_FD_189096 | JGI IMG/M metagenome (GOLD analysis project Ga0256405, IMG submission 189096) | Bovine rumen microbial communities from Lethbridge, Alberta, Canada - RJG_02 | ecosystem: Host-associated > Mammals > Digestive system > Stomach > Rumen | place: Canada: Alberta...
GCGGTTGAAAATTTGTGTATAGGACTCTGCCGAACGAAACGATTAAGTATCGTTTTGTGAGAGGGGAAATAAGGAACTTTTTTTGCTTTTCTGGGCAAAAAAAAAACCGCTCGTAAGCGGTTGAAAATTTGTGTATAGGGAAGGAAATAAGGAAATTTAATAAACACTACATTATTCGTGTCGATACGAATAACATGTTCTTAATTTTTTTTTCATGAAACAAATAATATTAATCATGGCATTATTCGTTTTCATACTATGGCATATCTAAAACTACACATCCCTTGTATTTTGTTTTATCTATCACCCACATTATATACATCGACATGCCTTGTGAAATTCTTTAGCTTTTTATTTTATTTTGTAATATTTCGTTACAATACGTGGCTAAAATCATGTGATAGGTTGAAATTATTTATTTTTTATAAATATTGTACTTGAAACCGACGATTTTTTTTTATAGAATATATCTACAAGAGGGCTTAAGCATGAGTGAAAAACAATCTGAATATCAATATACAAAGCGTTATAAAAAACAAAAAAATGTTACAGCACAGAATATTTTAACTGTTTTTACGACAACCTTTTTAATCATGCTTGTATTTTTTATAGGTGCAGCAAGGCATATCACTCCGAGTGTTGATGTAACGATTGGCGAAGATAGTGGTGCAGAAACAAAAGAATCCGGATTAGGTGTAAAAGGGTTTATTGATAACAGATTAAAAGCTATTCAGTCAGAAGATGTTTCAAATATTCAAAAAAAATTAGAAGAAAAAGTTAATTCTAAATTTGAAGAAGATGATGAGGATAATTATTTTTCAAAAGAACTTGAAGAAAAAGTAAAAATACCTGTTAAAAAAGTTAAACAAGAGGTTACATTAAATTTAAAAGATGATGAAAAGGTAGCTTCACCAATAATAAAACCAACTGCTGTTCCACAACCTAAACCAAAGATTACAAATGAAGCCAAAGATTTAACTCAATCTTCTAATGTTTCTCCTACAAGTGTTAAAGTTTTTGTTGGTAGTTATCCTACTATTGAACAGGCAAAAGTTGCTCAATCTATTCTTCAAGAATCAGGTTTGGGTGTAAGTCCTTTTATTAAAAATGTCCGTGGAAATTATACTCTGCAAGTTGGTTCTTTTTCTTCGGAAGACAAAGCTCAAGCTTTAGCGGATGAGTTATTGAAACATAACTTTCCTGCAAGAATTGTAAGAAATTAAAAATATCGGGGGTAATAATGTCAGATGTGGTAACAATGGGTAGTGCAACAATAGATGTATTTGTACGTTGTGATGAAGCAAATATTGTTTCTGTACAATCAACAGACAAAAAATCTGAATATATGAGTTACAAATACGGCTCAAAATTGGAAATAACCGATTTTGATACCAATGTTGGAGGAGGCGGGGTTAATACTGCTGTTAATTTTGCTAATCTCGGTTTTGACACTTCCGCAATTTTTAAACTTGGTGAAGATATATATTCAAAAGGTGTTTTAAAATATTTTGAAAATAAAAACGTTAATTTATCACATATAATTCAAACTCCAAAAACAACTACAGGATTTTCAATAATTCTTGTGAGTTTTGAAGGTGATAGAACTGTTTTAGCTCATAGAGGCGGTAATGGTGAAATTAAAAAAGATGATATTGATTTTGAGGTGATTAAAAATGCAAAATTTATATATCTTGCACCATTGAACGGAAAATCAACAAAAGTTCTTGAGCCTGTAGTTGATTTTGCTCATAATAATGGTGTCAGAGTTTGTGTTAATGCCGGAACTTCGAGTATTAAAAAGGGGTTTGAATATATGAAAAAAATTCTTGAAGATGCCGATGTAGTTGTCATGAACAAAGAAGAAGCACAAATGTGTACCAAAATTGAAATAAGACCTGATACGTCAGAACATAAATATTCTCAAGAAAAAATACACCCTGATTTAATTCAGATAATAAAGAAATTAAAGGTCAAGGATTATCAAATTGTTGTTGTAACAGATGGCGGCGAAGGTTCTTACGCTTATGACGGTAAAAAAATATATTACTGCCCTGTATATCCGGCAAAAGTTGTATCTACACTCGGTGCTGGTGATGCTTTTGCTTCAACATTTTGTGCAAGTATGAACAGAACCAAAATGGATATAGGTAAATCTTTAGTCTATGGTTCAATAAATTCCGGCTCTGTAGTTTCAAAATTTAGCGCAACGGAGGGTCTTTTAACTTTTGAACAAATAGAAGAAAGATTAAGGGAATTACCTGAATATTCCTATGAAATAATAGATTTGTAACATTAAAAAAGCTCGGCATTGCCGAGCTTTTTTAATTATTTAACCTTGATTAAAATTCTAAGTTGATTTGAGAGAATTGAACGATTTTATTTTTACCACGTTTTTTAGCGTTGTATAATGCGTGTTCAGCGTATCTAATAACTGTATTTGCATCTTCTTCAACGTTTTTCATGCAAGGGTATGTTGAAATACCGCCTGAAATTGTAATAGGGTGATTTTCATCTTCTCCTGCAGGGATAAATTCCATTTTTTCAATTTCACGTCTGAAACGTTCGCCAAAAATAAATGCGTTGTCTTCCGATGTGTTTGGAAGAATTACTATAAATTCTTCATCACCGTATCTTGTTAAAATATCTTCTTTTCTTATGAAAGATTTTAATTTATCAGAAAGATTTTTTAACAATACATCGCCCCATTCATATCCATACATATCATTAACAACTTTAAAGAAGTCAATATCAAACAATAAGCATGATAATGGAGTTTTATAACGTCTTGCACGAGAAATCTCAGCATCTAAACGTTCTTGTAAGTATTTTCTGTTATGAAGTCCTGTTAATTCGTCTGTAGTCGAAACTTCATCAATTTTATCGTGGAATTCTTTTATTTTTAATAAAGAGTTAATTCTTACAATTAAAACATCTTTGTTTATTGGTTGTGAGATGTAGTCAAAACTTAAAGCTCTAACTGTAACATCCTGAATAGGTTCACCGACAAACAATACAGGAACTTGGAATTTTGTTGTCATAATAACATCTTTTACATTTGGTACATCTTCAACAATTACAAGATATGGATTTAAAAGCATATAATCTTTTAAAGTTTCAGCATCTTCAATTCTTACAACAGCATCTTCAATAACGTCTAAAGTTTCAATAGCATCCTTTATTTCGGATTCTTTTTTTGTAGAATAAATAATTATATTTTTCATATTTTCTCCTAATATATAATCTCAAGACAATTATAACAAAGTGATTTTTAAAAAGCAATACTATTTACAATTAGATGTTATTTCAAGCCTATTATATACTTGAGAATTAATTTCAGCCCCGATTAAAATTAAAATAGATGTATAGTAAAGCCAAACCATAAGAACCGCAAAAGCACCTATTGTCCCATATACAAAATTGTAAGTGTGCAGATTGTTTATATAAATTGAAAAACCCCAAGAGCCGAGCAGCCAGCTTGTGCAGAAAAAGAATGTTCCCGGAACGGTGCTTTTTAATTTTAATTTTTCTGAACCTTTTAAATCCGGCAATACGTAATATTGTAAAAATGCAAGTATGTATAAAGATACAAAAGCAATAGGCCAACGTAAAAACATCCACATTGAAGCTGTTGCTTCACCTAAATTCAGATACGTTACACAGAAATTTAACAGTATTTTACCGAAAATAATTAAGTTTATTGTTATGAATAAAACAGCAGTATTAACGCATAACATCAAAAATGCTACGGCTCTTGTGTATATAAATGAACGAGTTTCTTCAATTTTATAAGCTCGGTTTAAGCCTTTTGAAATAATGGCAATCATGTTAGTCGATAAAAATATTGTTATTACGAAACCTAAGGCTGCCCAAAAACCACCTTTTGAATAAAACAGAACTTCTTTCATAACAGTATTAATAAGTCCCATTGTATCGCCGGGCATTATAGATGACATAAATGCGAAAACAGGACGCATAAATTCATGTTTTCCTGCCCAGCCAAACACACCTGTCAGAAAGAGCATTAGCGGAAAAATCCCTAAACAGCTCATATAACTCATTTCTGAAGCCATACCAAAAAAATCATTATTTAAAACAGATTTTATAAGTCTTTTTAAGTATATTATGTGTTTTTTCATTATAAATCCTGTTTTCTTATTTCGTTTAAAAGTTTTTTGATACAATCATCAGCGCTATATTTTAATACACATCCGGCCGCAAATTTGTGTCCTCCGCCATTAAATGCGGATGTAACTTCAGAAACATCAATATTTTTACTTCTCATTGAAACTTTAAACATTTTATTGTCAATTTCTTTTAGCAAAAATGCAACTTCTGTAGAATCCATTGAACGTAATTTTTCAACAAGTCCTTCTGTTAAATCATTTTCACTTGCAAATTTTTCAATATCTTTTTTATAAACTGTTATATATGCAATTTTATCATTTTCTGCAAATTCGGCTTTATTAAGACAATAAGCCTGAAACATCACGAAATTTTTGGATTTCATTTCATAGCAATTTTTGTAAATCCACTGAGGTTTAGCGCCTAATGAAACTAATTTTGAAGCAATTTTCAATGTTAAAGCACTGGTATTGTCAAATCTAAATCCGCCTGTATCCGTTAAAATTGCGGCATATAGAGCTTCAGCTATTTTTTCATCAAATTTCCATCCGTGATTTTGTGCGATTTCATATAAAACTTCGCCTGTAGAGCTTGCTTCAGATTTTACAAAACGAATATTTGCATCATAATTATTTGTTTTATGGTGGTCTATTGAAACTTTTATTTTTGCTTTTTCATAAAAAATTTGTGCATCACAAATTCTATCTAAAGCTGCAATATCAACAAGAATTACCATATCGTATACCATAGATTTATCATATTGAGATATATGTTTGGCATCCTTTAAACCTTCCAAAAATTCATACATTTTAGGAATTTTGGACATAATCATCATTTCGGATTTTTTCTTATATTGATTATAAATTAAATCTCTTAAGGCAACCATTGAACCTAAAGTGTCCCCATCAGGATTTAGGTGAGAAATAATTAATATATTTTTTGATATTTTTATGCTATCATCTAAATTCAAGTGTTCCATTTCTTTATTATACCATAAATAAAAACGGGTTATTTAAAATGTCTAAAAAAATTTTGTATACAAATTTTGAAGGTATTGATGAAATTATTTCAAAAATGCTTGAAGATACAACACTAAAAAAAGCTATTACCAGAAACAATCTTTTCAAATTCTGGAAAAAAGTTGTAGGAGAAAAATTTGAAAATAACTCGAAACCTTTTTCCATGACAACAAAATCAGTAATGGTTATAGCTTGCAAAAATTCAACAGTTGCACAAGAGCTTATGCTTAGAAAAAATAAGATTTTGAACGAAATACAGCCCTATTTGGTATCGTTAAAAATGAATGTTAAAGATTTAAGATTTGATGTCAAAAAATGGGTAGATGACAATAACGAAGATAATTAATTGCCAAAATAATTCTTTAAGTTTATTGTTAAATTTTCATTTCTACACATTTTTTTAAGTTTGGATATAGCTCTGTTTTCAATTTGTCTTATACGTTCTCTTGAAACACCGTAATGAGAACCTATTTCATCAAGAGTTTTCTTTTCTCCATTGTTGTTTAAGCCATAGCGCATAATAAGAACATCACGCTCTTTTGGCATTAATTGATTAAGCATTTTTTGAATATCTTCAAGTAAATTTTCCTGTGAAACTCTTGAATCAGGTGTATCTGTCGATTCATCAACTATATAATCTGCAATTTTAGTGGAATCCTCTTTTTTATTGTTTGCAGGAGTTTCGATACTTATTGTAGATTGAGCGGATTTTACTATTTGAGTAAGTTTAGAAACAGAAATTCCTAAACGATAAGCAATCTCTTGCTTCGTAGGACTTCTACCCAATTCTGTTGTTAAATCAAGAGTTATTTTCTTTATTTTATTTAGAGATTCAATCATGTGAATAGGAAGTCTTATAGCACGAGCTTTATCTGCTATTGCTCTTGTTATAGATTGTTGAATCCACCATGTCGCATAAGTTGAAAATTTATATCCCTTTTCATAATCAAAGCGTTCTGCTGCTTTCATTAAACCAATGTTGCCTTCCTGAATTAAATCAAGAAACGAAAGACCTCTGCCAATGTATTTTTTCGCAATACTTACAACTAAGCGCAAATTGGCATTAACTAAAATATCTTTTGATAATTCGCAATGATTTTCTTTTATCTTTTTGGCTATATCAAATTCTTCTTCTGTTGATAATAAAGGAATTTTACCTATTTGCTGTAAGTATATTTTTACAGAATCATCGGTATTAACAGAATTTATATTTTCCTGAACTTTTGGATCTTCAACTGTATCAAGGATATTCTCGTCGTCATCATCCTGTTCTTGCAAACTATGAAAATCTACACCCTCATCAGATATTTCTTCATCAAGTAAATTAAATTTTTCTATATCTTTACGCATTTTCTTCCTTTTTAATACATTTCTGTCTTACCGTTTCAAATATTATAGCACTAAGAGCATTTGAAACATTTAGTGAATTAAAATTTTTCATCATGGGTATTTTTATTTGAAAATCTGATAATTTTAGTATTGATTTTGAAACACCTGCGTGTTCTGCACCCATGACAAGTACAAAATTCATATCACAATAATTCACATCATAATAATTATCTTTTGCATCTGCTTCCGCTGCAATTACCCACCAGTTGTGTTCCTGCATTTGTTGCAATGCGCTGACAGGGCTATTGACTTTTATTACGGAGATATGATTTACTGCTCCTGCGGATGTTTTTTCTACAACGGAATTAACTTGAGCGCTCCTCCTGGATGGTATTATGACTGCTTCAACACCTGCGCATACACAAGTTCTTATTATTGAACCTAAATTTTGAGCATCTTCAACGCCGTCAAGCATTACAACAGAACAATTTTTATGTTCTTTTGATAAAAAATCTTCCAGTTCAACGTATTTTATTGGTGAAATATGAGCAATTACTCCTTGATGATTAAATTCAGAATATTGCGAAAATTTCTCTTTTGGTAAAAATTGGAAAATAATTCCTTGTTTTTGACATAATTCCTTAATTTTTGCAATTTTACCGTCTGTATGAACACTGTTAGATATAAGAACTTTGTTAATTTCACGTTCTTTTGTTTCAAGAGCTTCCAATACCGAATTTTTACCAAAAATAACATCTTCAACTATTTGCATACTTCTAACATCCTATTTATGCAATTTAATGCTTTTTTTGATATTTCTTCATCAACAAAAATTTCATTTGTTTCATTTTTTAATACGTTATAGATGTCTTCAAGAGTATTATGTTTCATATTAGGACATACAATATTGTCTTTAATAGGTATAAATTCTTTATCTTTGCAATCACGTTTTAATCTGTCTACAACACCTTTTTCTGTTGCTATAACAAAAGTTTTTTTGTTACTTTCTGTAGCATACTTCATTATTTGGGATGTGCTTCCCACAAAATCTGCAAGCTTACATACTTCTTTATGACATTCAGGGTGAGCTAAAATTTCTGCTTGAGGATATTTTTCCTTTGCTTCAATTATATCTTCCGGCTTTATTCTTAAATGTGTAGGACAAAAACCTGGATAGGTGTTAACTTTTACATTGTCCAGTTGTGTTTCAACCCATTTGCCTAGATATGTATCAGGACAAAATAAAACTTCAGGAACATTTAGACTTTTAACTATTTTTACTGCATTTGAACTTGTACAACAAATATCGCATTCGGATTTTACCTCTGCTGTTGAGTTAATGTAACAAACAACAGGGACTTTTTTATTTTGAGCTTTAAATTCTCTTAATTGTTCAAGATTAATCATGTCAGCCATCAGACATCCTGATTGCATATTAGGTAAAAATACTCTCTTGTTTGGTGATATTATTTTTGCTGTTTGAGCCATAAAATAAACCCCCGCAAAAACAATTATGTCTGCCTCTGTTTTTGCTGCCATTTGGCTTAAATAAATCGAATCACCAACATAATCAGCGACTTCATCAATCTCTATATTTTGATAACAATGCCCAAGAATGACGGCATTTTTTTCTTTTTTTAATTTTTTAATTTCGTCTTTCAACATTTTACGTATCCTGTTTTATATCTATTTGACGTAATTGTATGTTTAAATTATAATGTTCCTAAGATATTATATAATAAAAAATAAAATAACAAAAATCAGAATATATGTTAAATCAATTATTATCTCAGCTGGGTGCAAATACCAAAGTAACAATCGGTGTGTCGGTTTCACCGTCTGTTGGCTTGGAAATGATTGAAGTAAATCCAAAAACAAAAATTATTGAAAAATATGCCTGCAAACCTCTTGATTACGATTATACAAAAAGAGAAATAGCAGATTATAACCGTTTTATCGAGGTTTTGCGAGAACTATTTGAAGACTTAAAAATCAATCCGAAATGTAATATCGTGCTTACATTACCGTCTGTTCATTATGGTTTGATGTCATTACCTGTAAACTTAAGCGACGATGGTGTAACAAGTTCGATAATTTCAGAAGTTGAACAATCTTCTTACATTTTTAAACGTCAAGATCCTGTGGTAAGCTGGGTAGATGCATATCCTGCCGGAGATAAACCCGAAAGAGAAATTCTATATGGCGCAATTCAACAGGCTGCTCTTGATGAAATTAATGCTGCTTGTACGGAAATAGGTTGTACACTGGTAGCAATTGAAACATCTCACAACTCTTTGTTAAAAACCTTGAGTTACAATCAGCTTGCCGAAGAACAAATGGCTCCAAACACTAATTGGATTATGATGGTTATTAATCCAAACAGCTATTCAATGATTACATTAAATGGCAGAAGTGTTGTTGAATACAGAGAAGAACCTCTTGCTTTACGTTCTTTTGTAGGTGATGAAATTTATGAAGCTATTATTTCATCTGCGCAGTTAACATTGCAAACCGTTCCATCAAATTATTTGTACATTGTGTCAGAAACGGATATTGTTTCAGCAGAAGTTTTATCTATGAAAATTCCGTATGACGGAAATATTAAATTCTTAGAAATAAATAAATATGTACAAAATCCAATTATGCAGGCATCTTATAATATCCTGCCAAACGATTTATTAAAAACAACTCCTGAAGTAATTGGTTCGGGTATTTACCATATATCAGATTATCCGTTTAAGTTTAATCTTTTAGGTCAAGGTATAGACACCAGCCAACTTTTGTCAGAATCTGCTCCTAAAATTAGAATTGGTAATACAGAAATTGAGTTAACATCAACATTTGTTAAAAAATTTGCTGTTGTTGCTGCTGTAGTAGTTGCAGTTCCTGCTTTGCTAATTCTATGGTTGTTAAATTTCTTGACCGGCGGACAACAAGCTAAATTAGATGAAATTAACAGTCAAATTGAAGCGAACAAGACGGAACTTCAAAACTATGAAGATATTGACCGTAAAGATGATTTTGACGTTAAACTTGAAACAAACACAGTTCAAGCTTATAACAGAACAAAGTTAATATATTACTCCGCATTGGGTGCTAACATTCCTTCTGATGCATGGTTGATATATTTGAAGATATTTTCCGACAGAAAAATTGATATTATAGGTCGATCATTAACTGCGGATTCTGTATATTCTTTCTACAAAGGGTTGAAAATGTCAGTTATAAATTCTGATTTACGTTTGAATAGATTGGAAATGTCTGCAGATTCTGTTGGAAATCTTGTTATTGAGGATTTAAACAGTATAAAACCAAAATTCTATGAATTTGAAATAACAAATCTGGATGAAGAAGAATTGAAGAAATTGGATGAAGAATTGAATTCTGTAGAACGTGATGAAAACGGTAATCCTAAATCAAGTGATGAAAGTCAAGGTCCAAAACGCAGGAGAGGTTTCTTGTTTAATGATTTCTTGCAAATACAAGGCTTGGGTAATAATTCTGCGGATGTTCCTCCTCCTCCATCTCCTGATGGTAATCAACAAGATCAAGGAAACAAACCGCCAAAATCGTTGCCTGCTAATCTTGAATCAATAGAAAGATTCTAATAAGGATATAATCAATGAAAGAATTAGAAAAATATAAAGAAATTATAATGTATTTGGCGTTGATTATTGTTGTCGCTGTATTTTTGTTTAAACAAATTCAACCAAAATTTATTTCAACGATTAATATTTTTAAACAAGTAAAAGAACAAACTACTGTTGCAGAATCAATTACAGCTCAGTTGTCTACCGCAAAACAAAAAGCTGAAAGAAAGAAAAAATTAAGAATGTTGGATGATATGACAAAGAAAATATATCAGCCAAATGGTGTTGCAACAGATGCGGAATCTACTTTTGCGGTTTTGTTGGATGATATTATAGAAATTACAAGAAAAAATCATATAAAAACTCACTCAATCCAATCTACACTTGATCCCGAAGATGACGTTTTTATTAAGGGCGACAAAGTTCATTATTCTGCCAATAGGTTGGATATGAAAATGATTTCAGATTATGCTGATTTCAAGGGATTTTTAGAAGATTTATATAAATATCCTTATCTTATTAATATAAATAGTGTTGAAATTTATCCATATTCAAAAAATAAAAGAATACTTTTAATAAATCTGTCAATAACATTATATGCTTCTAAGTCTGAAGAAGATGCGGCAGCAGCAGAAAATGCCGAAAAACAGGAAGGTCAAGAAGGACAAGAAGGACAAGAGCAACCTCAACCTCAACCACAATAAACTAGCTGATTAACTTTGAAAGTTTTTGTAATTTATAGAAAACATTTTTTCCTTGTTCTTCATGCAAGTTGCGCAATATGGCGTTTCAAGATATATTTTTTTACTGTAATCTTTAAAATCAGCTCCCATACGCCCCCGATGGTCATTGGCTAAAAACGGACAAACATAAACACCTTTTTCTGTTAATATTCGACCTGTTTGACAATCTAAATTTTTATATTTATCAATAGTCCATTCTTCTTGTGAATATTTATCATAATACTCGTTTATTTGAAAATTATAATCTTCAACAGGTACATTTATACTGTCGAAAACTTGCTTAAAATTTATTATAAGAGTTTTTTTGTCTTCTTTATAGTAGTTGGTTACGTTAAAAATAGGATTAAAATTGTATTTTGAGAGTATTTTTGAAGCATGCATAATTTGTCTGTAAGTTCCTCTGCCTCTAATATCATCATTTTTGATTTCATTAAAATGGTCAAGCGGAAGCATGAAAATAATTTCCTTATCACCTTCATCTTCAACTTTTTTTAAAAATCTAACTTTTTTTTCGTTTAAAAATGAACCGTTTGTACAAATACAAACATTTGTTGATTTTAAACAAAGTCTTAAAATTGCGTTGAACTCAGGGTGCATCATTGGCTCTGCACCTGTAAGATATATACAATAGATATTTTCATCTTTTGTATCTTCAATTGCTTCTTTTACTTTGTCAATGCTGATATAATCCTTTGGCGCTCTCGATAGCGGAAAATCAATATAACAATGTTTGCAATGCTGATTACAATTTTTAGCTGTCATTTCAATAAATAAATTGTTTAACTCTTTAAGTTCACATTTTGGAACTTGATATAATTTTTCTGTTTTCATTATTCACCTTCTTTTTACAATTATTGTAAAAGTTCAAAATGCTATTAAAATTAGACATGTGTACAATTATTAGAGTAATATTTATTTAAACGAAAAAAGCCATAAACATTTGTTTATGGCTTTAATTCTTGATATAAAATTTTTTATTTTGTTTCATTCAAATATTTTGACATAGCTTCATCCGATATATCGACAGCATCTTGAATAATAGATGCAACAGCAGCATCGGCTTGTCTTGCCATGTTTATAAGTTTAACAGCATATTGAGCCTGTACTTCAGGTGTCATTTGACTTCCGCCGATTGATTCTATATCCATAATTTATCCCCGCTATTTATATTGCATATTACCATTATAACTCTCGATTTTAGTGTTTTCTAGTGTTAGATTTATAAATTTTTACAAAATATACAGAGGGGATGGGATTGTCTTACTCATTCGCATTTAACGGGAACTTCGCTTGCCAACTGCAACAAAAAACATTTTGCAGTCGTCAAGGCTTCGCCCTCAGCTCATTCGCGCCGAACCCACTAAAGCAGCTTCTCATCCTCATCCCTAATAAAAAATATATAGACAAAAGTCTATATATTTTTATACAGAGGGGATGGGATTCGAACCCACGGTGGAATTGCTCCCACACAACCTTTCCAAGATTGCACCTTAAACCGCTCGGACACCCCTCTTTATCTCAGAAAGGCGGAATTCGTTTTAAACAAATTCCGCCTTATCTATTTTTATAAATTATTAATCTTTTGCTAATTCATCTGCTAATGGTGATTCTACTACGCCATTTAATGTCTTGTTTACATCTCTTAATTTTGCCGCAATAGTTTCGTTCTTTTCACCCCATTCAAAGTTTCTGTTTACATAGTCTTCAGCCTTTTTTATGTCGCCTGACATTTGTACTTCTACAATTTCTGTAAGCATTTTCTTTGCTGTAGGTACCATTTTTTCTAAATTAACAGTGATTTTACCTTCATCGTTTACGTCAATAGCGCCTTCTTTCATGAAGTAATTAGCTTGCATTACTGAACGTACTCTGTGAGCTTGATCCATTGTTGGTTTTGATTTTAAGAATGTATTTGTTGCAAAATTTACCAAAATTTGGTCTTTTTGTTCTTTTGTGTACATTCCTTTTTCTGTTAAATCATCTAAGAATGCTAAAGCACCCATATCGGCTTTGTTTTCTTCAATTATGTTTCTGTATTTACCTAAACCTGCATCACAATTGTCTTTTGGTCCAAGAGAGTGTGCATTTTCGTGTCCGATTGTGAACCAGTGGTCTGCTTCATCGTTGTATAACTTGTGGAATTTAGGATCTAATACTGCATCCAATTTCTTTTGTAATTTTTCCGGTTGAGAAGTTGCTCTTATTTGTCTGTGGTAAACATTTCTTCTTCCGCCGCCGATTTGTAATGACATTTTGTCGCCATTTGGTAAGTTTTCAGCTAAAGTTACGCCACCTCTGTATGCACCGCCATCACCTGTTAATGCAACAAGGTCAACGTCAACCATTGTTTGTTTTGCATCGCCGTCGCCTGTAATTGTTTGTTTGTATTTATCTGCGTGAGGCATTTTTTCTGCTAACATTGGTAAGAATTTTTTGATTTTTAACAAATCATCTGTACCTTCTTTATTTACAATACCAACACGGCAGCCTAATGAGTCTTTTGATTGAGGAACAATTCCTGCTTCATCAAGCATTTTGCTTAATTTAGGATTTTCAACAACAGAACCTGTCATTCTGTCTGCGTATTGTTCTCTTGTAATTGTGTATTCTAACGGTGTATCTTGTAATGTAGCCCATTTTTTATCTGCTACTGCATCTAACATTGGGTCTGCAGTTCTTAAAGCTTTTGCTTGTAATTTTAAATATTCATTGAAATCTTTATTTGTTGAAGTTTCAGCAGCTTTATCTAATTCGTCTGCGATTTGAGTAAATTCTTCTTTGAATTTGTCGCAGTAATCTACAGCTTTTAATTTGTCGCCATCACGTTCTACAATTGAGCGTTGGTTAAGAATTTTGCTAACTTCTTCTTTTTCACCGTTTTCTAACATGTTTATCAATATGTTATGGAATTCTTCTTTTTTCAAATCTGCAGGATAAAAAGCTTTTCCTGGTAATTCTTCTTGACCTTTTGCTAATGTTACCATGTTTGATTCCATATCAATACCTGAAATACCTTTTTGAGCATTAAAGATTTTTAATGACATTTCAGCATTTTTATTGCCTTTTGCTGTTTCTTTTTCAAGATAATCTTTAAATTGAAGATTTTTTTCGTTATCCATCTTCATATAAACAGTATCCATAATCTTAGCTGTTTTTGCCAAGTGTTTTAATGCTTGTTTATCACCTTCTGCAAGGTTTGCATATTCTTTTGAATCAGATTTTAAAAGAACTTTTGGAGCTAAAAAGTCCTTGTTTGTTCTTTTTTCTAATTCTTCTGTTGATAAGTTTAATTCGAATTTTTCTGCAGGTTTTGTTACTGCAGCTTTATTAATATTTGCAGCAGCAGATAATTTATCCATTACTTCATTTGACAAATCTTTTGTTTCTGCGTTTTTTGTTTCTTCCTGTTTTTGTGCAACTTTTGGTTGTACAGGCATTTTAACCTTTACATCGTTGTTTACGTTTGGCATAGTCTTATATCCCTTTCTTTTATGCTTGTGAGTTAATTATACTACATTATTCGCAGATTTACACTATTTCTTTAAGTTTTCTTAATCTTGCTTTTTTCTAGCTCTTGTGTCGGATTTATTTTTTATGCGTATTTTTTAAAATGTCTCAAAAAAGGAGAGATTTTATGATTAGTTTATTTATTTTGTCAACTTGCCCATATTGCAGAAAAGTTTTGAATTATCTTGATACAACCGATATTGAATACAATATTTTAAATATTGATGAGAAAGCTAATTATGATGAAATGATGCGACTTGGGGGAAAACGTCAAGTGCCGTTGTTATTTGATGGTGATAACAACGTTGTTATGTACGAATCAGCAGATATTATAGAGTATCTTAAAACTTTATAGAATAATATCATCTGTTTAAATGATGATATATTGAGTTATTCCTTTAAAATGGTAGTGTAGTAATATGATTTAAAAGTAACCACGTACCGGACAGAGGGAATGACAGAGGATTTCAATAATTCTTATAACAACATAAAAAGAATTTCTGATGAAGAATTAGAAGCACTTTGGAAAAAGTATTTTGAAGACCGTTCTAATAAAAAAGTCAGAGATACTCTTATTGTTCAATATATCTACTTAACCCGATATGTTGTAAATCGTGTTAAAGTATCATTGCCTCCTACTTTCTCGGTTGAAGATATTTCAAGCTATGGTGTTGAGGGCTTAATTGATGCCGTTGAAAAATTTACTCCTGATAAAGGTGCAAGATTTGAAACTTATGCTCTGATGAGAATCAGAGGTAATATTATTGACAAAATTCGTTCTCAGGATTTTATTCCAAGAAGTGCAAGAAAGAAAATTAAAGACGTCAAGCAGGCTCAAGAACAATTAAGACAAAAATTAGGCAGACCGGCTACAACACTTGAAGTTGCAGATTTTCTGGAAATGGAACCTAGTAAAGTCGACCAAATTTTGGCTGATGATACAACAGTCGGTTCAATTTATGATAAACGTGGTACATCTGAAGATAGTGTTGAAATTATTGATACAATTCAAGATGAAAATCGTATGACACCGGCTGAGGTTATGGAAGAAAAAGACGTTAAGTCTGAACTTGAGAATGCCTTAAAACGTTTACCGGAACGTGAAAGAATGATTATGGTTCTTTACTATCATGAAAATATGACTTTAAAAGAAATCGGTGAAACTATAGAAGTTTCTGAATCACGTGTATGTCAGCTTCACGCACAGGCAATTATGAAGCTTAAAAATATTCTTTCAGAAAACCGTGTTGAAAGATTACAAAGATCAATTGTTTAATATGAAAAAGTTTTTAAAATCAATTTTATGGTTCTATAAAGAAAATGGACATATTAAATTGAATATTTTGGGTATAAAAATTTCGTTTAGAAATTTTATCGTAAACCAACTTGAAGATTGTTGCTGTATAGACAATTTAGATTATTTTAAATCACAAAATACAGTTTTTAAGCATCCTGTCGGAATAGTAATTCATCCAAGTGTAGAAATTGGAAAGAATTGCACTATCTATCAAAACGTTACTATCGGCTACGGCAAAAAAAATAAAGAAACAAATAAGAATGTTCCAATAATAGGCGATAATGTAAAAATATACTCAAATGCCGTAGTTATCGGTGGGATTACAATAGGAAACAATGTAAAAATAGGTGCGGGTTCTGTTGTAATTAACGATGTTCCAGATAATTCAACAGTTGTTGGCAATCCTGCCAGAATAGTTTAATTATATATTTTTCTCTATAAACAAATTTTTATCAACCTGATTAAAAAATTCTTTATAAATTTCAGGTTCGTAGTGTCTTACAACTTTTCTAGGAGATGATTTTACCGTTGTATATCCATCACCATTTTCCAAAACTTTTTCAATTACTGTAAATCTAACTTTTGTTTTACTGCCGAATTTTTCAATATTTATATTTGAATCAAAAATTACAGAGTGTAGTGCAAGTTCATTTTTCATGTGCATTGTAGGAATAATCAAGAAAGGAGCATTTAATCCGAAAGATAAACCTGTCATAATACCATAATATGCAAATTCTGCACAATATAAAGCAACTCGACCTTTATCCGTTCGTTTTAATTTAACTTCTTTTTTTGCTTTTATATAACCTAAATCTGGTTCTATATCCTGAATTATAAATCCATTGTCCTGTAATGTATTAATAACAGCTTTTGCAACAAGCATCTCATTTGGAGTGTTAAACAAGTGTGTTTGAATGCTTCTTATTTCCATAATGGTTTTTTCAGGTTGTTTTTTAGCCGCAAAAACCTCTAAATTAAAAGAACAAAATAATATTATTAGAAATATACTTATTATTTTTTTCATAATTATATCTTTTGTTTTTGTATAAATATAGCTTTATCTACTTTTGAAAAAAAGTTTTGATAATATTTTTCATCTGTAACTTCTTCTATTTTATAAGCATTTCCGTACGTATTTAATAATTTTCTTTTAAAATTAACTCTCACACGCATTTCTCTACCATATTCGGAAACGTTAGCTGTTGTTTCTACAACAGCAACCACCGCCCCCATCATGCCTTTTTTGGTACCAAATTCTTTTTCAATATCTATTGTTTTATCTTTTGGACTAAATTCTTTTGCACCTGAAATGAAACCAAGCAGAGAATTTGCATTATTTACAATAAATCCCTCATCTTGTAAAACATTCAACATAGCTTTCATCAAAACAGGTTTTGGTATATTACTGTATTGTCTTGTCTGATATTGTCTTTTTTCCAACTGTGTTTGCGGTGTAACAACTTCGTTTGCATTTTTCTTTGCAAATACAGGATTAACCGAAACAATAAGTAAAAATAATATTAATGCTAAAATCTTTTTCATTTTATACCTCTAAAAACTGCTCATATGATATTGGAATGATTCAACTTTTTTAGTTTTGTCAAATTTAATAACAATGGTTAGAGTTTTTTGTGAAGATTGAGTATTTTCTTTATCTTTTGCATATCCTGCAAGAATTATACCGACTCCAAAACCACTTGAATTATACGAAGTTACAGAAGAAACTTTATCATAAATCCATGTTTCTTTGCCGTCAGAATCAGTTGTTACGATGTTTGGCGAACCCAAAGCTAAAGCAACTTGGTCTTGTGATGTGCCGATTTTAATATTTTTTTGTGCTACACCTAATGTTATTTTTGTATCTTGCGCAGGAGTGCAAGTTTCAGGATGTTTCAAACATTTTATTTGTTGTTTTTTCTTAATTTTCTCAATCTTTTTTTGATATTTTAATTCTGCCTTTTGCATTTCATCTGTTTCTGTTATTGCAAAAGCTGGAATTGCAAATACAGACATAATAAATAAACATAAAATCTTTTTCATATTAACCTCACTTTAAAAATTTATTAGAACATTTGACCATTCCAACCCCATAATTCAACAGGGTGATATGATACATATACATTTTGACCTTCTGTTCCAAGCTCTTGTTTTAATATATCGCAAATAGCTTTTGTAATTTGATTACATACAGGCTTTGATGTGCTGCCAAGCAAACTTACTGCCAAGTATGCTCCGTTTTCGAGCTTTTTACCACCCATATATAAATCTTGACTATCTTCAATTCCGGTCATAACAAATCCTTTTGGCTTACCAAAAGATGATGCTACGACATCTGTTAATAAATTTTGTAATTTTTCTTTTTTTTCTTCGTCTAATTTTGCTGACAATTTTGCTTGAATGTATGGCATTTTATACTCCTTATAATCTAATACCTGTAATGCTATCATAAAATATATTATTTTGAAACAAAACCTTTTACTTTAGCGTTACCATTTCTATCTATAGAAACTTTTACCAATGTTCCGTTTCTTAAATTTTTCTCTAATTCAAGTCCAGTTTTTTCTTTAACGTAATAACTTTCAATACCGTATTTTATACATTTTCCGTTTTTCCAAAGAGGATTTACGGTATCACATTTTGACATTTTACCTTTTAAGTATAAATGATTGTTATTAGGTTTTTTATCATAAACTTCCTCTATGTATGCTATATCGTTTTCATCCGTTGATAGTTTTGTATAAACCTGTTTATTCAATTCATATTTACCTACAGATACATATCTCTTTTGTCCGGATTTACTAAAGACTTGAGCATAATTTGAGCCGTTATTCAAATCCATTTGACCTATTTCATAATTAAGTATCACATAATCACCCATTAAAATATCTCTTGGGTCGACAGGAACAGTTTTAAGCAAAACTTCTCTGCCATTATGCAAAATTATTTCATTTCTAATAACCCAGATTGAAATTATTGAAATCCATACTACGCAAATTATTAATGTTGCTTTTTTCAAATTCATATTAATTATCCTTTTTTATTATTTTTCTTCGTTTATTTTCAAGAAACATTCCAAATATCAATAAACCAACACCACCTAAAATAAAGAATGTTGCTTTTTCAATATAATTCCAGCCCCAATGGAAATAATTAACAGCAATGTAGATTATCAAAAACCAGTTTGTTAAACCTATAATATGGTTGTTTTCAAATTTATATCCATAATTATATCCTACAGTTATCATTGTAATTATCGCCAAATGAGCAAGTGCCATTACAAAAGGAATAGAAACCTCTGGCAAGATTAATATTAGTATTAGGCATAAAACAAATGTGATTATAAAAAGTGATTCTATTTTAAACAATACATCAGCTGATTTTTTTAATGCAAAATTTATAAGATTAAATAAAATCACAAAAATCAAAGGTGCAAGATAGAAAAAAGATGTCTGTAAATAAGACTTTTCAACTGAACAAGTTAATATCAAAAGAGTTATGAAAATTGGTACTAAACCAACTAGCTTGTATGACAATGAAAATTTATTAAATTTTTCTATAATCTGAGGAATATTACCAATGCTATACAAAGTCGTACCGATTAAAACAGGAATAAATACAGTCCAAGTCAGCCCCTCATCAAGCGCTAAATCCATATAGCTGAAAATAACTCCGAATATAAATACTATTATTGAGAGTACGTTAATTGCAAAATTTTTAAAAATATATGCAAGAGGTAAAATACTTATTAACCAAAGAAAAAATAATGTGCCATTATTAGCATTAATATTGTAATTTTGTCCTATAAGTGCATAAGTTCCACCAATTAAAATTGTTGATAAAAATATTAAAGAATGCCCAAGCTTTGTAAATTTTTGTCCCTCATAAGCGATGTTATATCCGAAAAATAAAGATAAAACTGTAAATACAGCAAGTGAAATTATCTGTAAAACAGGTAATTTATTAAAAAGTTGTATTAACCAATCATTAGCAGAAATGAATGTTATAATCCCTGTTCCAATGAAAATAATAGCAATAGTGTAGATTAAAATGTTTATTTTAATTCTGCGTTTTCTGATTTTTTCATTATTAATATCTTCCAGCAAAATTTTAGCGGTTTCTTCAGTAATAATATTATTTTCAATCCACTTTTTAATCAAATTTTCCATAAAAACATTTCCTTATATGAAAAAGATTTTATAATAAAATACTAAAAAAGACAACAAAAATGGGTGTGGAGGGATTCGAACCCGCGACCAATTGATTAAGAGTCAACTGCGCTACCACTGCGCCACACACCCATATTAAATTGTTTGTTTTGTGGTGGTAGCGTCCTGCGCTACCTTCCTCTCAGAAAATGCTCAACGGTTCACATTTTCTTCGGCAGAGTACCACACACCCATATTAAATTATTTATTTTGTGGTGGTAGCGTCCTGCGCTACCTTCCTCTCACAAAAAGATATTTAATCTTTTTGTTCGGCAGAGTGCCACACACCTTATCAAATGTACAATATCAATTTATTAAAAATCACTTGATTTGTCAATAGTACGTTATTAATTTTTATTATTGTCTGTGATAACATTGATGTATGAAACTCGAAAAGTTTACTTTAATTATCATATTTTGCTTATGGATAATTATATCATTTACTGTTGGTATAAACCACGAGCCTTGGGCAGATGAAGCTCAATCTTGGCTAATAGCTCGTGATTCTTCTATTTTTGAATTATTGTTTCAAGTTTTAAAATATGAAGGTTCACCGATATTATTCTACTTAATATTAAAATTCTTTCAATTCTTTCATTTCCCTTATCAATACATATTTTTAATACCATTAATTTTAACGGGTACAGGAGTTTATCTGCTCTTATTTAGGTCAAGATTACCATTGTATATAAAATGTACTTTCCCTTTTACATATTTTATTTTCTATCAATATGCTGTTTTTGCAAGAAATTATGCCCTAATATTTCCTATTTTGGCATTTATTGCAGTTTTGTTTAAAGATAGATTAAAAAATATATACCTTTATTCTTTTTTATTAATCTTATTAGCAAGCACCAGCGCTCATAGTTTCGTGTTGGCATTTATTCTGTTAATGTTTCTTATATATGACATTATTAAAAATAAATTAACAAAAATAAAAAACATTTCCGCAATATCTTCCGTTGCGCTTGTTATGTTATGTACAGCTTTATTACTGATAAAACCTGAGGATTGTACGTTTCCGGCAAGCTTGCAATTCAAACCTCTGTTATATGTTTTGTTTACTTGGCTTAATGGATTTTTTAATTTATCAATATTTTTAATTATAGATATAATTCAAGCTGTATTAATCATAATGCTGTATATAATGGCATTTAAAGTATTTTGCAAAAACTTTTATCAATTTTTATTCGCAATATCAATAAATTTTGTTATTATTTTTGTACTCGCCTCAGTATATGCTAACTATTGGCACTTCGGTTATATTATTTTAACTCTGATATTTACTTTGTGGATTTTAAATGAAGAAAACTATGAAATTATTAAAAATAATTTCTCTAAATATTTATTTATTGTGTGCTTTTTATTAATTGCTTCTGTTCAGATATATTGGTCTTACAAATGTATTTTATTTGACTTATACAATAAATACTCAGCCAGTTATGATGCTTATAATTTTATTATTGATAACAATTTTGATAAACAAGATATAATGGGTATTGGTTTCAAAACTATATCTATACAACCTTATTTTAAAGAAAATAAATATAAAAACTTTGATAAATCATATTGGGTATGGAAACAATCCGCAGAAGAAAAAATGTATAATAATATATTTCCTTTAGCGCCGGTATTTGTGATAGATGATTACAATAAAAAGTTTTATTCTGATACAATAAATATGTTATTAAAAAAAGGTTACAAAGAGTATAATTTTAATGGGTATTTATATGCAAAAGGTCTATTGATGGAAACGAATTGCGTAAATATTTTTGTAAGAAAGGATTTAGCTAAATGAATACGTACTTAATTACAGGCGGAGCCGGATTTTTTGGTTCTATATTAAAAGAAATTCTTTTAAATAATGGAAATAAATGTGTATCTATTGATTTAGAACCTGATGATTATAAACATGAAAATTTTGTTGCAATTCAAGGTGATATTAGAAACTTAGAATTATTGGATAAAGTTTTTCAGGAATATAAATTTGATGCAATATTTCACTGCGCAGCTCTTTTGGCACACGTTAAAAAAGAATTGAAAAATTTATGGTCTTCAAATGTTGACGGTACTAAAAATATTGTTGAATTTGCTAAAAAATACAGCATTAGCAAATTAATATTTATTTCAACAAACTGCCTTTGGGGAAGAAGTTTTGATGAACCTGTAAAAGAAGAAGAAATTCCTGAGCCTATAGAAATTTACGGTAAATCTAAATTAGAAGCTGAAAAAATACTTTTATCTTACAAAGATTGCGTAAATTCCGTTATTTTCAGATGCCCTACAATTATTGACGAAGGTAGATTAGGGCTACTTGGTATATTGTTTCAATTTATTGATGAGAACAGAAAAATTTGGATGGTCGGCGATGGTGAAAATAAATATCAATTTATTTACGCAAAAGATTTGGCAAATGCTTGCATAAAGGCTTTAGATTATAACACCACAGACATTTTTAACATTGGTTCTGATGATGTCAAATCTTTCAATAAAGTGTACGAATATGTTATCGAAAAAGCTAACTCTAAATCAAAACTCGTTCATACTCCTAAAAAGTTTATGGAATTTTGTATGAAAGCCTGCTATAAGTTAGGAATTTCTCCATTAGGGCCTTATCAATACAAGATGATTTCTGCAAATTTTGTTTTTGATACAACAAAAATTAAGGAAAAACTAGGTTTTAATCCGACTTTGAAAAATGAAGAAATGTTGTTCAATTCTTATAATTACTACCACCAAAACAAAGATGAAATTTTAAACAGAACAAATGTTTCAGCACATAAATCAGTTGCGGCTATGGGAGTTATAAGACTATTAAAATTTTTCTCATAGTTAAACGAATAAAAAAGGCGGTTTTTAAACCGCCTGATAATTTGTCTTTTTTTTTCCTTTTCCTTACCTATATTTCTCAATTATCTTTATTTTTTACTAAAAATTAAATTTTTAGCTTTTTGCAAACATTCAGCAGGCTTTCCTTTGGAGAAAAAATTACTGCATTTGTCTGTTATAGTATTAATAACTTTTCCAATCGGTTTTCTGCAGCAATAACCGATAATAGCACCACCAACCAGCAATACTGCTGTTTGTGCAATTTTACTTTTCTTCTTCTCTTTACCTTTTATTTCTACAACATCTTGAGTTGTTGTTTGAGGAGTATATTGTGGTTTTACTGAGGTACATCCACCATCTACACCATATTTTTGACATACTTCACTTGGAATTACACTATTATAACTTGTTGCACTTGCAACGCTCATTTTGAATTTCCTTTCAATGAAAAATCATAACTACACACTTATTATAAAACAAGCCGTAATCAATAATTGTCATGATTACGGCTTGTTTGTTAAATTTATTAAGATTTATTCCGATTTAAACGGTATTGTTATTATATAATTTCCACGTTCTTCTTTTGTTGTCATTTTACTAAAATCTACTGCTTTTTGAAATTTATAAGCTTGTGTCATATTTATTAAATTTTCATTGTTACCTTTTTTTGTTTCGTTTGAGCCTTCAATTTTTAATATATCGTTTTCTGTGTTAATTTTTATATTTTTTGAATTATTGCCAAATGGTTTTAAGGAAATTTTTATTACATAAGAATCGCTGTTTTCTGACATTTCAATCGGACTATTTGTCATTTTGCCAATAACTGTTATATCTCGATTAAAGTTTTTGTTAATCTCTTTTTCAATATTTTTATCCATATTACGCATCATTTTTTCGGCACGGCGCATTTGATATTCAGGACTAAACATGATTTTAAAGGTTAAATCTGCTGCAAAATAAAATGCTAAAAATGCTCCGATTATCGTTGCAATAAAAATGACTAAATATTTTAAACAGCCTTCTTTGCAGTTACAATGATGATGTTCTTGTAAATTTTGATTTCCATTTTGTTCCATTATTATTCTCCTTTAAATTATACTTTACAATTTATATTCAAAAAATAATAAAAAGGCAATTACCTATGTAGATAATTGCCTTTTTTGTTTATTTTTATTCTTAAGCTAATGCTTCATTAGATACTTGGTCTAATTTTGCAATTGTCTTAGGGAAGTATTGTTGCAAGTATTGAGAACGTATTGCTAACAATTCATGAGTTTTTGGTGTTGTTAACAATGCATTTGATTCTGCGATTGTTTCGCCTAAACCGCCCAATTCACCGCCGTAGTGAGTTGCTTTGTTAATAAAGTAATCAATATGGTCGCGTTGTGTATCAGGGAATGCTTTATTGAAGGCTTCTCTTTCTTCATCATATACTTTTTGTACTTCTTTGTTTTCTGAAATTGATTTGTACAAAGTATCATTAAATGCTTCATCGCTTGAATTATCAACATCTCTAAAATCACGAGCATGACCTAATTCGTGCATAATTACGAACAGGTTGCTGCCTGAGTGAATTGATCTATCACCCGGATTATAATATGATTCAAGAACATCTTTTGTACCAACAAGTTGTTTTGTTGATTGTGAAAGCTTGAATAATTCTTCACCCGGCATTGCTTTCAATGATTTCATTATTTCTTTTTTGTTGCCTTTTATTTGTTTATCAATTGAAATTGTTGCCTGACGTTCAGGTTTATTCAAATCTTTTACGGTTAGATTTTTGTCATCAACTGTAATTTCATATTTTTGGTCATTTTTTGTTGAAATAAATTTGTTTTCATTTACAACTTCAAATGTATTGCTGTTGTTCAAAAGTACATTACCGTTTTTGTCAACAATTTTGTAATCGGAAATTCTGTTACCTTGCGGATCATCTTCGTATAGGTAGCTTGTTTTTGTACCGTCAAGTGATTCCATTTCTTTTTTAACTGTTGTTATGCCTGTTTTCTTATCAACTTTACCTTCGCTGATAATTTTTTCGTTACCTTGCGCATCAACATATTTAATATCAAATACACCTTTAACATCTGATGGTGCTGTGTATTCTTTTCTTACAACTTTACCGTTTTTATCTTTTACAACTCTGATTTCATGAGTTACTGTAGGATAACCTTCGTCATCAACCGTTAATCTTACTTTTGATGTTGTATTATTTCTTACGTCATTTACTTTCTTAATTTGGTAAACTTTATCACCTGATTGGTACAATGACATATTTTCAATTGCACGACGGTTCAAATTTTTATCCAACAATTCGGTATTAACTTGATTATCTTTTGTAGATGCTTTTATTACAAATTCGTTTGTATCGTATTGATTGCCATTGAATACAACTTCTTTCAGTTTTGTACCCATAGCTTTTTCCATATCAAGCACTTTTGAAGCTACTTTATCAATTTTACCGTTTAATTGTGGTGTTACCGCAATTAATGCAACATTTTCACCTGATAATTGTGTTTTGATAAGCGGTTTTGCTTCTTTAACTTTATCTGCACTATAAAAATCTGCTACATCTGCAAGCATTACGATTTCTTTATCTTTATATTTTGCTTTATTTGGTTTTACTGAAGATGGCTCTGCAGCAAAAGGAACTACTGCATCAAGTGTGTTTTTGCTTCTTGCTGCAAGTTCTGTAATAGTTTTACCTTTCGTGAATGGTTTTTCTGCCAATGTTTTTACAGAATTCCATTTTTCAGGTTCTTTATTCAATATTTTACGCAAGTTAGTTAAATCATTTTCACTAAACTTCGCACGTTCTTCTTTACCTTTTTTTGTTTTTGAGGCTTTAAGTGTTGTCATTGCATCATCTACGTTAAAACCTTTTTTCTCGAACTTATCAGGTTCTTGAGGAGGTATTTTTGTTGTCTTTTTTGGTGCTGATGTTTGTGTCAGTTGAACGCTTTTTACGCCATTAACTTGCATGTTGTCCATTTAGTATTTCCTTTTCCCTATATTAAAACATATCTCTAATTCTACTCTAGCATGAAAATTCGTCAAAATTTTTTTTGCTATTACGTGAATGTAAATTTTAAAAAAATTTACATTAATTAATATTTTTATTTATTCATTGCTTCTTGAAATGCTAATACAAGTTTATATAAAGCTTGTGTTTTTTGGGGGTCAAAATTCTTTATTAACTCTATCAATAATGGTTTTATATTATCATCATTTTTTATTTTTTCCGGCAAATCTTCTGTGCAAAACAATTCACAAGGAGAAACATTTAATGCATTACAAATTTTTTCCAAAGTTTCTGCTTTTAAAAAGCTTTTGCCTCTTTCAATATTGCTTAAATTCTGATGAGTTATATCAACTTTTTCGGCAAGTTTTTCAAGAGTTAAATTGTTTAACTTTCTATATTTTCTTATGTTATTTCCAAGTGTTTGCTCAATATATGACATAACATAAAATTATTACATAATCGGACTTTAAAAAACATTGTACTACTTGATATATAAAGTTAAACTTGCAAAAAGTGTTTTTTGTTTTACAATGTCATTATGAGAAATTTTATTTTTACAATATCCGTTTTAATAGTATTGATGATTAATTTGAATGTCTTTGCAAGTAATATAAAAGATACAAAATACCTTGAAATTGGAGAAGTCAGGCATGTTTTTGACGGTGATACAATACAAATTTACACAGGAGGAGAAGCTTTTAATGTAAGACTTTACGGTATTGATTGCATGGAAACAGCTCCTATTCACAGGGCTTATCACCAGGCTTACGACAAAAAAACAACTGTTGAAGATATAATAAACCAAGGTAATTCGGCAACAAAAATATTAAAAGAAATAATAGAAAAAAATAATAATAAAATTTATTTTAAAACAATGGGAATAGACCATTACGGCAGACTTTTGGCAATTATTTACAACATGCAAAAAAAGAATATAAACAATATGTTACTAAAAAATCCATATTGTATACCTTTTGATTTTGTTTTAAATTAATTAAAAAGCGATTGATTTTTATAAAAATCAATCGCTTTTTGTTTATATGTAATTTTAATTATTACATCATGCCGCCCATGCCTGACATTTGGGACATATCCGGCATAGCTTGTGTTTTTTCTTCAGGAATTTCAACAACTGCTGCTTCTGTTGTTAACAACATTGCTGCGATTGATGCTGCGTTTTCTAATGCTGAACGAGTTACTTTTGCAGGGTCTACGATACCTGATTTTAACATATCTGTATATGTATTTAATAAAGCATCATAACCGTAAGAACCTGATTCAGATTTTACTGTTTCGATTACAACATCTGCTGATGCACCTGCGTTGCTTGCGATTAATCTTAGTGGAATATCTAATGCTGCTGTTAAGATTTTATAGCCGATTTTTTCATCGTCCATTGCGAATTCTTCTTTTGTTAATCTTTCTTCTAAGTATTGTTGAACTCTTAATAATGCAACGCCGCCACCTGGAACAATACCTTCTTCGTTAGCAGCTCTTGTTGCGTTTAGAGCATCTTCAATTCTTAATTTTCTTTCTTTTAATTCAACTTCTGTTGCTGCACCAACTTCGATTACTGCAACACCGCCTGATAATTTAGCGATACGTTCTTGTAATTTTTCTTTATCGTAGTCAGAATCAGATTGTTCGATTTGTTTCTTAATTAGAGCAACTCTTTCTTTTACAGCCATCTTTGTAGAATCGCCAACAACGATTGTTGTTTCATCTTTTGAAACTGTAACACGTTTTGCTGTACCCATCATATCAAGAGTTAAGTTTTCTAATTTTGTTCCTAATTCTTCAGTAAACATTTGACCGCCTGTTAGGATAGCAATATCTTCTAACATTGCTTTTCTTCTGTCGCCAAAGCCCGGAGCTTTAACCGCAACTGCTCTGATTACTTTTCTCATTGTGTTTACTACCAATGTTGCTAAAGCTTCACCTTCAACATCTTCAGCAATTAATAATAATGATTTACCTTCTCTCGCAACTTGTTCTAAGATAGGAACTAAGTCTTGGATTAAGTTGATTTTTTTGTTTACACATAGAACGTAAGCATCTTCTAATACAGCTTCCATTCTTTCTGCATCTGTTACGAAGTATGGTGAAATGTAACCTTTATCAAATTGCATACCTTCTACAACTTTTAAGTTTGTACCGAAAGATTTGCTTTCTTCAACTGTGATAACGCCTTCGTTACCTACTTTTTCCATTGCTTCGGCTATTAATTCACCTATTTCACTGTTGTTGCCTGCTGAAATTGATGCTACTTGAGCGATTTCTTCTTTTGTAGCTACTTCTTTAGACATTTCTTTAATTTTTTGTACTGAATATTCAACAGCTTTATCAATACCACGTTTAATTGACATTGGATTTGCACCTGCTGTTAAGTTTCTCAAACCTTCTCTTACGATTGCTTGTGCCAATACTGATGCTGTTGTTGTACCATCACCTGCTACATCGTTTGTTTTTGATGAAACTTCTTTTAATAATTGTGCGCCTGCATTTTCTAAACCGTCTTTTAATTCAATTTCTTTTGCAATTGTTACACCGTCATTAACGATTTGTGGTGCGCCGTATTTCTTTTCTAAAATAACGTTACGACCTTTTGGTCCTAATGTTACTTTTACTGCATCTGCAACTGCATCAATACCTTTTAATAATGCTTTTCTAGCTTCTTCTTGGAATACAATTTTCTTAGCCATTTTTCTTTCCCTTTATAAAATAATGTGATAACTTTTTCGTGAATTGTGAATGGTAAGTAATGAATAAACATCCATTCACTATTTATGTTAGTTTTCTAAAACACCTAAAACATCAGATGTTGATAAGATTTTTAACAATACGCCGTCAATTTTAATATCTCTGCCTGCGTATTTTTCATATATAACCGTTTCGCCAACTTTAACACTTACAGGTGCTTTTTCACCGCTGTCTAAAGTCTTGCCTTCACCTACTGCTACTACTTCGCCTTTTTGAGGTTTTTCTTTTGCACTGTCAGGAATAAAAATTCCGCCTTCTGTTTGTGCTGTGTCCTCAATAACTTTGATTACAATTCTGTCGCCAATCGGTCTGATTTTCATTTTTTACCCTCCTACTTTTTATTTCCTTATGTCTATATTTGAGTTTGTATCATATTTATACATCAAAATCAACTGAAAATAAGAATAATTAATGAAAATTTAATAATTCAATACAATAATTAAGAAAAAATAAATATAGCTTGTTTATACAAATTGATAAAGTATAATTAAAATGATGTTATAATATTATAGATAGGTGATATTATGTCAAAAAAGAAAAACAAAGAAGAATTACAAGAAAATTCCAATCCTTTCAATAACGATATGGAATTAGATAATGCTGAAGAAAAAGAACAAACAGAAGTTCAAAACGAAGAAACAATTCAAGATGCTGACGGTTATAAAGAAAAATACGAGCAGCTAAATAATCAATATGTCAGACTTGCCGCAGATTTTGATAATTTTAGAAAACGTCAGGCTCAAGAACGTGAAAATTTATTAAAATATGGCGCAGAAGAAACTTTGAAAAAGCTTATAGAAGTTCTTGATAATTTTGATAGAGCTCAAAAGGCTATTGAAAACATTGAGGATTCTCAACAGATTAAGGACAGCTTTAACCTTGTATGTAATCAATTAAGAGAAACGTTGAAAAAAACAGGACTTGAAACAATTGAAACCGAGGGACAAGAGTTCAATCCTACTTTCCATGAGGCAGTAATGCAAACGCCTACAAGTGAACATGAAGAAGGTACTATTATTGCAGAGCTTCAAAAGGGTTACAAAATAGGTGATAAAGTTTTAAGAGCATCATTAGTAAATGTTGCAACAGCCGAATAATAAAAAGGAATAGCTGAAAATGGCAGATTATTATGAAACCTTAGGGGTAGACAAAAACGCAACAAAAGAGGAAATAAAAAGTGCTTTCAGAAAAATGGCACGTCAGTACCACCCTGATGTGAATAAAGCACCTGATGCAGAAGAAAAATTTAAAGAAATAGGTAAAGCATACGAAACTTTGATGGATGATGACAAACGTGCAACTTACGACCGTTTTGGTGAGGACGGTTTAAAAAATGCAGGTTTTGATACACAAGGACCTTTCGCAGGCGGTTTTGGTGATTTAAGCGAAATATTTGCTTCATTTTTCGGCGATTTTGGATTTGGCTCTCCACGCAGCAGCGACCCTAATGCTCCAAGACAAGGTGAAGATTTAAGAGTTGATGTCGAAATAGAATTTGAGGAAGCAGTTTTCGGATGTCAAAAGGATATTAAAATAGACCACTTGGAAGAATGTGAAGTTTGTCATGGAACGGGAGCTGAACCCGGAACGCAGCCTATAAAGTGTCCTACTTGCGGCGGAAGCGGTAAAGTAAAACACATTACAAATACTCCGCTCGGACAATTTGCTCAAATTACGGCTTGCCCTGATTGCAGGGGAACAGGCAGAAAAATAGGTTCTCCTTGCCATAATTGTAACGGGCATGGACGTATTGAAAAAGAGAAAAAACTTGAAATAAAAATCCCAGCAGGTGTTGACAGCATGTCTAAAATGCGTCTTTCTAATGAGGGTGATTGCGGTTTAAATGGCGGCCCTGCGGGTGATTTATATGTAGTTTTACATGTAAAACCGTCTGAATATTTTAACAGAGATGGTTTAAATATTATTACAACCCTTGATATAACACCTGCTCAGGCGGTTTTGGGAGATACCATTGAAATTAAAACTCTTGACGGTGATAGAAAGATACAAGTTCATGCAGGTATCCAAAGTGGTAATATGCTTAAAATAAAAGGTTCAGGTGTTCCTCATATTCAAAAACCTTCTCATAGAGGCGACCATATTGTTGTTGTTACTGTCAAAACCCCTGAAAAAATTACAGAGGAAGAAAGAGAACTTTACAAAAGATTATATGAAATAAATATGGGCAAAAAACCGCAAGAGTCTTTGAAGGAAAAAGTAAAAGGGGCTTTTAGATAATGCGTAAAATTTTAATCTTATTTTTAATTTTATTTTTTAATATTTTGTCTGTATCTGCGGCAAATATGCCTGAGAATGTTGTTAATTACATAAAAAAAGATTTTCCTAAAGCCGAAATCAGATTTGATGGGCTTGTAATAATTGATAATACCCTTTATTTGCCCTTATTTCCGGCAAAAGTAAAACATATTGATGATATTCAGATAAAAAAGACTATTCCGGAAAACAAAACTTTAAAAAATCTTCCTGATATTGTTGTTTTTAATAATGATTTTGTTTTGTTAAAAGTTATTGAGGAAAAAGATGGAAAAAGGACAGTCTTATATCAAGAAACTCCTTTTATAGAGGTAAAAACAGGTTTATTACCGCAGGATATGCTTGTACCCAAGGGATTAATCATTCCTGGTAATATCAAATCGATTATCGGTGGACTAATAATTGCAACCGAAGAAGAAAAAGGTTTAAAAGTTACTTCAGAGCTAAATATTGAAGAACCTGTGAGTACAACTGTTAAGAATGATTTAGTATCTACAGTTCCCCAATTGAAAGATAAAATATTCTACATTATAACTTGCAAATCGAAAAATATTCATGTAGTTCCGTCGAATAAATCAAATCCTCAGTATGCACTATCTATGCCATCTATTCCTATTGATTTGAAATCTTATAAAGATTTTTTACTTGTAACGAGTTACGATTTATACGAACTTAATGTTATATCTCTTGCTGATGAAGCAGTTATAAAAACTTTTGAATTTACAGACCAGCCTGAAGAAATTGTTATTGATAAAATTAATCAAAAAGCCTATGTAACTGTTCCATCACAATCTTCTATTTATGTTATTGATTTACCAACAATGAATATGAAACAAAAAATACGTGTTAACGGCAGATGCTCAAAACTAATTGTTTCAAGTGATGGTAATAAGTTGATTTACGTTGATAAAAATACCGATGATGTTTGGTCTGTTGAATTAGATAATGAATATTTAATTAAGGAAATTGGTATTTTCCCTAATATTTCTGCTATAGAATATGCAGATAACAAAATTTATCTTGCAAGCAGAACAAGAAATCGTATTGCAGTAATAGATTATGCTACATTAACAGAAATTACCGAAATAGACGTTGATTCAAAACCTGTAAGCATGTTTCTTTATAAAGATGATTTATATGTTTTGAGCGCTGCAAACAGCGTTTTACAGATAATAAATATTTTAAATGATAAAATGATTGCAAAAATTAATTTGAATACAAATTCTTTTGCAACAAGTATTAATAGAGTTGATAATTCAAATATAGCACTCGTTACAGGTGCAAAATCAGGAAAATACTCAGTACTAAATTTAGATAAAAGGCAGGTTATAAAAACTCTACCGATAAACATTCCTATAAGTGCTATTACAATTACTAATAAGGTAAGAAAAATAAACAAATGATGGATGCAACAACAGAAATAGTATTAAAAAAATTAGAAGAAACACAGCATGATTTTTGGAATATCTCACGTGCAACAGGCAATTTTTTAAATATGCTTGTTAAAATGGTTAACGCTCAAAATGTTGTTGAAGTCGGAACTTCAAACGGATATTCCGGAATTTGGCTTGCAAAAGCCTTGAAAGAAACAGGCGGACATCTTACAACGATTGAATTTTACGAAAAAAGAATTGTTCTTGCTCAAGAAAATTTCAAAACCTGCGGAGTTGCAGACATTATTGAAATCAAACAAGGTTCAGCCATTGAAACACTGGAAGAAATTCCGGAAGACGAAATTATTGATTTTGCATTTATAGATGCAAATAAGGCACAGTACATAGATTATTTTACTATTATTGATAAACACATGAAATCAGGTGCTATCATTACTGCTGATAATATTACATCACACGCTGAAAAAGTTAAAACATTTGTCGATGCAATTCAAGGCAATAAAAATTATCAGGTTGAAATCCTTGACCTTCCGGCAGGGTTTCTTGTTGCAAGAAAGATTTAGTTTTTCTTATTACCAAATAATTTATCCGCAAAATAAACTACCAATGCCGTATATGGGAATAAAAGAGCTGTACCGCATACAATGTTTGCCTTACAAACTGCTAAAACACCCGCAAAAGCAAATATTATAAATGCCAAAAATAAAATCGGATAAATAATTCCTTTTTTACCGTATCTGTCTTTACTGACCATGCACCATATAAATAATGCAACAGCAAGAAACGCTATACCCATTGTCCATTCTATTTTATCTATTATTTCAATAATAAAATTAGATTTTTCCATATTATAAAGTACCTTTTAAAAATGCTTTTAATATAAAATAGAAAGTTATAACAACAATAAATTCAGCTAACGCTTGTATTAAAAAACTTTGTCCTTGAGTTAAATCATAAACCAAAAACCCAAAACCAATAAGTGCAATAAGCATAACTAGTGTAATGAAAAGCCCCTTAATTCCAAACTTTTCAATACCAGATGCAAATAAAAACCATATAAAAATAACAAGAATTAATCCGTCTAAGATTAATTCAATATTGTCTAATATATTGCCAACTTTATCGAAAATATCCACTACTACCTCTTTTTGTCAGAGCGTTCGCGAACAGAAATTCTGATTGGAGTACCGAAAAATCCGAATGCTTCACGTAATTTGTTTTCAATGTAGCGTTTATAATGGTCTTTCATTAAATCTGCATTATTAGCAAAAAGCACAAATGTTGGCGGTTTCACGTTAACCTGTGTCGAATACAAAAGTTTTAAGCGTTTATTTTTAACACTTTGAGGCGGATTCATTAAATAAGCATCATTAACAACTTTATTTAACAAACCTGTTGAAATACGTTTTGTACATTGTTCATAAACTTCCATAGATTTTTCATAAATTTGATTTAATCTTTGTTTTGTAACCGCACTTATATAAATCTTTGGAGCATAACTCAAAAACGGTATCTCATTAACAAGTTTTTTCTCAAATTGACTGGTAGTATTTGACTGTTTATTTTCAATCAAATCCCATTTGTTAATTGCAATAATTAAACCTTTTCCTGCCTCTGTAATTATTGAAGAAATTTTTTTATCTTGATCGGAAATACCCTCTGTTGCGTCAATTACCAAAATTGCAATATCACATTCTCTAATTGAATTTATGGCTCTGTCAACAGCAAATTTTTCAACACCATAATCAACTTTAGCTTTTTTTCTGATGCCTGCAGTATCAATAATAGTAAAATCTTGCTCTTTATAAGTTAATTTACTGTCAATACTATCTCTTGTAGTTCCGGAAACATCTGAAACAATAACACGTTCTTTACCTAAAAGAGCATTGACGATAGATGATTTACCTGCATTTGGTCTGCCAACAATTGCAAGTTTTATGTCAGTTTCTTCTTCGATTTCGTCGTCAACTTCAAAATCTTCCGTTAAAATCTCCAATAAATCACCGACACCGCCTGAACCGTGAAGTGCAGAAATTCCAATAGGTTCACCTAGCGCAAGAGAATAAAATTCACTTGTATAAAGTGCTTGTGCCGGACTGTCAACTTTATTTACAGCAAGAAAAATCGGCTTTTTGCTTTGTCTTAAAATATTTGCAATATCTTCGTCAACAGGTGTTACACCATCTTTTCCGTCAACAATAAAGATGATTTTTTCAGCTTCTTCACAAGCTATTTTTGCTTGGTCATAAATCGAAACCATAATTTCATCTTCATCACCCGGAACAATTCCGCCTGTATCAATTACCGTAAACCATTTATTTTGCCATTCAACATCGAAATAAATTCGGTCTCTTGTAACTCCCGGCATGTCATCAACAATTGACTGTCGTTTTCCGACAAGACGATTTACGAATGTAGATTTTCCTACATTTGGACGTCCTACTATTGCAACTATAGGTTTTCTTTTCATAATTTTATTTTAACACGAATAAAAAATATTGTAAAGAAATGTAACAAAACGATTTAAAACCCTAAAGTTTTCATTAAAAATGTCGATAAGTAGTATGTAAGGGAAATGAAAAATTAAAATAAGGAGTACGGCTTATGGGTATGTCAGCATCACAAGCAAGATTGTTATCAATTACAGCAAGAATGAACGATGTAGAGTTCAAATCACAAAGCATATCAAATACAAAATTAAGATTAGCAGATGAATCTGAACAAGTATCAAGAGATTATACAGATGCATTAAATAAACAAAAATTGACATATACAGATTGGTCATCTGGTCAAGCAACAAAAATTTCTTTAAATTCAACAACAATGTCAAATGTTGCATCAAGTATCAAGTTATATACTATTGGTGGTAAAGAAGTTGTATATGATGAAACGGATGTTCAAGATCCTGATAAACAGGTATATATGACTTTTTCAGAAGCAGAATTATATGAAATGATAGAATCTGGTCAATTTATAATGTA
>Ga0256405_10003153_pt1 | contig 35063 bp, 25 predicted proteins | sample RumenRJG_02DNA_FD_189096 | JGI IMG/M metagenome (GOLD analysis project Ga0256405, IMG submission 189096) | Bovine rumen microbial communities from Lethbridge, Alberta, Canada - RJG_02 | ecosystem: Host-associated > Mammals > Digestive system > Stomach > Rumen | place: Canada: Alberta...
GCCCTTGACGTTTCGATCGAGGCTCAGGTTGTAAACCTTATGAAGGACATTCAGGCAGAGCTTGGAACAGCATACCTGTTCATTGCCCATGATCTTTCAATGGTAAAGTACATCTCTGACAGGATTGGTGTTTTGCACCTTGGACATTTGCTTGAGACAGGAACAACGGATGAGATCTTTTCAAATCCTATCCATCCCTATACGAAATCTCTTTTGTCTGCAATCCCGATCCCTAATCCGGAGCTTGAAAAGAACCGTGAAGCCATAAACTACGACTACAAGACCTCGGGGATTGACTACACAAAGGGAACAGAACACCTTGTGGAGGGCAGTCACTTCGTAAAATGTACTGATGAGGAGTTTGAAGCCTGGACAAAGAAGTCCGTCTGAGCCGTACATTTTGGCGAATTAGTTCTTGCAAGTTTCAATGATTAGTAGTAGAATGTGTGCATTATAAATAGAAAAGCTGTGACGAAGACAGTAGGTAGTAATCGAAAGTTTGCAGAGAGCCTGCATTTGGTGCGAGCAGGTACAAGTAGTTGCTATTCGAAAATCACTTCCGAGCTGCAAAACTGAACTGACAAGTAGGTTTTTGCCGTGAGTCCCCACGTTAACGGGAAGCGTATTCAACCGGATATTCTGGCGCGTATGTAAATGGGTGGTATAACGAGTGTATATTATTGGCCTCGTCCTTTTTACAAGGACGGGGCTTTTTATGTGATGAAAGGAGCTCAAAATGTATAACAAAGTCGATACCGATATGAATTTTGTCGGCAGAGAAAAGAAGATTGAAGAGTTTTGGAAAAAAGAAGACATTTTCCAGAAGAGTGTTGATACCCGCAGCCAGGGCGAAATGTATATGTTCTATGATGGACCTCCAACAGCTAATGGTAAGCCTCATATAGGACACGTTCTTACCCGTGCCATCAAGGATATGATCCCAAGATACCGCACAATGAAGGGCTACACTGTTCCTCGTAAGGCTGGTTGGGACACTCACGGACTTCCTGTAGAGCTGGAAGTTGAGAAGATGCTTGGTCTTGACGGCAAAGAGCAGATCGAAGAGTACGGCATAGAGCCTTTCATCAAGAAGTGTAAGGAATCTGTGTGGAAGTACAAGGGAATGTGGGAAGATTTCTCAGGTACAGTTGGATTCTGGGCTGACATGGATCATCCTTACATCACATATGACGACAACTTTATCGAGTCCGAGTGGTGGGCTCTTAATGAGATCTGGAAGAAAGGTCTTTTATACAAGGGATTTAAGGTGGTTCCTTACTGCCCTCGCTGTGGCACACCTCTTTCATCTCACGAGGTAGCACAGGGCTACAAGACATTAAAAGAGCGCACAGCGGTTGTTCGTTTTAAGGTTACAGGGGAAGACGCTTACTTCCTTGCTTGGACAACAACACCATGGACACTTCCTTCAAACATCGGCCTTTGCGTAAACCCTGATGAGAAGTATGTCAAGGTTAAGGCAGCAGATGGGTATACTTATTACCTGGCAGAGGCTCTGGCAGACACAGTTCTTGGCGGTCTGGCAAAAGAGGAAGGCCAGAAGGCATATGAAGTACTTGAGACCTATGTTGGAACAGATCTTGAGTACAAGGAATATGAGCCACTTTATCAGTGTGCCAAGGATGAGGCTGACAAGCAGCACAAGAAGGCATTCTTTATCTACTGTGACAACTATGTAACCATGTCAGATGGTACTGGTATCGTACATATCGCTCCTGCATTTGGTGAAGACGACGCAAGAGTAGGACGCAAGTACGACGCACCACTTGTACAGATGGTTGACAGCGAAGGAAGACTTAAACCTGAGACACCTTTTGCAGGCTACAGATGTAAGCCTACACAGAAGGAAATGGATGAGGGCGCAATAAGTGCAGATCCAGAGGTACTTAAGGACCTTGATGCAAGGGGACTTCTCTTCTCTGCACCCAAGATGGAGCACGATTATCCTCACTGCTGGAGATGTTCTACACCACTTCTGTACTACGCTCGTTCATCATGGTTCATCAAGGTTACAGCGGTTAAGGATGACCTTATCCGCAACAACAAGGAGATCAACTGGGTTCCAGAGTCAATCGGTAAGGGACGTTTCGGCGACTGGCTTGAGAACATTCAGGACTGGGGTATCTCCCGTGACAGATACTGGGGAACACCACTTAATATCTGGGAGTGCGACGATTGCGGTCATCAGCTCTCTGTAGGTTCAAGAAAAGAACTTGCTGAGCTTTCAGGCGATCCATCTGCTGAAACCTGTGAGCTTCACAGACCATATATCGACAAGTATGAGATCACTTGCCCTAAGTGCGGCAAGAAGATGCACAGGGTAAAAGAGGTTATTGACTGCTGGTTTGATTCAGGAGCAATGCCATTTGCACAGCTCCACTACCCATTTGAGAATAAGGAGCTCTTTGAGAAGCAGTTCCCTGCTGAGTTCATCTCAGAGGCTGTAGACCAGACAAGAGGATGGTTCTATTCACTTCACGCAGAGGCAACACTTCTTTTCAACAAGCCTGCATTCAAGAACGTCATCGTTCTTGGTCTTGTACAGGATGAGAACGGACAGAAGATGAGTAAGTCAAAGGGCAATGCAGTTGATCCTTTCGACGCTCTTGAAAAATACGGCGCAGATGCTATTAGATGGTATTTCTACACCAACTCAGCTCCATGGCTTCCAAGCCGCTTCTCAGGAGATGCGGTTATGGAGGGACAGCGTAAGTTCCTTGGTACACTTTGGAATACTTATGCATTCTTTACACTGTATGCAAATATTGATGGCTTTGATGCTGCCAACTACAAACTTGAACTTGATAAGCTCACAGTTATGGATAAGTGGCTTCTTAGTAAGCTTAACAGCTGCGTAAAGGCTGTTGATGAGAACCTGAATAATTATAGGATCCCAGAAGCTGGTAAGGCTCTTGATAACTTTGTTGACGAGATGAGTAACTGGTACGTTAGAAGATCCCGTGAGAGATTCTGGGCTAAGGGAATGGAGCAGGATAAGATCTCTGCTTACATGACTCTTTATACAGCTCTTGTTACTGTATCCAAGGCAGCGGCTCCTATGGTTCCATTCATGACTGAGGAGATCTACCAGAACCTTGTAAGAAACAGCTTTAAGGATGCACCGGAGTCTATCCACCTTTGCGACTTCCCAGCTGTTGATGAGTCTCTTATCGATACCAAGCTTGAGAAGGATATGGAGGAAGTTCTCGACATCGTAGTTCTTGGAAGAGCAGCAAGAAATGCAGCAAACATCAAGAACCGTCAGCCAATCGGCCAGATGTATGTCAAGGCAGAGCAGACTGTAGGCGAGTTCTATACAGACATTATCAGAGAAGAGCTAAACGTCAAGAACGTGGCATTTACAGATGATGTAAGAGACTTCACAAGCTACAGCTTCAAGCCACAGCTTAAGACTTTAGGACCTAAGTACGGCAAGAACATCGGAGCTATCAAGTCTTACCTTGAGACTCTTGATGGCAACGCTACAATGGATGAGCTTAACACAAACGGCTCTATCAAGTTCACAGTTAACGATGTTGACGTAGAGCTTGTTAAGGAAGATCTCCTTATCGAGATGGATCAGAAGGAAGGCTTCATTTCTCAGGAGAACTGGGGAATCACAGTTGTGCTTGACACCAACCTTACACAGGAGCTCATAAACGAAGGCTTTGTCCTTGAGGTTATCAGTAAGGTTCAGACCATGCGTAAGGATTCCGGATTCGAGGTTATGGATCATATCAAGGTATCCTTAAACGGCAACGACAAACTTGCTGAGATTGTTAAGGCTAATGAGAGCAGCATCGCAACCAAGGTTCTTGCAAACGAAGTTGTTTACGGCTCTGATGTAGCTAACGCAAAAGAGTGGGATATCAACGGCGAGAAGGTTACAATCGGCGTAGAGAAGGTCTGAAGATCAAATAATATAGATTAGTTTTTTTATGCGGCCCGGGAATTTTTCCTGGGCCGTATTTTATTTTCATGATTAATCGTTCGAAATTTAATAAAAATTTCAAAATCTACTAAGTATGTATAAATAATCAGCCGATACATTATGTGACCGCAAGGATGCGGACGTACATGCATGGAAGCAGAAACTAGGGTTTATAGGGATATAAGGTACAGAGCATGGTAGTTCAGCATAACTTGTCGGCAATGAATTCTAACAGGCAGCTTGGGATTACAACTGGCGTTCAGGCCAAATCCGCAGAGAAGCTGTCATCTGGATATAAGATCAATCGTGCTGCAGATGATGCAGCAGGTCTTGCTATTTCCGAAAAAATGAGAAGACAGATAAGGGGACTTACACAGGCGTCTAATAATGCCCAGGATGGCGTATCCATGGTGCAGATTGCTGATGGTGCCATGGCTGAGGTTCATGACATGCTTCAAAGAGGCAATGAACTGGCTGTGAAAGCGGCTAATGACACGCTTACTACTGACGACAGGTCCTATATACAGGCTGAGATCGACAGGATAAAAGAAGAAGTTGATGCAATAAATGGTAAGACCACTTTCAATGAGATCTATGTTTTAAGAGGTAAGTATTTCGATGAAACAGATACAGGTTATGTCATTGAAGGAGGACTTCCTGACTTTGTAGAGATTGATGATCCTTCAAAAACAGCTGGATATATGACAAGGACATACACAACATCTGAGCCATATACCCTTACACTTAATGATTCGACCACAAAAACTGGAAGAATCAATGTCAACCATTCTGCAACTGAGATTTCTTTTCCAACTGGAAACCTTACAGAAGCTCAGAAAAAAGAACTGATTGGGACAGGCTTTTATGTTACCTGCTGCACTTGTGATAATCATTACAGCATAGAGTTTACTGACGGAAAGAGCGGAGTTGAAAGCAGCGGAAACCACTACATATATAACGTTGATGTAAATGGCATTACAAATGGTGAAAGCCTGGTGGATGCAATCCTGGCTCAAACAGGAGAAACTCCTACAGGTCATTACACACACTTTATCAAAGATTCTTCAGTCCACAATAAGCTTATCACTTACGACGGAAGATCAAGTGATAAGACTATGGATCAAATAAAGGTTGACATTATTGCTTCTGAGGGAGTTGCTGAAGCGGATGTTTCCAGTTTGACATTCAGCAATTGGAGAAATTATGACCAGTCCAGAGCTACAGCCAGCTCGTCCTACGGACTTGTAGGAGAAGGTGTAGCAAGGTCAAGCAGCGAACAAAATAAAGGCGGAGAGGATATCATCCTTCAGGTGGGATCAGAGACCTCCAGTGAAAACCAGATAATCATAGAGCTCCCATACATCTCTTCAAAGACCTGCAGCATAGATAAAGTAAATGTTTTAAGTCATGAGAGTGCGAAAAGTGCCATTGAGAGCTTCAAAGAGGGTCTGCAGTATGTAAGCCAGGAAAGAAGCAGAATGGGTGCTTATCAGAACAGACTTGAGCACACAATAAAGAATCTGGACAACGTAGTAGAGAACACTCAGGCTGCAGAATCAAGGATACGAGATACAGATATGGCAGCTGAGATGGTCAAATATTCCAACAATAATATCTTAGCTCAGGCAGGTCAGTCGATGCTTGCACAGGCAAACCAGACAAATCAAGGGGTATTAAGCCTTCTTCAATAACTACAATAAGTAGTCGATATATCTTTTGCATGAAGCAAATGAGGAATAAGACATGGTAGTACAACATAACTTATCAGCAATGAATTCAAATAGGCAGTTGGGTATAACCACTGGTATCCAGGCTAAGTCTTCAGAGAAGTTGTCTTCTGGATACAAGATCAACAGGGCTGCAGATGATGCAGCTGGTCTTGCAATATCAGAAAAGATGAGAAGGCAGATCCGGGGACTTACCCAGGCTTCAGCCAACGCCCAGGACGGAGTGTCGCTTGTTCAGATTGCAGATGGTGCTCTTCATGAAGTGCACGATATGATCCAGAGAGGAAACGAACTGGCTGTTAAAGCGGCTAATGACACACTTACTTCTCTTGACAGGACTTATATAAACTCTGAGATCCAGAGGCTGAAAGAAGAAATCGATGCCATAGGTGGAAAGACTACCTTTAACGAGATCAAGATCTTCCCACCAGATGGTGCAGCCATTGAGGAAGCAACTCCAGAGCAGAAAGAGCTTGCAAATAAGATTGCCAAAGAGATGATACCTACAGCAATGTCTCAGATTCTTGATAAGCTTCAAGGATCAGTTGGTGGAAAGCTTAGCTCACTTGCTGCAGCTAACCCAACTGATTATGGTATGGATCTTAATATTTCTTACATCGATGGACCTAACGGTACATTAGCATACATGGAGTCGTACTTCCATGCTGCAAATGGAATACGTGACACTTTTGCCTCTGAGTCACTTCTTATGAAGGTCGATTCAGCAGACTTCTCGTCAACAAATATTAGTGATGATTTAAGACAGTCACTGGAATCTACTATAGCTCATGAACTTATGCATGGTGTTATGGATGTGACACTTCCTGAAGGCATGTTCAGAAGCGATACAGGCGACGCAGCAACAAATTTCCCTAAGTGGTTTGTTGAAGGCTCTGCTCAGCTTGTGGGAGGCGGCTTTACAAGTGGCTGGAACTGGCAGGTAGTTGATATTGTTGAAGGTGCTGGAAGCGATTCTGACAAGCAGGAAGCTATACAAAACTATTTACAGACTAAGACTGTAGAAGACAACGTATATGGTCACGGATATCTTGAATGTGCATATCTGTGCCAGCTTGCAAGTGGCCAAAGCATTGATAATGTTACTCAGGGCAGTCTCCTTGCAGGTGCAAACAATATTTATAATGCTCTGATGGCAGGTGAGGATAATTATCCAAATTCTTCTTTTGAAGACGTCATCAATAGTGTGATCTTCGCAGCGTCAGGAAAGAGACTTGCGGATGCTCTTAGCGACATAAATGGCGGAACACCTGCTGGTGGCAGCTTTGTTTTAAGCCTTGCCAAGGCCAGTCAGCCTGGCGATGAAAACGGCTTTGTAGGAGCAGGATCAATAGTTGCTGCAAGCCTTAGCTCCAGTTTTGTACTTGGAGCAACAGTTACAGATCCACAGGCGCTGTATGTTAAGAATGTGGATGCCAGCTCAACAGGTGGAGTAGATAAGAGCGTTCTTTACCTTCAGGTTGGTTCAGAGACCAGCGCTCCTAATGAAATTGCAGTTAAGAGATTTGCAATGTCAGCAGCAGCTATCGGTGTTGGACAGACAAATACATTAACAAGGGCAGATGCCCTGGAGGCGATTTCTCAGTTCAAGGGAGCTCTTATAAATGTCAGCACCATGCGTTCCTACTATGGTGCTATGCAGAACAGACTTGAGCACACCATTAAGAATCTTGATAACGTCGTAGAAAACACCCAGTCAGCTGAGTCAAGGATCCGTGACACTGATATGGCTGCTGAGATGGTAAGATATTCAAATAATAATATTTTAGCTCAGGCCGGGCAGTCAATGCTGGCTCAGGCCAATCAGACAAACCAGGGAGTACTTAGTCTCCTTCAGTAAGCTAAACATAAGAAAATAACTGTTTTCCCTCTGTGCAAAGGCGTGCAAACACTGATGCACAGGGGATTTCTTTTTGCTATTAGGGCTAATTTACGGATATTTTATAGAATTGTGTATGAATTTGCGGTAAAATAGATAGGTAAATTTGTGTTTATGAGGAGGATATGATGAAGAAAAAGAAGATGTCCTTTGACAAGGACCTGTTCAAGAGAAGTGTTCAGTACAATGTTAAGACTCTGTACAGGAAGACTATGGAAGAAGCAGAGCCCCAGGAGCTGTATCAGGCAGCAGCTTATGCCATCAAGGATGCCATAGTTGACCACTGGATGACTACTCAGAAGGCAGCAGCAGAGCAGGATCCTAAGATTGTTTACTACATGTCCATGGAATTCCTTATGGGAAGGGCTTTTGGTAACAATATCATCAATCTTCAGGCATATAAACCAGTTAAGGATGCCCTTGATGAACTTGGAATCGATGTAAATGTGCTGGAGGATCAGGAGCCGGATCCAGCCCTTGGAAATGGCGGCCTTGGAAGACTTGCAGCATGCTTTCTTGATTCTCTTTCAACTCTTGGATACATGGCTTATGGCTGCGGTATCCGCTACAAATATGGTATGTTTCGCCAGAAGATACAAGACGGCTACCAGGTAGAGGTTCCGGATGCATGGCTTGAGAACGGCAATCCATTTGAGCTTAGAAGAAATGAGTACGCCAAGGAAGTTAAGTTTGGCGGCTATGTAAATATGTACACTGATGATCGTGGCAGAACTGTGTTCAAACAGGAGGGATATCAGGTAGTTAAGGCTGTTCCTTACGATCTTCCTGTTGTGGGCTATGGAAACGGCGTTGTAAACACCTTGAGGATCTGGGATGCAGAGCCTATCCAGTGCTTCCAGCTTGATTCATTTGACAAGGGCGATTATCAGAAGGCTGTTGAGCAGGAGAACCTTGCAAGCCAGCTGTGCGAAGTCCTTTACCCAAACGACAATCACATCGCAGGAAAAGAGCTAAGACTTAAGCAGCAGTATTTCTTTATCTCTGCTTCAGTTCAGACCGCTCTTAAGAGATATCTTAAAAACCACGATGATATCAGGAAATTCTACGAAAAGGCTGTGTTCCAGCTCAACGATACACATCCTACAGTAGCAGTTGCAGAGCTTATGAGACTTCTCATTGATGAGTATTATCTCACCTGGGATGAAGCCTGGGATGTAACAACAAAGACCTGCTGCTACACCAACCACACCATCATGGCAGAGGCTCTTGAGAAGTGGCCGGTAGATCTTTTCCAGAGACTGCTTCCAAGAATCTATCAGATCGTTGATGAGATCAACAGAAGATTTGTTGACCAGATCATGCGCCAGTATACCGGCAGTGCAGGCATAGACGTTCAGGCCAAGATCCGCAGCATGGCCATCCTCTATGACAATCAGGTCAAGATGGCGCACCTTGCCATCGTTGGCGGACATTCAGTTAACGGTGTTGCCAAGCTTCACACTGAGATCCTTGAAAAGAGAGAGCTTAAGGATTTCTACGAGATGATGCCAGAGAAATTCAACAACAAGACCAACGGTATCACACAGCGTAGATTCCTTCTTCACGCTAACCCACTTCTTGCTGACTGGGTTACAGAAAAGATCGGAGATGGCTGGATCACAGACCTCTCAGAGATGGACAAACTCAAGGAATTTGTTAATGACAAGAAGGCTCTTGAGGAGTTCATGGATATCAAGCTCCAGAACAAGAAGCGCCTTGCAGCTTACATCAAAGAGCACAACGGAGTTGAGGTTGATCCTAAATCAATCTTTGATGTTCAGGTAAAGAGACTTCACGAGTATAAGAGACAGCTCCTTAATATCCTTCAGGTTATCCACAAGTACAAGGATATCAAGGCTCATCCTACAAAGGACTTCTATCCAAAGACATATATCTTTGGCGCCAAGGCAGCAGCTGGCTACCTTACAGCCAAGCTTACCATCAAGCTCATCAACTCTGTGGCTGAGGTGGTAAATAATGACCCTGATATCAAGGGAAGACTTAAGGTTGTATTTATAGAGGACTACAAGGTTTCAAATGCAGAGCTCATCTTTGCTGCAGCTGATGTTTCTGAGCAGATCTCTACAGCAAGTAAGGAGGCTTCAGGAACAGGTAACATGAAGATGATGCTCAACGGCGCTGTTACTCTTGGAACCCTTGATGGAGCCAACGTTGAGATTGTTAACGAAGTAGGCGAAGAGAACGCATTTATCTTTGGACTTACCTCTCAGGAAGTTATGGACTATGAGAGAAATGGCGGCTACAACCCTATGGACATCTACAATTCAGATCCTAACGTAAAGAGCGTTCTCGACAGTCTTGTAGATGGCACATTCTCAAGTGATAAAGAGTTGTTCAGACCTCTGTACAACTGCCTTCTTAATACAGTTAACTCCAACAAGGCAGATCAGTACTTCATTCTCAAGGACTTCGAGGCATATCTTGAGGCCCAGAGAAAGATCACTGATGCCTATGCTGATAAGAAGCGCTGGGCTAAGATGTCACTGCTCAACACTGCATCCTGCGGTAAGTTCTCATCAGACAGAACTATTCAGGAATATGTAGATGAAGTTTGGCACTTAGACAAACTCAACATGGACGTTAAGTAAATAAGCTAATTAGAAAATCCCGTCACGAAAGTGGCGGGATTTATATTGTAGACAAAGTATAGCTTATCCATGGCAGCTTCTTGAATTATAAGTCTGACCAGATGAATATCAATAGCCTTTCGCGGCATATCCTCGCAGACCGCAACAAGACACGGGGACGGTTCTACTGACTTATTGTGCGGCCTGCTGCGGTATTCCACGGTGCTATTGACATTCATCCGGTCAGACTTTTTTTGGTGATCAAGCGGCCATGGATAAGATGTGGCAGGTAGTGAATTGGCCTCCCTGAATATAATACTGTTGCCTGCTTTATCTTCAGTAGGTATTATGATTTTGCGGAAATATCATTTGGTATTATAACAAATCTAATATCCACAACTCTCACACCATTGACAGGTATTAGTTTCTCATTGTGGTTTCGTTAAAATTGGAAATATGAGCGTAGAAAATCTAATACCTGCTTCCATAAACTCTTCCAGTGGTATTAAAAGTGCCCTGATTCTTTTCTTCAAGATCAGAAAAAGCTAGGACCAGTAATAAGGAAAGCTATTGGAGGTATTAGACCGACCACAAGCCACTTTTGAATAATGTTTTGAGAGCTGCAAACGCTCCAAAAATGCCAGATTTTTACGATTACGGACTATAGCATAGAAAAATGCTCTACAGTAGGTTATTATTTCCCGCTAAAAACTTCAAAAAAATCCATTTTCAGACTAGCGAACACTTTTGTGACCCGCAGTCCGTAACTCGTCTTCTGGATCCAGTGAAATAATTCCTTGAAAAAACTCGCTTTACGGACTGTATGCCCTCAAAACCGCTCAATCGTCCGTAATGCAATTTAATAACAATCGATATTGTCAGGTATTTTACGGACTTGGACAAGGAAATCAGCCATCTAGTCTGATTCCACTATATATACAATGACGAGGGCCGGGGATGATCCCATCTATTTAGTTTGGATCATTTGATTCCAAATGTCTTTCTTCAATCAGTTTTTCCACCTGCTTTAAATTTTCCTTGTTTCCTGCAGGAGTGTCGCTCTTTGGAAGGCTCTTTCTGTAGACCGATGGCGACATTTTCTTTTCCTGACGGAAAGCCTTGGAAAAGACTAAAGGGTCTGAATAGCCGCAGGAGATGGCGATTGACTCGATTGGTAGCTTGGTAAGCTGCAATAGCTCTGTTGCCTTGGCTATACGGTAGCTTGTAAGGTACTGCTGAGGTGATATGCCAAGTGTCCTCTGGAAAAGAGTGTACAGATAGCTTCGGTTTATACAAACATAGTTGGCAATGTCTGTGACCTTGATGGGATTGCAGTAGTTACTGCGAACATAGGCCTGTGCCTTGGTTACGTAGTTGTTGTCACTACCACTGTCGCTCTTTGCTGTTACGCTGATGCCAGATGCTATAACGGATAAAAACATGGACAGAAGGCCGTTGCGCCTAAGAACGTCCTCAACGCTAAAGGTGTTGTGATCCATCATGTCTTTAACTATATCGTAGATATCCTTGGATGCCTCGCTCTTAAATACTGGCTGCAAAAGAGAAAGCCCAAGCTGAGATACGACTTCACCTGCTTTTTTGCCGCCAAAGCCGATCCAGGCGTAGGTCCAGGGATCTTTTTCGTCAGAAACGTAGTATGCAAGCTCTTCTGGCACGATCAAAAAGCCGTAGCCTTCCTTTAATGGATAGTTCTTTCCGCCAATAGAAAACCTGCCTTTGCCGCTTAAACAGTAATGGATCATGTAGTGGGGCTTAAGGGCCGGGCCAAAACTGTGACCTGGAAGAGTCTGTGAAAGACCGCAGCAGTACACGTAAAGATCATCGGATTCTTCTGTGTTAAAAAGAAGTTTATAGGCTTTTTCCATGAATGTTCCTCGGTTTTTAAAGACATTGTTTTGATAATTGTATTGTATTATGCAAAATATAACCTTTTCAAGCCCTCTAACCAATTGTGTTTTCTAAGGATTTACTGTAAAATGTAAGTTGCATTTTGGTTAAATGTGAAAGGACTTAGTTTTGCAGAACGATATTCAGGATTTTTTAAAAGCAGGAAATGAGATCTTAAATAGTGTCTCAAGTGCTATAGACAGAAACGATTACAGCACCCTTCATTCAGACGTGGCAAGGGTTGTGAAGTCAGTAAGTGTGGACAGGAAGGTCAACTACTCAAGTCAGATGAGGCAGGGGGCGCAGGCTCCCCAGCAGCAAAGGACAGTGGTGTTCCCATTCCTTCAAAAGAACATCAGCAAGTTCCTTGGAGTTCCACAGATGACAATTTCAGGAGCAGTGGGAGCGTTCTTCCTTTTGCCCCTGCTTGGAGCGATCCTTAGCGGCTCAATTGCTGGATCCATCACCCTTGGAGTCATAGTTGCAGCCAGCGTATTTTTCTTTACACAGGGTAAAAAGAAATTCAGCCTGTCAAAAAAGTATTACCAGTACGGATCAGTTCTTAAGCAGGCAGAGTTTTTCAATATTTCAGACCTTGCCAAGGCTACAATGGGAAGCGATAAGAGTGTTCTTAAAGACATCAAGAGCATGATCAAGCTTGGATTCCTTCCAAGAGCCCGTTTTGACAACACAGAGACAGTGTGCATGGTCACAGACAGAGCTTACGAGCAGTATCTTGGGGCTGAGAGCGACAGAATAGCAAGAGAGCAGAAGGCTGAAGAGGACAAGAAGGCAGCCATTGCAGCTGAGAGAGCAAGAAACGCTGAGTACAAGAACCTTTCCGACAAGGAGATCCAGATCCTTGAGGAGGGTAAGGAATATATCGTATTTGTCCGTCAGATCAACGACGTTATCCCTGATACAGAGGAGATGTCCAACAAGCTCTACAGACTTGAGGAGATCATGAACAGGATCTTCGCTCAGGTGAAAAAAGATCCATCAAGCGCAGATGAGCTTCATAAGCTTATGAACTACTATCTGCCTACCACTAAAAAGCTTCTTAACGCTTATGTGGAGCTGGATAAGCAGCCAGAGGTTGGTGAGAACATCACTCAGACCAAGAAAGAGATTGATGAAGCCATGGATACTATCAATATGGCGTTTGAGAGTCTCCTTGACAGCCTGTTCCAGGATATGGCCTGGGATATTTCTTCAGACATCTCTGTTATGAAGACCATGATGGCTCAGGACGGACTTACTGTTGAGGGACAGGGCATTACAGCTCAGACAGGGGCTGTTGCTCAGAGTATGGTTGGTCAGGCTGCAGCACAGAGCCTTGAGTTTGGAGGACAGGCTCAGGCACAGACACAGCCCAAGTAAAGACAAGCACAAAAGTAATATTTATTATAGAATATTAAGTTCTTAGGAGGATGATATGGGAGCAGATTTAGAATTTGGTGCAGCTCCAGCAGCACCATCACTTAGTTTTGGAGCAGAGGCTCAGGCACAGGAAGCACCAGCACCTGCTGCAGCAGAACCAGCCAAGGAACAGACCAATGGCAATCTCGCACTTGAGGCTCAGCTTACCGCAGAGGAGCTCAAGCAGGTTGAGGATTTCAGCAAACAGATCGACATTTCCAACACAACAGGAGTTATGAACTATGGTGTTGGCACACAGAAGAAGCTGGCAGATTTCTCTGAGAAGGCTATCGAGAACGTAAGAACCAAGGACATGGGCGAAGTTGGAAACATGATCACTGATCTTGTAACTGAGCTCAAGGGCTTTGAGATAGAAGAAGATGAGAAGGGACTTAGAGCTCTTTTCAAAAAGAGTGCCAACAGATTTGAAGGCCTTAAGGCTAAATATGCCAAGGCTGAGGTTAACGTTCAGACTATTGCCAATGAGCTTGAGAAACACCAGGTAACACTTCTTAAGGACGTTGATGTTCTTGATAAGATGTATGACCTTAACCTCAACTACTACAAGGAACTTACAATGTACATCCTTGCTGGTAAGAAGAGACTTGAAGAGGAGAGAAATACTACTCTTGTAGAGCTTCAGAACAAGGCTCAGGCTTCAGGACTTCCTGAGGACGCTGAGGCAGCTAAGGATTTCGCAAACAAGTGCGACAGATTTGAGAAAAAGCTCTATGACCTTGAGCTTACAAGAACAATCGCAATGCAGACAGGTCCTCAGATCCGTATGGTACAGTCTTCTGACACCATGATGGCTGAGAAGATTCAGTCAACTATAGTAAACACAATTCCTCTGTGGAAGAACCAGATGGTTATTGCAATGGGTATTGAGCATGCTACCCAGGCTGCAAGAGCAGAGAGAGAAGTTAACGACATGACTAACAACCTGCTTCGTAAGAATGCAGACGCCCTCAAGGTTGCTACAATCGAAAGCGCCAAGGAAGCAGAGAGAGGCATCGTAGATATCGAGACCCTTAAGCACACCAACGAGTCTCTTATCACTACTTTGGACGAAGTTCTTCGTATCCAGACAGAGGGCAAGCAGAAGCGCCACGAGGCAGAGGCAGAGCTTTCTCAGATCGAGAACCAGCTCAAGGACAAGCTTCTTGAAGCAGCCAAAAATTGACCCAGGCAGTGGCATGATCTATATCTGCTCGCTTTGACTGTGTCGTGATTCATTAAACCGGCGGAAATCATCCGCCGGTTTTTTGTGTTTGCCCTAGTTAACATTTTGACTGATTCCAAAAACAATGTAACATGGTAAAGAATGCATGAATAGGTTATTATAGTTCCAACAGTTGTTTTGGTTTTAAACAGGAGGGTTATATGATCGATCAGGAAATGAAGAAGGCAGTTCTTGATAACTTTGAAAAAGTCTTTGGCAAGAATGACAACGTCAAGGCATATTTTGCTCCAGGAAGGGTTAACCTTATCGGAGAACATACAGATTACAACGGAGGTCATGTTTTCCCATGTGCCCTTACTATTGGAACATACGGTGCAGTAGCAAAAAGAGATGACGACAAGATCCGTTTCTATTCCGTAAATCTTGACAGAACAGGGGTTGTAGAGACTTCTCTTTCAGATCTTGAGCCAAGTAAGGAAGCTGGATGGACCAATTATCCAAAGGGAGTTATCTGGGCATTTGCTGGCAGAGGAATGAAGCTTGATAAGGGATTTGACATGGTGATCTATGGCAACATTCCAAATGGTTCAGGACTTTCTTCATCAGCGTCTCTTGAAGTCCTTACAGGATTCATCCTAAGAGACCTTTATGGCTTTGATGTATCCAATCAGGATCTTGCCCTTATCGGTCAGTACTCTGAAAATAACTTCAACGGCTGTAACTGCGGTATCATGGATCAGTTCGCAGTTGCTATGGGCAAGGAAGGCAGCGCGATCTTCCTTGATACAGCCGATCTTTCTTTTGAATATGCACCAATAAGGCTCGATGGAGCTAAGATCATCATCGCCAACACCAATAAAAAGCACAAGCTCACTGACTCACAGTACAACGCAAGAAGAAGCATGTGCGAGGAGGCTCTTGCAATCCTTCAGAAGAACCTTGATATCAAGGGGCTTGGGGACCTTTCAATCGAGGAATTTGAGGAAAATAAAGGTCTTTTGACTGACCCTGATATGCAGAGGAAGGCTAAGCACGCTGTATATGAAAACCAGCGTACAATAGAGGCTGTTAAAGCTCTTAAGGCTGGAGACCTTGAGAGATTTGGCGAGCTTATGAGACAGTCACACGAGTCTCTTCGCGATGACTATGACGTTACAGGCGTAGAGCTTGATACTCTGGCAGAGGAAGCCTGGAAGATCCCTGGAGTTATCGGTTCAAGAATGACAGGCGGCGGATTCGGAGGCTGCACTGTATCTATCGTCAAGGACGAGGCTATCGAGAACTTCAAGAAAGTGGTAGGTGAAAACTACAAGAAAAAGATTGGCTACGATGCTACTTTCTACACAGTTTCAATTGGTGGCGGCCCAGAGGTTATCTGATCATCGTTTGGAGGAATATCATGAATTTTGATGCAGTAAAAAAGCTTGTAGCTTACGCGCTAAGGACTGAGCTTATAGAAAAAGAAGATATCATTTACGCTGTAAACAGCCTGCTTATCATATTGGGGCAGGATAGTGCGGAATTTGAGATTGATGAAATTGAGAAGCTCTCTGAAGGCATCGATAAGGCTGCTATCGATGATGGTACATTTTTAGAGGGCGTGTTAAAAGAACTTGATGACTACGCTGCAGCAAATGGCCTTATCGAGAATGACAGCGTGGTATATAGGGATCTTTTTGACACAAAGCTTATGGGCGCACTGACAGAAAGACCAAGCGCTGTAATAAAGAAGTTTAACGAGAAATATGCAGTAAGTCCTGAAGCAGCTACAGAGTATTACTATAACTTCTCCAGAAATACTGATTACATCAGGCGCTATCGTATCTCCAAGGATATGAAGTGGACAGCAGAGACTGAGTATGGAGATCTGGATATAACGATCAATCTCTCCAAGCCAGAGAAAGACCCCAAGGCAATTGCAGCAGCCAGAAATGCCAAGCAGAGCGGCTATCCAAAGTGCCAGCTTTGCTGGGAGAATGAGGGATACTCAGGAAGAGTTGACCATCCAGCAAGAGAAAATCACAGGATCATCCCTGTGACTATCCAGAATTCAAAGTGGGGCTTCCAGTACTCTCCATATGTTTATTACAACGAGCACTGCATTGTGTTTAACTCAAAGCACATTCCAATGAAGATAGAGCACAACACCTTCTGCAAGCTCTTTGATTTTGTTAAGCAGTTCCCGCACTATTTTGTGGGATCTAATGCAGATCTTCCTATCGTAGGCGGATCGATCCTTAGCCACGACCACTTCCAGGGCGGACATTACACCTTTGCCATGGCAAAAGCTCCTGTTGAGAGAAGCTTTACAGTTAAAGGCTTCGAGGATGTTGAGAGCGGAATTGTTAAGTGGCCAATGTCAGTTATAAGACTCTCTGCCAAGGACTCAGACAGAGTGATAGAGCTGGCTGACGTAATCCTTAATAAGTGGAGATCCTATACTGATGAGGCAGCCTTCGTTTTTGCAGAGACTGAAGGAACACCTCACAACACCATAACCCCTATTGCAAGAAAGAGGGGTGAAAACTTTGAACTGGATCTTGTTCTTAGGAACAATATCACTACAGATGAACATCCTCTTGGGGTATACCATCCTCATGCGCAGCTTCATCACATCAAAAAGGAAAACATTGGCCTTATTGAAGTAATGGGCCTTGCTGTACTACCTGCAAGACTTAAGAAAGAGATGGCAGACCTTAAGGAGGCTATCCTTAAAGGAGCTGATCTTAGAGCTGATGAAGTCCTTGAAAAGCACGCAGACTGGGTGGATCAGTTTAAGACAAAATATGACAGCATAAACAAAGACAATATAGATGAGATAATCCAGAAGGAAATCGGAGAAGTGTTCATGCATGTCCTTGAAGATGCGGGAGTTTATAAGCGCACACCAGAGGGACAGGCTGCCTTTGACAGATTTGTAAGTAGCCTTTGATAAAAGAAAAAGCCGTGGAAGCGTAAGTCTTCCGCGGCTTAACTATTAGGTTTATTCAGGATCAGAATTATTATCCGAAGGCTCAAGGAGCTTTAGGATAGTGCTTCTACTGAGAGAATTAAGGCTGTTGGCGATGGGAACAAGACCATCAAGTTTTCTCTGGATCTCCTGCTCGTTCAGGCCAAGCTTGGTTTTATACATATCGATCAGAAGGCGATAGGTTGCTGTTATATCAGTCCTGGTCTTAACGGCAAACTCAAGGATGTTTGCTGCATCTTCAAAACGTCCTAGGGTGTAAAGTGCATCACCCCACTTCTGAAGGGCTATTACAAGAGTTGTGTAGTTTTGATCGTATTCAGTAAGGGCTGTGATATTGGCTGTTCCGTACTCAAGCTTAAGGTCTGTGTTGGTGATCCCGGTTAAGTTTACAATCTTTAGGTCCTTAAGGGCTGTAAGCTCATCCTCAATTGCCTGAAGATTTTCATCATCGCCAGCTGTTCCAAAGGGCAATAGATCGTAGGGAAGATGAACATATTCAAGGGTGTCGAGACTTTTCTTTCTGACGCTGTTAGAGCGAAGCTCTCTGTCCCAAAACTTTTCTTCTTTTTGTTCCTCTTTTCTGGAAGCAAGGCGGAGTCTGATGTTGAACAGGACGATGAACAATATGAAGGTTGCTAAAAAAGGGAATTTCATCTATAATATCCTTTCAGTAAATCGTGGTTCATTCCATCTAATGATATCACATGGGGAAGTGTTATGAAAAAACAATTTAATTGCGCGGCACTTATTTTGCTTGCCATGCTGCTGATCCCAGCAGGAAAGGCACATGCAGCAGAATCAGATGCCAGGAAGATTGCAAATGGTGTATATATCGGATCAGTAAACGTCTCTGGCATGAGCGTAACTGATGCTGAGACAGCGGTTTCTCAATTAGTTGATGAAGTTTCTGCCGAGCAGATCACATTATCCGCTGGAGAGGGAAGAGAGACCTCTTTTACCGGCGAAGATATAGGACTTTACTGGAGCAACACCAGCATCGTTGAAGATGCATACGCCCTTGGACATCAGGGCAACATCATCAAGAGGTATAAAGCTCTTAAGGATCTTGAAAAGAACAACTATACATTCGACATAGAGTATGGCTATGAAAAAGAGCTATTGGATGCCATAGTTGCAAGATGTGCCGAAGAGTACGACCAGGAGACAATAAACTATAACCTGAAAAAGACTGCTGATGGCTTTGTTGTATCAGACGGTCAGACAGGATATCTGGTAGATCAGCCTGGATCAGTTTCAGCTATAGAGAACTTTATTCAGAATGGTCTCGGTAAGGGACAGACAGGTGTTGACCTTATCGTCAAGGCAGATGAACCTAAGGGAAGTGCTGAGGAGCTTTCAAAAGTAAGGGACGTTCTTGGAACATTCACAACAAGCTACAAGTCCTCAGGAGCTTCAAGAAGTGCCAACGTGGCAAATGGCTGCAGGCTTATAGATGGCTCAACAATTTATCCTGGTGAGGAGTTTTCAGTTCTTGATACCATTACTCCATTTACAGAGGCAAATGGATATTTTCCAGCAGGCTCATATCTTAACGGACTTGTTGTAGAGAGCGTCGGTGGAGGAATCTGCCAGGTTTCAACAACACTTTACAATGCAGTTCTTTTAGCAGAGCTTGAAGTTACAGAAAGACATAACCACTCAATGATCGTCAACTATGTGGACCCATCTGCAGATGCTGCCATCGCTGAGTCCGGCGGCAAGAACTTTAAGTTCGTAAACAGCACAGAACATCCTATTTATATAGAGGGTTATACATCCTCAGACAAGCACATTACATTTACAATATACGGCGTAGAGACCAGAGATGCAGGCCGCCACGTTTCCTATAAGAGTGAAGTTTTAGAGACCACACCAGCTTCTGCGGATCAGTTTGTTACGGATCCTTCTCAGAATGTTGGATATGTGGGAACCCAGTCAGCGCACCTTGGATACAAAGCGCAGCTCTGGAAGATCGTTACAGAAAATGGTGAGACCACCAAGGAAGTAGTTAATTCAAGTAATTACAAGATGGTTCCCAAGATCATCACAGTAGGAACCGGTGGAGCAGATGCAACCGCAGTATCTCAGCTTCAGACAGCCATTGCAACAGGCGATGTTGGAACAGTCAAGGCTGTGGCAGGAGCTTTGGCAGCAGCAAGAAATGCTGCAGGTACAGAAGGCGCCGAGGCAGCAGCTGCAGCTGTAGGAGATGCAGTAGGAGCAGCGAACGCTCTTTTGCAGCAGCAGGCAGAAGCCGCTGATACAGCAGAGGTTGTTCAGACAGACTAATAGTTTTACTGGAGAATTCATGAGGATTGGCAAGATAACTGAGAATGCACTTAAGCGCTCAGTTTTAAAGCAGTTAAGAACAGAATATAAAAACATTGAAAGCGCAGTTGTAGGGTCAGACTGCGCTTTTTCTAATGATAAAAAGACATTTAGCGCCACATTTCCACTGGTGGCGGACGTTTCAGATGCAGGGTTTTACGCAGTTGTAAAAGTGGCAAACAGCTTAAAGTCCCAGGGGATCATTCCTGATCACGTGACTTTGTCAGTTCTTCTTCCAGTTGACGCAGAGGAAAAAGAGCTAAAGAAAATAGTTGCTGACGCTATTGAAGGTGCCAGAGCAAGCGGTATTATCTACGCTGGCGGACATACAGAGGTTACCAGCGCTGTGACAAGGCCTGTTGTGACAGCTACTGCAGTTGGATATCCTGGTGAAACTCCTGTTTTTGACCGTAAACCCAAGGCAGGAGATGCTCTGATCGTGACTGGCTTCGTTGCCTTAGAGGGCACAGCGATACTTGCAAAAGAAAAGAAGGAAGAGCTAAAGACGCGTTATCCGGTTCCTTTTATCGAAGAAGCGGAAAGATTCAAAGCTCTTTTGCCCATAAATAGTGAGGCTGCAGTCGCCATAAAGTCCGGCGCTAGCTCCATCCATGATGTTTCCTCAGGGGGCATATTTGCAGCCCTTTGGGAAATGGCTGAAAGAGCAGGAACCGGACTTAGTGTGGATCTTAAAAAGATCCCCATAAGGCAGGAGACAATTGAAGTTTGTGAATTTCTGGAGGTGAATCCATATCTTTTAACATCTGGAGGAGCCCTTCTTATTGCATGCGACAATGAGGAAAAGATGGTCGCAGCCTTAAATGAGATTGGCGTAAATGCGGCGGTCATAGGGTATCTTCAGAATGGCAATGACAGAGTTATCATAAATGGCGAGGAAAAGAGATTTTTGGAACTGCCACAGGCTGACGAGATTCACAGAATTCTTTTGTGAAACAAAAAGATTTGTGTAGTATCATAGAGTTTATAAATATGAGATGGGAGAAAAAGATGAGTACTAGAGAAGAGATACTAAATATCATAGAGAAAAACAGCCGTATCGATGTCCATGAGCTCAGCGTTCTTTTAGGTGCTGAGGAGATACTTGTGGCAAACGAGCTTAGAAGCCTTGAGGAAGAGGGCATCATATGCGGCTATCACACCATGGTTGACTGGTCCAAGACAAGCATTGAGAAGGTCAATGCCCTTATTGAAGTAAAGGTTACTCCTCAGAGGGGTCTTGGATTTGACTCCATCGCAGAAAGGATCTACAAGTATCCTGAGGTTACAAGCGTATATCTGATGAGTGGTGGCTTTGATCTTATGGTCATCATCGAGGGCAAGACCCTTCAGGAAGTAGCTGGGTTTGTAAGTAACAAGCTCTCAACCCTGGACACTGTCCTTAGCACAGCCACACACTTTATTTTGAAAAAATATAAAGACCATGGAACAATCCTTACTAAAAAATATGAAGATACAAGGGAGATAGTTTCACCATGAGAAATCCCATAGGAAAAAAGGTGGTTGATATAAAGCCATCTGGAATAAGAAAGTTTTTTGATATTGTTCTGGAGACAGAAGGCGCAATATCCCTTGGTGTTGGTGAGCCGGATTTTGACACTCCCTGGCATATAAGAGACGAGGGTATTTACTCCCTTGAGAAGGGAAGAACCTTCTATACTTCAAACTCAGGTCTTAAGGAGCTTAGGACTGAGGTTTCCAATTACATAAAGAGGACCCAGGGAGTTACCTACGATCCTTTAAAAGAGATATTTATCACGGTAGGTGGTTCAGAGGCTATCGACCTGGCTCTCAGAGCTATGATCGATGAAGGGGATGAAGTCCTTATCCCTCAGCCAAGTTACGTATCATATGAGCCCTGCGCCATCCTTGCTGATGCAGTTCCTGTCATAATTGAGCTTAAAGAGGAAAACGACTTCAGGCTTACAGCACAGGAAGTTCTTGAGAAGGTAACAGATAAGACCAAGATATTAGTGCTTCCTTTCCCTAATAACCCAACTGGAGCCATTATGGAAAAGAAGGACCTTGAAGAGATTGCCAAGGTAGTCATCGAAAAGGACCTTTATGTAATTTCAGACGAGATCTATGGCGAACTTACTTATAGTGGCAAGCATGTATCTATTGTATCCCTCCCTGGCATGAAGGAGAGAACAATTCTCATTAACGGCTTTTCCAAGGCTTATGCCATGACTGGCTGGAGACTTGGATACGCCTGTGGCCCGGCTAAGATAATGGAGCAGATGATCAAGATCCACCAGTTTGCCATCATGTGTGCTCCAACCACCAGCCAGTATGCTGCTGTAGAAGCTCTTAAGAACGGCGATGATGATGTTGCCATGATGCGCGAGCAGTACAACCACAGAAGAAGATATCTTTTGAATGAATTTGAGAGGATTGGACTTCCATGCTTTGAGCCATATGGTGCCTTCTATGTGTTCCCCTGCATCAAGAAGTTTGGCATGACCAGCGACGAGTTCTGTACTAGGCTTCTTAAGGAAGAGAAGCTTGCAGTAGTTCCTGGAACAGCCTTTGGTGACTGCGGAGAGGGATATATAAGAGTTTCCTATGCTTATTCTTTAGAAAACCTTAAAGCTGCCATGGAAAGACTTGAGGGATTCATCAGTAAACTATGATAAATAGTAAGAGCCCGGCAAATACCGGGCTCTTTTTTGATGCACATCAGTCAAGTTTTGTGGGATAGATATTGGTTTCAAAGAATTTATTGAATCCCTGCCATCCAGGAGTGGTGACATTCTGAAGTATCTCAGTGAAGGTCTCCATCTTGGCGTCAGTGTTGTCAGCGAGGTTTAAGGCTACAGCTTCCATAAGAGCTGGCTTTTTAGGGGATCCATATTCAAATTCTCCGTGGTGAGCCAGAATGCAGTGCTGAAGCTCCTGCTTCAAGAGCTCAGGGAATCCTTCGATGCTCCTTGCTTTTTCACCAACCATTTCACAGCCCATGACGATGTGACCAAGGAACTGCCCCTGGTCTGTGTAGTCATTTACAGGGAAAAGAGAAAGCTCCCTGGTTTTTCCTATGTCGTGGCAGATAGCTGCTGTAAGAAGCAGATCTCTTTTGAGCATAGGGTAAGCTGATGCCATGTAGTCACACATTTTTGTTACGCTTAAAGTATGCTCAAGAAGGCCACCAATGAAGCTGTGGTGGACAGTTTTTGCGGCGCTTGATCTTCTGAAGGCTTCTATGAAGGCTTTGTCGTTTACAAAGAACTCTTCAAGGAGCTTTTTAAGGTAAGGATTTTCAATAGTTCCGATGATCCCAAGGAGTTCCTTGTACATCTGGTCATTGTCTTTTGAAGAAACAGGAAGGAAGTTTGAAAGGTCATATTCGCCTTCTTTGCACTTTCTAGCCCTTTTGATGTTTACCTGAAGAGCTCCGTTAAAGCTTGTGATCTCTCCAAAAACATCGATGCAGTCAGTTGCATCAAACTCGTCAATGCCAGCGCCGCCTGGCTCCCAAACCTTGGCGTCTACAGTTCCTGTCTTATCCTGGAGGATGACTGAATAGTATTCCTTGCCGTTTTTTGTGGTGGCAGCCTGTTTGTGCTTACACATGTAGATGTCGGCTACCTTTTCTCCAGGGATAAAGTCTTTGATAAATTTCATAAAAAACCTCGATTCTATTTTGTTTCTATATTAGTTATGGGTTGCGCTGGTAAGTGTAATGTCTATATCCAGCTCCACATAATCATTCGGTGCCTGTCTTAGTACAGTAACTGATATTACATCATCTGGGGCACAGGCTGCAAGTTTTGAAACCAGCTGCTCGTAAGAAGAAATCTCAGTTCCAGCGATTGAAGTGATGATATCACCACTCTGGATACCTGCCATCATTGCAGGTGAGTTCATCTCAGTGGTAGTTATGTAAGCTCCCGCAGGTATATTCATGGAAACCTGTATGTCATTTGGAATTGTGGTTCCGTGAATACCAAGGTATGCCCTGTTGCGGCCATTTGAAAGATCTTCAAAAAGAGACTTAAGCTCAGTGATGCCGATGGCGCAGATATGGTTTTCCAGATCATTGGAGTTGTAGGACATATCGATTATGCCTATTACCTGGCCGCTTAAGTTGGTGATAACTCCGCTTCCATTTGTACTGCCGTAGATGTCGGTGGTAAGGAGCTTATAGTATGAATCCTCAAGTCCAAGTGCTGTCTTTTCTGAAGTGATGATACCATAGGCGATAGAGCCTTGCGTTCCAAGTGGACTACCTACCGCTATGACAGGAAGGCCTGTAAGAGAACCCGAATTAGAGCTTCCAAGGGATGAAGTGGATACTTTGTCCCTTGTGCTATCTGAAAGGTCAGCTCTTTTAACGCTTATAACGCTTAAACCTGTGACATCATCTGTAAGGCTAGGTTCAGCTGTAGTGACAGTTCCGTCAAAGAAAGTAACTCTTATGGTCTCTGCATCAGTGATGGCAGCAGCTGGTACAGCGATATAGTAGTAGGAGCCGTTGGTTGCAATGATGACACCAGAAGTAGAACCACTGCTTTCAAAGGACTCGCTGAACCAGTTGGTATCACTGGAAACTGCAGTTACAGTAACGATACTGCGGCTTACTCCTGTTGAAACTTCTTTAAGTGAAGCCATCATTTTGCTGTAATCTGAAGCATCGAAAGAATATGAAGCAATTGCCTCATCGATCTGATCTTTCTGGGCAGACTCAAAGTTTTCTGCCTCCACAGCAGCTATTTCGTTTTCGACTGCGAACATCTCCTCGGGAGTAAGTTCGTCCTGAACATTTTCCTCCGGGAGAGAGATTGCCTCAGGCTTTTCCTCAGGGTAGAGCTGGTCGGAAAAGACTGGCTGCAGCAAAAGAAATGTGAAACATGCCACTATACCAAATATGATCGCCAAAAAGAAAGTGATGGCAGTACGTCTTAGGAGCTTCTTTCTGTTGATAGGGCGCTGCTTTATTTTTTCGCTGATAAAACCGGTATCGGCAAGCTTATTGTTGTTTTCGTCTGTGTTTGATGCCATTGGATCCCCCTTAAGCCAAAAACATTACATACATTATAGTATAGCTTACTGGCTAAAACTAGACAAATACTAGTCATGGAGCGCTTTAAATGATAAACTGTAATTTGGATTATTAGGTATTTAGCAAGGTAGACGATTTTCATGAATAAAAAAGCACTAAAAGTATTAGAGTATGACAAAATAATAGAAAGGCTCTCAGAACACGCAAGTTCAGAGCCTGGAAGGAAGATGTGCAAGCAGCTCCTTCCCTCTTCAGATATAAGCGAGATAAGAGCCAATCAGAAAAAGACAGCTGACGCCATAGCAAGACTTTTTAAAAAAGGCTCCATTAGTTTTGGGGATAATAAGGATTTTGAGGGAACACTTAAGGCACTTAAGATCGGAAGCTCCCTTGACATGGTATCTCTCCTTCAGCTGGCATCCTTCCTTGAAAATGTAGGAAGGGTAAAAAACTATGGCCGCCCTGGAAGGGAGCAGGAAGAAAGCGACTCACTGACAGAGTCTTTTTCAATGCTTGAGCCTCTTACTCCTGTTTCAACAGAGATAAAAAGATGCATTGTTTCAGAAGATGAAATGAGCTCCGAGGCGAGCCCTGCCCTTAAGCATATAAGGCGAGGCATCATGCTCACCAATGACCGCATCCACGACCAGCTTGGCAGGATGATAAACGGGAGCCTACGGACTTACCTTCAGGACGCAGTTGTCACCATGAGAGGAGACAGATACTGCATCCCTGTTAAGGCTGAGTACAAGTCACAGATAAGCGGAATTGTTCACGATCAGTCATCGACTGGATCAACTCTTTTCATAGAGCCTGCTGCCATAGTTGAGCTTAACAACAAGCTTCGGGAGATGGCCCTTGAGGAGCGGGCTGAGATAGACAAGATCCTTATGGAGCTCAGCATCATGGCATCTGAGCACGTTGAAGACATTAAGTATGACTCCGAGATCATGACGGATCTTGATTTTACTTTTGCCAAGGCTTCCTATGCCCTGGAGATAAAGGGAATGACACCGGTATTTAACGAGCATCACGCCTTTGATCTTAAGAAGGCAAGACATCCACTTATTGCAAAAGACAAGGTGGTGCCAATAGATGTTTATGGCGGACGTGATTTTGACATGCTCATTATCACGGGACCTAACACCGGTGGAAAGACTGTAACACTTAAAACAGTGGGACTTCTTACAATAATGGGGCAGGCGGGTCTTGCTATCCCTGCAGGGGATAAGTCAGAGCTTGCGGTATTTGAAGAAGTTTATGCAGATATTGGAGATGAGCAGAGTATTGAGCAGTCTCTTTCAACCTTCTCATCCCACATGACTAACACGGTAGCTATCCTTAAACATGCAGATGAAAACTCACTGTGCCTGTTTGATGAGCTAGGGGCAGGAACTGACCCCACAGAAGGCGCAGCTCTTGCTATATCGATCCTGAACGAACTCCATGAGCGCAGGATCAGGACTCTTGCCACAACCCACTACAGCGAGCTCAAGGTCTATGCCCTTAACACTAAAGGGGTTCAGAACGCCAGCTGTGAGTTTGATGTTGAGTCATTAAAACCAACCTACAGACTCCTTATCGGACTTCCGGGAAAGAGTAACGCCTTTGCCATATCTTCTAAGCTCGGGCTGTCCGACAAGATAATCGAGGCTGCCAAAGAGCAGATTGGAACTGATGACAAGAAGTTTGAAGATCTTTTGGCCGACCTTGAGAGGAGCCGCAAGATCATAGAAAGCGAGCGCCTCGAGATTGAGCAGTACAAGAGGGAGGCAAAAGAGCTAAGGCAGGAGCTTGAGAGAAAGACCGACAAGATCGACGCTCAGAAGGAAGAGATACTAAGAGCTGCCAACGAAGAGGCCAGAGAGATCCTTATGGAAGCCAAGGCTGTAGCTGATGACACCATTAAGGCCTTCAGAAAGGCTGGACCATCAGCAACCATGCAGGATCTTGAGAGGGAAAGAACGAAACTCTCTCAGAAGATCTCTGACAAGAACAAGGCAGCAGCTAAGAAGGACAAGCCAAAAGAGACTCACCCTATATTAAAGGAATCTCAGCTTAAGCTTGGCGAGAGCGTCAAGATAGTTTCCATGGGACTTAAGGGAACCATTTCAAGTAAGCCTGACAAGGACGGAAATCTCTTTGTCCAGTGCGGTATCATGAAGACCAAGGCAAACATAAGGGACCTTGTTCTTATTGGAGATGAGGATCCCAAGGAAGCCATGAAGAAGTTCTACGGAAGAAACTCTGGCTCTGGATCTTCAGGGAAAATGGACCTTTCCAGAGCAGCCAGCATCAGAACTGAGATAAATCTTATCGGCAAGAATTCAGACGACGCCGTTGCGGCCCTCGATAAATATCTTGACGATGCATATATGTCACATCTTAACAATGTAAGAGTTGTCCATGGCAAGGGGACTGGAGCCCTTCGCCAGGCTGTACATCAGTATTTAAAGAGCGTTCCTTACGTCAAGTCATTTAAGCTTGGGGAATTTGGCGAAGGCGACGCCGGGGTTACAATAGTTACTTTCATAAAGTAAGGGGGAAAAATGGTTACTAAACAGAAGATCTTGATCGTAGACGATGACAACAACATCGCAGAGCTCATCTCACTCTATCTTGTAAAAGAGTGTTTTGAGACAAAAATATGTAATGACGGAGAGACGGCCATCAGCACCTTTGACAGCTTTAAGCCAAATCTGGTGCTCCTTGACCTTATGCTTCCAGGAATTGACGGCTATCAGGTCTGCAGAGAGCTGCGTACTAAGTCCCAGACTCCTATCATCATGCTCTCAGCCAAGGGAGAAGTTTTCGATAAGGTTCTTGGACTTGAGATGGGGGCTGATGACTACATGGAGAAGCCCTTTGATTCAAAAGAACTTGTAGCCAGAGTAAAGGCAGTACTTAGGCGCTATAAGCCTCAGGCAGCAGAGTCTTCAGAGTCAGACGACAAGGTTGTAAGATATCCTGATCTTGAGATCAACATGACTAACTACTCTGTTACCTACATGGGAGAGAGAGTTGACATGCCTCCTAAGGAACTTGAGCTTCTCTATTTCCTTGCAGCATCACCCAATCACGTATACACAAGAGAGCAGCTCCTTGATCAGATCTGGGGCTATGAGTATATCGGCGACACAAGGACAGTTGATGTCCACATCAAGCGCCTCAGGGAGAAATTAAGCGACCACGCCAACTGGCGCCTTGCTACCATCTGGGGTATAGGTTATAAATTCGAGGTACAGCAGTAAATGAAGCGAACTCTTTACATTAAGTTCCTGCTTGCATATCTGCTCTTTGGTATCTTTGGTTTTGTTGTGGTTGCCACCTTTGTATATGGTATGACCTACGACAGGCTTAAGCGCGACAAGGCAGAGAGCATGTATAAAATGGCCACACAGATTGCCAACACCTATGCAGCGGATCTTTACAACTCAGAGACTTCCCTTGAGACAGTTCACGGGGAACTTACATCTCTTTCCATGTATATGGATGGGTCTCCCATCTGGATCGTAAACCCATCAGGCAGACTTGTTCTTGATTCCGCAAGGCTTCTTGGACCTGCTGATGAAGTGGTGATAGAAGGCTTTGACCCTACAGTTACCGGCAGTTCCTACTACACAACAGGAACCTTCTGGGGCTCTTTTGGAAAAGAGATGCTGAGTGTTTTTGCGCCTATCACGGCAAATTACAAGGTTCAGGCTTATGTTGTCATACACACTTCGGTAGCCGGGATCCAGGAAAAAGCCAACACTTTCCTTAATATTTCCTACCTGATGCTGATGGTTCTTTTCCTGTTGTCTCTCATCATCCTGATCTTCTTTACAGAGCTGGTTTACGTGCCACTTCGAAAGATCACCACAGCAACAGAGCAGTACGCTGCGGGAAATATGGGTTATGAATTCTCTGTAGAGTCTGAGGATGAGATGGGATATCTTGCTGCGTCACTGTCCTATATGGCTGGTGAGATCGCAAGACAGGAGGACGACCAGAAGAAGTTCATTGCCAACGTATCCCACGATTTCAGATCTCCACTTACATCAATAAGGGGATATCTGGTGGCAATGCAGGATGGAACCATTCCTCCTGAGATGTACGACCGCTATCTTGGCATCGTAATAAACGAAACCGACAGACTTACCAAGCTCACCAACGAGATGCTGACCCTTAACAACATGAGTACCAAGGGCATGCTTCTTGATAAGAGTGATTTTGATATAAACGCAGTTATCCGCAATGTCTCAGAATCCTTTGAGGGAACCTGCAGGGAGAAAAAAATTGCCATCGAGCTTGTGCTTACTGACGAGAAGATGTTTGTAAATGCCGACATGAGCAAGATCCAGCAGATCCTTTATAACCTTGTGGACAACGCCATCAAGTTCAGTCACCACGACTCATCCATAAAGATCGAGACCACAGAAAAACACAGTAAGGTCTTCGTTTCAGTCAAGGACTCCGGAATCGGAATCCCCAAGGAAGACCAGAAGCTTATCTTTGACAGGTTCTATAAATCCGACCTTTCAAGAGGTAAGGACAAGAAGGGAACAGGCCTTGGCCTTTCCATCGTAAAAGAAATCATAAAAGCCCATGACGAGAACATAAATGTCATCAGTACTCCCGGGGTAGGAACAGAGTTTATCTTCTCACTTCCCAAGGCAGCAGTCATGGACGCAGAGGACGAATAAATGCACATTATACTTCACCAGCCGGAGATTCCTCAGAACACCGGCAACATAGGAAGGACCTGTGTGGCAACAGGCACATCCCTTCACCTTATTGAGCCCCTTGGCTTTCGCATCAATGAAAAAGAGCTAAAGAGAGCCGGAATGGACTACTGGGATAAGCTTGATGTCACAAGGTACATAGACTACGAGGACTTTAAGGCGCAGCACCCTGGGGCAAAAATCTGGTACGCCACCACCAAGGCAAAAAGGACCTATAGCGAAGTTTCTTTTTCCATGGACGATTACATCATGTTTGGAAAAGAGAGCGCGGGAATCCCTGAAGAGATCCTGGTGGACAATGAGGACACCTGCATAAGGATCCCAATGGGCGAGGACATCAGGTCACTTAATCTTTCAAACTCAGTTGCGATTGTGCTGTATGAAGCCCTTAGGCAGAATGATTTTAAGGGACTTGAGAGAGAAGGTGAGCTCCACAGGTTACATTGGCGCAAGAGTTTACTTTGAAATACGAGGTTTTATATGGGAAAAGAGAAATCCCTTGGTCAGTATCAGAAGGACCAGATGCTGACTGTTGAAATTACAGATATTGGAAATGACGGAGAGGGCATAGGCAAAATTGATGGCTATACCCTCTTTATTAAGGATGCGGTAATTGGCGACAAGGTAAGGGCCAAGATCATGAAGGCGAAAAAGAACTACGCCTATGCCCATCTTGAGGAAGTTGTAGAAAAGTCGCCCTACAGGCAGGAAGCAAAGTGCCCTATTGCCAGGCAGTGCGGCGGGTGCCAGCTTCAGAACATGACCTATGAAAGGCAGCTTGAGTTTAAGCAGAACAAAGTTAGGAATAATATTGTAAGGCTTGGGGGATTTGACGCATCGTTCGTGGATAGTATCATGGAGCCCATCATCGGAATGGACGAGCCCTGGAGATACAGGAACAAAGCCCAGTATCCAATCGGAAGAAATAAGGATGGCAAGATCGTTGCAGGCTACTATGCGGGAAGAACTCACAGCATAATCCCTGTAGATGACTGCCTTATTGGTGTTGCGGAAAATAAAGAGATCCTTGATGTTGTGATAGCACACATGGAGAAGTTCGGGATTGCACCTTACGATGAAGTAAGTGGTAAGGGGCTTGTAAGGCACGTGCTGATCAGGAAGGGCTTTACCAGTGGTCAGATCATGGTGTGCCTTGTAATTAATTACAGAGATGGAAAGAGCGGGGCTACAGCAGGCGGCTCTGCGGATAATGCCAGGGAGTACATCCCCGGGCAGCAGGCTCTTTGCGAGGCTCTTTCTGGGGTTACTGGAATGACAAGCATCTCAGTCAGCATAAACACTGAAAAGACCAACGTGATCATGGGTCTTGAGATACACACGATCCGGGGAAAAGATACAATTACCGACACTCTTAAAGGTCTTCAGTTTGAGATATCTCCCCTTTCATTTTATCAGGTTAATCCTCGTCAGACTGACAAACTCTACGGTCAGGCTATTGAATACGCTGCGCTTACAGGTTCTGAAACTGTATGGGATCTTTACTGCGGAATTGGAACTATAACCCTGTCCATGGCAGGAAGTGCTGGAAAGGTTTATGGTGTTGAGATAATTCCTGAGGCTATCGAGGACGCCAAGAATAATGCCAGAAATAACGGTATAAAGAACGCAGAGTTTTACTGTGGCAAGGCAGAAGAAGTCCTTCCGGAGTTCTATGAGAGACTGAGTAAGGAAGCAGAAAGCGATGGAACAACTGTTGGATCAGAAAATAATACCAAAGCGCTCCACCCGGACGTCATCGTAATTGACCCGCCTCGCAAAGGGTGCGACGAAAAGTGCCTTGAGACTATGCTGAAAATGTCTCCATCCCGTATAGTTTACGTTAGTTGCGATTCCGCAACCCTAGCCAGAGACCTTCGCATTCTCTGTGATGGCGGCTACGAACTTAAAAAAGTCCGCCCTTGTGATATGTTCCCCTGGAGCGGCCATGTGGAGAGTGTTTGCTTGATGTCTAAGGTGTAGTGTCGAGAAGTGTTGATGAGATAGGATAGATGTGAGTCCGGAATAATATAACGTGAATACTATAGGAGAAGGAACCATGTCGATTATTAAAGATATTCTCAGAGATGTCAGAGAAGATGAAGAATGGTTACGAATAACAGATAAATCCGAATGGAAGGATAATCCGAGCAGTCGAGCTGCTGTATATGATAAAACTGCCAATAATAGGAAAAAATATAAAAACATTGATGCCGAAAGATGGCCGTTAGCCATTTCTTCATATAAAAATTATTCTTGTTTTTTGTTTTCGGAGGATAATGTCGTTGCAAGAGAAAAGTACTATTTTAGTACCACAGATTATTATATGCATTATGTGAAGAATAACGGTGAGAATATTAGAATTCAAGCGGACCTATTAACTAATTATGGGACTATACATAAACTGATAGATCGTTTTCCTCCACAAACAGATGAAGAAAAGAACATAGTAAAAGCCTTTGATAGAATAGCCTATACAATAGGTGCCTTTTGTCCTATTTGGAAGAATTTTGGTGGTAGAGGTGCGTTGAAAGATACGGTGTGGGAAAAATTGTTATATAGTGGGTTAGTTGACTCGGAAGGGCGGATAAACAAGAAATGTATTACTTTAGAAGATAGGAAAAATGAAGATAATCTTTTAAAACGGTACAAAGATAAACTTTTTTTGATTATTTCAGATAATCAAGATCCTCAAAGCATAGTAGACAGTTTATATTTTCAGGATTATTTTTCTTGTAAATGGGAATTAAGATATAAATTTGGAAGTATTAGTGAATTGGGAGAAAAAGATGAAGCATATAAATATATTAAGGATATCATAGTTTTGATTGTACAACGAAGTTATAGAATAATTACAAAATACCGAGGACATATTTTGCGAGAACAAGATCAGAACGTAATAAAAACTACTTTAAGTAGTATCGGACTGGATGGTGTAGAATGTATTTATTCGAAGAAGAAAAAGTCAGCTCAATAAGTGGGTGCAAAACCGTAGCTATCGTTAAATTGTATAATGGATATGTTCCCGCTAACGTACAAACCCGATGACATACATCCGGTCGCTTTGCACCATGTGGAAACAGTCGTGCAGCTTATCAATTCCAACAGTGAAATCTATAACAAAAAGAGAAAATAAGATTTATGATAAAGCATTAAGCCTGTAGGTGATGAAATTAAAAAGATTACCTACAGGCTTTTTGCATAGAAGTACTGTTGCCGAAAAAGAAAAAATATTACAATAAACATGACATACAGTTGTCGCGTTTGACTTGATATGATTGTTATGGAGTGTGAGAGATATGAAGATAGACAGACTGATCGGGATATTGTCGATCTTACTGCAGGAAGAAAAGACAACGGCACCTGAACTGGCGGAAAGGTTTGAAGTATCTCGCAGGACGATAAACCGGGATATTGAAGACCTTTGCATGGCAGGGATTCCCATAAGGACTGCGCAAGGTACTGGCGGCGGAATAAGCATCATGGCCGGATATCGTATGGATAGGACGATCCTGACATCAAAGGATATGCAGATGATACTTGCCGGACTTCGTAGCCTGGACAGCGTCAGCGGAAGTAGCTATTATGGTCAGCTAATGGAAAAGATCCAGGCGGGATCCTCTGAGCTCATAACCGGCAGGGATTCCATACTGATCGATCTGTCATCATGGTATCGGGAATCGCTGGCTCCAAAGATAGAGACTATACAGGATGCGATCGGGCTTAAGAAGACCATCAGGTTTCATTATTATTCGCCGGGAGGGGATACAGAAAGAGAAATTGAACCATATTATCTGATCTTTAAATGGACAAGCTGGTATGTCTACGGCTATTGTCTTTTGAAGAATGATTTCAGACTGTTTAAGTTAAACAGAATGGATGGTATCACTCATGTAGCGCCATTTAAGGAAAATCGCGAAGTTCCAATGCCTGATCTGTCAAACAAAAAGTTCTTTCCTCCAAAAGACAGGGTGAAGGCAGTATTTGACCCTTCAATGAAATGGCAGCTTGTTGAAGAGTATGGCGCAAAATCCTTTACAGAAATGGATGATGGGAACCTTTTGTTTGAACATGAATATGCTGATGATGAGGGACTACTTTCCTGGATGCTTTCATGCAGGGACAAGGTGACAGTCTTGGAACCCGTTAGGATCAGAGAAAAGCTTTATCAGATCGCCTCCGAAATTGCAGGAAGATATGAAGGAGTACGAAAATGAAAAATATAGCGCTGGTCGTAATAGACCTTCAGAATGATATTACAAAGAATTATAGAAAGATAATAGGACAGGTTAACGAAGCAATCGATTGGGCGGTGTCGAAGGATATGCATGTCATCTATATCAGGCACTACAATCTGACCGAAAAGACAAGAACGTTTAAGCCTGATACCAAAGGCTCTGAATTGGTTCCTGAACTTAAGGTCGTGTCAGAAAATGTATTTGAAAAATCAAAATCCAATGCACTGACCAGCGAAGCCTTTGCCGGTTTTGTATAGAATAATAATATAAACGAGTTTTATATCGCCGGCGCCGATGCGACAGGCTGTGTAAAGTCAACAAGCTATAATCTGGCAAAGAATGGATACAAAGTGCATGTAATATCTGATTGCGTGACCAGCTATGATCTAAAAAAGCTGGATGAAATGTTTAAGTACTATGCCGATAAGGGCTGCGAAGTATTGACACTTAAAGAGTGCATGAGTGAAATGGAGGCTTGATGCTATGAGACTAGATGGCTTTGGATTACTGGTTGAAGATATGGGGAAGATGATTCGCTTTTATAGAGATGTGCTTGGATTTGAGATCAAGGAGGCAGAGGATGCTTCCAATGTATATCTGGTGAAAGATGGCACATTGTTCCTGCTGTATGGCAGGAATGATTTTGAGAAGATGACAAACCGGAGATATGAGTATATCAAGGGGCTGAACGGTCATTTTGAAATCGCGCTGTATGTGGATACATTCGAAGAGGTGGATGAGGCATACAAGAAAGCTGTTGAAAATGGTGCGACATCTGTGCTTGAGCCGGAGCTTGAGCCCTGGGGACAGAGAACCTGTTATATTGCGGATCCGGAGGGGAATCTTATTGAAATCGGTTCCTGGAATAAGCCTTACGAAGAGAAAGACTTGATGGAGGAATGACGCATGGAATACATCAGAGTCACAAAAGAAAATCTGGAAAAGGAGCACATCTGCTGCGCAATTTCCAACAATAAAGACGTCCAGGTTTCATCAAAAAAAGCATGGCTCTCTGACAGGTTTGATGAGGGACTTGTCTTTTTAAAGAGCGCAGAGCGTGGCAAGTGCTTCATTGAGTATATTCCGGCTGAAAATGCCTGGGTTCCCATTGATG
>Ga0256405_10003154_pt1 | contig 35057 bp, 16 predicted proteins | sample RumenRJG_02DNA_FD_189096 | JGI IMG/M metagenome (GOLD analysis project Ga0256405, IMG submission 189096) | Bovine rumen microbial communities from Lethbridge, Alberta, Canada - RJG_02 | ecosystem: Host-associated > Mammals > Digestive system > Stomach > Rumen | place: Canada: Alberta...
ATGGAGACGGAAGTGACACGTTACGGGTCCCACACGGAGAGCCGTATGCGGGAAACCTGCACGTACGGTTCGATGAGGGGGCGGGCGTACCCGACAACAAGGGGCGCTCCGCTCTACTCTACACCCTAAATTTTTCTTGAACATAATTTCTCTCTCGCGCATTTACCTTTTAGAGATGGAGATCTACGAAGAAATTAGGGCTGACCGCGAAATGGGCGCACGTCGCCTGGTGGCGGAGTATCGACCGCGCCTGGAAACTGCCGCCCGTCTTCTTTGCGCTGATCCCCATAAAGCCGAGGATCTTGTCTTCCGCGCTTTTGAACGCGCCATCTTTCGAATTGACGAATTCCGTCCTACGGGCTCGTTCTACTACTGGATATATACGATTCTCCTTAATTTGCACCGGATGGATGTCCGCAAGCCGACTGCAAGGAATGAAGTAGTCGTCGCGCAGGAGGACATGCCCGAGGTTGAGGACGAGTCGGCGCGAAATTCCTTCGAGGCGTTTGCTTTCCGAGGAAGCGCCGAGGCGGTGCGCACGGCGGTGAACAAATTGCCCGAGAGTTATCGGGAAGTCGTGGTCCTGCGCTACTTCGAGGAACTCACGACGCCAGAAATCGCCAAGATAACTGGTCTTCCCGAAGGAACCGTCCGCAGTCGCCTGCATTATGCGAAAGATGCGCTTTATGCGATGCTCCACGACACGGAGCTTTCGCCTGATTTTACGGAGCGGCTCATTCGCGCAACGCGTCCGCGAAAGTCCTGGCTTTTCCGGCACAGTTGGATTGCCGGTCTTGCCATGTTGCTTTCGCTCGCCACGCTCGCCGCTGGGACTGCGGCCGTGCTCAAATCCGGCGAAGCACCGTCTTCCGCCGACATTGGCACGGTCGCCGTTCCCGGCGAGGGCGGCCTTTGGCGGATGGTCGGCGGCGGATCGACCTTTTCTCCCGAGGCGGACGAAATCGACAAGGCGATCGAGCGCGGGCTTCAGTTCCTTGTTTCAAAGCAGCGCCCCGACGGGTCGTTCCATGGGAATTACGGTGATTCCGCCGCAATTCCGGCGCTTGCGGGCATGGCGTTCCTGTCGAAAGGCCATCTGCCGGGAAGCGAGCCCTACGGCGAGACGATAGACCGTTGCGTGGACTATGTCCTCGACTGCGCTGACATGCGTCCGAATGCGCCCTTCAAGGGCTATATGGGACAGAAGGGCAACGGGCGCATGTACGCCCATTCGATTGCGACGCTTTTCCTGTCCGAAGTCAGCGGAATGGTCGACCGCGATCGACAGGAGCGCATCGACGCCACGTTGCCCCATGCCGTGAAGGTGATTCTCGACGCGCAGAACAGGCGCAAGAACAATCCAGCCCATCTTGGCGGCTGGCGCTACACACCGGACGCGGGCGACAGCGACCTTTCTTGCAGCGGATGGGCGCTGATGGCGCTTCGCAGCGCACGGCTCAACGGCGCGGTTCTTCCAGACGACGCAATAGAGAAGGCGGTGCTGTACATCAAGCGCGCGCAACGCGCGAGCGATGGCGCTTTCGGCTATCAAGGCGGCAACGGGCAGCATGCCGAGACGCTGACGGGCGCAGCGATACTTTGCCTTGAACTTTGCGGACGCCACCTCGACCCCGATGCGCTCAAGGGTGCGCAGTTCGTCCGCAAGACGTATCAGCGTTCGCTCTCGGGCGGCGGCAATCCCTACTACGGGCTCTACTACACGGCCCAGGGGCTTTTCCAGCTCGGTGGCGAGCAATGGCGCGAGTTTGAATCATGGATGTATGCGGCATACATGAAAAAGCAGCAGCCCGATGGCTGCTGGAATGGCGAGAACGGATCTGTCTACTGTACGTCCATGGCGGTGCTTGCCTTCGCGGTGCCGTATCGAATGCTGCCGATCTACCAGCGCGACGAAACTGTCGACGTCAACGAAAAAGGAGAGGAAACGGGAAAATGAACGCTAAACTCAACGAGGGCGACGTGAAGCGCGTCGAAATGCTGCACGCGAAATGCGCCGAAATGAAGAAGGAGCTTGCGAAGCGCGTCGTGGGCCAGGACGAGATGGTCGACCAGGTCCTGACGGCGGTGTTCGCGCGCGGCCACGCGCTGCTGACCGGCGTGCCGGGGCTCGCGAAGACGCTGCTCGTCCGCACTCTCGCGGAAGTAATGGACCTCGGGTTCAAGCGCGTACAGTTCACGCCCGACCTGATGCCTGCCGATGTCACCGGCACTGAAGTGCTGGACGAAGACCGCACTACAGGAAAGCATGTCTTTCGCTTCGTGAAAGGGCCCGTCTTCACGAATCTGCTGCTTGCGGACGAAATCAACCGTACGCCGCCAAAGACCCAGGCCGCGCTCCTGGAGGCGATGCAGGAGCACAGCGTCACCGTCGGCGGCGAGACCTATCGACTGGCCGAGCCGTTCTTCGTGCTCGCAACGCAGAATCCGATTGAGCAGGAGGGCACGTATCCGCTTCCCGAGGCGCAGCTCGACCGTTTCTTCTTCAACATCAAGGTGGACTATCCTTCGCGCGGAGAGGAGTGCGAGATCATCCACCAGACGACTGGCGAGGAAGATGCAGCGCCTGCAAAGGTCCTCTCTGCTGCGGAGATCATCGAGCTCCAGTCGGTTGTGCGCCGCGTCCCTGCGGCAGACCATGTAGTCGAATACGCCGCCGATTTCGTGCGCGCGACGCGGCCGAAGACGCCCGAGGCGCCGGAGTTCGTGAAGGAGCTTGTAAGCTGGGGCGCAGGTCCGCGCGCGGGCATGGCTCTCGTCACGGCGGCGAAGTCGCGCGCCGTTCTGCAAGGGCGCGCCTATGCGACGACCGCCGACGTCAAGTGGGCGGCTTTGCCGGTGATGAGGCATCGCATAGCAACGACTTTCAACGCCGAAGCCGCAGGCGTCACTACGGATGACGTCGTCATGCGTCTGCTCGACCACGTGCAGGGCCACGAGGAACTTGACGTCTGACGGGGCTGGGCTGGCGAAAATGGCGTTGCCGGAATACATGAGGTGGCTGCCGGATGCGGCGCTGAAGAAGCTCGGGAGAATCGAGTTCCTCGCGCACGGCACCGTCGATGGATTTATCGCCGGCCGCCACAAGAGCGCGCGCAAAGGCGCCAGCGCCGAGTTCGCCGAACATAGAGCTTATGTAGCCGGCGACGATCTTCGCAATCTCGACTGGAAACTCGTCGCTCGTCGCCAGCGGCTCTACGTCAAGCAGTATGTCGACGAGACGAACCTGCGGGCAACCGTCGTCCTCGACGCTTCGGGCTCGATGGCCTACAGCGGACGCTCGGCGGCGAACCGACTTTCGAAGCTCGAGTACGGGCAGTATATCGCCGCTTCGCTTGCGTATCTTCTCGTCAACCAGCAGGATGCCGTCGGCTTCGTGTCGTATGACACGGAGATACGCGATCTCGTCCCCGCGAAGGCCGAACCGTCTCAGGTGCGCTGCATCCTTGAGCGGCTCGACGCGCTGAAGCCCGGCGGCGAGACCGACATGGCCGGCGTGCTCCATGAAGTCGCCGAACGCATCCCGCGGCGAAGCGTCGTCTTTCTCGTCAGCGATTTCTTCTCGGACGGGCAATCGCTTCTGAAGGCGCTCCACCATTTGCGCTTCCGGCACCACGAGGTAATTGCGATCCAGGTCTGCGACCACGACGAGCTGACGTTTCCGTTCGAGCGCGTAAGCCGCTTCGAGGACCTCGAGACGCGGCAGACGTTCGACGTAGACGCGCGTGCGCTGAGGGCCGACTACCTCGCGCGGCTCAACGCCCATTTCGCCGAGCTTGCGCGCGGCTGCGGCGAAATGCGCATCACGCACGAGCGGGCCGATACGTCGCGGCCTTTTCATGAGACGCTGTCCGACATCCTGGTGCGCTATCGCCGCACGGCGGGAGGTGGAAGATGATGTCGTTCTTCTCCCCCTGGATGCTCCTTGGACTCGTCGCGGCCACGGCCCCGATCATCCTGCACCTTCTGAGAAAGCGCACCGCAGAGCGCATACTGTGGGGCGCGTGGATGTTTCTCGCCGACTCGCTGCGCTTCAAGCGGCGCAAGCTGATGCTCGAGGACATAGTGCTTCTCGTGCTCAGGACGCTGACGCTTGTCTTCGCGGCCCTGGCGTTTGCCCGTCCGTTTCTCCCGGAACTGCGCTTTTTCGGCGGCGCGGGGATGGACAAGGACGTGGTGCTTGTCATCGACGCCTCGGCTTCGATGAAGCTTCGCGATCCCTCGGGAACGACTGCGTTCGCAAAGGCGCTCGAAGAGGCGCGGTCTCTCGTCAAGGAGTCGCCGAGGGGCACGGCGTTCGGCATTGTCATAGGAGAGGGCACGCCTGGGATCCTTACGCCTTCGCCCATCTCCGCCAAGCGCGAGGTCCTCGAGATGCTGGACCGCCTCGAACCCGGCGACGACGCGATGGATGCGCCGCGGTCGCTGGCCGCGGCGGGCGAGATACTTGCGGGCGGCAACAATCCCGCGAAGGAAGTCGTCATCTTCGGAGACGGCCAGGCCTACGGCTGGCGTTGCGACGACGAAGCGGAATGGAAACGCGTCGAGCGCATCTATGCGCGCTTTCCACGTCGTCCGCCGGTCGTGTGGAGGGCTTTCGAGCGTCCCACGGACGTCAAGAACGCCGCCATCGTCGCCGTGGCGCCAAGTCGCCGCGTCATCGGGACGGACAGGCCTGTGATGTTTTCCGTCACCGTCATAAACGCGGGGTCCGTGCCGTTCTCTCCCGGCGACGCGGTGATGCGCGTGGACGGCGTCGAGACGGCGCGTGCACCGGTCGGGCAGATCCTCCCCGGGCTTTCGCGCACATTCGAGTTTTCGCATGGCTTCTCGAAAGCCGGGCACCACGACGTCGTGACGTCGCTTACAGCCGACGACGACATTGCGTCGGATTCCGTTGTCTCCAATTCCGTCGAGATCGTCGATTCGCTCGATGTCCTTCTGGTCAACGGAAGGCCTTCGGAACGCGGGTTTGACCGCCCGACGGCGTTTCTCGAAGCGGCATTGCGGCCGGAACTGAAGGGCACGAACGCCGTTTTCCTCGTCAAGCCGAAAACTGTTCGCGCAACTGAACTTGAGGAGCCGCGGGTCTTTTCCGGCGTCGAGGCCGTGGCGCTTTGCGACGTTCCCTTTCTCTCGCCAAGGGCGACGCAGAACCTGGCAAAGTGGGTGAACGGTGGCGGCGGGCTCATCGTCGTGCCTGGAGCGCGCACACAGACCTCGTTCTACACGAACGCGCTTTTTACCGTCGCCTGGACTAACTGGAACGCGAGTCTCTCGGACGTGACTTTCGCCCGTGCGCCGGTCGCGAGCCGCGTGGAGTTCGACGAGTCGCGCCTGACGAATGGAACCGACGTCGTCTCGCGCTTCTCGGACGGTGCCGCAGCCGTCGTCACCGCGCCCTCCGGCAAGGGGCGCATCGCAATTTCCGCAATGCCGTTTGACCTTAAGAGCACGACGTTCCCGGCGAGGCCGGACTTCGTGCCGTTTGTCCACGAACTCTTTTATTCGGTCGCGGCCACTAATTCAGTCCGCGCATTCTGCGACACGCGCTGGCGCGCACGGGAGGGAGACCTTTCCCCGCTTACGCAGGAAGAGGCCGACGCTCTTGCTGTTTCGATAGACCTCGGCTTTGCGCGCAGTCTCGACGACCTCATGGCGGCGGTCGTCGGCCGCAGTTTTGGCGTCGAGATCTGGCGGCCGTTTGCCGTTCTCGCGCTCCTTCTGCTTCTCGCGGAGATTCTGTTCTGCCGGCGGCTCGACGGAGAACGCGGAGGGCGAGTGCCTTCGCGCGTGCGTACCGTTCTCAGGGCGGTTGCGGTTCTCTCCCTTTTGTGGCTGCTCGCGCACTTCTCGTGGACTCATGACGTGACCCGCAGTCTCCACCGACGCGTGGCAGTTGTCGTGGACCGCTCGCTTTCGATGCAGCGCACGGACGGCGCGCCGGGAGACGCTGGCGCGGACGACGGGGCGCGGCCAACCCGCCTTTCCGTAGCGACGAACTGTGCGGCGCAGGTCGAATCGATGCTTGGCTCCAAGTATGACGTCGAGCCGTACGAGTTCGGCGGACGGACTACGGACTTTTCGTCTGCGCTCGAGCTTGTGCTGGAGCGGATCCCGTCCGAGGAGCTTGCAGGCGCGGTGTTCGTGACAGACGGACGGGACACGACGGGCGTCGTGCCGGAGGCGGCAGCCCGGCGGTTTGCGCGTCTTGGCGCAAAGGTCTGCAGCATCGTCGTCGGCGACACAACGAACAGGGCTGATGTGGCGATCGAGTCTGTACGCGCAAGTTCAAACGTCTTTCTCGGCGACAAGATCCGTCCTGTGGCGCATGTCCGGGCGGATGGCTTCAAGGGGCGGCGCATTGCCGTGAAACTGACCGAGGGCGGAACGACGCTCGACCGCCAGGAGTTCGACGTGGATGCCGATTCCTGGACGAAGGACGTTCGATTCACCCACGATCCGGGAGAGAAGGGAGTCAAGGGCTATCGCGTCGTGATCGAGCCGCCGGAAGGGGATTCGGAGCCAAGGAACGACGAATGGCCGTTCGAGATCTCGGTTTCCGACGATCGCACGAACGTCCTCGTCGCGGACCGGCGGCCGCGATGGGAGTTCCGGTACCTGCGCAACCTCTTCTTCGGGCGCGACAAGTCCGTGCATCTCCAGTACGTGTTGGTCGAGCCGGATCGGCTGGCGGGAGGCGAAGGCGTCTCGACGCGTCCTGCCGACGCGACGCGGCCCTTTGGCGAGGCCGAGGCGGGGGCGCTTCCAAAGACCCGCGACGACTGGCGCAAGTTCGACGTCATCGTCCTTGGCGATCTCGGGCGCGACGTGCTGACCGACGAGGTCTGCGCGGACATCCGCTACTGCGTCGAGGAGCGCGGCGCCCTGCTCGTCCTGACTGCGGGCGAGGAAAACATGCCGTACGACTTTGCTTCGGGGCCTATGGCGGACCTTCTTCCTGTCGCCGTGACAAACGAGGCGGGAAGCGTAGTCGCCCGTTGGCGCACGGCGAAGACGCCGTTTGCACTGACGCCGTCCGGCCGCGGGCATCCGGCCGCAGCCGTCGCTGCGTCGCCTTCGGAGAATGAACGCATCTGGAATTCGCTGCCGCCGGCGCGTGGCCGCGTGGAAGGCGTGGCCGTAAAGCCCGGTGCGGAGGTGCTGCTTTTCGCCGGAGACTCGACGGCCCTTGTCTCGCCGCTCATGACCGTGCGCGAGACGGGGCGGGGTAAGGTAGTCTTCTTCTCGACGGACGAGACGTGGCACTTGCGCTATCGCATGGGCGACACCTACCATCATCGTTTCTGGGGTGGCGTGCTCCGCTGGGGTTCGGGCGAGAAGCTGCGCGACGGCAATCTGCATGCGAGGGCCGGAACGGACGCGCTCCGCTATCTTCCCGGGGAGCAGGTGAAGCTGTTCGCGCGTTTTTCCGACAAGGATTTCCTGCCAATCGCGTCGGCGCGGGCGAAGGCCGAGGTGAAGCTTCCCGACGGCACGCTTCGCACGGTCGACCTTCTAAAGCGTTCCGGCGCAAATGGCTTCTACGAGGCCGTGTTCGACGCAACGGCACGCGAGGGCGCCTACGAAGTCACGATCGACGCGCCCGAGGTCGAACAGGCGCTTGGGAGCGAATGGCCGAAGCCGCTCGTAACGCGTTTTGCCGTAGATGAGGGAGTCGCGCCAGTCGAATACGCGCATCCTTCGGCCGACATCGCCCTGCCGAAGGAAATGGCGCGCCTCACGGGAGGCACGGCGTTTGTGGCGCAGGACGACTTCGCGTCGCTCGCCGACGGCTTTGGCGCAGGGCGAAGCGAGATAACCGAGCATGTCGAGGACGCTATCTGGAACCATCCGCTCGTGTTCGTCCTGCTGGCGCTGTCGCTTGTCCTGGTCTGGATTCTCCGAAAGAGAAGGGGGCTTGCATGATTGGAATTCCGGAATCGGTCAAGGCCATTCTCGACGCGTCCATTCGGCGCGTGCGGCGCATCTATCTGCTCCGCGGCCTTGTGGCGACGCTTTTCGTGGCGATTGCCGCGACGCTCGTGGTGATGGCCGTCGACGCATGCTTTACGCTTTTCTCCGATGCGGCGCGCTGGCTTCTCTCGTCCCTGCTGTACGTCTGCATCCTCCTGGCGGGCTACTTCTCGCTTGTGCGTCCGCTGGCGCGGCGTCTCGACGCGCGGCGCATGGCGAAGATCCTCGATGCGCGTCATCCCGAGAACGAGGAATGCCTGACGACGCTCGTAGAGCTCGTGGAGACGGCGGAGCGGAATCCCGGGAGGGCCAATTTTTCCGAGGACCTGCTCGGGCTCCTTTCCAAGAAGGCCGAGCAAGCCGCCTGGTCGGTCGACGCCGAGCGCGAGTTCACGTCGCGGACGATCATTCGCCGGCTTATGGCGCTTCTCGCCATCGTGGCGCTGCTCGTCCTTTCCTTCGCAATCGTTCCGCACCTGGCCGGCCGGCTTTTCGTGCGGGCAGTGGCGCCGTGGGCGGACGTCGGGAATCTATATTCAAGCGACATCGCCGTAAAGCCGGGCGACGTCGCCGTTCTCGGGGGAATGGTCGTGCGCATCGAGGCGACGGTCGCCGAGGGGTTCCCCTATGTGCCGAGCATACGCATCTCGCGCAAGGGCGCGCTGGGCTGGGGTGAAGAATACATTGAGCCGATGGACGGCGGAGTTTACGAAACGACGGCCGATCTCGCCGAGCCCGAATGGAGGTACCGCGTGTGCGCAGGGCCAGCAGTCTCCCGATACTATACGGTGCGGGTCTGCGAAATGCCGAGGTACGAGTCTTTCTCGGCGCGGATCGACTATCCTGACTACACCGGTTTTTCGCCAAGCGTCGTCTCGAACGACGAGGTCTCGACGCTGGAGGCGGTCGATGGATCGCGCGTTTCCTTCTCCATCGATCTTGGCGGCCGCGCGGTGAATGCTGCGCTGCTCGTGAACGGCCGCGCGGCAACCCGACATGAAATGGTCTCGAACCGCGTGGCGAACTGGACGCTTGACCTCGTAAGCCCGGAGGGCTTCGCCGCGCCGCGCCGCGGTGGACTTCTCAAGAGCTTCCTCGACGCGCCGCCGACCGTGGTCGTCGAAGAGCCGGCGGCGAAGTCACTCCGTCTCGCGCCGCATGCGAAGTTTCCGATTGTCTTCTCGGCGAGCGACGACATCGGCGTAGAGACGCCGTCGCTTCGCTATGCGCGTGACGGAGGGCCGTGGCAGGACCTACGAACGGTGGCGTCGTTTGCGAAAAGCGGCGCGTCGCTTTGGAAGGGGAGGGACGAGATCGACCTTTCGACGTTTGATCTTGACGGGGTGCGCTCGGTCTCCTTCGACATCGTGGTGCGCGACCGGTTTCCCGCCGAGCGCGGCGGACCACATGCGGCGACTTCTACGCCGGTAGTCGTGCAGCTCGAGACAAGGGCCGCAAGCATCGGCGAACAGAGTCTTTCCAAGGCGACAGAGACTGCGCGCAAGCTGCTGGAGGAGGCGCGTCGGCGCCTGGACGACGCGCGGCACCCTGCGGCGCAGGCGAAAGACCAGATCCGCCGCGAGCAGAAGGTGAGCGAATGGGCCGACAAGAACGTAGAGCGCGCGGTACACGAGACATCCGAAGCGCGCAAGCGCGTCGACGAGCTTGAACGGCATTTCAGGGAAGACCGGCGTTTCGAGCCGATTGCCGACATGCTCAAGTCCGTGCGTGAGCAGAAGATCGACCCTGTGCTGGCCAAGCTCGAGTCCGCGCAGTTTGACGCGCCCGAACGCCGCGCCGACGCGTTGGAGGCGGCGCTGCCCGAGATGCGCGATGCGCTGGAAGCATTGAAGAAGATGGACGAGCCCATACGCGACCGCGTGCAGAAGCTCGAGAACTACGAGAAGACGAAGGACCTTGCGGCCCGGCAGGACGCCCTTGCGCGGGAGGCCGAGGCGATCCTGCGAGAAAAGCCGGTCGACACGCGCAAGCTCGATGCCTGGAAACGCCTGCAGGAGGAGGCGGCGAACAAGGCGCGCGAACTCGAAGGCAGGACGAAGGACGGCGACATGGACGTTGCGCGGCGGAAGATGTCGAAGGCGGCGGAACTGATGGACGAACTCAAACGCCAACTGGACATTGCGGCGGACAAGAACCGCAGCGACATTGGCAAGGCGCAGGCTCGCGATCAATATGAAGATGAACTTTCCCGTCGGCGCGACGATGCGCTTCGCCAGGCCGTCAACGCCGAGAAGGACGCCAGACGCAAGCTGGAGCAGGCGCGCGCGAACGGCAACAAGGATGCGCGCAAGGCGCTTATGCGCGACGCCGCTGCAGCGCAGTCTCGCGCGGAAGACTTGCTGGAGCAGGCAGAGGCGACAAAAGAGGTCAAGGACGCGCAGCGCGAGGCACGACTGAGGAACGATAATCCCGATACGGTGGAACAGGCGCTCGGGGAGTCTCTTCCACGGCAGGGTGAGGCACTGGCGGCAGCAGAGGCAGAGCTTGCCGCGCGTGAAAAGGCCCGCCAGGAAGGAATGCAAGCTCGCAAGGAGCGTGACGAAGCGGCGAGGCGCTCGCTCGCGGAGCAGAATGCGAATGAACGTCGCGAGGCGCAGCACCACGAGGCGCGCATGGCCGCCATGAAAGCGCAGAACAAGGCGCTTTCCGCATTTGAAGAGGCGGCAAAGAGCGAGGATGGGAACCGCAGCCGGCAGTTGCGGCAGCAGGCGGCAGACGCGGTGCGCGAAGCGGCGCGGCAACTCGAGAAGAGCGGCGTCGACCCCACTCTCGCAGATGCGCAGGAGAAATCGCTCGCAGTGGCGCAGGCGGCAGTGGAAGAGCCGTCCGCTGGCAAAGTCGCCGAAGATGTACAACGCAAGACGGCCGATGCGCTCGCAGCTGTGGACAAGGCGGAGCAGCTCGAGTCCGCGGCGGCGGCCAAGGAACTCGCGGAAAGTCTGGAGCGCGAAAGCAATCTGCCGGAAGATGTTCTCCAGGGATTGGAGCGCCTGAAAAAATCTGACCCGTCTCCTGGCCAAGCCGCCAGCGAGGCGCGCGAAGCGGCTTCTGCGGCACGGGAAGAAGCTGCCCGCAAGATCGAAGAAGCTGCTGCGGCGGCCGAACGGGCTGGACAGTTGGCAGAGAATGCTGCGAGCGCGGATGCTACGCGAGCGGATGACGCGTCTGCGAAAGCAGCGGCGCAACAAACGAGCTCTCCGCAAGGCAAAGGTGAACAGGGAGAGAGAAAACAAGGTGATGGAGAACAGGCTGAGGGAAAACAAGGCGTGGGTGAACAAGCGCAATCTGGACAAGAGTCGCAAGGCGAGCCGCATGGACGTTCTGGCGTTGGCGAGAAGTCTGCGGAGGCGGCGGAAGCGATGCGGAAGGAAGCGCAGCGCCAGGCAAACGCGCTTGGAATCCCAGCTGTACAGGAAGAAGGTCAGAATCAGTCGGGAAATCCTTCGGGGCAGCAGGGAGAGCCCAATTCCGGAGAGCCCAACTCTGGAGAACAAAATTCTGGAGAGCCCAACTCGGGAGAGGGTAAGTCGGGAGAGGGGAAGGGAAAGACGGAGCCTCAGGGCGGTGGCGGCCTTTCTGCGGAAATCGCACGGCTTATACGCGAGCAGTCGTCCAAGGCCGATCCTGCGGCGTTGAGCAGGATTCTCGAGAGCCAGGGATGGTTCCGCATCAAGGGTGCGGCGAAGGACGGTCTGGGCGAAAGGAATCTCAAGGACGTCCCTGCGGAATATCGCGATCTTGTTCGCGCCTACTTCTTGAAGCTTTCCGAAGAGAAGTAGTTCGCCGGCTTTTTTGGTATAATACGCCGCGTGAAGATTGCGATACTTTCCAATGCGACTGTAGAGATGCTGGCGCGGATGCTCGGCGGCGAACACGCCGTGTGGACTGCGCCTGGCTTCGGCGCGTGGATGGAGATCGCCCTTGCACCGCCAGCAGACTTGATTTCGTTCTCCCCCGACATCATCGCGATTCTTCTCGACGAGAGATTTTCAAAAGACGATGCGAGAAGCCGCATTGACGATGCTGTCGCTTCGCTTGCCGCCGCGTTCCCGAAGGCGAAGGTCGTCGTGCCAGATCTCAATGCGCTTCTCTCGGATCTTGGTGGCACCGCGCATGACGAGCGGATGTGGAAGCTCGCGAAGATGCCGTGGTCGATGGATGCGCTTCTCGAAATCAAGAAGCTCTTCACGCCGGTGAAGAAAGTCCTCGCGCTAGATTTCGACAACACGCTATGGAAGGGCGTCGTTGGCGAAGACGGCGTAGACGCGATCGTGCCTAACGTGCCGCTTCAGCGCGAAGCGCTTTCGCTCAAGGAGAGCGGCGTTATTCTCGTTGCGCTCTCGAAGAACAATCAAGAAGACGTCGCGCCTGCGCTGCGCGATGCGCGTATGCTTCTTCACGAAGACGATTTCGCCGCGATGCGAGTCAACTGGGATGCGAAGTCGCTCAATCTTTCTGATGTCGCGCGCGAGCTCAACCTCGGCGTCGATTCCTTTGTGTTCGTCGACGACAATCCCGGCAACCGCGCGGAGATGCGCGCGTCGCTTCCCGAAGTCGCCGTCGCGCCGTTCCCTCCGGACCTCTCCCTCTATTTCCACTCTGCCGCGCTGACCGACGAAGACCGCATGCGAACCGCGCACTACAAGGCGGAGTCGCTGCGCCGCGAAGAGGCCTCGCGTCTTTCGCTCGACGACTATCTGCGTTCGCTCGACATCAAGAACGAAATTCATCTCGTGCGCGAAGAAGAGTTCGCGCGCGTCGCGCAGCTCGCGCAGAAGACGAATCAGTTCAACGTCTGCACAAACCGCTGGACTGAAGACGACGTGCGCTCGTTCGCATCCGATTCTCGCCACCTGATCTTCACGCTTCATTCCTCCGACCGCTTTGGCGATCTCGGTCTTGTCGCGTTCGTCCATGCAACGATCGAAGGCGATGCAGCCGAAATCGTCGACTGGGTGATGAGCTGCCGCGCGATGAACCGCCGCATCGAATTCGCGATGGAAGGCGAAGTCGAACGCGCTCTTGCATTGCGCGGCGTGAAGAAAATTGCCGCAACATGGAAGAGGACAGCCAAGAACAATCCAGTCGAGAATTTATTCGATTCCTGCGGATTCGAACTTGTCGAATCAACGCCTGAGCTTCGGCGCTACAAGCGCTTCATGTAAATTTTTTTTCGGAGATTTTCCCCCAACCTTTTGTCGGCTCGGCGTGTTAAAATATATGAGCCCACAAATGGGAAAGCAAGACGAGGGGAAGCTGGCCGACAATGCACGTGCGCTTGAACTGATGTCTTCGTTCAGGGCGCGGTTGTATGTTGATGCCATGGAACTCTGCCATGATCCGATTATGGCGGAAAGTCTTGTTTTGCACGCGATAGATGCAGCTTTGCGCAATTATAGTGCGGAGGAGGTCGGTGGCTACAATCTTCTAAAGACCATTCTCAAGAACATTTGGCTCAACGAGAACCGTCGCCTTGTCAATCAGGCAACCACTCCGGTGGATATGGACGAGATGGAGGATGCCCTCGTCTCGAACGCCACGGAAGACGAGATTTTGCGCAATTCAGACAGCGAAGCATTGAGAAGCGCCATCAACCGTCTTGCGCCGGATTACAAGAAGACGGTCATCATGCACTACATGATGGACATGCCGCTCAAGGAGATTGCGAAGGTTCTGAACCGTCCGATCGGCACGGTCAAGTGGCGGCTCAGCGTCGCAAAGGACGTCCTCGCCGGTATGCTCAAGAAGACCCTTGGCCGTCCAGGGACGTGGATGCTCCTGCTTGTCGGGCTTATTACAGGGTGCGTCGCCACATATCTTGCAATGCGGCTTCCAAGTAGACAGGTAGGCGAGTATCCCGTTGGAGGACTAGCGTACAACACGCCGAAAGTACATGAAATCACCATCCACCATGCACCGAAGGAAGTCAAGGTTGACGGCAATCTCAGTGAATGGACTGTTCCTGTCTTTGAGTCTGCCTGCAATCCTCCCTACGATCGCAACTATCGCGCTTCGATAAGGATGATGTGGGACGAAAAGCGGCTCTACATCGGCGGCGACATCCGCACTCCCGACCCGATGCGGAACATGAGTTCTGCGTTCGGCACACATCAGTTCGCCGGCGGCAGCGCAATCTGCCGTCTTGCCGCGACCGACACGCTTGGCTGGCCGCTTTTGGAAAAGATTGTCCATTATCCGCCTATGGCGAAGCCGGGGCCAATGCCGGACGACGACCTCATCACGCTTGTCATGTACTACGATAGTGCATCTTGCATGGCTCGTTTGTTTTCACACAGACGCTTGCGTGAACAGTTGCCAATTGACGTTCCGCCCGACGCTTGGCGCGGCGCATACCGAGAACATCGCGACGGGCGCGGCTATACGTTTGAGTATGCCTTCGACTGGCGTAAGATCGGTATAGTTCCGCCTAAGCCAGGCGAAACGCGGGCGAACACCTGGAACATCCATTTCAGCGACGGGGAAGGGGTTGTCTGCACGGGACAGATTGCGGAGAACGTCCTTCCTGATGCGGTGAAGCAGATCGCCCCAAGCCGTTTCCCGTGGATTTTCCAGACCCACCTCTGGGGGAAAGCCATTTTCGCAGATTCGCCATAACCATGCAACTTTAAAAAAACAAAGAAAGGAAACAAGACAATGACAAAAGCAACGGCTTTGCCAATCTCCATGTTCATTTTCGCGATGAGCGCTTTGGCCGCCGATCCAACAATCGAGTGGACGGGTGCGCAGGATCTGAACCTTGACAATCCAAACAATTGGAGCGGATCGTTCCCGGCGGACGACACCGCCTACATGTCCGTAGTTCCGAGCGGCGACCTTACGTTGTCGGCGGATTCATTCTCTTTGTATCGTTTCTGGATGAGGAAGCTTGTTGGCGGCGCCGCCTTTGACATCGGCAAGGACAAGTCGTTTACAATGTCATACCGCATGTTTGTAGAAGAAGGGTCAAGGGTTCAGATTAAAAGCGGGACTGTCGGCGTCGCGCTGACTGGCAACAACTGCCTCTTTGTCGGCGATTCCACGTCGAACAACCAGGTCGACGCGGTTGGCGCGGACGCCAAGCTGGTGGCCGCGACTTTGCAGGTCGGCACGTCGGCAGACGGCAACATTGTTCGCATCTCCGACGGAGCGACGGCCCAGGCCAACACTCTGTATGCCGGTAGGAAAGGAGCGGCTGGCAACGTCGTGGCTGTGTCGGGGGTGGACTCAAGTCTGGTGATCGGGACTGCCTATATTGGGAATGGCGAAGACTCAACGTTGTCGATCAGCAACGGACTTGTCGTCTCGAACGGCGGATTGGTCGCCGTCTCGTCGTCCACGACAATTGGAAGCTACGCCTTGACAAAAGGGAATTATCTCGAAGTGGGGGCGGGCGGAGTGTTCTCGACGACAGGCAGCGTAACAGTAGGCAGCCAGGGCTCCAGCAACGTGGTCAGCATAGTCGACGGCGGCGTGCTGTCGATTACGAACAGCAACATGACGATTGGCTCTGCGGCGACGGCGGCTGGAAATGTCGTCACCGTCTCAAACGGCGGAGAGCTGCGCATGTCGGAAACAGCGGGAACTGCGCGTATCATCTATGTTGGATTGTCTGGCGACGACAATGTGCTGCGCTTCGACAACGGAGGGCTTGTCCGCGGCTCCGACTCGGAGAAAGTCAACATCTGTCTAGGCGGAGCGGCAGGAAGCATCGGCAACAGACTTGAAATCTTGAACGGCTCGTCGGTTGATGTCTATCGACTCATTGTAGGCGACCAGAGCGACGACTCAAAGCTAATCCTTTCGAATGCATCGCTTCGAGTTATAGGTTTCCGCTGTCAGCTCTCTCCAAACGCGGGACATACGGGGAATGATTTCATTATTTCCGGTGCTGCTTCGCGCTTTGTGGCCAGTGAACTCCAGATGGGCGGAGACTCAAAGCTTGTGTTCAACATTCCAACCGATGGGTTTGATTCGGTTCCGGTTGAGCTAGGCGACAACATCTATCGCACGAACAGCGAGTCTCCCGAAATCGTCGTCAATCCACCGCGCAGTGTCCACAACGGCGGTTGGCATACGCTTATCCGCATAGGCGCAGGGAAGAGCATCGAGTCCAGTCTCGTCGGCAAATTTGCCATTACGAAGCCGGAGAGGGTGGAGGTGCTGTATGACGGAAACGAATTCAAGGTTCGGTATCCTTCCAACAACGGCACGCTGATATTCGTCCGGTGATGTCGCGTGTAGGCATGGGGTTTGCCTTGCTGCTCTGCGCGTCTGCCGCAGTGCCGCATTGCGTTCTTTCGGCCGACTCTTGCCCCGACGGGACCGCCTCTGCGGTTCCCGTCAAGGATGGGCGGCCGCCTGTCATCGATGGCAGTCTCGACGACTGGGACCTTTCCGGCGGAGTGTCGGTGTGGATCGCGGACGAGCTGGCGGACCGCCAGCACTGCTGCGTTTCCTTCATGTACGACGACGACAACTTCTACGTGGCCGCGAGGATGGCCCTCATGGACCACGAGCTCCGCAACGACTGCCGTCCTCTGGACAAGTACTGGTTCGGGGACAACATACGGCTGCATTACTGTACCGACCGGTCCATGCCGTTCCCGCTGCCGAACAAGTTCGACGAGAAGGGCGGGCCGGCTCCGCTCTACGCTCGCAACCGCAAGGTCGGTTCCGTCACGCTTTGGCGCGACACGCGTCACGGCGACGACTGGATGCTTGTCCTGCCAGGTGCGAACTTCGATTGCGGAACGGTGACTAATCCTGCCGGATCGGCAGTCAAGGTCGTAGGCAAGGACAGGCACGCTGTAATTGAGGCCCGTGTGCCGTGGCGTGCCCTTGGCGTTGAGGACGGCAAGAATCCTTTCGCGCCTGGCGAGATGATGACGGCAGAGTTGGATGTTCATTGGTATCCTGGAACGGATGGATATTCGGCGGCGGCCATCTATCGGGTCGATCCGGGAACCTTCGCCTTCCGTCGCCTGGAGAACTGGGGCCGCATCCGGTTTGAGCCGCGCGGCAACCTCCCCAAGCGGGGAAAGACGGTTTTCGAGATTGCGCAAGATTCCGGAGTCAAGACTCGTGAGAAACTTGCCGAGGGTGCGACAGAAATCTCGTTTGAGGTCCCGAAGCGAGGACGCGTTTCCGTCCTTGTCCGGGATGAAAAGGGCGGCGTCTTGAAGGAGTTGATGGGGGGTGAAGAACATGGCCCTGGAATTGTGCGTGCCTACTGGGACGGGCGTGATGCCTATGGCTTCCCCTGTGCGACGAACAAGACATATCGCTGGGAGGCCTACATGAATGACGGTGTAGATGTCGAGTGGTTCGGTACGGTCGGCACAGAAGGAGTCCCGCCGTACGAGACGCCTGATGGCAAGGGAGGCTGGGGCTCGGATCATGGCCCGGCCATTGCGGCGGCGGCGGATGAGACCGGGCGCTATTTCGTCTGGTACACGAACGAGTCCGGCTGCGGGCTCGTGAAGACGGATTTTGACGGCAATGTCGTCTGGCGCAGCGCGCCGTTTGTCTGCGGGGGATTCGGCGACTTCTCCTGTGCCGTTGCGGCGGGCGGAAGCCTCTATGTCGTCTACGACGGCCTCGGGCGCAACAAGTCGAAGAGCGTGGCGCGAATCGATGCGAGAACTGGTGATTTCATGCCGTTCGTAGGATGCAATACGATCAACCTGGACTTCTCCCAGAAGGAGCCTAAGCTCCCCAACGGCTGTGCGCTGGGGCCGTTCAAGATGACGACGGCGGGCATTGCGACGGACGGGAGACGACTCTTTGTTTCGGATTATGCCGGAAACCGCATTGTCCTTCACGACATTTCCACGGGTGCACGGCTGGGCGAGTGGCCTTGTGCGGGCGTTCGCGGGATTACGTGGTTTGAAGGTGCGCTCTACGCGGCGGTGCTTGCTGGAAAGATCGTCCGTCTGACGGCTGACAACGGTGTGGCTACGGACTTTGTCACGGAGGGGCTGTCCGCGCCGTACGGGGTGGCCTTTGACGCAAAGGGGCGTCTCCATGTTACGGACTGGGGCGAAAGCCACCAGCTCAAGACATTCTCCTGCGACGGTCGGCTGATCCGCACGCTGGGCAAGAAGGGTGGACGTGCGTTTTTGGGCGCATATGATCCTACGTCGTTTTCCTATCCGGCTGCGTTGGCGTGTGACGAACGCGGCGTGCTGCTCGTCCCGGAAATGGCGAGTCCAAAGGTGTTCTCGCTGATTGATGCCGAGACAGGCAGGACCTTGCGGCGCTGTTTTGGCTACACTGCCTATTCGCCGTCCAATCTTCCCGACTGCGACGATCCGCTTCTGCAGTATTATTCGCTGTCCGGCCCGGAGTCGTTTGCGCGCGCCCGTGTTCCGAATGCGGGCGGCATAGGGATTCCCGAGGCCAGCTGGGATTTCCGCAACGCCGGATGGTCGGAGTTCGACTGTGTGTTCAACACGATGACAATGGGTGAGGTTTTGCGTGGGGAGAATGGACTAAAGTATCTTGTCCCGGATGGCGAAGGCGGGATGCCTACAGAGGTCAATCCAGCGCATCCGCGCACGATTTGCCGAATTGACGGAGATCGGATGATTCCGGTGGCGTCCTTTTCGCTCGCCGAGCCGGATCCACATCCCCGGACGAAGGAGAACGCGATTCGCGTGTGGACGGACGCCAATCGAGATGGACGTCAGCAGGATTCCGAAATCCGGTTGCTGGACGGCGTCGGCGACAGGCGTTTCGCCTGGGCCGTTCATTCGGGGTCTCTCATGATGGACAGACACGGAAACGTCTACCTGACGACGATGCAGAATGCACTGGTGGAAATACCGTCGAAGGGTTTTGACGAGAGCGGCGTTCCCGTGCTCGACGTGGCGGCTGCCCGCGTTGCAGTTCCAGAGATTGTGCCAGGCCTCAAGTACATGCTCTGCTCCTGGCGGTCGGGAGCGGTCGGCTGGCGGCGGGATTCGCAGGGCAACTTCTATTCGGTTGTTTTCTATCCGCGTGAATACGCCACCGAAGCGCTGACGCGAAAGATGAAGACCGGCATGGGGCATACTTCTCGGTTCACGACGGTCGAGTTCGTGAAGTACGCACCGGACGGACGCGTCCTCTGGCAAACGGGACGCAAGGCAACATCCGCCCCAAGGCAGGGGGAGATTCTTCACCCCTGGTGCATGGCGGGCCTTGTCGGGGACGAATATGTCGTCATGGCCAGCGAATGGGGGCCGTTCTGGATCTATACAAGGGACGGTTTCTATGCCGGACAGCTTTTTGACACACCCGGCATGCCGGGACGGGGAATACCCTATCGCTTCGGCGGCGAGGATTTCTCCGGCCATATCCGTTTCTTCCCCGAACGTGACGAAGTCTGGGCTTACAATGCCGGACATACCTATCGTGTCAAGGGGTTCAAGGGAGGACGAATCAAGGGCGAGCGGCGTTTTGCCGGTGAGGTGCATCTTGTGCAAGTCAAGCCGCTGGAAAACGCAGATGCCTCTGTCAGGGAGGTCGTTTCGGGAAAGACGGCGTCTTTTGCGGATGATCTTGCAAGTGTGAGGGTGACGCGACGGGATGCGTGGTTGGAATGCCTTTTTGAAGTGAAAGACGCGACGCCGCTCGTGAATGTCGCGCGAGCGGATGACCGAATATTCAAGGGCGGAGATGCCGTTGGTGTCGAACTTGGTCCGCGAGACGGCAATGGCCTGGGCGGTTGCGTGCGGATTCTTGCGGCAAAGACAGGAGATCGGATCCGCGTCGTCGGCATGAAGCCTGTGACGCGGGGGGAGAAGCGTCCGTTTTCGTATTCAACGCCGTCGGGAGGCGATGTCGCGTTTGAATGGATTGGCGAAGTGCCGGGGGCCGAGGCGGAAGCGGAGAGTCGCCCAGACGGAACCGGCTATCGGATGTGTTTCCGCGTGCCGTATGATTTCCTCGAGTTTGACATCCGCGAGGGGGATTGCGCTTTTGAGGCAGAGGTGTTGTTTTCGGGCGAGGGGGGTCGTGGCCTGGGCGTCGGACGGCGTGTCTACTTATGCCATCCGGTTGACGTTAAGACGACGATGACGGACGACACGCCGACGGAAGCCCGTCTGTATCGTGATGGTTGGGGAGTCTTGAAATGAGAGGCATTGCGTGGGGCTTTGTGGCCATGGTGTCGGTTGCCTGCCTGGCGAAGGAACCGGTTGATTGGGTTGACACGCGTTACGGGATGGCGATAGGAAGCGGCAGTTGCGTTGTCGGTCCCTGTCTGCCACATGGAAGCGCGCATCCCAGTCCGGACAGCGTCTGGCCGATGAAGGGGCGCGCAATTCCGCCGCCGAACGGCATGTACCCTGGAGATCCAATCGAAGGCTTCTCGCAACTGCATGCGCAGGGAACGGGAGGTCGGCCGTCCTACGGGTTGTTCCTTTTGCGGCCGTGCCTGCGAGGGCGGGTTTGCCCGCCGTCGCCGATTGCAATTGCGGAGTCGAAGCCCTATCGCTTCCGCTGCCGGCTGGAAGAGTCGGGAATCGACGTGGAGATCGTTCCGTCTGCGCATGGTGCATTGTATCGCTTTTCGTCGACGTCCGGTTTGCCAATATCGATTGACTACGACGTCAGGCGTAAGATTGGCGCGGCTTGCGCTTCGACCAATGCCTGGTTGCATCGCGATGGCTCTGTCGTCACAGGCGGCGGAACATACAGCGGGAATTGGAACGATACCCCTTATGACTGCTTCTTCTATTCCGAGGAATCTTGTGCAGGCACCGCAATGGTCGTACGCATCGCCGTGTCGTTTGCGGGCGTTGATCGCGCTCGGGCGTGGTTTGACGCGGAGCTTGCCGGAAGGTCCTCCGAGGAACTCGCGATGTCAGCAAGCGAGAAGTGGAACAATCTGCTGTCTGCGATTTTCCTGGCGGATGCCGATCCTCGGGAATGCAGACGCTTCTACTCGAATCTTTATCATGCGTTTGTGCAGCCGCGTGATCGGACGGATGATTTTCTTGGATGGCCGCCCATGGTGCCGATCTGGGATGATCACTACACGCTGTGGGATACGTGGAAAACGCTTTTCCCGTTGATGACGCTGGTGGACCCTTCGTTTGTCGCGTCAAATGTGAATGCGTTTGCCGCGAGGATGCGAATTTATGGCGAGTGCGACACGTGCATGACGCAAGGACGTCCGTACCGAACGGGACAGGGCGGTGACGAGGCGGACAATGTCATTGCCGAGGCCTTTGCGAAGGAAATCCCCGGGCTGGATGTCGATGGCGCGTGGAACGTCTTGTCGAAGCATGCCGAGCGGCGCACGAAAGGCTATCGTGAGATAGGCTGGGTTCCGTTCGGAGAGACCGAAGACTACTGTCATAGGATGAAGAGTGCGTCGTCTACGCTGGCTTTCGCATATAATGACTGGTGTGCTGCGCAGGTTGCGCGTCGGATCGGCCGGTCGGATATGGCTGCCGAGCTCTATCGAAGGAGTGCAAATTGGACGAATGTCTGGGACGAGACGCTTGTTGACGAACCGAGCGGATATCGAGGTTTCTGCCGTGGTCGATACCGTGACGGCAGGTTTTCTCGAGTAAATGCGCGCTCGGGCGACGGAGTGTACTTCGGCCCCGGCGATTCTCGTAACTATCACGGTGATTTCTACGAGGGATGCTGTTGGGAGTATTCTTACAACGTCTGGCAGGATGTTCCAGGCCTCATCGATCGGATGGGCGGGCGGGAGAAGTTTGCGAAGCGTCTGTCCTATGCCTTTGAGAACGGATTGATCGACTATGGCAATGAACCGTCGTTCTTGACACCATGGCTGTTTGACTGGGTCGGACGGCCTGACCTTGCCAGTAAATGGGTGCATGCGTTCCGTCGGCGGTTCACGGACTGCGGTTGTCCTGGCGATGATGATTCGGGAGCCATGGGAGCGATGTATGTTTTCCTGACATGCGGACTCGGTCCCGTCGCGGGACAGGATTTGTACGCCTTGCACGCCCCGGCCGTCAGGGACCTGACGATTCGTCTGCCGCAGACGGGCAAGAGTCTGCGCATCGTTTCCTCTTTACCGACGGATGGATCGTGTTTTGGCGAGGTGTATTTCAATGGTGTTCGCCTGGAGAAACCTTTTCTGCGCCATTCGGATCTGCTAATGGGGGGGCTTCTTGAGTTTTGCGCTTGTCCGATTAATCCTGTGCGCTTGTCAGATGACCGCATAGAGTCCCGCCTTTGCCCCGCTAATTGAGGCGTTGTGAGTTTTAAGAAATGGATGGAAAAATGAGGAATGTCTTCGGAACGATTCTTGCAGCGACGATGGCGATGTCTGAGGCGGCGACGTTTGCGGACGAGGGTCTGCCTTGGGACATGAAAAGGCTGTCAAATACACCGGCTACACGAACGTGGCCGAAAGAGTTTGACGGCGAGGCAACGCCAATCATGATTGAGGGTGAGCCGTATAAAGGTCGCCCGACATGGTGCTTTGCCTACTATGGCGTTCCAAAATGGGCTACCGAAGAGAACAAGGCTCCGGCGATTGTCCTTGTGCATGGCGGGCTCGGCACTGCCTATCCAGAATGGGTGCGAATGTGGGTAAGACACGGTTACGCGGCAATCTGCGTCGATACGTGCGGTGCGTTGCCGGTACGCACCGCCGACGGCAAGTGGATGGCAAATCCGGAAGGCGGTCCGCGTGGATGGGGGCGGATTGAATGCGCAGAAGAACCCGTGCGCGACCAGTGGGTCTACCATGCTGTGGCCACTGTGATCCGCAGCCATTCATTCCTGCGCTCGTTCCCCAATGTCGACACTCGCAATATCGGTGTGACTGGCATTTCGTGGGGCGGATTCCTGACGTGCATCCTTGCAGCTGCAGACGAACGCTTTTCATACGCAGTGCCGGTCTACGGCTGCGGCTTTAACTATGAACGCCCGCAATGGATCTCGGGTTATGATGACAGTCAAATGATGCAATGGGCACGGTTGTGGGACGCAAGCGTCTATCTGCCGTTCGCCAAGTGTCCGATGCTTTGGATCGATGGTACAAACGATTTCGCGTTTTCTCTTGACCGCGTCCGTCGCAGCGCGGCACTAGCCTCAAAGGTGCCGCACATTTTCTCGACGCATCTTCGAATGGTTCATGCACACGGCGAGCCTGGCGAGGGACCACGTGAGATATTGGCGTTTGCGGATTTTTTTGCTCGGGGCGGGAAGGATGTCGTTCGTGTTGGAGAAAGCCGCAGAGAGGGTAATCGTGTCACGGCGGCATTTGAGGCGAATGGTCGAAAGATTGTGCGGGCGGAACTTCTTTGGACGGCAGATGGCGCGGACGTAAAATGGGACAAGCGACTTTGGGAAATGCGCGCCATTTCAGGCTTCGATCCATCGTCCGGCTCGGTTTCCGTCGCTCTTCCCGACAATGCCTTTGCATGGGTCATTAATTTTATCACAGACGATGGACTCGTCTTTTCAACTCCATACGATGAAGAAAATGAGAACTAAGTGCGGAATAATTCTTGCGGCGGCGGTGCTTGCCGCAGGGCTTGGGTGTGAGAGGCGCGGCGATGCAGCGGGCTTCGCGGAGTTCGACGCCAAGGCGAGGGCGGGCGAGAACCTTACGGTCGCCTATTTCGGATGCTCGCTCATGTGGAGCGCAAACGCCTCTGAGCCGAATGAGACTGGGTTTCGGGGGCTTATGTCGCGCTATTTAGAGAAGAGATATCCGAAAGCGCATTTCCGCTTTGTTGATGCGACTGTCGGCGGCACGGGCGCGATGCTCGGCGTGTTTCGCCTCGAAAGGGACGTGTTGTCCAAGAAGCCAGACCTTGTGTTTCTCGATTTCGCCTGCAACGACGGTTGGGACGGCAAGGCGCTGGCGACGACTTGCTGCTACGAGTCGATTGTCAGGCGGCTGGTCGATGACGGCATCCCCGTGATGCAGATGTTCTTCACTTTCGGGTTTTGGGCAGAGAAGTCGCTTGAGCCGGGATCTGAAACGGCTGTCCACAAGCGGCTTGTGCCATACCGCCGCCTTGCAGATGCGTATGCGACAGGCGTCGGCGACGTGTACAGGGACTCGTCGCTCGTTGCAGACTTGAGAAATGGCAAAACCATGCTTTGCGACGTGTGGCCTATTGACGGCGGGCATCCTGTCGATCTCGGCTATCGTTATTTCGCTGAAGCTGGCATTGCGGGATTTGAGCGGGCGATCAGGGAAGGAGTGGTTTGCCGCGTTCCGGAAAAGTCCGTGTTCGGGATGGTCGAGGATGTGCAAAGATTGGATGTTTCTTTCTCCAACTCCGACTCAAAACTCCAACTCGAAAATCTTGTCAATCCTGTAAATCCAGTCCAAGAAACATCGTGGCATAAGTCACTCACATATCGCACTTCGCTTTGGTTTGATGGACTTTCGTCGCGGTGGATGGACGACGTGCTTGTTTTCTCTGGAACGAACCGTGCGCCTTTGGCTGTAGAGGCGGCGGGAAACATGCTCGGCGTGTTTGGTGAGGCAAACGAGAACGCACTGACGGCGGCGATCCTTTGCGATGGGGAGAAAGTCGCAGATTTCAACGCCTACCACAAGGCGGGCAAGGGGCGGCTTTTCTTCTGGAGAGACGTGTTGCTGAAGGATTATGGGAAAGGGGAATCCATGGTGCATAAATGGACTATCGACCCGATTCCCGACGGCAAGGGCGAATTCCGAATCGGCGCTATCTGCACGGCGACAATCAAGCCCGAAGCGACATTCGCCGGAGATGACGGCTCCGATTTCGACATTTCTGCCATCGACCATGCTCGAGGCGTGAAATAAAAACGGAAGGCGTTGGCTACCGCGTTACTCGGCTTGCATCCAGATTTCAAGCCCCTTGCAATGATCTTGCAGGGGGCTTGCATTTTGTTTGCAGGGCGTTTGAGAACCGCTGATTCTATTTTGCCAATTTGAAATTTCTGCGGTTTTCATGCGCTTTTTGCCATGAAAAAATTTTTTAAAATTTCCTGTTGCGCGCTGGTGTCAGAAAGTGTATAATGGTGTCAGAAAATGTCAAAGGTAGGCAAACAGAGTGTCGCGGAGTCGACTGGCGGTGGAAAAGGCTTCCTTCTTGGACGCTATGACCACGCGCTGGATCCCAAGAAGCGCTTCACCATCCCGGCTGGATGGCGGCAGATTCTTGGCGATCCACAGTATGTCTTCGTGATGCCCGACAATGCCAAGCAGTGCCTCAACATCATTCCCCAGGAAGAGATGGAGGCGCGGCTGGCGAAGCTCCGCGAGAAGGCGCTCTTTGATCCTTCGCTCTCTCGCGCGCTTCACATTATCGGCGCAAACTCCGAACAGCTTGCCCTTGACGTCCAAGGCCGCATCCGCATCAGCGACAAGCTCCTTCAGTTCGCGAACTTGACGACGACGGTCGCGATGGTGGGTGCGGTTCGTAAAATCGAACTCTGGAATCCAGAGGCGCTTCCGCCGGAGGACAAGGTCGATCAGGCCGAGTTCGGCGAAGCGCTGCTGGCGGCCGGGTTCTGACGGGAAAGAGACGGGAAGATGGGCAGCCACAATCCAGTTCTGCTGAAGGAAACGGTAGATGCGCTGTCCGTGAGGCCTGGAGGGAGATACGTGGACGGGACGCTCGGGCGGGCCGGACACGCGAAAGAGATCATCGCCCGGGGCGGAGAGGTTCTCGGCATAGACCGCGACGAGCAGGCCATCCGCGAAATCGGAGAAGTCGCGGGACTGACGGCCGTCAGGGGACGGCATGGGAGCTTGAAGGAGATTGCGAATGAAAAAGGGTGGAACGAAGTCGATGGGATTCTGCTGGATCTGGGCGTGTCGAGTCCTCAGCTTGATGAAGCCGGACGCGGGTTCAGCTTTCTGCGCGAGGGACCCCTTGATATGCGCATGGATAGGTCGTGCGGCTTGAGCGCCGCCGACATCGTGAATGGAGAGAGTGCGGAGAGGTTGGAAGAGATCTTCCGCACACTTGGAGAGGAGCCGCAGGCGAGGCGCATCGCGAAGGCCGTCGCAAAGGAGCGCGCTGAAAAGCCGTTCGAGACGACGGTAGAGCTTGCCGAGTTCATCGAGAAGGTTGTCGGGCGGAGAAACGGACGCCATCCGGCGACGCGCGTTTTCCAGGCGCTCCGGATGGAGGTGAACGACGAGATCGGCGAACTCGGGCGTGCGCTTGAAGGCGGGCTCGACCTGTTGAGGAGCGGCGGCAGATTCGCGGTCATCACGTTCGAGTCGCTGACCGACAGGATCGTAAAGCGGTTCTTCGCCGGGCACATAGGCAGGATGGTTTCGCTGCAGCAGGGCGGCGAGCGCTGGGAGGGCGAGGAGCCCCGCATGAAGGCGGTGACCGGAAAGGTGGTCGTCGCCTCGAAGGAAGAAGAAGACTTAAACCCCCGGTCGCGGAGCGCAAAGCTCCGGGCCGCAGAAAAGGAGTAGCATACAATGAGAAAAAACCGCAAGATGCCGAAGAAGATGTCTGTCGTCGCCGGTCTTTCCGTGAAGATCGGCGCGGTGATGGTCATGCTCTTCGCATGGGGCATTCTCTATGTGCTGGCCACGTCAAGCTGCACGCAGCTCAGCACGACGATCCGCGAGAAGGAGCGTCTGCTGGCGAAGCTCGAGGACGAGCAGAAGCGCCAGAGCGCGGCGTGGGACAGGATGAAGACCAACGAGAGCCTCGAGACGGCTCTTCTCAGGCACGGCATCTCGATGAAGACGCCGAATCCGGCGACGCAGGTTGTCCGCATGGACGCGTCTGGCCGCCCGTATTCCGGGCAGATATCCGTTGCGCGCGCGAGGGAGCGCAGCAAGGCCGCCCAGACGGCCAAGTACACGCCGGCGAGGAATCCTGCCGCAGGAATGGCCTCGAATCGCAGACGCAGGTGACGCGATGCCGATGCGCGGCGAAAACTGGCGTTTCTGGTTTCCCGTCGTTCTGCTTCTGCTGTTCGCGGGATACTCGTCGCAGAAGCTGATAAGGGCGCACATAGATCCCGAAGTCGGCTCCATCGACTATACGTTTTCGCGCGAACTGCCGGGTTGCCGAGGCACAATCTACGATTCGTTCGGCGAGTCCTATCCGCTTGCGAAATCGGTGCCGATATGGGAATACCGCATGGATCCGGTCGCGCTGACCAACCGCGTCGTCCAGCGCAAGGGCGAGGCGCCGCGCACTCGCGAGCAGATCGTCTGCACGATAGCCGATGCCCTTGGGATCGACCGCGCGAAGGTCTACAGGATGGCTCTAAACACGTCGAAGCGCTATCAGTTCCTCGCCATATCGTCCGACCCAGAGGCGCACGAGAAGCTCTGCGACTCTACCCGCGTTGCGGGACTCAGGATCGAGGACACGCAGGCGCGGCAGTATCTCCACGGGCGGCTCCTGTCGCACGTACTTGGCTCGATCAACGCCCAGAGCGTGGGTTCCGCCGGGATAGAGCTTCGCTACAACCGGGAGCTTACCGGTGTTCCGGGCAAGATACGCGGCATGAAGGACGCGCACGGGCACGAGATATACGACAGACGCATCGAGACGATCTCGCCATTGCCTGGCGCGGACATACATCTCACGATCGACCACAACATCCAGTACGAGGTGGAGCAGGCTCTCAAGTGGGGGCTTGAAGAGTACGGCGCCGCGTCTGGGTGGAGCGTCGTCATGGATTCCGCGACGGGCGCTGTCCTTGCCATGGCCTCACGCCCCGACTTCGATCCGCTCGCGTTCGGCCGCACCCCAGAAAACGCGAAGGTGAACCGTGTGACGAGCTTTACGTACGAGCCAGGTTCCGTTATGAAGGTCATCACGGTTGCAGGAGCCATCGATATGGGGCTCGTCCGTCCCGAGACGAAGTATTCGACGAACAGGAACGACGAGAGGTACTACAAGCTCCCTGGCGACGGAAGCCACGTGTGGGAGCCGCTTATGACCGTCGGCGATTCAGTGGTCCACTCGTCGAACATCGTCGTCGGAAAGATCGGCAGCGACATGGGGCCGAAGAACCTCTGGACGTATATGTCACGCTTCGGCTTCGGCGCGAAGACGGGCATAGAACTGCCGGGTGAGGAGTTTGGCATCCTTCCTGACTGGAGAAGATGGGACAGGGTGAAGTGGTCGCGCGCTCCGATAGGGCAGGGCGTCGCCGTCACGGCGATCCAGCTCTGCTCGGCGTATCAGGCGATAGCGAACAACGGCCTGCGGATGAAGCCGTACATCGTGGACAGGATAGTGAACTACCGCGGGGAGGAGATCTACAGGCATTCGCCTTCGCCCGCCGGACGTCCCATAAAGGAGTCGACCGCGAGAGAGATGCGGAAGGTCATGCTTGGCGTCGCTTCTCCTGCGGGAACGGCCAGAAGGGCGGCGATTCGCGGATACTCGGTTGCCGGCAAGACAGGGACGGCCCAGAAGGTTGTGAACGGGCATTACTCCGACTCGCTCTTCCGCGCTACGTTCTGCGGAATAGTGCCCGCGTCCGAGCCGAGGCTCGTGATTCTCGTTACGCTCGACTTCGACGAGAAGCGCAAATTCCATCAGGGCGGCAACTCGTCGGGACCCGTGTTCAAGCGTATCGCGACGAAGGTTCTGAGTTATCTTATGGTTCCTCCCGACAGACCCGACGAACTTGCCGATTTTGAAGAAGAGGACGCGGGTGTGTGACGGGATAAAGCTCCGAGAGACGGGCGAACGAAGCCCAAACGCGAATGACCGAAAGCCCTCGTCTGCATCGGCCGTATCCGTAGTTTACATCGACCCAACAAGACGGTGACGGTCATTAGTGACGCATTACCAAAACCATTCCATCGCCAGACATTGCAGGGCAGGCGGTTTTTTGGTAGTATATCGGCAAACCGCAAACTGTATTCAGTTCGCCCTGCCTAAAGAAAGGTGTTTTATGAAAAAACTTGTCGCGCTTCTTGCTACGACATTGGCCACCTCTTTCACCCTCACACTCACAGCCGCCACCCAGGCTGCAGCAGCGTGGGATGGAGTCTTTTCGGCCTCCTCACAGGGCGCATCTGAGTCAATCAGCATCAATTTTCACAGCGGGAGCGAACTTTCTGGCAATGGCTCCGCAATGATCGGCCTTGCCGGATACCAGGTATCGAAAGATGGCTGGAACAGCCTTGTCGCGACGAACAACGCCTCGCTTATGCAGCTTAAGGGCGTGCGGTCCGGCGGGGGTGTGACGGAGTACACGGACATGTCCGTCACGATTACGGGGACGCGCGGGCATTGGAATTGCAGCAAGCTTTCCAGCGCCGACAACATTCTCCACGGCTATATCGACGATCACGACTCTTTCATGACTCCTACCGTGACTGTGACAGGCGTTCCATACGAAAAATACCGAGTTGTCGTCTACCATTCGACGGATACGGCAAACATTCCTTTCGGCTACGATCTCGTCAATGGTATTCCGTTCACAGGCGTCAGCGGACATACTGTTATAGGAACTGCGCTTTGGGGGAATTCGGGTCCGAAGGATTCGGCCAATTCGCTTGAAGAGGGCGTGAATGTGCTCGTCTCGTCGATACTGCCGAACAACGCGGAAAAGAAGCTTACTGTTATTGGACACCGAGTGTCAGGCTCTGTTGCGCGCGGATGCATCGCGGCGATACAGATATTCGACGCGTCCGAGAAGAACGTTGATTTGGAAATCGTCTCGAATCGATTCGAAACGGTCTTGAGCCCCGGCGAGGGCGGTTGGCGGTTCCCTGATGACGGAGTTGTTGCGGATCATTCCGGCTTTGGAGGAGTAGTCGTCGGCACGAACGGAATCAGCCATGCCTTTGCATCGACAGAGGGCTATGCAAACACGGCGATAAGCGTCCTCGCGGCGATTCCAGAAACAACATCCGGGACTCTTGTCGCGCTTGGCGTCAAGGGCAACAACGACGTGCAGGCGAAGTACAACGGCAACGGAACGTTTCTTCTCACCTACAACGGCACTGCGGCCGGTGGTACGTATACTGTCACATCACGCAAGGTCGATGTCTCAGGCGTACACGCCTATACATTGAGATACTCTAAGAATGACGGAACAGTTCTCTATCAAGACGGCGTGGCGATTGCGATTGCCGACCGAATCAAGTGGAAAGACAATAACGCAATCAGTTCCGTGGAATTTGGCATGCGGCACGGCGGGGGAGATGTGCTGACGGGCCTTACTGCATACGCGGCCTACACGCACTACTGGTCGACTGACGTGAACAGCGCCAGCAAGCTTTTCGATACTTTTGACCACTCCGTCTTTCGCGACGGGAATGCATCACTTGCAAAGAAGGCCGAAGTGTTCACCCATCTCGTCGGATACGGCGACACGGAAGGGCTTCTCGCGCTTATGCCGCACCGCACCAGCACTTACGAGTACGGCGGGTGGCATTGTCCGCTCGATGCCGAGTTTGCTGACGGTGATTATGTTTCTGGACTTAAGATTGCGGCAGAACCTGTGACATACGATCTTCTTGATGTCACAACCAACGCCCTTAGCGCAAGTGTTCTTGCGAAAATCACTGATACAACCAAGGAAGGTACGCTTGTCAGTTTCTTTGTCAACAATGGCGCGAGAATCGACGCCGTCTATAACGGTGACGGGAAGTGCTACATCCGCTGGGGGGACGGCACAGGTTATGCGCGTGCATGGACCGACGTGCTGGACGTCTCGGGTGTGCATGTCTGGTCGCTTGTGTATCGCAACGATGGAGAAGACGGCACGGCGCTCTACTGCGACGGAGTGTGTGTCGCTTCAGACTCGGTGCTTCACTGGTCGGGAAGCAATGGGAGGGTAAAAGGACATATCTGCTTCGGTGTCGCAGCGAACGGCGCGAGGCCGATGCAGGGTCTTGAAATCTACGCCGTCCACACGGACTTCGGTGCAGATGCGACATTCTTCAGTGAGGCCGGCATCAATTCTGCCGCAGTCTTCGACACCTTCGACTTCATGCCCGAGTTTTCCGACGACACCATTGCCGAGAAGCTTGTTGCATTTGAGTATTATGCCGAAACAGGACTTGTCTACGATCCGTCGCCGGTCGTCACGACCGATACGGTGCTGCACATCAGCGAGATATGCCCGAAGCCGACTGCGCGCGATCCCAACGGCGTCGAGGCGGGCTGGATCGAGATTCACAACACGAGCGACACATTTGCCGCGAACCTTTCTGACTACTCGCTGACGACCGCCAACCGCGGCGGCGAAATCAAGGCCGCTGCGGCGCTGCCGGATGTGACGATCCCGGCGGGAGGGTACAAGATCGTATATACGACGAAGGAATATCCGAAGGAAGGGATTAACGACGGCTCGACGCCTTTCATCACAAACGAGGCAATCGTTGCCCAGCTGAAGATCAACCCCAAGAAGTACCCTATCGTACAGCTTCGCAAGGGCAAGGCGGTCGTTGACTCGTTTATAATACCGGTCGACTTGCCGGATAACACCTCCTTTGCGCCGGCGGGCGGCATTTGGGGCGACTATTCCGGCGCGATGGTCGAACCCGTCGAAGAAGAGACTGTCGAACCGGCAGAGGAAGTCGAAATCAGCGATTCCATGCTGACGGTATCGTCTAGCGTGTCCAAAAACGAGACGGAAGGCTTCTATTCATTTGCGAACGTCACGAACGGCAAGGAAGGCATCCTGATCGACAAGTCCGCTACCGAGCTGATGGCCGAGAAGGACATGTATTCGATTTCGCTGACGTTCCGCTTGACTAATAATACCGCGCAAAGCGAAAGCACGGGCATGCCGCTTTTCTTCTGCCGCAATTCCAATACCAGTGCTCCTTATTCCGGAATTCTCGCCTACATCAACAAAGCGCCTTACGGCAATATCATTATCCAGATTCGAGATGCGGGCAAGTCCAACCGCGACTACCAGGTGGACAGCGATATTAATTGGCTGGACGGCGAATGGCACACGCTCGAAGTCTCCTGCGGGCAGACGGGCTCGAGCCGCATAGCCGTGAGTGTGGACGGCGTAAAGTATGTCGACACGACGTGCGGCGTCGCGGCGACGCTCAACACGAACATGCCCATGTGCATCGGCCGTGCATACGATTCCTCTAGCTGGACGGCGTTTACAGGCGACATCAAGGACATCCACCTCTACTCTGGCGATGCGTTCCCCGCGCCTTTGCCCGATCCAGCGGAAGAGACTTCCGACAAGACCGAAATCGTCGATGCAACTGCTGTGACGCGCGTCATACTGCCGACGATTACGCCGGGCGCAGCCAACAAACGAGCGGGCGAGATCGCGTACGGGCCGAACGCCGGCCCGCTGTACGGCATCAAGCACAAGGTCTCGGACTGGAAGGCATGGGCGCAGGCGAAAGTCGGCGAGGACTATTCTGTGGCGCTGGCACTGAATCCGATGGACGACGATCCGACAAATGCGATACAGTCCGTCTCGCTCGCCTATCGCACAGATTTCAGCTCTATCGGCTTTGTGACAATGGAGAAGGGGGAATGCGTTGAAAACGAGGGCCAGCTCTGGACCGCAACGATTCCGGGATCGGCCATCACGCAGGCGGGCCACATTCTCCGCTGGGCGGCTGTGGCGACGGATGCCGCAGGCAACAAGTGGCGCACGCCGAGCTTCTGCGACCCCGACAACGCCTACGAGTGGTACGGAACGCTCATCGAGCCGCCTGAGGGCCTGTTGTCCGAGAAGCTCCAGACATTCCACATTTTCGCCGACGCGACTGCGCAGGCAAACATGGACAAGCAGTACGACTCCATAGCAGGCTCCATGCCGTATGGAGCGCGCGTGCAGATATACGACAGCCAGACGGGATTCTACTACGACAACGTAAGGATCGACCTTCGCGGCAACACGACGGCTGGTTTCCGCAAGAAGAGCCACGGCATCCGCTTCATCAAGAGCCAGCCGCTCACCTGCACGAATCCGTTCACGGGCGAGTTGATCGATGGACTCCGCAAGGTGTCGTTCATCGCCGAGTACAGCGACCCGTCGTTCATCCGCCAGGCGCTGGCGTTCCAGCTTTTCAAGGACATGGGGCTCAACGTGCCGTATTCTTACCCGGTGCGCCTCAACATGAATGGCCAGTTTTTCCAGATGGCGTTCCACTCCAACAGATTCTCGGACGAGCTTATCGAAGACTACTACGGGCTCGATCCGCTCGGCTACTCCTACAAGAGCGTCGGAACTCTGCGTGGCGCGACCTCTGCGGGTGGCACCGAAAAGAAGACGCCGGACGACGGCAACGACAGAGACCTCTCCGTCCTGAGCGCGTTCTACAGCACCTTCTCCGCCGCGGACAAAATCAATGAGTCGTTTGAAGGCGACGGCATGGCGAGCGAAATCCCAGCAGTCACAAAAACGGTCGTCAAGAAGTTCGATCTCCCGGCTTGGCTCAACTACCTTGCCGCCGCACGCATCACCCAGGAATGCGACGACGTGTGGGCGAACCTCTGCGCGTACTACGACGTGAACGGAACGGACACCTGGATGCCGCTTGGCTACGACTTCAACGTCTCCCTTGGTGCGATCTATCTGGACGACAGCAACTACAAGACATACAAGTATCCGATAGACCAGACCATGGCGAACGTCGACAACTTCAAGTCGCATCCGTTCTATGGCGGCAACCGCGTCCGTTGCCACAAGTACAACTCAAGCAGCACCATAAACAGCGGCAACCGCGGCTTCGAGGCGGTGTGGCAGAGTCCGAAGTTCCGCAGACTCTATCTGCGGCGCCTGAGAACCGTCATGGATGAGCAGCTGAAGGCGCCGGGAACGACGAAGGAGGATACGCCGTTCTGGTCCGACTACGTCGTCGCGTATACCAACGCAATCGCCGTGGACGCGGCGCTCGACCGTGCGAAGTGGGGTTACGGCAACGGCACGTCAATCTACTGGTGGCCTAATGCACTGAACCTTGAAGAGGGAATTGCAGACCTTTGGGATAACTACGTCGTCCCGCGGCGCGAGCATCTCTTCGTTACGCACTCCGTGAACAACACGGAAAAGACGCTCGGGTACGGAAAGGACTTCAATGCGGGAATTCCGGACGCGCAATCTCCCATTGTCGACCTGAAGGCGGGGTTCTCTGTCGACAATACGACTGACGAAACGAAGACTGCGATTGACGACGCCGAGAAGATTGTCATCCGCAACGCCAACGCAGAAGCCGTCGACATGAGCGGCTGGCGGCTTACGGGACGCTTCAACATGACGCTTCCGGCAGGCACCGTCGTAGACTCTAACGACACAATCACCGTTGTAGTTGACCGCAAGGCGTACATCGCGGCACACGACGCGGAGCTGACGAATCAGGTGATTGTCGGCAACGCGGGCCTCGTTTCCGAGACGATGTCACAGAAACTCTATGATGCCCATGGTGCGGAAGTTCTTAAAGTTGAGCTTCCAAGTGAAGAGTCGAGGTATCTGAGGTTCTTTGCCTTTGATGGTGTGCCCGTTGGTGATGATGTGAACGAATGGGTTATTCTCACGAATATCAACGATACCATCACGCTTGACCTTGAGGGGATTAATGTATTGATCGGCTCAAGCGTTGAAAAGGCAAAGTGCAGAATCACGCTTGGCGCAGGGACATTGGCACCTGGCGCAAGTTTAAAACTTGAACAAGAATCCTACAGCACAAACGGCTGGGAAAAGATAACGAACGGCGAACTGGTCCTTCAGATCACGGATGCAAATGGAACAGTCGGGCATTCCGGAAGCGGAGTGGTGCAGAAAGACTTTGACGGATACAAGTCGGCGAAAAAGTATCTGCAACTGACGCAGTTCGGCCCGACCTTTACGGGCGCTGACTTGATTATAGTCGACTATCCCGTGACGACAGTCGAAGTCGTTCCCGGCGAGGATGTTGCGCTTGAGGCGGCGACGCAGGAAGAAGAGGATGCCGCGCTTGCGGACTGTGAAATCGTGCTTTCGGCGGAAGACAAGACCGCGGGTCTTGTCACGAATGTTCTGAAGCTTGTCGCCGTGCCGGTCGTTTCCGTCGATCCGCAGACCAGCGGCGCGACCACGACGTATGTCGCGCGTGTTGAAGTCGATGAGACAAAGGTCGATCCGCCGACGCTTGGGCA
>Ga0256405_10003155_pt1 | contig 35054 bp, 25 predicted proteins | sample RumenRJG_02DNA_FD_189096 | JGI IMG/M metagenome (GOLD analysis project Ga0256405, IMG submission 189096) | Bovine rumen microbial communities from Lethbridge, Alberta, Canada - RJG_02 | ecosystem: Host-associated > Mammals > Digestive system > Stomach > Rumen | place: Canada: Alberta...
TCGCCATCTGCAGCTGCTGCATCAGCACATCGTTCGTGCTGTCTGTGTCGTATTCGCTCAGCCGGATGCGTTTCAAATTCCGTAAACCGTATATGAACATCGCGATGATCCTGGGCCTGTTCCCGGGATTCATGACAATGATCGCGCAGTACTTCATTTTGAAGGCCATGGGACTTACGGAAGGCTCTTCCATAAGGATTGGTCTGATCATCGTCTACAGCGCTTGCACCGGTCTGGGATTCCAGATATCGAAGGGCTTTTTTGACACGATACCCAAAGCGATCGATGAAGCGGCGGTCATCGACGGCGCAACACAGTGGCAGATCTTTACCAAGATCACAATGCCGCTGTCCAAGCCGATCGTCATCTATACCATCATGACCTCGTTTATCGCGCCGTGGGTGGACTTCATCTTCGCGAAGGTGCTGTGCAGGGCGAATGCCGACCAGTTCACGGTCGCTATCGGCCTGTGGAACATGCTGCAGAAGGAGTACATCTATCAGTGGTACACCTGCTTCGCAGCAGGCGCGGTACTGATCTCACTGCCGATCGCCATCCTGTTCCTCTACCTGCAGAGGTTCTATGTCGAAGGCATGTCAGGAGCAGTCAAGGGATGAGAAAATTACAGAGAGCAATATGCATGATCCTTTGCGCAATGCTGTGTATTACAGGATGCGGCAAAGATCCAAATACAGATCAGACAGCGGGCGGACAGCCCGCTGTTTCTGCTGTCCAGATGCTGGATTTCAACAAGGACCTGACGCGGGTGGACAGAGATGATAAATACCGCACGACGTATGAGATCTTTGTCTATTCGTTCTGCGATTCGAACGGAGACGGGATCGGCGACCTGAATGGCATCCGTTCCAAACTGGACTACATTCAGGACCTCGGATTTGACGCGATTTGGCTGACCCCTGTGCATCCATCGTCGACATATCACAAATATGATGTGGACGACTACTATGCGATCGATCCGGTGTACGGCACATTAGAGGACTATGAAGCCCTGCTCCAAGAGTGCCACGACCGGGGCATCCGCGTGTACATGGATCTTGTGCTGAACCACACTTCGGATGACAATGCCTGGTTCAAGGCAGCATCGGATTATCTGCACGAACTCCCTTCCGGATGGGAACCCGATACGTCCTATTGCAAGTATTACGACTATTATAATTTCACCAGGCAGCCGTCGGACGGGTATGCACATTTAGAAGGCACCGAGTGGTACTATGAGGCAAGATTCTGGTCGGAGATGCCTGATCTGAACCTTTCGAGCGAGGCCGTAAGAGGAGAGATCCGGGATATCATGGCTTTCTGGCTTGGCAAAGGCGTTGACGGATTCCGGCTGGATGCGGTGACATACTACTATACAGGAAATCCGGATGCCAACACAGAGTTCCTGAGATTCCTTACGGAGACGGGGCGGAGTATTAAGGCCGATTGCTATTTGGTCGGGGAAGCGTGGACAGACCGGAACGAGATCGCGCTGCTCTACGGGAGCGGGATCGATTCGCTGTTCGATTTTCCGTTCTCGAACAACAACGGATTCATCGTCAACATCGTGAACGGCACGTATGCAGCTTCCGATTACGTCAAAGGAATGCTGTTGGCGCAGGAAGCATATAGCAGCGCGAATCCGGACTATGTAGATGCGCCGTTCTATACGAATCACGATACGGCCAGAAGCGCGGGGTTTTATAGCGCGGATGAAGGCCCTGTCACGAAAATGGCCTACGCGATGAGCCTGTTCATGACCGGCAACTCGTTTGTCTATTATGGCGAGGAGATTGGCATGAAAGGCGCCGGCAAAGACGAGAACAAGCGCCTTCCGATGTACTGGAGCGACGATGCGGATGACCCGGATATATGCGCCGGACCGCCGGACAAGGATGAAATTCCGATGAAGTTCCCTTCAGCCGCGGAACAGATGAAGGACGACCTGTCGATATGGACGTGGTTCAGAGAGGTAATCCGCGTGCGGAATGCGTTTCCCGCGATCGCCAGGGGGCTGACGGAGAGCGTTGATTCCCTCAGTGACAGCAATGTGGCGGCGTTCATAAGGAGAAGCAGAGAGAGCGGCACCGCGAACAGCGCATCGGACGGCGATCTGCTGATCGTGATGAACCTGCGCGCGGATACGGCGGTGAAAGAGATTTCGGGGGAAGCCTCAGCAGCCGGCGGGGCTGATGGCAGCGCTGACAATAACCTTACGTTGGCAGCGGTGCTGAACACCGGCGAAGAGAACATCACTTACGATGACGGTGTGCTGACATTACCCGGTTACAGCATCGCAGTGTTTACGATGGACTGAGAAATACATCCGAAAAAATCGGAGTAACTGAGATTGGCCAAGGACGATATCTTGCCTCTGACAGCCTTTTTTCGCTATAATGATGAATAAGAAATTCGGCACAGGGAGGATTCATTGTGGACAAAAATATTATTTTATCATCCTGATCGGTTTTATACTGCTCCTGCAGATTCCGCTGTTCTTGATGGCACATTGAAATGAAAAACAGAGGAAAAAAAGCGCTCCGGGGGAAGGAGCGCTTTTTTTTAAGGGTATGAATTAAAAGGGGGTATCGTTGTGTGTTGTCTACTAAGAATTCCTTTATAGGACCGTGTCAGGGGGGCTACCTCTTTGGCACACCTATGGCTAACACCACATAAAGCCTTTACATCTGCGGCAGCTTCGCGCGGAAAACGGCGAGCTCTTCGTCCGTAGGGATGTAGTCGGTCATCTGGCCATCGTGATATTTCTCGTAAGCGACCATATCGAAGTATCCGGTACCGGTGAGGCAGAAGACAATGTTCTTCACTTCGCCGGTCTCTTTGCATTTGAGGGCCTCGTCGATCGCGACGCGGATCGCGTGGGAACTCTCGGGTGCGGGAAGGATGCCCTCGACGCGCGCGAACATCTCCGCCGCTTCGAAGACGTCGGTCTGTTTCACGGAGACCGCTTCCATCAGGCCGTCGTCGTACAGCTGTGAGAGCACGGGGCTCATGCCGTGGTAGCGAAGGCCGCCAGCATGGTTCGGTGCGGGGATGAAGTCGCTGCCGAGTGTGTACATCTTGGCGAGCGGGCATACCATACCGGTGTCGCAGAAATCGTATGCGTAGACACCGCGTGTGAAGCTCGGGCAGGAGGCCGGCTCGACAGCGATGATGCGGTAGTCCGCCTCGCCGCGGAGCTTCTCGCCCATGAACGGAGCGATCAGGCCGCCGAGGTTGGAGCCGCCGCCTGCGCAGCCAATGATCATGTCGGCCTTGACGCCGTACTTGTCGAGCGCTGCTTTGGTCTCGAGACCGATGACGGACTGGTGCAGCAGGACCTGATTGAGGACGGATCCCAGAACATAGCGATAACCGGGGTTGGTGACCGCGACTTCCACGGCTTCGGAGATCGCACAGCCGAGGGAACCGGTCGTGCCGGGGTGATCAGCGAGGATCTTGCGGCCGACCTCGGTCGTCATGGATGGCGAAGGGGTGACGGACGCGCCGTATGTGCGCATCACTTCGCGGCGGAACGGCTTCTGCTCATAGCTGACCTTGACCATGAACACCTTGCAGTCGAGGTCAAAATAGGAACACGCCATAGAAAGCGCCGTACCCCACTGGCCTGCTCCGGTCTCGGTGGTCACGCCTTTGAGGCCCTGTTTTTTGACATAATAGGCCTGCGGAACGGCGGAATTGAGCTTGTGACTGCCGCTTGTGTTGTTGCCCTCGAACTTGTAGTAGATATGCGCGGGAGTCCCGAGTTTCTCCTCGAGGCAGTACGCGCGTACGAGCGGTGAAGGGCGTGACAGCGCTTGTCGTGCTGATGGGCGTCATTATCCTTGGAGCATAGGTATAGATATATGATCATTAGGGAAAACTATGAGGAAGAACATATTCAGAAGGGCTTGTTTTCAAATCACAAGCCCTTTTTCGCTAAGTATTCTTTCATCCTACAACTGATTTATTTCTTGCTCGAGCTCTCTTATTCCCGTCATTATCTGTTCAAACGACGGAACCGAACCATAAATCATATTTTTCATCCTACCATAGTCATCTTGCAATTCTGAGAAAGATTTCTCCGGAGGAATCAGCTTGATTGTCCCGGGAACGGCTTCTTCGTATTTTGCCCACGGACATCTGTAAAACTTCATTTTGAAAGCCACCACATCTTTCAATAAATCCAACTCTTGAAAAGCATTGGATTCTACCACACTCCTGGACATCTGGAACAAGTCATAATAGTGTCTTGAATATCTCTGGGGAAACTCTCCACGTACGCGGTTCGCTTCTCTGTGAAGAATGGTGATTTTTTCCCAAAACGTTCTTTCAGGAACTGCAGTGCGGATCACGGTGTCTGGATGAGAAAAAATCTGCGGATAGGCGAAATTCACAGTGGGCTCGCCGTCGTTTTCAAGAAATATCAATGCCGGTTCCCCTATTTCAGCAGAGACTTCCGCTTGCAGCATCGGAACAAAGGATTCATCCAGTAACGCGATCGTCTTCTTTTCTGATGATATGCTTTAGACAGGCTGGTTCCCCTTTTGAAAGGGATGCAATCCTAATCATACTTCGTGCTCCTTACAAATTTCTTTTATATAATCAAAAATCCACGCAGTGGTTCCTTGAGCCTCATTCAGCAATACTTTCTTTTCTTCGGGAGACAGCCGTTCACGTAATGATTTGATTACAGTCTCGCTGACATGTTCTCTTCCCAGCGCCCTGAGGCCTTGTATTACTAATCCGGTAATGTAAGAGTAACCAGTTGCTTCTTTATTCGATGTCCTGCGGAATAAAATATGAACATTATCATAGCTGTATTCTTTATATGGGCCATCACTTACGTACTGCCATACTGCTGGCACTTGTGTAGATAAACGCAGGATATTCAAAGCTGTGTCTCCCATGGGTATGATAGACCATCGGTTTTTTCTTGCAATGGCATATGCTACCTTAGAAGGATCAGGCGCAACAGGTTCATTCAATAATTTGCTGAAACGAGGTTTATCATAAATTCCGCGTAATATCCGCCGAATACTTCCGGAAGCTTCCAGACGCGAAAGAGACATATTGATTGCAGAAGAAGGTGCTATATCTGCAAAATCGGATGTCACAAAAACACTGCCGGGCGGCATTTCCATGATTCTTTTGTTTATAAATGTCTGATACTTTTCACGCTTCATTTTTTTACGCCTTTCGTTAGAAAAAGTATACATATTTTCTAACGAAAAAGCAACGGCGAAGTATATATTAAGATGGGAGCTCAATGCCTGTTCCTTCCTCTGGTATCCTGTCATCAAGTTTCATGCTAAAGGGAATACCTTTTTCTTTATTAAGCCTGATCATACAGATTCTGAGATATGCAGGCAGCGAAAGCCCCATCGTTTCAAGGATCTGTGAAGATCGCTGTTTCTCGTCCTTTTCAATCCTAAACTGTATTAATGTGCTTGCCATGTTTACCTCCCTTAGTATTTTGACGCGACTTTCAAGGACATATTATCTTCAATCCGCAGCATAAGCTTCTTGCGCACAGCCATACATATCATAGTTTGCCTCCGCAGTATAATAATGGCCGATGGTGACCGGCGCATTATACAGGGTGGTCAGCAGGTAATGCTTGATATTGTTGATCTTCGTAGTAGTCCTGCTCATGCACCCCAGGACGTATTCGATATGCGAATAGTCCAAGCTGAGCAGCCTGCTCCTTACAACCGCTGCGGGCATAAATTCACCGCCAATGACGATCTTGCGCCGTGACGAGCATACTGTATCTGTCATCAGTGCGACGATTCCGTCGACATCTTCTGCCGAATGTGCCATGCACAAAGCACTGTAATCGATATTCTCCTTGATCAGATCCTGATAAGCATAGTAATTCACCGCTCCATCCGCATCAGATTCCTTGCTTCCATCCCGGATCGATCGATCAGATGAGATATTGCTATTTTCAGTCTCGTTAGAATCAGTATTATTCTTATCAGTATTATTACAGTCTGAAATCTGGACTTCCTGAGGGATGATTTCTGAACTTCCTGAAGTCGATGTTTTAGAATTCTTGAAGTCTAAAACCTGTACTTCCTGAAGTCTATTATTTGGATTTCCAGAAGTATGATTTTTAGACTTCTGCGTATTTACGGGGGTTTCCGGTGCTTCTGCCATTTCTTCCCGCAGCATAAAGTTCTTCACATAGATAACATTCGCTTTTCCGAGGCCCAGCCTTTTCTTCTCGATCAGCCCGATTCCCTTCTGTGAATCCAGTTCTGCAAAAAGCTTGATGGCGGTCTGCTTGCAGCATCCCATGTGTTCACAGACATCTTCGACCTTGAAAAGGATATACACTCGCCCCTGTTCGTCGAACCATTTATTCTTAACAGACAACGACATCCGATCCAGCAGGAGGCCGTAAAGGACCTTTGCCTCACATGAAAGCTTTTTGAAGTACGGATCGGCAAACAATGCTTTCGGAATCCGGTAAAAAGTGTAGGCATCCGCCTGCATTCCATAAAAATAATCAAAAACTAAGGTTCGATTCACAGTAACACCCCCCGTCAATCTGATTCGGTTATTATGCATTTTGATGTTTCGTATCTTCGACAGGAATTGGCTGACAAAAACAAACCCCGGCCTGAGTGTTTCTCAGATCAGGGTTTTACAGACAAAAATAGTCCGGAATGGCAGCATCCGCACAACTTTATATGTCTAAGTTAAAATATGCTCTATACAATTTACCGAGTGACTCAGGGTGAGTCACCTGAATCTAATAAAGAGCCAATAACAATGGTTTTTTCGTTGCGTCAAATGGCTTCAAGTCCCACCGTCTCCACGATAGCTGAAAACGTGATAAATAAAGCGTTTTCAGCTTTTTTTGCGTACAACGAATGAAAGGGCAGCTGCAAGAACGCAGCTGCCCTTTTTGCGGAGACGGATATACAGTTTTAGTTATGCCGCAGGCTGCAGCTCTTCTTCGGAATCATCGATTTCGTTTTCTGTGTCAACAGGTGCAGTCTCTGTGTCGTCTGCGGCCGGCAGGACAGGCTCCTGATACTGCTCCTCAGCGGGCACGATGCCTTCCTCGTAGATCTGGGCAAAGTCGTTTCGCATGGAGACGGGGATGTAGCCCTTTGCCTCATAGTCCGCAGATTTTTCTTCCCAGTTCTGCTTGCCCCACTCTCTGACGTTGTCATCGGCGACGACCATGTACGCCTGTGCGGGATACGGGTTCCGGCTGTCGATGGTGTAGTTCATCATGCTGGTGTCGCTGCCGCTGTTGCCAAATGCAAGAACGGGGCGCTGGCCGATTTCCCGCTCGATGTAGATGGACTTGTTGGCGTTGAGGTTCTTCTGGATGAAGCCGCCTGTGAGAACGAGTTCGTCGCCGTTAGCATATTTGAAATTCATGTTCGAGGATTCGGTCTCGTGGCCCTTCTGCTTGACCTCGAAGTCCGTTCCGATGACATGGTTGGGCGTGACATAATCCTTGATCGGAGAGTTGGCCACGATGGCGCGGGTGGTTGTGCGCTCTGTTCCGCTGATCACGTAGATCGTGAAGTCGTTCTCATAGAGGTACTGCACGAGCTCCGCCATCGGGAGGTAGAAGTTGTCGATATAGCGCATGTTTTCGAAGCTGGCTGTCGGCTTTTTGCCGAACTCGACCGCATAATTGTAGAATTCCTCCATTGTCATGCCGGCGTAGGCTTTGGCAAAATTCCGCGCAAGACTCTCATCGGCCAGATAGCCGGGTTTGATGGCAGCAGCGACTTCTTTTAACTCATCGGAAACCCGCTCCGGATGGTCGTGCAGGCAAAACTCGATGAACATCATGGTATCGTAATAGGTATAGTAAGTCTCGCAGGTGAGCGTACCGTCCATGTCGAACACAGCGATGCGGTCTTTTACAGGGATGAAGTGATCGGTGTCAGCCGGATCCGTCACCTTGGATACGTAGTCGCGCAAACTCTGGGCGACAGGCGAATCGGGGGCCCAGTAGGTGGAGAGGGCGGAAGTGGGTTCCACAGCAGTATCAGCAGCGGGTTCCGCAGCTGTTTCGGCAGTGGATTCCGCAGTGGTCCCAGCGGTGGGTTCCACTGCCGTTTCGGCGTTGGGCTCCGCAGTGGTTTTCGCCCCTCTGGGGAAAAAGCTGATGGCGGCGATAAGTGCAACCAGAATGAATATGGATAGGATGATGATACGGTTATTTTTGTTGCTATTCATGTGTAGAATCCTTTCTATAGCGTGAGTCCGGAGAGAAGTCTTTTCACACGCAGTACTAGTGCTTTGTACTTGTTCATGTGACAATATACCAATTTGTGCTGCGGTTTGTCCAGTGGATTGCCGGGCACTTTGATTTCAACAGCGTTTCCGGCTGAAGGATACGGAATTGATGGCGGTACAAATCTGATCGATCTTCTCCTCCGGCACCCGGTTTTCCGCAAGGAATGACCGGGCGGTTGCGTTGTTCTCGGTATGGAAGAGCTTGTGATCGTCCGCATCGTGAAGGAGCGCCGCAAGGGCGACAATCTCCGGATCTGCTTTCTCTTCTTTCTCTGCGATCATCATTGCGTTCCTGTAAGCACGAAGAGAGTGTGCGGCGTCAAAGGATAAGGCGCAGCGTCTCCACGAAAAAATCCCGGAAATGCTTTATACAAGGTATTTCCGGGATTTTTTACATTCAGCGTATGAGGGTCAGAATACATGCTTCTCCTGATACTCCTCCCATATGCTGCCGGGACCTGCGACGACCCGAAGACCGATGTCCTGATACCAGTCATAAGAGAGAATTGTATCTCCGGATTTCCACTTCTGCGGGTAGATGGTGTTCTGCCAGTCGAGCGGTTCGGCGATTTGTTCCTGCCTGGAGGCGGCAGCAAGAAACGCGGCAAGGGCCCGGTTCTGTTCCTCTGTGTATAGACCCGGCTTCACGGAGAAGAAGAAGGAGGTGCCGCTCCTCGACAAGAGGTCTCCCCACAGCCGGTTGTATTCCCACGGAATCTCGCCGGTATCGCCGTAGCAGTCGGCGTCGCAGTCAAAAAATGTGCGGTGCTGGGGCATGCGGAAAGCGAGGGTATTGACGCCCATGCGCATGGTGCGCTCCCACAGAAGGCCGGAGGTATCATCGCCCGTGCGCTGCATGTGCTCGAGGCCGGCGGCCAGATGGCCCACCGTATTACAGCCCAGGATCAGCGTGCCGTATGGAGCCGCTGCTTCGTAGATCACGCGGTAGAAATTGACCAAGATCTCAGCGGACGTTTTGCTCCGGTCATAAAAATGCCATCCGTCACCGGTGACCAGAGGCTGCATCATAAATCCCCACTTTCCGAAGCTGTCGAAGGTGGAGAAGTCGTGTTTGATGAGGCCAAAACCCCATTCGCACAGACGGGTGATGTCTCCACGCACTCTGCTGAGCACGCCGGGATGGGAAGCATCCAGAGCGCCGGTGGGGAGCCGCCATTCATCAGGAATATCCCCGCCGGAATCGAGAAGGGGCCGGAACCAGACGCCTGCCTTGACGCCTTTTTCCTTGATCTTCCTCACAAGTCCGGGCATATCGGGGAACTTCTCGTTTCCGAGATTCCAGGGGCCGCCGTTATACTCGCTGTTGTGCCGAACCTGCCAGCAGTCATCGATCACCATAAACGGGCGGTTTACAAGACCTTCGGTCAGCCGGACCAGATAGTCCGTGTCCTTCAAGATCTCTTCCTCCGAACTGATCCCATAAGCATAATACCAGTTATTACTGCCGTACACGGGCTCGTCAGGGAACCTGGGATCTGGGCACATTTCGCCGCAGAACTTCCGGGCGGCTTCGAAGGCAGAGACGCCGGTATACGTTTTGTTCACGACGACAGCCGCTTCCAGCGTGCGGCCGCCCAGAATTACGCCATCTCCGCCGCAGCGAACATCCATCCATAAGGTGATTCCGGCAGGATCCGCCTGCCAGAAACACATAGCGCCGGCCCTGACTTTAACGCCGTATCCGGCAACGTTCTCCCCATCCTGCACAAGGAAATACCAGGGCATTGCGCGGTAGGGAACCATGCCGCTCCAGCCCGCGTCGCCGTAGGTGCGCTCCCAGGCGTCACCCAGAATGCGAACGCCTGTCGGCAGCTGCGTTTTCCACCGAAGACGAAGGATGCGGACGGGCGTCTTAGACGCTGTCAATGATACGTGCAGGCCATCCGGCCGCACCTTTGTGGTAATCTGAATATCGTTCACAGATACGGTCTCTGACGCGGGACGAGCCGTATATTCATCTCCCTCCATAGAGATCATGACAAGATCCGGTGTTCTTATAATCTGATCGTACATAATGCCACCTCCTTATATACCAAAATACCGCAAAGCCCATCGAAAGGCATATGGAACAAAGTTGAAAATTAAATTCAACATGTGGGCACATGAAGATGAAATGCGCATTTTCCTAATAGGTCGTAACCGTTCAGGCTTTGCGTTCAAATGTCTTGCATTAAGAACAGCAGGCTTTCAGAGGCTTTGATTTCAGACAAAAGCCTTCTGAGAATAGAAAAAAGCAGCACCTGTCGAATTCGACAGGTGCTGCTTTTGTTATACGCTCTATTATCTCTCCTGCGGCCAAGTGCTGCTCGGCCAGTCGGCACCGCCAGACAAGGCCTCGAATGTGTCAATCACGACAGCTGTATTCTCATCGACATGCTGCATGACATATTTCATGTGATCTTCAGGAATAGCGACGCATCCGCCGGTGAAGGGCTTTGCGGGGCCATAGCAGTGCAGGAAGATCGCAGATCCCAGTCCCGGTGTACCATCTTCGTTGTAACTGATGTTCAAGCAGTACTGATAGTGATAAGGGTAATCGATGATGTGCTCGGAATCGCCGCTCTCGAGATCCAGGTCGGGCAGGTCTTTGACATTTACGAGCTCGTTGTAGTGGAAGCCCTCGCGCGGGTCTCCGGACCAGTAAGTGTCATTGTCGACTTTCACATAGGGAATCTTGCAGCCCGGATCATCCGCAATGCCGAAAGCGCGGTTAAAGTGGAAAACACCGGTCGGTGTTTTGGCATCCCCTTCTTTGGTCTTGCCGAGGCCGTTTTTGCCGATAAAGCCAGGGCTTGTCATGATCATCTTCCAGGTGCCGTCCTTCTGCTTTTCGTGCAGGGAGATCCAGGCATCGGTTGCCGTTTCGTCGAAAGCGGCTACGACCAGCATTTGGTCGGCGGTTGCAGCGGCATCCAGATTCGCAACCCAGTCGGGAGAATCCGTGCTGATACCTTTATACTCCGATTTCGTTGAGGTGCCATTGCCGCATGCAGTGAGACCTGCGGCCAGAACAAAAGCAAAGAGTAATGCCAGGATACGATTTCTGCTTCTCTGTTTCATAATGTTATTAATCTCCTTTTCCTTTATGGTCAGTAGGTGTTCGTTTGTAATTCATATAATCGTTATACGGACGAAACAGGGAGAATCCACGGATGTTCACGCCTGTCTTTCAGGGTATAATTGATAAAGGTGCAGGGGGTGAACATAAATCATTATCATAGTTTCAACGGATGGAATGAAAAATGAAGGGATTTAAGGTAAACTGAAAGGGTAAAAGCGATTCATTTCTTAAGTCTTGCCGGCCGCTGTGTTTGGATGATCAACGAAAGGACAGAACATGAAAGAGAAGGCAAAAGGCGGCGTCTTTGACAAGCTGCCTCCGACGCTGATCAGGAAAGACAATGTGACGCTGATCCCTGAAGGGGCCGTCGGCTATCTGCTCGGACCGACGCTGGCACTGCTCACGAACTCGGTGCTGTCGAATTACTTCAATAAGTACATGTCCGACGTACTGCATGTTAACACATGGGCGTCGATCTTTTTCACATGGCTTCCGGTCATTTCCGTGATCTTCGTGGCCGTCGGAAATGTGCTGGTCGGCAGGCTCATGGACAATATCCGCTCCAGAAACGGCAAGGCAAGACCTCTGCTTCTGGTTTCCGTTCCGATCAGTCTGGCTGCGATCCTGTTACTGTTCATATTCTCTCCTTTTAGTCCGACAGGAACTGCGTGGCACACAGGAGTCCTGATCTGTATTGCTGTTGGATACAACCTGTGGTTTGCCTTCGCCTACCCCATGTACTATACGCCGCATGCGTCACTGGTAAGCCTGTCCACACGAAACAGCAAGGACAGGAGCCTTCTGGCCACGTGCTCCAACGCCGCTTTGCTGGCAGCCATGGGTCTGTGCTGTATGATACTCCCTTTTTTCCTGAAGCTGTTATTTGTCTATGATATGAGCGGCACGGGTATTCCCGTCTTCAATGATGAGGGGGAGATCCAATATTACATCGACGAAGCCGGTGCGGCGATCTATGACGCGCAGGCGTCTCACGACCATTGGAAGATCTTTGCCATCGCGTTGATCCTGGTTACCCTGGTCGGTGTCCTGATCGAATACTTCTTCACCCGGGAGCGGATCACCGAAGAAGCGCTGGGAAAGGGGGAAAGCGGGACCAAGGCCGCGCTGCCAATAGGGGAGCAGGCCCGAATATGCCTCAGAGACCGCTACTGGATCATTATGATGGTGTTCTTTTTCCTCTACCAGTTCGGGGGCATGATCAAGAATGTTTCCCTTAACTATTTCTGTACATCTATGTTTGCCGATTCTATGGGCAACTATACGGTAGCCTATGGCGGAAAGCTTCAGGGGACACTGGCTATTATCGGCGCTGTTCCTACAGCGCTGGGTATGGTCATTGCGCTCCCCCTGGCAAATTTCCTCGGCAGCAAGAGTAAAGCAATCATGTTCGGTGCCGTTGTGGCTGTTGCCGGCGGCGCGATCGGCATGATCGATCCGCACAGCTTTCTGGTGGTCGCAATATCATTTACGATCAAAGCACTCGGCGCCACCCCGGCTATGTATCTGTCACTGGCGCTTCTGGCGGACATCTTCGACCATCAGGAGTCGGTCAACGGAGTCCGCACGGACGGACTTTCCATGACCATTTACGGTTCGATCATAGCAGGTATGACCGGGCTTACGACCGGCGTTCTCAACGCGGTCCTCAGTGTAGTTGATTATGATGTTTCCACGCTCCAGACTAACGAAGCGCTCCGCGCGGCCATGCCCTGGGTCTTTATCGGAGCAGAGACCTTCTGCTATCTGGGCATATTCCTGATCTTTACAAAGATGGATGTGGAAAAATACTGACAGATGCCGTCCGGTCATATGGCAGGATCATTAAAAATGGTAAGATAATAATAGTTTCGAACAGCAAAGCGGTCTCCCTGCCGGGACGAGCGCAGGATCATACATCAAGGAAATACGTCATTTATCACCAAGGAAAAAACTGTACTGTATCAGCGAAAGGAGTCAATATGGCACAGGCTGGAAACTCTAACACAATTACAAGAAATTATCTGGATTCGCTTCTGATCGAGACCCGCTATATGAATTCAACCAATCCGGATACGACATTTACACTGTATGGGGAGACATTTGCTTCTCCGATCATGACAGCTGCACTTTCTCACCTCACGCAGATCGCAGAGGGCGGCATGGCAGAGGGCATTGCCAGAGGCGCTTTAGACGCCGGCTGTGTCATGTGGTACGGCGCCGCGGAGGAAGAGGAGATCCAGATGCTGGCAGACACAGGAGTACGCCTGATCGAGATCATCAAGCCGTATACAAACAGGGATATTATTTACAAGAAGATCCGGCACGCGGAATCACTGGGACTTATGGCGGTCGGAATCGACATTGACCATCCGTTCGCCAATGACGGTTCACCTGATATTGTTGACGGGGAAGAGCTGAAAGCCCTGACGACCGCGGAGCTTGAGGAAATCGTGAAGAGCACGCGCCTGCCGCTCATCACAAAGGGCGTTCTCAGCCTTTATGACGCGGACATTTCCCTGCAGGCAGGCGTGAAGGGGATGGTCCTGTCCCATCACAACAACCGGATCGAGTACGCGATCCCGCCCGTATACCTGCTTCCCGAAGTCTGTAAACTCGCAGGGGACGTGCCGGTCTTTGTAGACGGTATGATCCAAACCGGCATGGACGCCTTCAAGGCGCTCGCACTCGGCGCGAAGGGTGTCTGCATCGGCCGTCCGCTGATGGCAGCTTATACAAAAGACAAAGAGAACGGTGTCAGTGCATATCTGAAGAACGCGCGGGACGAGCTTGCGAAAGCAATGGCTTATACAGGATGCACAGATCTTGGAAAGATGGACCCGAGTGTCATTCATGTGGTGAAGTAAAGAGAATCAGGAGGCAGCTATGATCGAACCTGAACTGGCGCGCAGGTTTATTGAGCAGGTCACGCAGTATACGGAATACAACATCAATATCATGAACGAAGCGGGTGTGATCATTGCAAGCCGCGACCCGAAGAGAGTCGGGACCTACCACGAGGTGGCGGACCGTATTATACACGGGACGCAGGACATGATCGTGATCCGGGACGAGAGAATGTTCCCGGGCGTGCTCCCCGGTATCAACATGGCGATCATGCACGACGGGCATAAAGAAGGCGTCGTCGGTGTCACGGGAGATCCCGACAAGATCCATGACGTGGCGCTGATCACCCGTATGGCCATGGAAGCCATGCTCAAATACGAGAAGCAGCAGGAGCAGATCAGGCTGCGCAGGAGCAGAAAAGAGCATTTCATCAATCTTTTGACTCAGGTGGAATTTGCCAGCCCGTCGGAGATCCGCGGTATTGCGAGACAGCTTGAGTACGACGAGACGCGGGTGCGCGTGCCGATCCTGTGCAGAATGCGCGCGGCAGGAGCGGACTCGCATGCAAATGCGGAGAAGACCGGCACAAAGATGCCGAATCCGGAAGAAGCGCTGGAAGCGCTGCGCCGCGGAAGAGGACACGGGGTGCAGGACTTCAGCTATGTCATGGATGAGAACCATCTGCTGGTGTTCAAGACGGTCCACGTAGACGGAAGACGGAACCTGGTGGATTACAGGGAGGAAATTGAGGAGTATCTGGAGTATATTTTGAAATGGTTTCGGGACAGGGGGATCACGGCGGTCTTTTATGTGGGAACGCTGCAGAATTCATTCTCCCAGTATTATTACTCCTACCGGCATTGCAAGTGGCTGGAATCCCATGTGCGGCGCCCCGGACAGATCGTGTTCTTTACGGATTATGTGCGGGAGTATTTCCGGACGCTGACCCCGCAGCAGGAGCTGCACCGGATCTTCAATGTCTATGACAGCGAGATCGGGGAAGACAGAAAGAAGCAGTTCGTGGAGATGATCAAGGCGCTGGAGGAGACCAACTATAACCTGTCGGAGACGGCGGTTAAGCTCTATATCCACAAGAACACACTGGTATATCGCTATAACAAAATGAAGGATTATCTGGGTGTGGACCCGATGGGGAGCATGGACGGCAGAGAGTTTTTAAGCCTGCTCTTTATGTATCTGGCACAGAAAGAGTAGAAAGCCTGACTTGCAAAACGCAATGAGAAAAACGGAACGCACGTTTTGTGTCAAAAGCACAAAGCGATGCGTTCTTTTTATATTGCGGAATTCTACGAAAAATCACAAAAAAACATAAAATGAAGACAAGAAAACAGAAATGCAGTGTAAAGCGGGAATTAAAAGAGATTCAGGAAACAAACAGTCAAAAATGAACACATAAGATGTTCGTCTCTAAAACCAAAAGGAGGGTAATGATGAAACTTGTATTTGCGTCAGATTCTTTTAAGGGAACCGTTTCCAGTGAGCAGACTGTAGAACTTCTCACCAAGGCAGCACACGAAGTGTTTGGGCCCTGTGAGACGGTTGGCGTACCGGTCGCAGACGGCGGCGAGGGGACCACGGATGCGGTCATCCTGGCAAGAAAGGGCAAAAAGGTATTTGCAACCGTACACGGCCCGCTCATGGAAGAAGTCAGCGCGTACTACGGAAAGCTGAGTGAAAAGGAAGCCGTTCTGGAGATGGCACAGGCGTCCGGCCTTCCTATGGTACCCGAAGAGCTGAGAAATCCGCTCAATACAACCACATATGGAACCGGAGAACTGGTCATGGCAGCGTTAGACGCCGGATTTACAGACATCTCGATCGCGATCGGCGGTTCCGCAACCAATGACGGCGGCATGGGTTTTGCCAGTGCGCTGGGCATTCGTTTTATGGACGCGGACGGAAATGTCCTGGAAGGCAAGGGGAGCGAACTGGAAAAGGTCGCCCACATCGATGTCTCAGGGCTCAGTGAAAAGGCCAAAAAAGCGCACTTCACAGTGATGTGCGACGTCACAAACCCTCTTTGCGGCAAAGATGGTGCCACCTATACCTTTGGCAAGCAGAAGGGCGGCACGCCTGAAATCCTGGATCGCCTGGAGAAGGGCATGTGCAACTATAGAGACGTGATCATCAAAGAGTTCGGCGTCAATCCCGATGATACGCCCGGCACCGGCGCAGCAGGCGGCCTCGGCGCAGCACTGAAGATCTTCCTTCAGGCAGAGATGAAGTCCGGTATTGAGACAGTCCTCGATCTGATCAACTTCGATAAACTCATCACCGGTGCGGATCTGATCGTGACCGGCGAGGGAAGAACGGACTGGCAGAGCTGTTTTGGCAAAGTCATGCAGGGCGTAGGCGACAGAGCGAAGAAATACGACATCCCTGTCACAGCGCTTTGCGGCGGCCTCGGCAAGGGATATGACCAGATTTACGAGCACGGCATCGACTCGATCATGACAACGGTGGACGGCCCCATGCCGCTTTCCGAAGCGCTTGACAGAGCCGAGGAGCTCTACTACAAGGGCGCGGTCCGCATGTTCCGCATGGTTAACGCCGGCATCAAACTGCACGCCAATTGAGCTGGCGGATTGGAATCGACAAGATAACAGATTGGAATAGGCAGAAAGCTTACAACGGCTTTACAGAAAGGATAGGATATGGAAGCACAATTCACTACATTGGGAGCAATCGTCGGCCTTATTATTGCAATTGTTCTGATTATCAAAAAAGTGCAGCCTGCATACAGTTTGATCCTCGGCGCGCTGATCGGCGGCCTGATTGGCGGCGGCGGACTGGCCAACACTGTCAGCACGATGGTGAGCGGCGCCGGATCTATGATGTCTTCGGTCTTACGCATCCTGACCAGCGGTATTTTGGCAGGGGCCCTGATCAAAACGGGGTCCGCAGAAAAGATCGCGGAGACAATCGTTGAGAAGCTGGGCGAAAAGAGGGCTGTAGCCGCGATCGCGATCGCGACGATGATCATCTGCGCAGTAGGCGTGTTCATCGACATCTCGGTTATTACAGTAGCGCCTATTGCGCTGGCGATCGGCAAGAGAGCCGGTCTCTCCAAGAGCGGCATCCTGGTGGCAATGATCGGCGGCGGCAAAGCCGGCAACATCATTTCCCCCAACCCCAACACAATCGCCGTATCGGAGGCTTTTTCACAGGATCTGACTGCTGTTATGATGCGCAACGCCATTCCCGCGGTCTTCGCGCTGATTATGACCATTTTCCTCGCGTCGATCTTGTGCAAAAAGTCCGGCGATGAGATCACAGCCAGCGACATGGAGAGCTCCGGCGAGAAGAATCTGCCCGGATTCGGACCGGCTGTTCTTGGCCCCGTCGTCGTCATCATCATGCTGGCGCTTCGCCCCATCGCAGGCATTGCCATCGATCCTCTGATCGCGCTTCCTGTAGGCGGTTTCATCAGTATGATCGCAACCGGCAAGGTCAAGAACTGCGTGGAGTATATGGAATTTGGTCTCAGCAAGGTCATCGGCGTCTCCATCCTTCTGATCGGAACCGGCACCATCGCAGGGATCATCAAGGCGTCCGCACTGCAGTATGACGTCACGAACCTCCTGGAAGCCATGAACATGCCTGCCTTTGTACTGGCCCCTCTGGCCGGCGTCCTGATGGCAGCGGCAACCGCTTCCACAACAGCCGGCGCAACGGTCGCGGCGCAGACCTTTGCACCTACGCTCCTTTCCAACGGCGTATCCGCACTGGCAGCAGCTGCTATGATCCATGCAGGTGCAACCGTTCTGGATTCCCTGCCTCACGGCTCCTTCTTCCATGCAACCGGCGGCGCAGTCAACCTGTCCATCGGCGACCGCATGAAGCTGATCCCGTACGAGGCGGCGATCGGACTTACCAGTACGATCGTATCGGTCATCCTGTATCTGATCATCCACTGATCAAAACATTGAATTACAAGACCTCCATCTCCGGATGGAGGTCTTTTGCTGTCTGTGGCAAACAGGGTGAAATTATGATAGTGTGTAGATATGATTTAGACAGGATGCAGGCAGATTTAAGTGGACACGGGCAGCAGCCGGATTGATCCGGTGCAGATTAGCACCAAAAAGGAGGCACAGGGGTGTATGAACAGATTTAGAGAATTACTTGCAGGATTTCTTGGAATCAGCCTTATAGCTGCATCCATGATGCCCCTTTCCGCGGAAGCGGCAAAAGCGTATGCGGTCAATCCGCAGAGAACAGTGATGCAGGAGTCGGGAAATGAGGCCGGCCCTGTGACAGCGGAAGCTGCTGTGGAAACACTTATGCGCACGGCTGCGCAGAGAGAGTACATACAGGGAAATGCGATCGCGATCGTGAAAGGAAAGAAAGGCCCTGATACGGAAGGCGAAGCTGAACTGATCTCCGAGGTCAGTCCGGAAGCGGTATCGAGCGCGGTCAATGAACTGGAAGCGGGCGGCGCAGAAGCGGCGGTCTTCGCCTCGCAGCGGCTGCAGACAGCAGCAACAGAAAGCTTTTCAATCTGGCAGATCAGCGATACTGACCGCACTACAGAAGAGATCCTGCGGGATCTCTTTGAGGATCCGTATGTGATCATCGCGGAGCCGGAGTATATGGCCTACGCGGCCGAAGAGCCGGAGACAGCGGAAGAAGCCGCCGCCGGGGAAGCCGCATCGGGTGAAACCGCGGCGGAAGGCGCGGAAGCCGGGGATGCGTCAACGGCAGGCACTGCCGAGGCAGCAGCGGCAAAGGCGCCGCAGAGCGGGGGGACCTCGTCCCCGGCGGAAACAGCCTCGCCGGAGGAACCTGCCGGACCGGAGGTGCCCGGTCCCGGAGACCTGTCCGCAATGCAGTGGTATCTGGCGGATACATCCGATATATATACGACGCCGCTTTCGCCCACCGGCGGTTACAGCCTCGGCGTTGCCGGATGGAGAGAAGGGCGCCGCAATGAGAAAGCGCCGGAAAACGCGGGCGGAACGATCTGTATCATGGATACGGGCATTGATACGGATCACCCGGACCTGCAGAGCGTGTTGTACGAGTTTACTGAGGAGCAGCAGAAGAAATACGGCTGCGGCCGGTACGGCCTGAATGCAAGCGGAGACAGCAATCCGGTGAATGAACAGAAGGCGGTAGACTCCCACGGGACCCATGTGGCCGGGATCATCGCCGCGAACTGGAATGGAGAAGGCGTTTCGGGCATTGCGAACGGCGTGAAGATATTCTCCGTCAACGTTTTTGGCGGAAACGGCACGGAGCAGGACATGAGGTCCGTGCTCAAAGGCTTCGATTTTCTCGTTGACTGCGCTTCGGAGGTCAATCTCAAGGCCGTCAACTGCTCATGGGGTACCGTGCAGCCGCAGTTCGCTCTCTCCGTGATGATCGATGAACTGGCAAAGAAAGGCGTCAACACGGTGATCGCGTCGGGAAACCGCTACTGCGACCTGGATGAATCCATTGATCTGGGAAGCCAGACGCACAATGTGAGCGCGATCGTTGTAAACGCGGCGTCCGGAAACGGCGCGATGACGGATTTCTCCTGCTGGGGGCAGGATTCCACAGACGTCTTTGCACCGGGCGGATCGATCATGTCAACGGTGACCCATATCATCAAGGATGGAGAAGAGGGCGACTATTACAGTTATATAGACAATACGAGGTTCTACCCGGAGGCGTCGGATCCTGCGGACCTGCCGTCGGGCATAGAGCGCTTTGATGAAGAGACGCCGGGTGTGCGCTTTTTTGACGCCAATCCGGCTATGGATGACGAGGCGAAAGAGATCGGTGAGATCAACACCGGCAATGGATTTGATGACAAATACTCCATGGCGCTTCGCCTGTCCGCGCTCAAAAAGGACAAGGAAAGAGAGGATGGAGGTTACGCCGCGACCAACGGCTATGTATACATGGCAATTCCCGTCGAATCCGCGGAAGACGTCCGATGGATCGGTGTCAAAACAGCGATGAGCGACGGCTTCAAGCCCGCCGGAGGGATCGATATGATCACCTGCGCGGGCGAAGACGGACAACCGGCAGAGATCGACGGCACCTGCATGAACGCCCTCAAGAAGGGGTGGAATGCCGGAGCTTCTTATACTATATATCAGTGCCAGTGGAGCCCCCTCAGCTATAATGTGCAGGGCTATATAGAGGCCTCCAACCAGCTGCACGATATGCTGGAAAAGGGAATGTCGGAGGAAGAGAAGCTGAATAAAGGGGTCGGTTCATATAAGGACCCCGGAAAGATCGACGGACTCTATGAGTGGGAAGACGGAGACAGCAGGTATGTGATCGCGCGGATCGGGATCGGTATGTGTCAGCAGGACAGCAGGCAGACGGAAGTGAACGGGGAGACCGCGCTTCTGATCGATAACGTGGCTGTCGGAGACGAAAACGCATTTGCGGGATCCTATGTGATCATGTCCGGCACCTCAATGGCAGCACCTGTAGTGACCGGATGTCTCGCGGTGATCGCCAGAGACGAGCCCGACAATGCTTCGCTTACAGGCGCGCAGCTCGAGGATCTGGCGAGGGAACGCGCAGCCAAACTCCTCGCGTCGGTCGATTACGACGAATCGCTGGCTAAGCTCTGCCGCACAGGCGCAAGAGTGAACCTGCACGGACAGACATCCTTTACCGCGAAAGCGCCGCTGATCCAGACAGCAGAAGCGCAGGACCGGGTCCTGACAGTGGAAGGCTGGTTCTTTGGCAGTAAAGGAAAGATCGAGATCGATGACAGAGAGTATGAAGCCAAAAGCTGGGAGGACAGCAGGATTGAAGTGAATCTTGGAACGCTCCCCGGAGGCTCACATGTGGTCAAAGTCACCAACGAGGAAGGCGCTGTGATGCGCGCGGTGTTCAGCACGTCCTCGGAGACGGACGAAGGCGCAAGGCTCTTTGACAGAACACTCAGCCTGCCGATCAGAGACCAGGCCTTCATCGGGGACAGAAGCGACCGCATATACGGTCCGATCGCTGCCTGCGGCGACAGGATCTACACTATGACGGTTACAGCCAAGTACTATGACGCGCAGGGAATGTGGATCTATGATATCAAAGAAGACAAATGGTCCCGCCACAGTCTTCCGGAAGAGTTTAATATATCGGCTGTCTCTTCCGGCAGCCTGGCATCTATGCGGGAGAGGCTGTACCTGTACGGAAGCTGTAATTTGAAAGAAGGAGAAGAGGAGGAAGGAGAAAAAGCCGGCCTGTGGCGCTATGAGCCCTATGGGGATACCTGGGAAAAACTGGATGTGGACGTACCGCTGGGCAGCGGAGGGATCTGCGCAGTTAATGACACGCTCTTAGTAATAGGCGGAAGATCCTCCGATCAGGATGACGAGGACTACGATACGCATATATTTAAAGTCGACCTCACCTCCTATACAGTCACAAAGCTGGAGGGAAAGTTCCCTGCGTATACGGACCTGACCAACATGAAGGCAGCCGCAAGCGGCAGCAGACTTTATATCTATACGGGAAGAGACTATGAACATGAGCTGGATACGGTATCGGAAGGCAACTTGTTCCGGTTTGGTTTCAACGAAACGTTTGATGGGTTTGAGGCGGAAGATCTTACAGACACGCTGGACGGATGCCTTGGAGAGGGTCTCAGAACCGAATACGATATCAAGGGCTGCGGCGATGAGCCGAGTGAGCACTTTGCGATCGCCGGAATTGACGGAGGCGTCGCGATCATTGGATCCTCCACGCTTGGCGAAGACGTGCACCTCCTCTATGATACAGAGCAGCAGGCAGAGCCGTACGGAAAGGCATCCTCCTTCCACAAGGCGTTTGATCCTATGGCGGTCTCCTACAACGGTACACTCTATGTGATCGGCTATAACACGACGGAGCCGGACGTGATGTACTTCCGCGCGGACAAGATGGCACATGCGAAGGCGGCGGAGACCACAGGGGAGAGTACGCAGGCGATGCTGAACAAGTACATAGGATCTGCTACGGTTGGGCTGTTTGTAGTCGTACTCGGCGCCCTTTTACTGCTTCGAAAGAAAGAATAAAGCGAGGAAAAAGTCACAATCCCGTACCATTTAGGGTAGAATAGTGTTAATCACTGTAAGGAAGAGGCGGGAACTGCCCATATAGAGAACTGTCAATTTAGAAAGGAACGTTTATGGAAAACGCACAAAACACACAGGAAACACAGGCCGCTGTCAAAAACGGAGTGCTCCGCATGGTCTTTGCGGTGCTGTCTATTCTATTAGAAGTGGCAGTAATCCTTATGCTTCTGGCTATGGCTGAGCAGGTGGCAGGGTGGATTTATTCACTCCTTCATATACTGTCAGCTATATTCGTGCTGCGCATTTACGGCAGCCACAAGACTGCATCGATCCGTATGACCTGGATGTTGGTGATTCTGGTTGTTCCGGTTTTCGGGGCAGCGCTCTATCTGTTGATCGGTCTCAATGGGCATTCTTTGAAGATGCGCAAGAGATATGCGGATATCGACAAGGCTCTTTTCCCGTTGCTTCCCAAAGGAGAGGAAGAAGCGCAGAAGGCGAAAGCGAGAGACGGCAGGCTTGGCGGTATCGTAGAATATATCCGGCGCCAGGCCGGGTATCCGGTTTACATGAATACGAAGGTGCAGTATTTTGACGACGCTGCCAAGGGTATCGAAGCGCAGAAAAAGGATATGGCAAAGGCAGAGAAGTTCATCTTTATGGAGTACCATGCCATCGAAGATGCTGAGAGCTGGCATGAAATCCGCGATGTTCTTGCTGAAAGGGTAAAGGCCGGCGTTGAAGTCCGTGTCTTCTACGATGACATGGGCAGCCTTGGCTTTATTAATACAGATTTTGTAAAGCGCACAGAGTCATACGGAATCCGGTGCCGGGTATTCAATCCTTTTGCACCGGGCCTCAATATGTTTCTCAACAATCGCGACCACCGTAAGATCACAGTCATCGATGGCAAAGTAGGATATACCGGCGGATACAACTTGGCCAACGAGTATTTTCATAAGACAGAGCCCTTCGGTTTCTGGAAGGATACCGGAATCAGGCTCGAGGGAGATGCGGTGCAAAGCCTTACGGTGACGTTTCTGGAAATGTGGAATGCAATCGCTGAAGGCGACGTGGACGATTTGGACTACCATAAATATCTGTTCCACAGTACGGCAAAATTTGTGATGAAGGAGACAGACAACAGGATCCGTGAAAAGTACGATCTAAGTGAGGATACAAAAGAGACGATTGCCAAGGGGATAGAGCGTATAGAAAAGTACACAGATACGCAGTTCGAGAAAATTCGATCAGAAATTGAGGTGGATGAGCGATATCTCAAGGACGCAAGGCCGGTAGACGGCAAGCGGCTAGGATTTGTGCAGCCCTATGCAGATTCTCCTATGGATGATATCCATGTGGGAGAAGATGTGTATATCAGCATGGCAGGATGCGCCCAGGACTACGTATGGTTTATTACGCCATATCTGATCATCACAGATGAAATGTGCCGGGCCTTTTCCCTGGCTGCGCGCAGAGGCGTGGACGTGCGCATTATCACACCGGGCATCCCGGACAAGAAGATTGTATATAGTCTGACCCGTTCTTACTACAACGGCCTGGCGCGCAACGGAGTCCGGATTTTTGAATTTACGCCGGGCTTCTGCCACGCAAAGATGTCGATCGCAGACGATTTGATGGCAACCTGCGGCACCATCAATCTGGACTACCGCAGTCTCTATCACCATTTTGAAAACGGCTGTCTGTATGCGGATTGTGACGCAGTCATGGATACGAAGCGCGACTTTGAGGAGACTTTCGCACAGTGCAAAGAGGTGACCGAGTATTACACGAACGGACGCGGCGCCTTCATGCGTCTGGGGCAGCTTCTGCTTCGTCTGGCAGCGCCTCTTATGTAACAATTGTGTGGGGCGGGGAATGAATCCGGCAAGCCGCTCGCGAGAATGTGTAAAAAGATTTGTAAGTTGTCCGTGGATGCGGCGCAAGCCATGCGTATATACATGCAGATAACGAAAAAGGAAACATAAATCGATTCGCAGGGCGCGCTAACAGGAGCGCAGCGGCCTGGCAGGATGAAAACGGATCATAAGGCGGATCGATTTTATAAAGGGTAAAGAGGCGCTCCGGAAAAGAGAGGAAATCATGAGCGAACTGAATAATAACAAACTGAGCGACGAGGCACTGGAGCAGGTAACTGGCGGAAACGATGGAATGAGCGAGCATTTCAGCGTAAGAGAGATCAATCCCAGATGGGTCAAGGTTACCTCTTCTTCCCTGAACTGCAGATATGCGCCCAACGGCCCGATCGCGAAGGTCTATGAGAAAGGCCACAAGCTCAAAGTCGACGGAATCACCACAGACGGTCTCTGGTACAGACTCTGGATCTACAATCCCCAGGGCGGCGAGTGCTACGGCTATATCTACAAGGAGTATACAGAGAGAATCTGATAGCCGGTATGATCGGTGAGGCGCGATGCGCCAAACATGAAAACGAAATATCACACAAGAAACCGTGCAAGTCCTGATGGACCTGCACGGTTTTGAATTCTAAAAGGATCGGCGTTTGAATCTGCACTTCGATCAGCATGTGGCTCAGCGCTTGTGCCATAAAGCGTCGGCGATCAAACCTTGGGGAGCTTGGCGCGGTAGACCGCGAGCTCTTCATCGGTGGGGACGTAGTCGGTCATCTTGCCGTCGTGGTACTTCTCATACGCAACCATGTCAAAATATCCCGTGCCGGTGAGACCGAAGACGATGTTCTTGGCTTCGCCGGTCTCTTTGCACTTCAGCGCCTCGTCGATCGCGACGCGGATCGCATGGGAACTCTCGGGCGCCGGAAGGATGCCCTCGACGCGGGCGAACATCTCAGCCGCCTCGAATACGTCAGTCTGCTTGACGGAAACGGCTTCCATGAGGCCGTCGTCGTACAGCTGGGAGAGAACCGGGCTCATGCCGTGGTAGCGCAGGCCGCCTGCGTGGTTAGGCGCAGGAATGAAGTCGCTGCCCAGGGTGTACATCTTGGCCAGCGGGCAGACCATACCGGTGTCACAGAAGTCATAGGCGTAGACGCCGCGTGTGAAACTGGGGCAGGAAGCCGGCTCAACAGCGATGATGCGATAGTCTGCTTCGCCGCGGAGCTTCTCACCCATGAAGGGAGAGATCAGGCCGCCGAGATTGGAGCCGCCGCCGGCGCAGCCGATGATCATATCCGCCTTGATGCCGTATTTGTCGAGCGCCGCCTTGGTCTCAAGACCGATGACGGACTGGTGCAGAAGGACCTGATTGAGTACGGAACCGAGCACATAGCGGTAGCCGGGATTGGAGACTGCGACTTCGACCGCTTCGGAGATTGCGCAGCCGAGGGAGCCGGTGGTGCCGGGGTGCTCGGCGAGGATCTTGCGGCCGACCTGGGTCGTGTCGGACGGAGAAGGCGTCACGGAAGCGCCGTAGGTGCGCATGACTTCGCGGCGGAAAGGCTTCTGCTCGTAGCTGACCTTGACCATGTATACCTTGCAGTCGAGGTCAAAATAGGAGCAGGCCATGGAAAGCGCTGTGCCCCACTGGCCGGCGCCGGTCTCGGTGGTCACGCCCTTGAGGCCCTGCTTCTTGGCGTAATAGGCCTGCGGAACAGCTGAGTTGAGCTTGTGGCTGCCGCTGGTGTTATTGCCCTCGAACTTGTAATAGATGTGTGCGGGGGTTTGCAGCTTCTCCTCCAGGCAGTAGGCGCGGACCAGCGGAGAAGGACGGTACATCTTGTAGAAACTCTGGATCTCTTCCGGGATCGGGATATAGGGCGTCTCATTGTCGAGTTCCTGGGCGACCAGCTCCTCGCAGAATACGGCGCCGAGCTCCTCAGCGGTCATAGGCTGATGGGTGCCGGGATTGAGAAGGGGCGCGGGCTTATTCTTCATATCAGCCCGTACGTTGTACCATGTCTTGGGGATCTCGTTTTCGGAGAGATAGATCTTGTAGGGAATCTTCTGATTTTCTTTGTTTGCCATGGTTTCTTCCTTTCCGGAGCGCAGGCTCCTATTGCAATGGATTATCCGGCGCTTGAGACGCCGTATCGGTGTATGCTTGGGACAGAAAGTCTTATAACTGCATATAGAAAGACCCTGTCCCAGAAGTGTCTGCTGGGACAGGGTCGTTAAAATCCATTGGATATACTGATCCTGCGGTGCCACCCGGCTTGACGTGAAACCACGCCCACTCAACGCATACTAACATATGCTGACAATTGATCACGGAGAGTCTGCTCCGTCTCGCATACTCGCGGATGGCCGTCCTCTTGATGCAAGGATTCGGCTGCCGTTTTCTGCTCGCCCTCAGAAGTCCATTCAATTCTCGTGCTGCGCTGCAATCCCACCACCTGCAGCTCTCTGTGGAAGCATGGAGAGAATCTACTCACTCTTCTTCAACGGTTTAGAACTTTATAACATTAAATCGTTTAGGTGTCAATTCTTTTTTGATAGTGGTAAAATGTTTTCATATTGCAGCTGGCAAAGATGATCTTTTTCCGTTTCTGAGTCAGTCTTCATTTTCAGGGATGGATTGCCCTTCCGTCCGATATTCGAAGAATAAGAATAGATGTTATAATAGTGAGTAGATGCAGATGATCCGTAATAAGGAGGTGGGTATGCGTAAGATTCTTTACCGTTCCGATATGATCCAATGCGCGCTTTGTCTGGACGCGCCGTGCAGCAGGGCCTGTGGGAGGATCGATCCAGCGGCGCTTCTCAGGAATATTTGGTTTGACAATGAGAAAACGGCAGCATATACATTACCTGCGGAGAATCCCTGCGCCGGATGCCAGGCGCCTTGTGAAAAGGCATGCGTGCGCCCCGGTCAGGTACCGGTACAACAGCTCATAACGCGGCTGTATGAAGAAGTAAAAGAGGAGCTTGAAGTAGCGCCGGTGCAGGATGAAGAGAGGCTGCGCACAGAACTGTGCGGGATCCCTCTGGAAAATCCCTTCCTCCTCTCATCGTCCGTAGTGGCCAGCACCTATGATATGTGTGCGAGGGCCTTTGAAGCGGGATGGGCAGGTGCCTCTTTTAAGACGATCTGCTCCATGGAGATCCACGAGGCTTCTCCGCGCTTTTCCGCAGTCACCGGTGACAACGGCAGTATCATCGGGTTTAAGAATGTCGAGCAGCTCTCTGATCACAGCGTAGAGGAGAACATGGAGATCTTCCGCCGGCTCAAGGAGAATTACCCGGGCAAATTCATTCTGGCCTCCATAATGGGGCAGGATGATGAGGACTGGGAGAGACTGGCGAGGCTGTGCGAGGAGAACGGCGCCGATGCGATCGAACTGAATTTCTCCTGCCCTAATATGGCAGAGGGAGGACTCGGTTCGGATATCGGGCAGGTGCCGGAACTTGTAGAGAGGTTTACGGCCGCTGCGCGCCGGGGAGCCCGGATTCCGATCCTCGCCAAGCTCACGCCCAACGTGGACCGCATGAGTCCCGCTGCAGAGGCAGCTATGCGCGGCGGCGCCAATGGCATTGCAGCCATCAACACGATCAAGAGTATCGTCGGGGTCAATCCCCACACCTACATCTCGTCCCCGGCCGTGCATGGGATGTCCGCGGTGGGCGGATACAGCGGAAATGCCGTGAAGCCGATCGCGCTGCGCTTTATCGCGGAGATGGGACACGATCCGGCGCTCTCCGATATGCACCTGAGCGCCATGGGTGGCATTGAGACATGGAAAGACGCGCTTGAATTTATCCTCATGGGAGCGGGAAGCATCCAGGTTACGACGGCCGTCATGCAGTACGGCTACCGCATTATTGACGACTTGAAAGCAGGATTGAACCTGTATCTTGCGGAAAAAGGTCTTGATCATGTAGGAGATATACGGGGAGCAGGACTTGATTACGTCAGCGATACGACAGATGTGCTGGAGAGAGACACCGTCCTGTATCCGAAGTTTAACCTGAAAAAGTGTATCGGCTGCGGCAGATGCGTGATCTCCTGCGAGGACGGAGGGCATCAGGCACTCCGGCTTACGGATGAAAGAAAGCCTCGAATGGACGCATCAAGGTGTGTGGGATGTCATCTCTGCGTACTGGTATGTCCGCAGAAGGCGATCACATCGAGCGGGAAAAGGGTGAAAAAAGTGAGCTCGTAAAGGAGACACCAATGGACGAAAGACTGCAGAAACAGCTTGCATTTGCACTGGAGATCGACAAGGAGAAGAATATCTTCCGGCAGACACACCTTTCCGGGCACGGAAGGAACGAAAACGACGCGGAGCACGCCTGGCACATGGCGATCATGGCTTATCTGCTTCGGGAATACGCCAACGAGGAGGTCGACATCACGAAGGTCATGCTCATGTGTCTCATCCATGACATCGTAGAGATCGACGCGGGCGACACCTACGCTTATGACGAGGAGAACCTGAAGACACAGAAAGCAAGAGAAGACGCTGCCAAGGAGCGGATCTTCTCCATTCTTCCCGACGACCAGAAGAAGGAGCTGATCGCGCTGTTCGACGAGTTTGAGGAATATGAGACGGCAGAGTCCAAATATGCCCATACGCTGGACAATCTCCAGCCGCTCATGCTCAACAACAGCAACGATGGATCAGATTGGGTGGAGCACGGCGTGACGGCATCCACGATCTACGGACGGCAGAGAAAAACAAAGCTGGGTTCGGAAAAACTGTTTGAAGTGACGGATCAGATCATTAAGGAACACGTCCGAAAGGGGACGATCAGGGAATAACATAAAGCAGCGGGCCGGCATCATATACCAGCCCGCTTTTAGAATACGATCTTCGGAACGATCCGAAACGCGCTGATGGCGCCGGCGCTTCAATGAATAATGCCATTATAACTGGCAATGCAACAGAGTATTTGCTATAATTAAGTGCTATGCTATTAAAAGTTAAACGGAATATCGAGAAGTTCAGGTGAAGGGATGTCTAGAAACAGGGTTACGATTCAAAATATTGCTGAGGCCTGCGGTCTTTCAAGAAACACGGTTTCAAAAGTATTTAATAACCGGGGAACTGTGCCGGAAAGCACAAAGCAGCTGGTTCTGGAAAAAGCTAAAGAGATGGGCTATTTTGCCATTCTTGAAAACACGGCGGTGGAAACACCGGTGCAGAGTCAGCCTCGCAGTATTGCTGTATTTTCGCGAAGCAACGCACTCAATCATACTTTTGGACTTAATTTATTAAAGGGTTTACGGATACGGTATGCCGGGACGGCTATGTAGTTCAAATGTACGGGCTGTCTGAAGAGGAGATCGGATCGCTCCAGCTGCCGCAGAATATAGCGCTGGATAATACGGTTGGGGTATTGGGAATAGAAATGTTTGACAGGGCGTATATTCAGTACCTGCATGACTTAGGGATTCCTGCTATTCTGGCTGACAGCTATTACGACGTGCAGAAGACGCTTATTCCCTGCGATGTTATATCGATGGAGAATTATGCCTCAATACGCGCGATCACGCAGCAGATCATTGATGCCGGCGCAAAGACGCTGGGATTTGTCGGTGACATCCACCACTGCAACAGTTTCTACGAGCGGTGGGTCGGGTTTTGTTCCGTGCTGAGCAAAGCAGGTATTGAGATCGACAAGCAGGTCTGTATTCAGGAAAAAGATGGAGAGCAGTATTCAGATCTGAGCTGGACCGAAGCGCAGCTTCGGAAAATGCCATATCTGCCCGATGCGTTTGTCTGTGCCAATGATTTCCATGCTGTGAGAGTAATGCTTGCCCTTAAAAAGATGGGTATATCCGTGCCGGATGATGTTATGATCGCCGGCTTTGGCGATTCTGCGGAGGCAAGCCTCATTGATACGGGACTGACAACTGCGGAGATCCCTTCCAATGATATGGGAATCATTGCCGCAAATATGCTGCTTGCCAGGATCGGCAACAGGGAAAGACCTTACGGGCTGACCTATATACAGACCAAACCGATTTTCCGGGGAAGTACAAAAAGCAAATAAGATACTAACGCGATAGAAAAGGAGTCACACCTTACAGGTGTGACTCCTTTTATCAAAGAGGGTTTTTGCAAGGAAATGTCCCACTGCATGAGTACAAACGGTATAATAGGTTACAAGCAGTGTTGTCTTTGGTTTTTGTGAAAGGAACACCTATGGCTGAGTATAATAAGCGCCCGACCAGGCCTGTTTCAGGCTGCGGGGGAAGAGTATTCCGGGGAGACCGTGAGATCCTTGAAGTCCTGCGTGCAGAACTTACCGGCGGCAGCTGGACTCTGATCGTGGAAACCTATCCCGGCATCAATGAGGAAAAAGTATGCCGGATGCTGAAGGAGCTGAAGCCCGACCTGATCGTGTCAGCGCGGGATATTCTCAAGGACCGTGAAAAGTTGGATATCCTGCTGGAAAACATCCTCACGCAGGACCGCGTCTTTGGCCGCATGTACAGCGGAGAGCTGACAGACTTCGTCGATTTTGACAAGGTCAATAAGCTCAGAAGTCAGATCGCAGCCGGGAGACAAGGCGCAGCCGGCGGCAGAAAAGTCGCTGTATATGGCTTTGGCGCGTCGCTTTTGGCTGACGAGGGCCTCCGCATCTATGCGGACATGAGCCGCTGGGAGATCCAGCTGCGCTATCGCGCCGGTATGTCCTGCTACTTCACGGACAAGCCGGACGAGGATATCCTGAAGAAATTCAAGCAGGGCTATTTCCTTGAGTGGCGCATTGCTGACAAGTGGAAGATGGCCTTCATGGACAAGATGCAGTATTTCATCGACGCCAACCGGGACGATGACTATGTGATGATCCGGAGCGATCTCTTTGAGGAGGCGCTTCGGGAGGAGGTCTCGGGACCTTTCCGGGTTGTTCCGTATTTTGACCCCGGGATCTGGGGAGGCCAGTGGATGAAGAAGGTATGCGGGCTGGATCCGAAAATGGACAACTACGCATGGAGCTTTGACGGTGTGCCGGAGGAGAACAGCATCTGCTTCGACCTGGACGGTACAGTGCTGGAGATGCCGGCCATGAACCTGATCCTCCGTCATCCCAAGGCGCTTTTGGGCCCCAAAGTGTACGCGCGGTTCGGCGCGGAGTTCCCGATTAGGTTTGACTTTTTGGATACGATCGGCGGCCAGAACCTGTCCCTGCAGGTGCACCCGACGACAGACTATATTCATCGGAATTTTGGCATGGCCTACACGCAGGACGAGAGCTATTACATCCTGGATGCGGAAGAGGGCGCCTGCGTGTATCTGGGTCTGAAAGAGGGCGTAGAGATTGCCGACATGATCGCAGAGCTGGAGGAGGCGCAGCGGGGCGGCGCGCCGTTTGACGCGGAGAAGTTCATCAACAAGATCCCTGCTAAGAAGCACGACCACTTCCTGATCCCGGCCGGAACCATTCACTGCTCGGGCAGCGGCGCTATGGTCCTGGAGATCAGCGCGACGCCGTATATATTCACCTTCAAGCTTTGGGACTGGGGGCGCCTGGGAATGGACGGCAAACCCAGGCCGATCAATATCAGCCGGGGAGAGAAGGTCATTCAGGAGCGGAGGACGGAATGGGTCATGGAGAATCTGGTGAGTCCCGTTCACACGGTTTCTGAAAATGAGCACTTTGTGGAGGAACACACCGGCCTGCACGAACTGGAATTCATTGAGACGAGACGATTCACCATTCAGGACTGCGCGGAGCTCGACTGCCATGAGAGCGTAAATGTCCTCAATCTGGTCGATGGAACAAGATGCATTGTGGAGAGTGTGGACGGAAGTTTCGCTCCCTATGAGGTGCATTACGCGGAAACATTTATTGTGCCGGAATGTGTGGGAAGATACCGCCTGCGGGCGGTCGGCGGACCGGTCAAAGTCATGCAGGCATATGTGAGGAACTGACAGTAGCCGTTTGTGCCAGGGATCACGGGAAACGGCAGGAAAAGACAGCATAGAGAAAAGGAATCAGCAAAATGAAGAGAGAGATTACAGCAGAAGATCTTAAGAGATTTGAGGAGAATTTTGACAGCAGTAAGGTCAACAGAGTAGCCATGAACGCAGCTGCGCAGGCGGGCGTGAACGGCGCAGCGAGAAACTATGCGGTACAGCAGAACAACCCGTATGCGTTCAGCATTGAGGTGGACGCCGGAAAGGTCTGCGACCAGAAGCAGTCGGGGCGCTGCTGGATGTTCGCGGCGCTCAATGTGATGCGCCTGGACTTGATGGAGAAGCTGAACCTGGAGAACATGGAGCTTTCCCAGAACTATCCGCTTTTCTATGACAAGCTGGAGAAGGCCAACTATTTCCTCGAGAATATGCTGGAGACGCTGGACGAGCCCCGGGACGGACGCGTCGTGAGTTTTCTCCTGCAGGATCCTCTTGGAGACGGTGGGCAGTGGGATATGTTCCGTTCGCTGGTGAAAAAGTACGGCGTTGTCCCCAAGGACCTGATGCCGGAAACAGCGGCTTCCTCTGCAACCATGGAACTGCGCAAGTACATGACGACCAAGCTCAGAGAATATGCCTGTGAGCTCCGCACTGCGCATGAGTCAGGGGAGGACATGGACAAACTGCGCGCACGCAAGGATAAGATGATGGATACAGTCTATCGCATGCTCTGCATTGCGCTCGGCAAGCCGCCGGTTCGCTTTACCTGGGAGACCAGAGACAAGAACAAGAAGTTTATTCGGATCAGCGACATCACGCCGCAGGAATTCTTTGCGCAGTATATCGGCTGGAACCTGGATGATATGGTCACTGTGATCAACGCCCCTACCAAGGACAAACCCTATGGACGCACCTATACCGTGCAGTATCTGGGAAATGTGCGCGGCGGCGCATACCCGGTCAAGTATCTCAATCTGCCCATGGACGATCTGCGGGATCTGGCCATTCGCCAGCTGAAGGACGGACGTCCCGTCTGGTTCGGAAGTGACGTGGGACAGTTCTCGGACCGCAAGGCAGGCTATCTGACGACGGATGCATATGCGGTCGGCGAACTCTTCTCCACGGACTTCCCCATGACCAAGGAGCAGCGGCTCGATTACGGCGAGAGCCTCATGACCCACGCGATGGTCATCACCGGCGTCGACCTCGATGAGGATGGAAAGCCCATCCGCTGGAAGGTGGAGAACAGCTGGGGCAAGGACCGCGGCCGGGACGGCTACTATGTGATGAACGATGCGTGGTTCGGAGAGTTCTCCTACCAGATCCTTCTGGACCGCAAATACTTTACGCCCGAACAGGCAGCGGCGTTTGACACAGAGCCCATTGTCCTCCATCCTTGGGACCCGATGGGTAGCCTTGCACTTTAAACGAATGGGGGCGTACCCCTATAGGATCTCGATCAACCGATCGACATCCTTCTGGTCGGTAGCCCAGCTGGTGCAGATGCGCAGCACGGTGCGTCCATCCGGCCTCTTTTCCCAGAAACTCAGTTCCAGGAGCGCCTCCAGGCGCTCCTTTTGTGTGTCGTCCACTGTGATAAAGAGCTGGTTGGTGGGACACGCGAAGGAGATTTCATACCCTTTTTCGATCAATGCGGTGCGTATGCGGTCCGCGGCAGTAATCGCATTGCGGCCAACCATCTCGTAGAGAAGGCAAGTCTCTTCAGCTGGGGATTCGACGGACGAGCCAATGCTGGAAGCACCATCGGCACTGCCATCTGCGGAGCAGGCAGGCACTTGGGAGAACAGCGTCTCAAACTGAATGCCGGCAATCCGTCCCTTGGCGAGAAGGGCGCCATTCTGCTTGATCAACGTGAAGAAGTGCGGGATGAAATCGCGCCGGGGCAGGACCACCGCCTCTCCGAACAGCGCGCCGCACTTGGTGCCGCCGATATAGAAGGCGTCGCAGAGGCGGGCAAGGTCTGGCAGCGTGACGTCGTTCTGCGGGCACGCAAGGGCATAGGCGAGCCTTGCGCCGTCGACGTACAGGGAGACATTGTGCCGGTGACAGACGGTGCTGATCTTAGTCAGTTCCTCCAAGGAGTATAGCGTCCCGAACTCCGTGGGCTGGGAGATATAGACCATGCCGGGCATGACCATATGCTCGTGGTTGGCGTCGTCCCAGAAGCCATGAATACAGCGCTCGATCGAATCGGCCTGTAATTTGCCGTTCCTGTGAGGGAGGGTGATCACTTTGTGACCGCCGGCCTCGATGGCGCCTGCCTCATGCACGCTGACATGGCCTGTCTCCGCGGCGATCACGCCCTGGTAGGGGCGAAGGGCCGACTTAATGACCGTGGCGTTGGCCTGCGTTCCGCCGACCAGAAAATAGATCTCAGCGTCTGGTGCGTTGCATGCTGTCCGTATCAGGGCGCGGGCGGATTCGGAGTATTCATCGGTTCCGTAGCCGGCGCTGTGTACAAGGTTGGTCTCCATAAGGCGCTGCAGGATCATGGGATGGGCGCCTTCCATGTAGTCGGAGGCAAAAAAGAGTTTGGAGGGGGAAGCTTGATCATTCATATTGAAGTCTCCTGTTTGATTGGTTTGATTTCTGGTTTAAGAGTATCATAGGAATATACTTCTTGTATGTCGTTTTTGTGTGAGCCTTGCCTGTTTTTTTGCTTATTAGACTTGCAAAGAGAATTTGAAAATTAATCGGCGCATTCTCGTGTTTTTAAACATGGGTTAGCCGGGAAAGCCTGGTGCTGATCCTTCAGCTTAGATCTTCGGTTTTATATAGTCAATTGAGAAAAAGGGGTCTGGGAGTGATCATTTACCCTTTGCCAAAGAAGGCTGCTATCTATGCAATATGCCCTGAGTTGAATGCGGAATTTAATTCCGCACATTAAAAAACGCTGTAAATATGCGGCACTAACGTCCGTATTATGACTTTAAAACTTGTCTTTCAGCCGTTATAATGACTCCATCAGAAAGGTTTTTCTGTGTTTTCGGGCATGTCAAAAGGGCATCCGGAC
>Ga0256405_10003156_pt1 | contig 35048 bp, 33 predicted proteins | sample RumenRJG_02DNA_FD_189096 | JGI IMG/M metagenome (GOLD analysis project Ga0256405, IMG submission 189096) | Bovine rumen microbial communities from Lethbridge, Alberta, Canada - RJG_02 | ecosystem: Host-associated > Mammals > Digestive system > Stomach > Rumen | place: Canada: Alberta...
AGCCGTATCCCATCTCGAACAACCTAGCCGCCTCCCTTCTGGAGTCGGCATCGTGTTTTAACCGCAAGTCATCAGGCATAAAGACGAACCTCCCATTTCTCGTGTCCAAGAAATGGGAGGCAGTTCATGGAGCCGTGCGTCCCGGACGTTCTATCTAGGCTCGAAGCTTACTTGCCGCCGAGCAGGGTGCCGGCGAGGCCGATCACGTCGTCGAGGCCGATGCCATCGGACAGGTCGACGACAGGCTTGGCAGCCGTGGTCTTCCTGGAGTTCCTCCCGGTGGTCTTGGCAGGAGCCTGGCCGTTGGACATCAGCGTGGCAGCGAGGCCGGCGAGGTCGTCGAGTCCGACGCCGTCGGACAGGTCGACGCCGCTCCTCTTGGTCTTCTTGCCGGTGACGCCGGTGGCGTTCGCGATGGCGAGCAGCGAGCCGGCGATCATGGCGAGCTTGCCGAGGTCGAGGTTCATGCCGGCGGCCTGGACCTCCTGCGCGGGAGGCTCCTCCTCGACGACCTCGGCCTGGCTCAGCAGATTGCCGAACAGCGAGCCGGCGAGCGTGTGGACGGAGTTGTCGTTCTGGCCGAGCAGCAGCGAGGCGAGGGTGCCGAGGGAGCCGAAGTCGACGGCCTTGCCCTGGGCGAGCGACGAGACGGCGGTGACGACCTCGGCCGCCTCGTTGCGGCTGACGTCCTGGACGCCGGAGACGTTGCGCACCGTGGAGTACGGATGCTCGACGAGGCTGCCGAGGATGGAGGGGTTGTCCTGCGCAAGGCCGATAAGGCTGCCGACGATGCTCTGAATGTCCATGGGTACTCCTTCTTCGCACGAGAAAACAAAGGACATTCCTATCTTACCCGCGGATGCGGGCGCTCACACGTCCGCAGTCCTAATAGTGCCGCTGGCGGGTGAAAACGCTACTTTCGGTCAACCTTTTTGGGCGTCAGGCGGATACCGCGCGCGCCACGGCGATGCTTATGCCAGGGCATGCCGCTCCAGAAGCGGGCAAGCGCGTGCTTGATGGTGGCGATGCGCTGGTACACGTTGCGGCCGCCGCGGCTGCGCAGACCCAGCAGCGGGACCGCCGCCGCGATCGGGCCGACGTACTCGATGAAGCGCCACACCACGTACGCCGCGGTGATCGTGCTCCCGAAGATCGGCGAGAAGAGCGTCGCGAACCCGACCTCGGCGCCGCCGCTGCCGCCCGGAAGCGGAATGGCGGAGGTGAGCAGCTCGAGCATGGAGCCGGCCGCAAGGCAGGTCACGAGGTCGGCATTATGGAAGCCGAAGGCGTGCGCCACGAACCAGCCGAGCGCGTACTGGCAGGCCAGCTGCGCCAAGGAAACCATGAGCGCGAGCAGCATCATCGGGACGTCCTTCGCGGCGCTCTTGAAGCCGTCGGAGAACTCCTGCACCTGATTGTTCACCACATCGTGCCAGCGATCGAAGTCGGCCTTGAGCGGGGTTTTCTCAAGCAGGCGGATGATAGCGTTGCCCGAGCGCTTCACGAAGCCCGGGTAGAGGCAGATCACGAGCAGGGCAAAGACCTCGACGATCTTCACGCCGAACAGCACGAGGCCGATCACCGCGAAATTGCCCACGACCTCGAAGAAGTACCGATAGCGGAAGATGAGCATGACAGCGGCGAAGATGCCCTCGGCAGCCTCGTACACGATGAAGCGCGTGTACTGCAGGGCCGATGAGGACCCCACCGAGAGGCCCGCGCGCGTGAGCCGGTAGATCTGAGCCGGGGCGGCGCCGGTTCCGCCCGGCGAGAGGAACGAGAAGAAGATGCCCGCCGCCTCGACGCTCATGAGGTCGCGGAAGCCGAGTGGCGAGTTCCTGTCGCGCGAGACCGGGACCGCGTAGCCCACGACGCCGAGCAGGTAGTAGCAGACCATGCAGAGCGCGCCGCGCGCGACCCACAGCGGGTCGACGCCGGCGAGCGACGCCGTGAACTCCTCGAACTGGCCGGACAGCACCACGTAGAGGATGTAGGCGACCATGACCGCGCCGAGGAACAGCACGCTCTTGCGCACCGAGGAGAACTCGGCGCGCTCGTGCTTCGACGTGGACTGCACCTGCGTCTTGGGAGCCTTGGGCTTCTCGGCGCGGGCCGCCTGCTGGTCTGTCTGCGGAGCTGCTATGCCTGCCTCCCCTCCGCGGTCGCCATAAGATGTTCAGCATGTTCAGAATACCGAAATGGTTTGTCTGTTGTGTGATGGTCGTACGGCGAGCGGAGGGGAGGGGTGGGGGCGGCGGAAGGAATCAGGCGTCGCCGAGCAGGTAGTCGACGAGTTCGGCGAAGCCCGCGCGGTCGGCGGCGGACCCGCCCGCGGAGGCGAGCTCGACGATCGATGCCGGCGTGGTGGTGCCCGCGTATTCGGAGCCGCGCAGGTACATGCCGAGCTCGATCACGGCCGCGGCGAAGCGCCAGTCTGCGTCCGTGCTGTCGACGTCGGCGATCTGGGCGCGCTGCTCATGGACCTGGCCGTCGTCGAAGGCGCGGTAGCGCAGCGACACCTGCGCGAGCTCGCCGGTGAAGGAGGCGTCCCCGACGGCATCGGGCGCCGAGTAGCGCAGCTCGGGCTCGGCGACCTCGAGCGCGGAGTCCGCGGGCACGATCTCGTAGCACACGGTGAACTGCGCGCCGGGTCCGACGTCGGCGGCGTCGCGCGCGTCGTTCTCGAAGTCCTCGTCGGCCATCTCGCGGTTCTCGTAGCCGATGAGGCGGTAGCCCTTCACGAGCGCGGGATTGAACTCGACCTGCACCTTCACGTCGTCGGCGAACGGCACGAGGTTGGCGCAGAGCTTCTCGTCGAAGACGCGCTCGGCCTCGTCGATGCAGTCGATGTAGTGGTAGGAGCCGTTGCCATTGTCTGCGAGGGTCTCCATCTTGGTGTCCTTGTAGTTGCCGCTGCCGAAGCCGAGGACCGACAGGTAGATGCCCGTCGCGCGCTTGGCGCTCACGTAGTCGTAGAGGTCGCTCTCGCTGGTCATGCCCACGTTGAGGTCGCCGTCGGACGCCATGATGATGCGGTTGACGCCGCCCTCGATGAAGTTGCGCTCGGCCACCTCGTATGCGAGCTCGAGCCCGCGCTCGCCGTTGGTGGAGCCGCTCGCCTCAAGGCGGTCGATGGCGCGCATGATCGTGCGGGCCTCGTCGCCGCGGGCGCCCTCGAGGATGAGCTCCTCGCCGCTCGCGTAGGTCACGATGGAGATGCGATCGTCGCGGCCGAGCGAGCGCACGAGCACCGCGAAGGCGTCCTTGAGCAGGTCGAGCTTGTCGCGGGAATCCATCGAGCCGGAGACGTCGATCAGAAAAACCAGATTGCGGCCGCGGATGGTCTCGGTATTCTCGCGCGCGGTCGCGAAACCCAAGGTCAGGAGCCTGGTCTCGGGGTTCCACGGGCAGGGGCCGAGGTGCGTGGTGACCGAGAAGCGCTCGCCCGCGGCGGGCTCGGCGTAGTCGTACGCGAAGTAGTTGAGCATCTCCTCGATGCGCACGGCACCCGCGGGGATCTCGTCGACGCCGTAGCCGTCGAAGACCATGCGGCGCAGGTTGGCGTAGGACGCGGTGTCGACGTCGGCCGAGAGCGTGGAGAGCGGGTTCGCGCGCGTGGAGAGGAACCCGCCCTCGCGGATGACGCCGTACTCCTCGGTGTTCCACGCGATCGGGTCCCCGTACCAGAAGCCGCACTCGGCGGGGCCCTCCTCGTAGCTGTCGCACGCGACGAAGCCGGTATCGTACGGCACGCCGATGCTGATCTTCTCCTCCCCCGTGCCGGCGGGAGCTTGGTCTGGTGCAGAGAAGCACGCGGCCAGCGTGCCGGCGAACAGGACGGCGAACAGGCAGGCTAGCAGCTTGGTCATGCGGTTCATGGTTGCGTTCATGGGTCCTCCTCGTGTCGCGGTTCACCAAAAACACGAGCGAGGAGCGGCGATTGTCGGCAGCCACGGGATTGCTGGCACGGAAAACCCCTTTTTCTGGCACAAATGCCACTTATTCCGAGGTTTTTGGGTATCGATTCTCCATCGGGCGCATAGAGCCACCCCGTCTACCTGCGCAAATGCAGGACATCTATAGCTCCGATGACGAAATGAGGTCCAAAAACCTCGGAATAAGTGGCATTCGTGCTAGAAAAAGGGGTTTTCCGTGCCAGTGGATGTTGGATCCTCCGCTATTTGCCGTCGGTGCGCCACAGGAGCACCGCGTCACGGCCCACCTTGGCGTTCAGCGAGTAGGGCGTGCCCGCAGGCTCCTCGAGCACCCAGCGCTCGACCACGCGGTTGTACTCATGCGGATGGTCCCAATCGAGGCGCACGCCCACCACGGGCACCGAGAGCTCGTGCATCGGCCAGGTGTCGTAGTAGGGATCCCACAGGTAGACGTAGGTGTCGTCGACGCCGGTGACGAGCACGTAATGGTCGGCGCCGAGGCAGCACTCCACCGCCGCGACGGCACCGGACCTGATGCCCTCGAGAAGCGGCGAGCCCTCGCGCAGGCTCACCTCCTCCTCGCCGAGCAGCGCCTGGCTGCGCACGGGGAAGCCCTTGTCGGACACGTAGTCGTTGCACCACGATGAGAGGAACGCGAGCGCCTTGCCCGACGTGCCCTGGTGCATGCCCGCGAGCCCGAGGTTGCGGTCGCCGGTGACCATCGTGACGTACTCGACGACCTCCTGCGGAATCTCTTCGCGCTCGAAGAGGTACATGAGCGCGTTGATGAACGTCGCCGTTCCGCAGTCATAATGCGTCACCTGGTAGCGAAGCGGTGTCTTCATGGGGTCCCCCTATGCGAGAATAACCTGTAAGCCATTATCGCACGGGAAGGGACGATCATGAGACTCGGGATGGTCGGCACGGGAATGATGGCGGGTTTCGTGCTGCCGCACATCAAGGGCTGGGGCGTCGACCTGCGCGCCATCTGCGGCTCCGGGCGCGACCCCGCGAAGACCGCCGCGCGCGCCGACGAATACGGCATCGACCTGCGTTTCGACGACTACCGCGAGCTTATCGCCTGCCCCGACATCGACACGGTCTACGTGGCCGTGCCCAACGCGCTGCACCACGAGATCGCGATGGTCGCGTTCGACGCCGGCAAGCACGTCGTGTGCGAGAAGCCCCTCGCGACCAACGCGCGCCAAGCGCAGGAGATGGCCGACCGCGCCGAGGAGCTGGGGCTGTTCTTCTGGGAGGGCATGATGGCGTTCCGCCAGCCCAACTTCCGCCACGTTCGCGACGCATGGCTCGGCCGCATCGGCGACATCAAGCTCGCGCTCGCGATGTTCAACCGTTACTCGAGCCGCTACGACCGCTTCATGGCCGGCGAGCTCATGCCCACGTTCGACCCCGCGTTCGCGGGCGGGTCGCTCATGGACATCAACGTGTACTGCGTCGCGTCGCTCGTGGGGCTGTTCGGCGAGCCGGCGTCGGTGCGCTACCGCGCCAACATGCACCGCGGCATCGACACGAGCGGCATCCTCGAGATGGACTACGGCGCCTTCCAGGCCACGGCGATCAGCGCCAAGGACTGCGCCGCGCCGAGCTTCGTGCAGATCGAGGGGACGAAGGGCTACATCCTGAGCCCGTCCGAAGCCAACTCGTGGGAGTACCCGATGACGCTGCACCTCAACAACGGCACGGAGGAGACCTTCGACGCGCATCTCGACAGCTGGTGGGAGGCAGAGTGGCGCGAGTTCCAGCGCCAGATGGACGAGGGCGACCTGGCCTCGTGCCGCGCGGAGATGGCCACGAGCCTCGCCACGGCGCGCGTGCTCACCGAGGCGCGCCGCACCGCCGGCATCGTCTTCCCCGGCGATTGATAGGGATTGATAGGGACAGGTTGTTCGTTCCCTTTTGGCACAGAGGGACGGGTTCGCGAACCCGTCCCTCTGTGCCAAAAGGGAACGAACAACCTGTCCCTATGAGCGGAAGAAGGCGAGGAGGCAGTTGTGGAGGCTGAGCGCCCACGCGTTGTAGGCGTGCTCGCCGCCGGGGAAGCACACCCACGCGTAGTTCTCGCCATCCTTGAAGCGGTCGGGCATCTCCTTGAGCGCCTGCGCCACGAACTCCTCGTGGTTCTCGAGCGCGAAGTCCTTGGTCCCGTTGGCGTTGTACCAGAACCGCACGGGATACCCCGCGAACTCGCCCTCGAGCGCGGCCTTGAACGCGTCGAAGTCGCTCCACGCACCCGAGAAGCACCCGAAATATGCGAAGAGGTCGGTGCAGTGCATCATGCCGCTCGAGATGACCGTCACCGACCCGCGCGAGAGACCCGCGAACCCGCGGTAGTCGCGGTCGGCGATCACGGGGTAAGTCCTCTCGACGAGCGGGATGATGTCGTCGCGCAGCTCGCGCCAGAAGTGCTGCGGCCACGCGTCGGCGTACGGGTCGCCGCCCGCCATCGACCCCAGGAAGGTGTTGTCGATGCTGTAGCCCCCGGGGATCGAGTAGTACGTGGGCGCCACGACGATCACGTCGCCGAAAAGCCCCTGGTCGTGCATCGCGTCGAGCAGGTTGGCGGTAAGCTCGCCGTGGTAGTCGTCCGTGCCGGTGACGGGCTCGCCCAGCCAGTAATCCTGCATGCCGCCCGTGCCGTGCAGCAGGTAGAGCACGCTGTAGCTGCGCGCGGGATCGTAGTCGCCGGGCAGCCAGACGTTCGCTGCCTTGTCGACCATGACGCCGTCCACGCCGTCAGTCGCCTCGATGGCGTAGGCGTGGCACGTGTAGGAGAGCGTCTCCACGCGGCCGGGCGTCTCGGACGGCGTGGCCACGAGGGCGTCGAACGGCCCGAGCGTGGTGATGAAGTCGTACGGATAGCTGCCGCCGCGCGCGTTGCCGGCGGGCGTCGCGCCGGGCTCGGACGAACCGCCGCCCGCGCATCCTGCGAGCGCGAGCGCCGAGGCGGCGACGAACGATCTCCTGGTCATCATGGCCTCCATGGGATTCCTCTCAGCAGTTGCCGGTAAAGACGTGGGCGAGATGCGCGCGGGCGACGTCGGCGAGCTCGTAGACGAGCGTCACGGACGTGCGGCCGCGGTCGCGCATCCGGAACGCGGGGTGGAAGCGCGAGACGTGCAGCACGATCCCGGGATCGACCGAGGCGAGCCACGCCGCGAGCTCGTCCATCTCCTCGCGCGTGTCGTTGACGCCGGGCACGATCAGGGTCGTCACCTCGAGGTGGCACGTGGGCGTGGCGGCGAGCGCCTCGATCGTCGCCTGCACGGTTGCGAGGCGGCCGCCCGTGAGCGCGTACGTCTTCTGACGGAAGGTCTTGAGGTCGATGTTGGCCGCGTCGATGAGCGGGGCGACAGCATCGATGACCTGCGGATTCACGCATCCTGCCGAGACGAGCACGTTCGAGAGCCCACGCTCGTGGACGAGCTCGCCGCAGTCGCGCACGAACTCCCAGGCCACGAGCGGCTCGTTGTAGGTGTAGGCGACACCGGCCATGCGCTGGTCGCGTGCGTTGAGCTCGGCCGCGAGGTCGGCGACGTCTGCGGGCGCCACGGTGCGCCAGCCGACGCCGTCCTCCCCCACCTGCGAGATCTCGTGGTTCTGGCACCACGGGCAGTGCAGGTTGCAGCCGAACGAGCCGAGCGACAGCACCGTGCTGCCCGGCTTCCAGCAGGCGAGCGGCTTCTTCTCCACGGGGTCGACAGCGACCGAGGTCACGCGGCCGAAGCCGAGCGGGACGATCGCCCCATCGACGTTGCCGCGCGCCCGGCAGGCGCCCACGGCACCGGGAGCCAACGCGCAGCCGTTGGGGCAAACCTGACAAAAAACCTGTCCCTTTGACAGAATCATAGGTGGCGCACCACCTTGAAGCGGTCGAGACGGTAGTCGTCGCGGCGCAGGTCGATGTTGCCCTTGCGCGCGGCGATCGAGACCTGCTCGTCGGCGGTATCGATGCCGTCAAGATCGGGCAGCAGCACGCCACGCCGCCCGTCATCGCAGCTCACGATGACGCCGTAGACCGAGGGGTCGAGCTCGGCCTTGGACGCGATGCGCTCGGGCTCCCCCAGCACATCGACGTCGTAGACCAGCTCCCCGAGCTCCTCGACGCGCACGGGCGGGAAGCGCGGGTCGTGCGCACTGGCCGAGATGGCGTTCTCGCAGATCTCCTGCGCGAGGCACGACCGCGTGGGCGCGATGGTGCCGATGCATCCGCGCAGCTGGCCGTCGATTTTGAGCGATACGAAGCAGCCCGCGCGCTCGAACATCATCTCGGGCGTCGCGTCGAGGATGGCCTTGCCATTGGGCCAGATGCGCGTGCCATCGCGCACCCAAGCCTCGAGCGAGGCGCGGGCAAGACGCACGTACGGGTCCTCGGCGGCCTTACGCGCGGCGAGGTCGTCGGCGCGCAGGGCCTCCCACTGCGCGAGCAGCGCGCGGCTCCCGTCGGCGCCCTCCTCGCCCGCGGGCATGAACGCGGCGATGCCGTAGCCCACGCCGAACGGCCCCTCGTACGAGAGCAGCTCGGACGTGACCGCCGTGCGGTCGAGGGCGCCGGCCATCATCTGGAAGCTGCGCAGGCCGCACTCGGCGGCGCGTTCGGCAAGGCTCGGATCCATGCAGAGGATGTCGAGGAAGTCTGCGGCGGCGAAGTCGCGCGTGATGCGCTCGTCGAAGACGGGGCCCTCGGGCGCAAACCCGTACGGGCCATCGGCGGTGAGCTTATGCGAGAGGTCGCCCGACGCGATGTAGACCACGCGGCGCCCCAGATGCGCGGCCGTCTGCTGGATGAGCTGGCCCATGCGGTAGTGCTCGCCGGCGTTCATGCCCGAGAGCCCGATGCGCACGAGCTTGAAGTCGCGGTACTGCTGCTTGATGAAGTGCACGGGGATCATCGTGGCGTGGTCGAGACGCGGCTCGCGCTCATAGCCGGTGCCGCCCGAGACGCCCAGGCGCTCGCACGCCCCGTCGAGCGCATCCGCGAGTTCCTCGTCGTATTCCACCTGGTAGCGGGCACGGCTCGCCCCATAGGCCGAGAAGTCCCCGCGCGCGGCGCTGCCCGGCGAGATGTGGAAGTAATCGCGGTAGAGGGTGGTGTGCGGCGAGGAGACCACGATTGTATCGGGCGCGAGCTCGGCCACGCGCCGGCCCACCTCCTCGTAGGCATCGATCGTGGCCTGGATGCACTTCTCGCGGCCGTTACCCACCTCGGGGATGATGAGCGGCGGATGCGGCACGGCAAATGCGGCGATGATGGCCATGGCTGCTCCTCTCACGGACTTTCCGTCATTGTACGCCCGCGCGCACATAAATGACCGGGCCGCCTCGATGGCAGCGATGGCAGCTCCGCCGCCGATGTTGATGCCCTGGAAGGTGGTGGTCATCTGATCGGGAGCGGTGGACGGTCGCTGTCGGCTAAGGTGAGGGCGAATGACAAAAGGAACCGTCCCCTTTGTCATGGGGACGGTTCTTCTCATACGGGCAAGCTAGCTGGAGCGTGGGCTTTTACGGCCTGCAGATCTTGTGGCCCTCGATGTAGGTGGCATCGGAGCGGAATGCGCTGCCGGGAAGCGTCATGGGCAGCTCCTGCACGGTGCGGATGCCGGGCTCGGCGGCAACCACGAAGGGAATGGTGTTCACGATGCGCATGGCGGTGAGGATGTAGCCATCGTAGGCAAGCTCCTCGGGATGCTCGGCCGCGCACCCTTGAAGCCCTCATACTCGAAGCCCTTGATGTGCGAGTGGTCGATACGCAGTATGTCCACGCCAACCAATCCCTCTCTATCTATCGATTTCTGGGTCACCCCATTCGAACTCGGCCATCCCTCCAACAGTCATTCCGCCGTCAATGATGATTCCCTGGCCGGTAATGTAACGGGCAAGGTCGCTTGCGAGAAATAGGGCGAGGTTGGCAACCTCCTGGGGCTCTGCAAGGCGTCCGACAGGCACTGCCGAGACGAACGAGTCGATGTACTCCTGCGGAGCATAGCCCCAAATCTCTGTATTGACGGTACCTGGGCAGATAGCGTTCACCGTGATGTTATGCTTCGCATAGTCGAGCGCGGCGGTCTTGGTCATGCCCAGAACAGCATGCTTGGCCAACGTGTAGAGCGCCATGCCCTCCGTTCCGATATAGCCTGCCGTCGAGCACGTAGAGAGGATGAACCCGCCTTTTGACTTGCTCTTCAGAATGGCCTCGGCGCCATACTTCATGCCCAAGAACACTCCGGTCTGGTCGATACCGACGACCATCTCATACTGTTCCATGCCTATCTCGTGCACAGGCTGATTGGGAAGACCCATGCCAGCGTTGTTGACTATGCCGTCGAGTTTGCCATAGGTTGCAACGGTGATGTCGACCATATTCTTGACGGACTCCTCGTTTGAGACGTCGGCATAGACGAAGATTGCCTCCCCGCCCGCATCGACGATGTCCTGGACGACCTTGGATCCGTTCTCTTCGTTGATGTCCGCGACAACGACCTTCATGCCGTTTGCAGCAAAGGTCTTGGCCATGGCCTTGCCCATGCCGCTCCCTGCTCCGGTAACGATTGCCACCTTGCCTGCCACGCTGGTGAAATCTGTCATAAGGAATGCCTCCTTGTTCAAAGGCGTGCCCGCTCAATGAACGGACACGCACATACATGTCTTAGGCATCAGAACACGTTTGGCGCTATGCCAAGTGCTTCTTGGGGGTGATGATCGCGTCGTAGCGGTTGTTGACCTTCACCACGTCGCCCAGCTCGACGGAGCCCTTCTTGATCAGCGCGTAACCGATGTTCTTCTCAACGGGGTTGGGATGCCCAAGACGGAGGCATACTTGGTCCAGTCGGAGAGGGATTCGGCGGTTATGCCGAGCACCTGGCCGATTGTGGTATGCATTGCGAGGAAGCCAAGCACCGCAGCAAAAGCTGCCACACCGTCCTTGCCGCAATAGCTGGTCGCAACCGAGACGCAGAAGATGATGGGGAGGTTGCCGATAATGAGGTTGCCGATATTGCTCATCCACTGGGCAAGAGCGGCGAAGATGCCGGTTCCCAAGAATGGCATCATCTCGACGAACGTTGCATTGGTGAAAATGGAGGAAATACCCAGCAGAAGGCCTCCTAGCGGAATGACCGCGATACCCATGGTAAGGCTCGGCCCCAACGTCTGGAAGACCGAAAAGATCTTCTGCTTCATGCTCTGGCCGTCAGACATCTCAGATCCTTTCTCAGACAATTCGAATCAGGCTCATACTCTTCTTGCGCGCAACCTAAGCGTACTTGAATGTAAAACCGCTGGTATCCTCATGCTTTTCGGTTATGATGGCCAGCATCTAGCGACCTTACCTCGGGTAGAGTAAGTTGCTTGGACTTAGGCCATGCGACGTTTGAGAATGGACGTTCCGGTCTTGGCATTCAGGTAATAGACGGGGTTGCAAGCTGAAGCCAACCCTGCCCGCGTGATTGAAATGAGCAACACCGCCCCGCATCAGCGCCTGATACAGGACGGTGTTGCGCGGCAATCATCCAATTCGGGCTACATCACCTACCACGCATGACCCAAGCGCTGCTCGTCGCGCTGGACCACCCGTTCAAGGTATTCCTGCGGGGTGACGCAGCGAATGGTGGATCCTGCGAAGGCATCCTTATCGCGCGAAATGATGAAGTCGACGTTGTTGAGCTCAGCGCACGACCTGATAAGACCATCCTCGAAGTCAGGCTCGTTGGATGCGATTGCATCCAGGCATTCCTCTGCACTGATAGGGCCGATAACAAGCAACTCGGTAAGCCACTTCACCGCCTCGCGCGCCGTAGGCTCATCGAAGCGCTTGCACATGATGTAATACACGTCCTTGAGCGACAAGCCACACGCGATGCCCATGTCGCCGTCGCCGTTGCACCGGGCGAGCAGGCGATGCGTCTCGCGTTGCTGGGGCCTGTTGGGGCAAACGGCATCGAGAAGGATATTGGTATCGAGCAGAAGCCTATGCATAATCCTCAACCCTGCCTTCGAGAATCTCATCATCGGTCATACCCGCGAAAGCCTCATTCTGAGGCGGCAGAGCTTCGAACCAATCCATGAACGAAGAGAAGGTCGCACGCTTCGACGCCTGCGCATCAACATGTGCTGGCGAGGGAGGGATCTCGCCGGTAGCCGCAATGGTCTCCCAGACATCATTGATGACGTTGCCGATCGTCGATCCGGCTGCCCTGATGACTGCGTCGGCACGGAGTTTGGTGTCCTGATCGACCCTGCCCGAGATGACAACCGTTGGCATAGGCACCTCCAAAGATGTTTACTGTATACAAATTAGCATACGCGAAGCAGGGAAGCAACGCCATAGGCAGGCATCGATTGGACGCATCCTATAGATAAGCGAACGGCCCGCCTGAGGCATAAGGCGGGTCGTCCGAATGGAGGAGATAACTCCCCGGGAAGGAAGGGAGCTTGGAACTTATGCTGCGGCAGCCTTCTTCCTGCCCTTCATGAGCAGCCAGACCGCCAAGGCCTCGATAACAACCAGACCAGCGCCAACGCCCATGTTGATACCGTTAAAGGTGGTGACCATCTTATCGGGTGCAAGGGAGGGGTCGCTGTCCACGCCGGTATAGCATCCGCTGTTCACAATGGTATAGAGGATGTTCTTAGAAGCCTGGCGCAGTGCGATGGTAACGGTCGCGCTCTGGTCTGTATACGCATCGGTGGGAAGGTACGCAAAGCCAAGCTGGAGGTCATTGCCGTTGCGGACGGACTTATCGGAGATGATGAATCCGTAGGAGCCGTCGTAATCGGTCTCGACCATGCCCTCAAATCCCCATTCATCGCGCAGGACGTTGTTGAGCAGATGGGCATTGGAGGTGCTGGGAATGGTGCCGATAAAGTTGTAAGAGCTCATGATTGCAATCGAATTGCCCTCGAAGCCCTTGACGGCAAGCTCGAACGGCTTGAGATAGATTTCGCGAATGGCCTGCTCGGAGGCGAAGGTGAGCAGGAAGCCCTGGCGGTTGGTCTCCTGGTCGTTCAGAGCGAAGTGCTTGAGGTAGGGATACACGCCCTTCTCCACAGAACCGTTGATTTCCGCCGCGGCAAGGTAACCGGCGAGCACGCCGTCTTCAGAGTAATACTCGAAGTTGCGACCAGCGAAGGCGCTGCGGTGCGTGTTCATAGCGGGGCCGTACCAACCAAAGTTATTAGCATCTGCAAACTCGTTGCACATGGACTGGCCGACCTCGAAGAGGAGCTCCCTGTTCCAGGTCTGGGCCATAAGCACCTCGGCAGGGAAGGAGGTTCCTTGAGCGCCCGTGATGAGGTTGTTGAGTCCGGCAGGACCGTCGCAATCGGATGTTGCAACCTTGCCGATGGACTCTATCGCGACCGTCTGCCAACCGCCAACATTGGTGAGCGTCACCATGTCTTCAAAGCTCATCTCGTCGATAAGCTGCTCCCAACGCTCGTCATCATAGCTGGCGCCCACCATATCGAAGAGCCTGAGATCGCCTTCAGCGCCTTGGGTGGGCATGGCATCGGATGGATCATCGTAGAGCGTTGGGTCGTAGATGCCTGCGGCGCCAGCGGAAACAGATGCGCGTACATCATCGCTCATAACGTAAGCGGCATCATTCGGAGCGGCAGTAGCCTCAGCATAGTTGGCGAAAGCATTGGCACGTGACAGCTGAACGAATTCGCCACGAGAGTAATCCTCGAACTGGTTGGTGGCGGCAGTAACGTCACCCTCGCGGCCGTTAGCGTAGGAGATATCGGAGGCGATGGTAAAGGTCTCCTCGGCGAGCACGGTATGGGAATCCTCGCGCACCGAGATGGTGTAGTCGCCCGCCTCGAGGATGTAGCCGCCACCGGAAACCTTGATGCCGGTGCTGTCGTAGGATGCCATGTCCTCCTTGGGAATGGAGAAGGAGATGGTCTGGGACTCACCGGGCTCGAGGAGCTTGCTCTTCTCGAACTGGATGAGGTTGACGGCAGCCTTCTCGATGCCGCCGTTGGTGTAGGGCGGAGTGAAGTAGACCTCGACGACGTGCTTGCCGGCAACACTGCCGGTGTTGGTCACCACCACATCGAAGGTAACCGTGTCACCAGAAGCGTTGAAGTTCTCGATGGTCTCGTCGAAGCTGGTGTAGGACAGGCCATAACCGAAGGGATACACAACCTCGGCATCGTAGTCGATGGAGCCCTCGACAGCAGCGGTCTCATAGTACTTGTAGCCAACATAGATGCCCTCGACGTAGTTCACGAACGCCATGGAGCCGTGCGAGGTGTAGTCGGCAGCGGCAATCTGCTGCTTAAGGTCATCCACATTGGTATACGGGAAGTTGCCGAAATTGTTGAACGTGGGGGTGGCGGTGAGGTCGGCCACAAAGGTATCTGCCGTCTTGCCGGAGGGATTCACCGATCCGTTGATGATCTCTCCCAGCGCGGTAAAGCCGGTGACGCCAGGGCCGGGAGCCCAGATGGCAGAGCGGATCTGCGGATAGTCGGCAATCCAACCAAGCTCCATGGCGTTGTTTGCGTTGACCACCACGATGACGCTGTCGAAGTTGGAGCACACGAGGTCGAGAAGCTCCTCCTCGCGGTTGGAGAGCTGCAGGTAGTGCTCGCCCTCATCGAAATCGTCATCAGGACCGTTGTTATCGTATGAGGCATTGAAGTACGTATAGTTCTCCGGCACGACCGACATGGCGATGTCCTTGGCGCCATAGGTTCCGTGGATGACGGCATTCATATCGGTTGGGAGATCGGCGCCCTCGCCACCGCTACGGCTGAAGACAACCATGGCTACGTTGGAGAAATCCCGGGCGTTTGCCATAAGCTCGTCGCTATAGTCTCCCACCGGAGGCTCGGGCAGATTCCAGCTCTGGTTGTTGATGGCAGCCGCACCATTGCCATCGCTCGATCTGCCGGTTGCATAGGCAGTATAGAACTGGACGAGCTCGTCGTTGACCGAATACCCAGCATCCTGCAAGCTCTCGATAATGCCGACGTTGCCCGAGGTGCCAGACGAACCGGAGCCGGTCCCGCCGTAGATGGGGTTGGTGGAAGCCCACCCGAAAACGTTGATGTTGGTCACATCGCCGGAAAGCGGCAACATGCCGTCGTTCTCGAGAAGCACCATTCCTTCCTCTCCCACCTTCTGCACCGTCTCGCGGCTCTGGGCGATACTCTCGTCGCTTATGGTCGTATCGGGTGCGTTCATGATGGTCGAAAGGTTGGACTGCAGCGGGCCGAAGCATACGGCGTTTGCAATGCCAAGCAGCGCAGCGCCAGCCGCCACAAGTGCGGTCAGGCGGATGAATGCCTTGGTGCCTTTCTTCGCCTTCATGGCAAGGATCAACACAACGATCAAGGCAACAAGGACGGCGAGCACGCCGTAGATGTAGTTGATGCACATCCCAACGTACGATACGAAGTCAGCCTCGCTGACACCCATCCCATAGAAAATGGGACCGAGCAACCCAATGATCAGGTCTTCCATCTCTCTCCCTTCACTCCTTCCTTCAATGCCAGGCCTTCTTATGCAGCCTGTTCATGCGAATATGCATGTAGTTACATTCTGTATGAATCGACAGATGCGCCTTTTCTCGCCGGAATAATTTGTATGCATAATCAGCATGGTGAGAAGTACCGTTTGGCATGAGGTCCATTCTCATCCATCCCCCATGAAATATCCGAATAGCTAGGATAGAATCATGAATGATGGGTACTTTAAATTGAGTAACTTTATATGATTGAGTAGTTCACATTACACATAGCGGAGATCAACATGAACTTCTATCAACTCAAGGAAATCGACACGATTGCCCGAAAGGGCACGATCTCTGCAGCTTCCAAGATTCTGCACACCTCTCAGCCTGCGTTATCCCGCTCCGTCCAACGGCTCGAGGCAGAGCTTGGCCAGCAGCTCTTCGAGCGCACGAGGAATCATCTTGAACTCAACGATTCCGGCAAGATCGTCGTAGAATATGCGCGCATGATGCTGCGGGAGGAACGGATGATGCGTGAGGAACTCGACACGCTCGCCAACCGGCAGCGAACGCTGCTCGTGGGCACGGTTGCCCCCACGCCGGTTTGGCGTTTCACCGCATTGACTGTCGAGCGCTACCCGAACACGATAATCCAGCTGATTACCCTTGACGATGACGAGGCTCTTGAGCGGCTGCTCAACCGCAGTGTCGACATTGCGGTCACGCTCGATGATCCGCAGCTTCCTTCTGTCAGGTCGGTTCCCTTCATGACAGAGGAGCTGCTGTTTGCCCTTCCCTCAGAGCATCGCCTGGCACGGCAGAAGGAGCTTCCCTTCTCGCAGGTTGACGGAGAGCCGGTGCTTATCGATTCAACTGCCGGCTTTTGGGTTGACCATGTCAGAGGGAATATGCCCCATTCGCAAATCATCGAACAATCTGATCGCCAAGTGCTCGGCAAGCTTATCAAGTCGAGCAACCTGATAACATTCACATCCGACGTCACGATGAGCTGGCTGACCGACACAAACAGAATCAGCATACCCATCGATGATCCATCAACCAAGGTAACGTATTACCTAAGCATATTGGAGAACGCACCCCAGCGCACCGCCGATCTCTTCGACTGGGCAACGCGGTGACGGACCCTAGTGCCGAAGGCGCCACATGCGCTGGTTGGCCGCACGCAGCACCAAGGCGATAGCCCACGTAGCAAGCGCCATCACGGCAAACACGAGCGGCGCCTTGTCCATGCCCCACTGGGCAAAGCCGTACCAGTCGTTGCTGTTGGGCCACTCCCCCATTCCATTGACCAGGAGGTTTGCATAGTAGCCCGCACCGTAGAGGATCATCGGGGCAATGGCGAGAAGCGTCGCGCGCACGGGAATGGGCCTGTCGGCCTCAAAAATGCAGAAGCTCGCGATGGCCATGAGCGGCAGCAGCAGGTGGAACCACAGGTTTGCCCCGGCATGCAGCGCGGCATAGCCCAACGAGGGCGCGAGGAAGAGCTCCACGGTGAGGAACGTGAGCGCAACCGACGTGGTGGCGGCAAGGCGCAGAACATGCAGCCAATCGGGTACCGGCTGGCTAGGATAGCGCGCTGCGTGCACAACGAAGATGGCCGACACCACCGCAGAGAAGATATTCGAGAGGGTCGTGAAATACTTGAGGGTCTCCAGCCCGAAGGCGGAAAGCGGCCCGTGCTCGCTCCCCCATCCAAACGCCATCTGGCACCAGGCGAAGGCGCACAGCGCGGCAATCGCCGCGTTGAGCGCAAGCGCCCTGCGTCTGATCGTCTCCTTTGGCATGTGCTACCTCCCACCAGCACGATAGCACGAGTTAGGGTCCTACGTAGGAGACTGTCACACCTCGCTGCTGCTACTATTGAACAGATGGCTTTTACGTGATTGGAGACGTCATGCCCGGACCTGGAGGCGGCAACTTCGCCGCGCGCAGCTTCCTCACCGAGGAGGAGAAGGCGAACGCCCCGAAGGTGACCAAGGAGCTCCTCATCCGCATCCTCTCCTACCTCAAGCCGTACTGGCTGCAGTTCATCATGGTATTCGTCGCCATCATCGTGGCGAGCGTGGTGGGCCTGCTCCCCGCCATCATCACGGGCCGCATCGTCGACCAAGCGCTTGTGGGCAACGACATGGGGCTTCTCATCAAGCTGCTGTTCGCCGCCCTGGGCGCCATGCTCGCGAGCCAGCTCATCGGTGTGCTCGAGAACTACATCAACTCGTGGATCAGCCAGCGCATCATCTTCGACATGAAGAACCAGATGTACGACCATCTGCAGCACATGCCGCACTCGTTCTTCACGACCGAGAAGCAGGGCGACATCGTCACGCGCATGAACACCGACATCTCGGGCGTGAGCTCGGTCATCTCGGGCACGCTCACGCAGGTCGTCTCCAACGTGGCGACGGTCATCACCACGCTCATCGCGCTCTTCTCGATGAGCTGGAAGCTCGCGCTCGTGGGCCTCGCCGTGCTGCCGCTGCTCATCCTGCCCACGCGCTCGGCAGGCCGCGTGCGCCTCAAGCTCGTGCAGGAGGCGCAGGCCAAGAACGACGAGATGAACCAGGTCATCAACGAGACGCTCTCGGTCTCGGGCTCGCTGCTCATGAAGATGTTCACGCGCGAGGCGCAGGAATACGACAACTTCGTTAAGGTCAACGAGGAGGTCACCGAGATCTCGCTCAAGGAGAACCGCTCCGGCTCGTGGTTCCGCGTGGTCATGGGAATGTTCACGCAGCTCGGGCCCCTGCTCATCTACTTCGCGGGCGGTCTGTTCATCATCGAGCACTTCGATCCCACGCTCACCGTCGGTACCGTCACCGCAACCGTCAGCCTGGTCAACCGCCTGTATCGTCCGGTCGAGAGCCTCATGAACCTCTCGGTCTCGTTCACGCGCTCGCTCGCCATGTTCACGCGCATCTTCGACTATCTGGACCGCAAGGCCACGATCGTCTCGCCCGAGAACGGCGTGACGCCGCCGATGGACATGGCGGAGATCCAGTACGACCATGTTGCCTTTGGCTACGACGATGCCGACGAGATGATCCTCTCAGATATCAACTTCACGGTGCCGGGCGGCAAGATGTACGCCATCGTGGGTCCAAGCGGAAGCGGCAAATCCACCGTGGTGAACCTCATTCCGCGCCTCTACGATGTGAACGGCGGCGCGGTGCGCGTGGCCGGAGTCGACGTGCGCGACTTCGACCTGCAGTACCTGCGCTCCAACATCGGCGTGGTCACGCAGGAGGCCTACCTCTTCAACGGAACCATCCTCGACAACCTGCGCTATGCCAACGAGAACGCGAGCATGGCCGAGATCGAGGAGGCGTGCCGCATCGCCAACATCTACGACTTCGTCCTCAACCAGCCCAACGGCTTCAACGCGCAGGTGGGCAACCGCGGCCTCAAGCTCTCGGGCGGCGAGAAGCAGCGCCTCTCCATCGCGCGCGTGGTGCTGAAGAACCCAAAGGTGCTCATCCTCGATGAGGCAACGAGCGCGCTCGACTCCATCTCCGAGCAGGCCATCCAGGATGCGCTGGAGAAGCTCATGGTGGGACGCACCTCCATCGTCATCGCGCACCGCCTGTCGACCATCCTGAAGGCCGACAAGATCCTGGTGGTGAAGGGCGGCGTCATCGCCGAGCAGGGCACGCACGAGGAGCTGCTCGCGGCAGGCGGCGTGTACCACGAGCTCTACGAGACGCAGTTCAGACAGGCCATCGAGAGCGATCGCGGCGCGGGCAAGCGCGCAGGGCTCGACATCCAGGCGCTCTCGACGAGTTTCGACGTGCGCGAGGTGCACGACTCCGCCGTGACCGACGTGCATCTGCTGGCACGGTCCAACCATCGCTTCTGGCGCGAGGTGGGCGAGCGGCCCACGATGGCGGCGACGACAGCCATCGTCAAGGACGTGCCCGAGGGTGCGAGCGAGAAGCACTTCCTGGGCTTCTACGACGAGAACGACGAGCTCGTTGCCGTGATGGACCTCATCGTGGGCTATCCCGACGAGCACGGTGCACTCATCCGCTGGTTCACGGTTGCGGCGGACCGGCATCGCCAGGGCATCGGGTCGCAGCTCTTCGCCGATGTGCGTGCAGCGCTCTCGGCGCAGGGTGTCACGCATCTCACGCTGCAGGTGCCCGAGCAGGAGGGTGTGCTCGCGTTCTGGGCCGAGCAGGGATTTACAGCCACGGGCGAGCGCTCTGAAGGCGGCCGCTTCCCCACCGTCACCCTCTCCCGCAGCATCTAGCACATGGGGACAGGTTGTTCGTTCCCTTTTCGCTCATGGGGACAGGTTGTTCGTCCCCTTTTCGCACGTAGGGACAGGTTCATCCGTCCCACCGCCACGCGACGTTAGGAGGCAGGTCGTGGATCTCTCAGGCACCCAGGGATACGTGGACGGATTCCCCGCCCTCATGAACGTCCGCGAGCTGGGCGGCATCGCTGCCGCAGGAGGCCGCACCGTGCGTCGCGGCACGTTCTACCGCGGAGCTGCGCTCACCGACCTCACGCCGGAGCAGCGCTCGCGCGTCGACGGCATGGGGCTCGCGCTCATCCTCGACCTGCGCGCCGGTTTCGAGGTGCGCAACGCACCCGACTACGTGCCGGAGGGATGCTCGTATGAGCAGGTCTCGGGGATGCTTCTGGACGATGGCAGCGAGCTGGAGTTCTCCCAGACCGCTATCGCAAAGCAAGCCGTGAAGATCGGACGGGACTTCCCCGCCTTCAGGAGGAGCCTCTACGTCTCGATGGTGCACGGCAACCCCGCGATGCACGCCCTTGTCGAGAGCATCATCGCCCGCAAGACGCCGCTCTACTACCACTGCAGCGCGGGGAAGGACCGCACGGGCGTCGCCTCGGCGATCATCCTCTCCATCCTCGGCGCATCGGACGAGGCGATCCTCGACGACTTCGTGCGCACCAACGAGTATCTGGCACAGCTCATCGAGAACGTGCCCGACGAGATACCCGATGCCTTCCTGCGCCTGATTCCCGAGAGTATGGATCTGTCTGTGGCGAAGCAGCTGATGCGCGTTATCTGGCCGCAAGCGAACGGCGTGGTGCTTGAGGACATGCAGGCGGTGCTCGCGGCGATGGACGAGGGCCACGCATCTCGCGAGGATTATTTACTGGATGAGTTCGGCCTCGATGCTACGTGCCTTGAGGAGCTGCGCGACTACTACCTCGAGTAAGCTCTGTGTGCTTCGGCTGGACGATCGCTCGAAGCTGCTACGCCCTCAGAACTGGCCGTTGTCGTTGGCGGGAACCTGGTCGGGGTCGAGGTGCTGCACCACGTCCCAGTGCTCGGCGAGCATGCCGTTCTCCATGCGGTAGATGTCGCACACCTTGTTGACGCCCATGTCGACGGTGCACTTGAAGAAGACCATCACGAGGTCGCCCTCCTCCACCATGTGGACGATCTCCATCTTGGGATGTGCGGCGAAGAAGCGCTCGCAGAAGCGCGCGAAGCCGTCACGGCCGTCCTCGACGGTGGGGTTATGCTGCTTGTAGGTGGGCAGCATGTACTCGTCGAGCTTGCTCGTGTCCCACGCGTTGAAGACCTCTTCGTAGAACTTGGCGACGATTTGCTTGTTGGTCATGGCAGCTTCCTCCCCGCAACGTAACATTTCCTCATGGCACTATTGTCTACTTTTTTATGATTGGCGGTGCACTTCAGGCGGCCGAGCGTCCGCATCGACGGGACGAAGGAACCTGTCCCTTTGCTCCGTTAGCGGGAGAAGAAGCTGGCGTCAGCAGCGCGATATGGCCGTTGGCGCGCGGGGTCATCCTTGACGTGCATCATCTCGGCAGCACGATTCCACCACACGTTGTAACCCGCGCCGTGTGAGCAGAACACCGAGTCGGGCGTGTTGGGCAGGTCCTCGAGGTAGTTGTATGCCGCTTCCTCGATGACGCGATCAGCATCGTGGCAGGGCTCGTAGCCTGAGAGCACGCACGAGATGCTCCCCTGCCCGCCGGTGTACGCGGCCACGTCGAGCGCGTAGTCGCCCAGCTCGGAGGCGGGAAGCTCGCCTTCGATCACCGCCAGCTCCCCGCGCGAATCGAGCGTGTCGAAGCGCGCATGCATGCGCGTGAGGTCGGCAAGCGCGCGGCCCACGCAGCCGCTCGGAACCTCCAGCGTGAAGCGGTACCAAGGTTCGAGCAGCACGGCGTCGCCCCGCTCCTTCGCCGTCATGAGCCCCTGGCGGATGGCGCGGTACGTAGCCTGCCTGAAGTCGCCGCCCTCGGTGTGCTTGAGGTGCGCCTTGCCCGAGACCAGCGTGATGCGCATGTCGGTGATCGGCGCGGCGATGAGCGCTCCCTTGTGCTCGCGCTCCATGGCGTGCGTGAGGATGAGGCGCTGCCAGTTGAGATCGAGGTCGTCGGTGGAGCAGACGGTTCCGTATTGCATGCCCGCTCCGCGCGGCAGCGGCTCCAGGAGCAGGTGTGTCTCGGCGTAGTGGCGCAGCGGCTCGTAGTGGCCGTAGCCCATGACGGGCGCCGCGATGGTCTCCTTGTAGAGGATCGATCCCTGTCCGAAGGCGACATCCGCACCGAGGCGCTGGTGCAGGCGCTCGCGCACGACCTCCAGCTGGATGGCACCCATGAGCATGAGGCGGATCTCGCCGAGCTGGTCGTCCCATGCCACACCGAGCATCGGATCCTCCTCCGCGAGCTCGCGCAGGACCGAGAAGACCGTGTGCTCGTCGATACTGCCCGGCTCCACGCGGTACGCGAGGACGGGCGCGAGCAGCGGGCGGGGCTGCGCGGGCTCCGCGCCGAGCACGTCTCCCGGACGAACCTGCGAGAGTCCCGTCACCGCGCACACTGTACCAGCTGAAACCTGCGGCGCAAGCTCGAACTTGGCGCCTGTGTAGATGCGGATCTGGTTGACCTTCTCGGGCGGGTCGGCACTGATGACGTCCTTGGTACGCAGCGTGCCGCCGCACACCTTGAGCCACGTCACGCGCTCGCCGCGTTCGTGGGTCACCTTGTATACGCGCGCGGCGAACTCGGCTGGCCACGTGCGCTCCTCTGGCAGCCATGCGAGCAGGTCGAGCAGTCCATCCACACCCGTATCGCGCAGGGCAGACCCAAAGAGCACAGGAAAGACCTTGCGCTCCCCCACCAGACGGCGAAGGGTCTTATCAAAAAGAACGCCCTGCTCAAGATATTCATCGAGGGCAGACTCGTCGGTTGCCGCCGCTGCCTCATGGAGCTCGGGCGCCGTGAGGTCCGAGAAATCCGTGCATCCGTCCGAGAGCCGCACGTGCAGCTGGGCAAGCAGCGCGTCTCGATCCGCCCCATCAAGGTCCATCTTGTTCACAAAGAGCACCGTTGGCACGCCGTAACGCTCAAGAAGGCGCCAGAGCGTGGCGGCATGACCGGTCACGCCGTCGTTGGCACCGATCACCAGCACGGCAACATCCAGCACCGCCAGCGTGCGCTCGGCCTCGGCGGAGAAGTCAACGTGACCGGGGGTATCCACCAGTGTAAGCGGCACACCGTTCCACGAGAGCGCCGCCTGCGCCGAGAAGATCGTGATGCCGCGCGAGCGTTCCTGCTCGTCGGTGTCGAGGTGGGTGTTGCCATGGTCCACGCGGCCGGCAGAGCGGATGATGCCGGCATGCAGAAGCATCGCCTCGGCGAGCGTGGTCTTGCCCGCGTCGACGTGCGCCAATATGCCCACAACCGCCTGTTTCACGAATCTCCTCCCATTTGGGACAAAGGGGTCAGGCACCAGTGTCCCACTCTTTTGCAGATATTGCTCTCCCGCCTTTCCCTTTAACGGGAACCCCAGTTGCCGCTCGCTCAAAAGAGCTTGACAAGGAACCCCCCCCCTACGCTTTTCGTGGCTGAACTGTCCACAAGCTTGGAAGGATTACACCGATGGACGCATACATGGGAACCCGAGAGGCTGCGGAGCTCTGGGGCGTCAAGCAGAGCGACGTGAGCAAATGGTGCAGAGAAGGAAAACTCAAGGGCGGCATGGAGGTCTGCGAGCAGGACGCTCCAGGCAAGCCATGGCGCATCAGGCGCGACGCCGTCCCTCCAACGAATGACTAGCTAGCAGTAATCGTTCAACTGAAAGGAGCATGTCTTATGGCCATGCAAGCTCCAACCGCCTGTCCCATTTGCGGAACACAGATTTTCATGGGCTGGGGTCCAACCCAATCGTACAAGCAGCCCCTTAGCGCTGGAAAAGCGCTGGTCGGGGGCATTCTCGCTGGTCCGGTTGGTGCTATCGCAGGCGCAGCCATGGGGAAGAACTTGAGTGTTTGGACCTGCGCACGATGCGGCTATTCCAACACGTACAAAGGGTAGGCGATTGAGTTGGCAGATTCCTTCACCATCGCACAGGTTCGATTCATTACTCAGGCTGCGTTCAGCGATACCAAAGGGGTCTCCGATGCAGCTGCACAATTCGCTCCCATGGACAATTACAAGCAGTACCAGTCCATCTTCAAATCCGTGAAAAAGGGTGACGTCTTCTACCATCATTCTTTGCTTTTCCAGTCTCTGTGCGATATTGCCGACAGACTGTTGAACATGACAGAAGGCAACAACTCGAAGGATGTCAGGAATACGGGTGATCGCCGGGTGGGTAGGGCCATCAACCTTGCAAAGATGGCCTGCAGCGGACTCGCGAAGGCGGGGCAGTATGATTCATATGAAGGATTGATCGCATATGCTTCCAACCAGAGCGTAGCCATTCTCAGCAGATGGCTCAGCGTTTCCAGCGATGCTCTGATGAAATCGGTGAATAATCTCAACGATACGGTTGTAAAAGCGAATCGCCTGAACCGCGCAGGTGTCGACCCCTCGATACTGAAGGCTCAGGTCGAGAATGCGCAGAATATGATGAATTACCATCAAGCAGCACTCAATGCCGCAACATACGATCTGTACTCCTACCTGGATGGGTTGTTCCGCGCAATTGCAGATAACCTCGGCGACCCATATGCCATTGACGATGAGGTTATGGAGCAGTACTACGCTGTCGTTGACAAAGTAGCAACGCTCGACACTGGACAAACGGTGCTTCCGTCCAGAGTTAGCCTAGCAACAGTCAAAAGGACCATCGAGCTCAACCGCTACAGCTCTCCCCGATACGCGCAGCTCGTTAAAGAGTGGTGGGGCCCGCGTGCCAAGCAGAGGGAGGAGCTGGAAACCGCCCGCTCCGCCAAGAAAAACGAGCTCAAGGGTGTGCAGGATGCGATTTCATCGCTCAAGAAGCAGCATAATTCGCTGAAAACGGAATGCGATACCGAAACAGCACCCCATCATCAAGCCGCGAAAGCTATCGAAAATGACATTGCTACGGCGCAAGAAGAATTAGCTGGGCTGGGCTTTTTCAAATTCAGCCGGAAGAGCGAGCTGCGAGAGCAAATAGCTGCCTCTCAGAAAGCACTAAAAACGGAGCAGGCGGCTATTGGAGAAATCGAAGGTCGTTTCGAGGACAAAGTCAATGAAATCCAGTCTTCGATACGCGAACAGGAGCACAGCCAAGAGACCATCAAAAAAGAAATCGAAATGGTCACCGAGCGGATCGTACACCCTAAGTTCAGCAAGCAATTCCTGGACGAGCATAAGAACGATTAGCTGCGACAACCGCAGTATAGCGCCTAGATGGGGCTACCCCCATCTAGGCTTCCACAAATCCAAGCATGTAAATGGGCAGGTAGTCAACGCGCCCCACCCTCGAGACGTTCGCATCGCAGAATACAAGCACTTCATCAAACGTGTAGTTCTCGGTTGCAAGCAGGTTGTTGAGGGCGCTATGGCGTCGATAGTCTTTTCCCGACTTGATCTCGCAGAGTGCCACTCCCCCTCGCTTGTGCTGTAGCACGAAATCGATTTCACCGATTGATTTGGTGTTATAGTATCGCGACTCAAAACCGTGTGCCGCGAATTCCTGCGCTGCCGCGTTCTCGAAGATCGACCCGAAGTTGATGCATGACCGCTTATTGAGAATGTCTAAACCCACATCCCCCACAAGCTGCGATGTGAGTAAGCCAACATCGTTGGAATAGAGCTTGAGCGACGAAGCATCCTCGTGGAGCCCCAAGGGAAAGAGCGGCTCCGCAACACGCTTTACCGCAAGGGCGACCCCCGCATGCGAGAGCCAATCGAATGCCGTCTCAAGATTGGCAAAACGAAGGTTCTTGCCCAACCGCGTGTACTTGAAACGCTTATTCTGCTCGTTGAGCTGCCCAGGAATTGCATCGAAAACCATTCTGATCTGGCGGGACTCGGTCTTATCCCCTACATACTTAGCAATGTCGTATGCATAGAGATCATGCACCTGAGACTGAGCAGCACGCACATTGGGAAGGCTCTTGGTGTCCTCGAAGACCTGAACAGCATGTGGAAGACCACCCACAAGCACATACTTGTAGAACGAATCGATGAGAAGATCGTGCAGGTAGCCTGGGACTGGCTCGCGCCGCTTAAAGCAATCTCGCACTTGGGCGAGGGCGCTCTTGGGAATGCCTTCGGCCCAACAGAACTCTTCGAAGTCGAGCGGATACATCGTTATGGTCTGCAAAAAGCCCACAGGCAACGACCGGGGATCGAAAGAATCAAGGCCTAGGCGGGACCCAGAGAAGACGTAATCGCAATCGGTTCTCTCCACAAGGAACTTAAGCCACGTAAGAGCATCCTCGCACTCTTGAATCTCATCAAGAAAAACTAGGGTACGACCTGGAATAATTTCGGTTTTCCCAAGCACAGATAAACGCATAAAGAGATCAGCGGAATCGCGTGCGCCAGCAACCGTCTCCACAGCACGGGGATTCTCATAGAAGTTGATCTCGACGAATGCGTCGTAGTGCTTTGAGGCCAGCTCCTCAACCAATGTGGTTTTCCCCACTTGGCGAGCTCCGGTAATCAGAAGTCCACGTGAGGCACGGTCTCGTCTCCAAGAGAGGAGTTCATTGAACGCTTTGCGCTCGAGCATCGGACCTCCCATCATCATCCCTCACCACCAAATAGTATACGCAAAAGTTGCGCTCATAATCAGCTAATACTCGCAAAAGTTGTACATTATTAGCCATATCTAAGCGCAAAAGGTGCACTCTCAGCATGGTAAGCTGTTCGCATCTAGCAGCCTCTTGATCGGAGCAGCCATGGATAACGAGTTCGACTACGAGGATATCGAGACCGTCACCCTCGATTTCGAGGATGGGAGCAGCGAGGAGTACGAGGTCATAGGGACCTTCGAGCATGAGGGCGAAACCTACATCGCGCTCACCCCTCTCGATGATGCTGAGGACGACGAGGACGAACCCCTCATCTACCTCTACGCCTGCACCGAGGAGGATGACGGCTTCCTCACCATCTCCTCGATCGAGGACGACGATCTCTACGATGCCGTTGCCAAGCGTTTCGACGAGCTGAGCGGCGGCACCCGGATGGACGGCTAGCCCTTCGCGCAAGGCAGCCGGATAGGCGACGCTATGAACATCCAGATCTTCGGCACCAAGAAGAGCAGCGACGCGCGCAAGGCGGAGCGCTGGTTCAAGGAGCGCCGCATCAGGTTCCAGTACATCGACCTCGCCGAGAAGAGCATCTCGAAGGGCGAGCTGCGCTCGGTGGCGCAGGCCGTCGGCGGCATCGCGGCGCTCATCGACGAGAAGGCCAAGGACGCCTACGCTGTGTCCCTCGTGCAGCACACGCCCGCCGCCATGCTGGAGGACGTCCTGCTCGAGAACCAGCGGGTGCTCCGCATGCCCATCGTGCGCAACGGCCGCCAGGCGACGGTCGGCTATGCGCCGGACGTCTGGAAGATGTGGGAGTAGACCATGGAACAGCTCGACCTCGACGCCCTGCTCGCCCGCTCGTACGAGATCTGCGAGGCGCTCACGAAGGCCAACGTGGGCGACGTGTGCTCCGAGGGGCGCAGCCTCAGGAACCTCCTGCGCAACGACCTCGTGACCTTCGGCGGCTACCTCGTGGAGGGCGACGGCGTGATCGCGCCCGACGAGGTGCAGTTCGTGGCCTCGACGCTCGGCCTCGCGCAGGACGCGCCGATCATCGAGCAGCTCAAGCGCCGCACCCTCGACACCTCGACCGCCAAGGAGGCACCCTTCTCGCTCAAGTACGCCGTGCTCGCCGACGCGGGCAGGAAGCTCTCGCCCGACCCGTTCAAGGGGCAGTGCGCTGCCATCTTCTATGACACGTTCCGCGTGTTCGGCAAGTCGATCATGGCGCTGCGCAAGGCCGATATCTCGGGCAACGTGGCCAAGCGCTTCACCGCGTACATGGAGCGCATGGAGGCCATGCTCAAGGAGTACGCCGTGTGGCGGCCGCGTTCGCAGAAGGGCTACCGGGTGGTCGAGCCCGCCGTCGAGGTCGCTGCGACCGAGGATGCGCACGAGCTGGACGAGCTGCTCGCTGAACTCGGCTCCCTCGTCGGCCTCACCGGCGTGAAGCACCAAGTCAACATCATGGTCAACCTCATCCAGGTGCAGAAGATGCGCGCGAACCTGGGCATGAGGACCGCCGACATCTCCAAGCATATGGTGTTCCTCGGCAACCCCGGAACCGGAAAGACCACCATCGCACGCCTGCTCGCCAACATCTACCGCGCGCTGGGGGTGCTGCGCACCGGCCAGCTCGTGGAGGTGGACCGCTCAGGACTCGTGCGCGGCTACGTGGGACAGACCGCCACGCGCACGCAGGAGGTCGTCGACGAGGCGCTCGGCGGGGTGCTCTTCATCGACGAGGCCTACGCGCTCACCGTGGGCAAGGGCGAGAACGACTTCGGCCAGGAGGCCGTGGACACGCTGCTCAAGGCCATGGAGGACCACCGCGACGACCTCGTGGTGATCGTCGCCGGCTACACCGACCTCATGGAGCGGTTCCTCGACTCCAATCCCGGCCTGCGCTCGCGGTTCGGCACGCGCATCGTCTTCGACGACTACACGGCCGACGAACTCATCGCGATCCTGCAGCAGCAGCTCGCGCGGCAGGACTACGCGCTCTCCCCCGCCGCGCTCGAGAAGGCCCGCGCGCTCATCGAGCAGCGCGTCGCCGACAAGCCCGACAACTTCGCCAACGCGCGCGACATCCGCAACTTCCAGGAGCGCGCCATCGCCAACCATGCCGTGCGCGTGGCCGGCCTCGCAGGCGCCGAGGACAGCAAGGAGCTGCTCTCGACCATCGAGCCCGAGGACCTCGAGGACTGGAGCTGACCTTAATATGGGGGATACTCCCCTTTTGAAGAATAGCGGATTCTAGAAGCCGAGCACGTCGTTCACGAGGATCACGTGGATGCGACCCGCGTGGCGCGAGAAGCGCGTGATGAGGAACTGGCAGCAGATGGTGTCGGGCGACTTGCAGTTGGCGCACGCACCGGTCTTGCAGCACGGCGTCGAGAGCCCGAAGCGCTGCGCGTTGATCGGCGCGGCGACGTTGCGGGCGCGCTTCATCGCGCCGTCGATGTCGCCGCAGACCTTGTTCATGCCCGCGATCAGGACGAGCTTCTTGGGTCCCTGCGCGATGGCGGACACGCGGTTGGAGTTGCCGTCGATGAAGACGAGCTCGCCGTCGTCGGTCATGGCGTTGGGGCTGGCGAGGAACACGTCGGCGTCGTAGGCGGCGAGCATGGCGGCACGCTTGTCCTCGTACGCATCGCGGTCGATGAAGTTGTAGTCGCCGGCCTTGAGGGCATCGACCAGGCCGATCTCATGGGCGCTCATGCAGCCGCCCATCGTGACCGCGGATCCCTCGGGGATGAGCGACAGCGCGATCGCGCGCGCCTCGTCGGCGTCGGCGGCATAGTAGCCGGTCATGTTGCGCGAGGCAAGCCCCTTGATGACCTTCTGTGCGAGCAGCTCGTTGCGCTTGGTGATGTTGGCGTCCATCCCGATCCCCCTTCGTCTGTCGATGCAGTGTCAACGCTATTTTAGTCCCTTCTCGGAGACCCCGCTGTGTTTCAACTTGTGCGTTATTCGCGCGGGCGCGGGGCGTGAGCATCCGCTTCCCGACGGCGCATGGTACAGTAGGTATCGTACTCACGCTGTGACTGACGGAGATACGCGGGCAACCGCGGTGGAGCAGCGCGACACATACCGCCGACCGTCTGGGCAAGCCATATCTGCAGGTAGGTTGGCTTGCCTTTTTCGTAACGGCAGGCCGCCAAGAGAGGAGCACCTATGAAGAAGCTCACCGAACTGCTCGAGAGCAACCCCTACCCCGGCCGCGGCATCGTGGTGGGCAAGGACTGCGTGTACTACTGGATCATGGGCCGCAGCACCAACAGCCGCAACCGCATCTTCTCGCTCACCGAGGACGGCATCCAGACCGAGGCCTTCAAGCCCGAGCTCGTGGAGGACCCGTCGCTCATCATCTACCACCCCGTGCGCACCATGGGCGACGCCCTCGTGGTGACCAACGGCGACCAGACCGACACCATCGTCGAGAAGAACTGCTTCATCGACGGCTGCATGGCCCGCGAGTACGAGCCCGACGCGCCCAACTTCACGCCGCGCATCTCCGCCATCGTGAGGGCCGACGGCTCCTTCGGCATCTCCATCCTCAAGCGCCAGGACGAGAGCGGACGCTGCCAGCGCGAGTTCTTCTTCTACGAGGGCGCCGAGGAGGGCGTGGGCTACTTCATCTCCACCTACGTGGGCGACGGCAACCCGCTGCCGAGCTTCGCCGGCGAGCCTGTCCAGGTCGAGCTGGCCGGGCCCGACGAGGTCTGGGCCGCTCTGAACGCCGATAACAAGGTGTCGATGTACAGCAACGTGGGCGGCGAGGTCCGCCTCTTCAACAAGCACCTGGGTGACTAGATGTATTCCCGCAAGATCTCTCGGAGGATTCGGAGCCGCCTGCGCGAGCAGACCGAGTCACCCGTCAAGCGCCTGCGGAATCAGCAACCGGCATCGAATCCTCCGACCGGAGAAATGGAGAATCCCGTGAACGAACTCGAGCTCAAGTACGGCATGAACCCCAACCAGAAGCCCGCCCGCATCTTCATGAAGGACGGCAGCGACCTGCCCGTCACCGTGCTGCAGGGCCGCCCCGGCTTCATCAACTTCCTCGACGCCCTCAACTCCTGGCAGCTCGTCCGCGAGCTCAAGGAGGCAACCGGCATGCCCGCAGCCGCCAGCTTCAAGCACGTTTCGCCCGCCGGCGCCGCCGTGGGCAAGCCGCTCTCGGCCATCGACCGCCAGATCTACTTCGTGCCCGACGACATGCCCGAGCCCTCCGCAATAGCCTGCGCCTACATCCGCGCACGCGGTGCCGACCGCATGTCCAGCTATGGCGACTTCGCGGCCCTCTCCGATATCTGCGACGCCGACGTGGCGCGCTACATCAAGCCCGAGGTCTCCGACGGCATCATCGCCCCCGGCTACACCGAGGAGGCCCTCGCCATCCTCGCCACCAAGCGCAACGGCACCTACAACGTCATCCAGATCGATCCCGACTACGTGTGCGCCCCGACCGAGACCAAGGACGTCTTCGGCATCACCTTCGAGCAGGGGCACAACTTCTTCAAGATCGACCGTGAGCTGCTCTCCGACGTCGTGACCGCCAACAAGGACATCCCCGAGGACGCCCTCATCGACATGATGATCTCGCTCATCACCCTCAAGTACACGCAGTCCAACTCCGTTGCCTACGTCAAGGACGGCCAGGCCATCGGCATCGGCGCCGGCCAGCAGAGCCGCGTGCACTGCACCCGCCTCGCCGGCAGCAAGGCCGACACCTGGTACCTGCGCCAGCACCCGAAGGTGCTCGGCCTCAAGTTCGCCGAGGGCATCAAGCGTGCCAACCGCGACAACGCCATCGACGTCTACATCGGGCCCGAGCATGACGACGTGCTGCGCGAGGGCGAATGGCAGAAGTGGTTCGCCGAGAAGCCCGAGGTCCTCACCGACGAGGAGAAGGCCGCCTGGATCGCCACGCAGACCGGCGTCACCGTGGGCTCCGACGCGTTCTTCCCCTTCGGCGACAACGTCGAGCGCGCCCGCAAGTCCGGCGTGTGCTACATCGCCGAGCCTGGCGGATCGATCCGCGACGACAACGTCATCGAGACGGCCGACAAGTACGACATCGCCATGTGCTTCACGCACATGCGCCTCTTCCACCACTGATTCTGTCAAAGGGACAGGTTATTTGACAGGTTTTCTGTCAAAGGGACAAGTAATTTGACAGGTTTTCGGGCGCCTCCGGCAACGGGGGCGCCCGTTTTCCGTATCGCCACCCCGCTCGGCGCCATCCTCCAACCGATTGGGCGTTTGCATCATTTCCGCGCATTTGCCTTCAACACATCGCCGTATGCTTTCCCCGTCAGGCTATAGAGGGAGGACCCCATGCTCAAAGACTTCGTCAAGGCAACGCAACCTGAGAAAGACCAGCTCAAAAGCGAACTCGCCATCGAGCGCGAACGTCTCGCCGGCTGGCAGATGATGATCAAGGAGGCGAAGCTCCCCGTTATGGTCGTGTTCGAGGGCTGGGGCTCATCGGGCAAGGGCACCCTCATCGGCCGCATCATCAAGAACATCGACCCGCGTTTCTTCTACGTGAGGACCATGAAGGCGCCCACGTCCGAAGAGAAGCGCTTCCCCTTCCTCTACCGCTACATGAAGGAGATCCCCGAGTCCGGGCAGTTCGCGTTCTTCGACACGTTCTGGATGGAGGAGATCACCGACCGCCTGGTCGCCGGCAGGCTCGACGACGAAGAGTACCGCCATTGCATGCGCAGCATCACCACCACCGAGCGCTCACTCACCGACAACGGCTACCTTGTGGTGAAGTTCTTCTGCCACATCGACAAGAAGACCCAGAGCAAGCGCTTGAAGGCGCTGCTCGCCGACAAGAACACCCGCTGGCGCGTGAACGATGACGACCTCTACGAGAACGAGCACTACGGCAAGTTCCTCGATGCCTACGACCGCTATCTCGAGGACACGAGCAACCCCTCCGCTCCGTGGTACATCATCGACACGGAGGATCAGAAATGGGCCGAGCTGCAGGTGCTGCAGTTCCTCAACCAGGCCATCGACACGGCGCTCAAGAACAGCGCCCTCGCACGGCCCATCCTGCAGAACGTCTTCCCGCTCAAGCCCACCCCCAAGCTTGCGGATATCTCGCTCGAAGACAAGGTCATGGCAAGCGACGAGGCCTACAAGAGCGAGCTCGACCGTCTCCAGGCGGAGCTCCGCGATCTCCACTACGAGATCTACCGCCGCAAGATCCCCGTGGTCATCGCCTACGAGGGCTGGGATGCCGCGGGCAAGGGCGGCAACATCAAGCGCATCACGGGCGCGCTGGACCCGCGCGGCTACCAGGTGCATCCCATCGCGAGCCCCGAGCCCCACGAGAAGGCCCGGCACTTCCTGTGGCGCTTCTGGACGCGCCTGCCCAAGGACGGCCACATCGCCATCTTCGACCGCACGTGGTACGGCCGCGTGATGGTGGAGCGCCTCGAGGGGTTCTGCTCGGAGAACGACTGGCAGCGCGCCTTCAACGAAATCAACGAGTTCGAGAAGGAGCTCGTCGACTGGGGCGCCGTCGTCATCAAGTTCTGGGTGCAGATCGACAACCAGACGCAGCTCGAGCGCTTCACCGACCGCCAGAACACCCCCGAGAAGCAGTGGAAGATCACCGACGAGGATTGGCGCAACCGCGAGAAGTGGGACCAGTACGAGGCTGCGATCGACGAGATGATCCAGAAGACCAGCACCGTGTTCGCTCCGTGGTACGTCCTCGAGTCCAACGACAAGCGCTACGCGCGCATCAAGGCGCTGCGCATCGTGGTGGACGAGCTCAGGGCCGCCTGCAAGCGCAAGCGCGGTTAAGAGCGCATGACCGATAAGCCCGAACGCCCCGGGTCCGCTCAGGGCGTTCGCTATACTGAAACCCGATAGCCAACCCCATGATAACCGGGAGGTTCCCATGTTCTGTTCCCAGTGCGGCACCCAGATTCCCGACGGCTCCGCGTTCTGCCCCGCCTGCGGCGCGCGCCTCGCCACGCAGGCTCCCGAGCCCATCCAGGCTCCCCAGGAGGCGCCCGCCCAGCCCGAGATCCCCCAGCCCGCAACCTACCAGCAGGTTCCCGCGCAGCCGGACTACCAGCCGCAGGCCTTCCAGCCGCAAACGTACGATCCGTCCGCATACCAGCAGGCGTACCAGCAGCAGGCGTCCGCGTACCAGCAGCAGCCCGCAGCCCAGCAGCCCCCGTTCCAGGCGGCTCCCGCAGCCATGAAGGGCCTTACCTTCACGATGCCCGCCTCGATCGGCGAGCTCTTCTGCAGCTACAACAAGGCGGGCGCGCAGTATGCCGAGTCGACCGGCCTGAAGATGAAGTGGTACAAAGCGCTCACCGTGGCGCTCCTCTACCTCGGCGCGGTGGGGAACCTCTTCGTGGCATTCCAGAACATCTTCGGCATGTCCTACGGCGATTCGTCCAGCTACATCTACAGCGTGTATCCCGGGATGCGCGTGCTCGACATCGTCTACGGCATCGTCCTCCTCGGCATCGCCTTCGTTGCCCTCTACGTCAGGATGCACCTCGCGCAGTTCAAGAACGACGGTCCGCAGCTCTACCTGATGATGATCCTGCTCAACGTGTGCGCCTCCGCCGTTTACTCGCTGCTCACGATGGTGATCACGCGCGGCTACGATCTCGGCACCGTTGGCGGCATGCTCGTCGGCGGCGTCGTCATGTACGTCCTCAACAGGACCTACTTCGGCAAGCGCCAGCACCTCTTCACCATGTAGAACGCCGTCCCGGTAGCGCACATGGAGGAGCTCATCGACATCTACACCCGCGACCGCGAGCTCACGGGCAAAACCATCCCGCGCGAGGGCGCGTTCCTCGGCGAGGGCGAGTACATGCTCTACGTGCTCTACCTCATCGAGGCGCCCGACGGCCGCCTCCTCATCACGCAGCGCTCCGCCGAGAAGCACTGGGCTGCGGGCTGGTGGGAGATCGGCGGCGGAGGGGTGCGCGCGGGCGAGACGTCCGAGCAGGCGCTCGTGCGCGAGGTCGCCGAGGAGGTCGGCCTCAACGCTGCCGGGCACGTGCCGACACCCGCCTTCTGCTACGAGAACGTCGACCTCGCACGCGGCGACAACTACCTCGTCGACATCTACCACCTGCACCTGGACTTCTCGCTCGACGATGTGCGCCTGCTCGACGGCGAGGCCGTCGATGCGCGCCTCGCCACGTGGGACGAGATCTGCGAGCTCCGCGACCAGGGCATCTTCCTGCACTTCAAGCGCCTGGAGCAGACCCTCCGCGCCGAGCACCTCCTGTAACGGCACATAACTGCACAGCACATGGGGACAGGTTGTTCGTTCCCTTTTCGCTCATAGGGACAGGTTCATCCGTTCCGTCCCGGTATGCATCTTCGGACACGAAACCGCCTTTCCGTGTCTCACGATGCATACCGGGATGAACCGGAGCGTTGCCGCAGCGCGCTCGTTCCCGCGAGCGGCGCAAGCCCCTATACTGTGAGCAGGGATGGAGCGTAAGGAGCCAGCTATGGATTTGTCAACAGGCTAGACCCACAGATCTCGAGTTTCGCAGCACCTTGACAACCGGATATGGAACGTTGTTTTCCGGCATGCTGGGCCAGGCGGCCGAGGGTCGCCCTGC
>Ga0256405_10003158_pt1 | contig 35041 bp, 20 predicted proteins | sample RumenRJG_02DNA_FD_189096 | JGI IMG/M metagenome (GOLD analysis project Ga0256405, IMG submission 189096) | Bovine rumen microbial communities from Lethbridge, Alberta, Canada - RJG_02 | ecosystem: Host-associated > Mammals > Digestive system > Stomach > Rumen | place: Canada: Alberta...
GTGCTATAATACATTTTGATGACCTCCATTTGTATGCGGTAATCCCTGTTACCTTGATTGTAGCGATCTGCAGTATACAGGTAAATCCGCGTTTCTGCAAATCGGAGGTCATTACATATTATCTAAAGATAACTTTATCTGCACCCATTACAGCACCTCCTGATGATCAATCCTCGTCTTGTTCGTATAAAGAATACCAGCAGTCCGGGCAAATACCTGAGATGATCATTTCTCGTTGATCATCTGTGAAATACGGAAATGCATTTTGAGCAGGTAGTCCGTCTACTGCCCATGATAGTAAATCTATCAGATCAATTGGCATTTCCGTTTCCAAGCCGCAAAATGGACACTGTGTATTAATTTTAAACCCTTTTTCCCTCGTATTTAATCCACAGATGCCCTCGACCCGTTCTGAACGATCCCAATCTATTTGCCGTCGCAGCATCTTTCGATATTGGGCAAGTACATCCGGCGGCCCAACAATTTTGATCATCCCGCCGAATTCAAAGACCCATGCAAAGAAGACTGGGCTCAGTGAAACCTCCGCTTCGAAACGGAAGTGGTCTTCGTCCACCTGCTCCGTCTTGACCTTCGTGCCGAACTGATCGATCACCGTGTTCATAGCACCGTTTTCGCACAGGAGTTCGACCACGGCATGTTCTTTATCGAAAAGCTGGAAGGCTTTCTCTGCGAAGTCCCCGATGCTGTACTGTCTCGGTTTGGGAACGGCCTTTTCCTCCAGAATTTCCGGCACTTTATAGATGCGGTCTACCCGGAAGGTTGCGATCTTCTCATGCTTCTCTGACCAGCCGACGACATAGTAAAAGTCGCCGTTCCAAGTCAGAGTATAGGGGCTGAGGATATACGGCTCCCCGCCGTTCTTCAGCTTTTTCTTTTTCCCTGCATGATACTCAAAATACAGGAAGCTGACTTTTTGCTTCCGGTTAATGGCATCGTTCAGGGTATCCATGATGTAATAGAGCTGCTCGCTGCCGGTTTTTACACGGTCAGAGATGCTGATGTTCCTCTTCAGGGAATCCCGATCGCTGCGAATGGCAAGCGATGTGAGCTTTTCTGTCAGAATCCGGCTTTTCTTCTCGCTGATGAACTTGCCGGATTCCACCGCGTCAATCAGCAGCTTCAGCTCCGGCAGCTCAAATAGCTGCGATGTCACAAAGTAGCGATTCTGCGTGGAGCGCACCACCTCAATCGGATATCCGGCGTCGATCAGCGCCGCAATATCCTTCTGCGTCGTGATCCGGTTCGGTTCAATGTTCCACCGTTCCTTCAGGATTTTCGTGATCTGCACAATGGTAATGGGATGATTCTCATCCGTCTCTGTACGGAGCACTTCGAGAATGCGTAGGAGTCTGATCCGGCTGTCCAATGTTACACCTCCCGCAAAGCAGAAAAGGACGCATGGCATTGCGCTTGGGCAAGTCCACCGTCCTTTCCGTGTGTTCATGTGTGTATTTTTGATTATACCATCTCTATTGGATGAATGCAATCGATTTCAGCAGCAGAGTTGTTTGTTTTTGATTACACCTCTCCGCCGAACCGGGCGATGAAGTCTTCCTCCGACAGGATCGGGATCCCCAGCTCTCTGGCCTTGGTGTTTTTGGAAGAAGTCGAGGTCACATCGTTGTTCACAAGGAAGCTGGTCTTCTTTGAGACGCTGCCGGCGACCTTTCCTCCGTTTGCCTCGACATAGGCTTTGAAGGCGTCCCTGTTTTTGAAGGTATGCACGTCACCCGTGATGACAAAGGTCAGACCGGAGCAGCTGCCCTTCACTTCCGTCACCGGTTCCGCTTCCGGAATACTCATGATGTCCAGCAGCTCGTAGAACACTGCCCTGTTCTTTTCCTCCGCAAACCAGCTGCGGATGCAGGCGGAACGTTCCGGTCCGAGGCCGTTCACCTCGGCAAAGTCTTTGCCCTCTTCCAGGGCCTTCACAAATCCCGGCCAGCCGCAGGCATCCACCAGACGTTTGGCGGCGTCCAGGCCGATCTGTGGAATGCTGAGCGCATGGATGAAATGGGTTGCGTCAGTATTGGTACGGGACTTCTCCACTGCCGCCAGCAGCTTCTCGCAGCTGCGCTTGCCAAAGCCTTCCAGTTTCTGAATGGCTTCCACATGGCGCTCGATCCGGAAGATATCCGCAAAGGTATGGATAAAGCCGTAGCCGATGAAGTCCCGCAGGGTCTCGGTAGACAGGCCGTCGATGTCTGTGCCGTACTTGCTGACAAAGCGCTCAAATTTCTTCAGGTTCTTGGCCGGGCAGTCCGGATTATCACACTTAAGCGTCTGGGCGCCGCTGGGACTGACGGCAACGCTGACCGGCCCTTCGCAGGCAGGGCAGCGCTCCGGCAGAGCATACTTGCCGATGGCTTTGGTGACGCCGACCACCTTCGGGATGATCTTGTTGGACTTGATGACCTCGATCTCTGTCTGACCATTTTCACCGATGCCGAGGCGGTCCATCTCGCTGATATTGCAGAGCGAAGCCCGTGAAACCGTTGTTCCCTCCAGCTGAACCGGATCAAAAATGGCGATGGGCGTAATGACCGTTGCTCCGCAGGACCACTCCACCTCCCGCAGCGTGGACTTTGCCACCTCATCCTGCCACTTGAAGGCAAATCCTGCCCGGGTAGCGTGATGCCCTGTGACGCTGCCTGTTGCGGCGTATTCCGTATCGTCATAGGCAATGACCAGCCCATCCACCGGAATCTGCATCTCGCCGTTTTCCACTCGTCGGGTCCATTCGGTCACGGTCTCGGGAAGCTTTTCGGCATTGGTCAGTTCCCGGGCCACCGTTGTAAAGCCGAGCCTGTCCAGGTAGTCCATCCGTGCGCCCCAGGAGAGAATCTCTTCATCCGTATGCACCAGGGTGAAGGCGTTGAAGATGACGTTACGCTGCTTCACTTCATTCAGACGTTTTTCATCCAGGCCAAGGGTTCCGGACGCAAGATTCCGCGGGTTAGCATAGCGTTCAGCAGGGTCGGAGATGGTGGCGTTCAGCTTCTCAAAGTCAGGGTAAGAGATGGTCGCCTCGCCGCGCACTACCAGATGCCCCTTGTCCTCGATCTCCAGGGGGAAGCCGCCCAGCGCCTTCTTCATGAAGGTGATATTCGTCCCGATGCTGCCGTTGCCGCGGGTCAGAATCCGCACCAGCTTTCCGCCGTCGTAGGTCAGGACCAGGGTCAGTCCGTCCAGCTTCCAGCTCAGCCAGACAGGGCGGTCTCCTGCCCAGTCCTGAAGATCTTCGATCTTCTTCGTCTTTGCCAAAGACAGTGCCGGATACTCATGCGCTTCTTTCTCGCCGGCAATATTGTCTTCCCCGGCGGCGTTGACCTTTTGGGTGGGGCTGTCCGGCAGGACAACGCCCGTTTCTTCCTCCAGGCGGCTCAGTTCATCGAAAAGCGCATCCCACTCGAAGTTGGACATGATTTCATCCTTGCCGCCGTAATAGGCCTCGGAAGCCTCGTTCAGCCGACGGATCATCTCCTGCATTCTGTTTTGTTTCTGCTCCATCATATTAATTCACCTGTTTTTCCTGATTGCGTATCACACTGTCATGATAGCACTGTTCTCGCTCATTCCACAGAATCAATCTTCATCCTCGTCGTCATTCTGGGAGTCGTTCATCGCGAGTGTCATAGCAATATCGGAGGAGTCAATTTCCCCGTTGCCATTCCAGTCAATCAGAGGAATATCAAACAATTTACTCACCTCTCTGTTACCTGCGCGACTAATTCGTTTTGGCTGCCCACACTTTCTTTTTGGGTTTACCAATTAGACGAACAATAACATACGGTCGCATCCGGATTTGCATCCAGGAAACTGTCGACTTCGGCCTGATCCAGCATGTCCTGATAATGATCCCAAAGCATATCCGTCATTTCGAACACCTTCCTGCTGACGCGAAATTCCGGCTTTTTCCACCACTTATTGTGATGGAAGCGCACGAGGAACTCATCTCCTTCGCTACAGCGGCCGTAACTCAGGGAAGCCTTTTTGGATTCTCTTACCCATTCGCCAAGCGTAATCTGCTCCCCGCAATAAGGGCAGATCATAGACGTCATTTCCTCGTCATTCTGCGCTTCTTCAACACTGCAGTACATTCTTCCGGTAAGCACTCCGCTCAGCTTATCTCTTCCATAGTTTACATAGACGTAAAGATATTCATCCACAAAAGGGAAGATATCAACGCGGTTGCAGACACGGCAGGTATTGCGGACATCATTTAAGGCGTCATGCGCTCTTTCTTTATCAAGGTCGAGAACTCTGATCGCGTTCTCCAATGACCACTGTTTGTGATCCCGCATGGTTTTGCTCCCGAAGATCTCCTGAATATCGCACCAAAGGAGACGATCCGGAGTTGTCATCCCATGCGCCAGCATATTGTCGAACAGTACCGGAACATCATCAGGGCCCCAGGTGCATAGGCAGTATTCGTCACCGCACCATTCCGCAAAAGCTTCATATGCTTCTGGGAAGCCCGGTGCATCTTCAAGGTCCTGCATCCTGATCTTCGTCAGACTGGCAACCGCGGCATTCATCACTGGATAGAAACTCGGTTTAACGAACATCTTGAATTCATCTTCCACATTGAAGTCTTCATTCAGCCTAATTGCTCCAATCTCGATGATTTCCGAATCGAACCGAATAGGGCTCTCAACAATTCTGTCGCTGTAGATTGGTTGATTCCATTCAAAGTCAACGATGATGTAGTTCATGATGTTCCCCCACTTTAAAACAGATGTACGTTTGAACGGGCTTCTTATGCCTCGACATTCTTACCTGACTTGGCAATATAATCTGCCAGAAGTGCCGCAAAGTGGGAAGAAGCTTCCTCGTCGATAACGATCATGTTCAAGCTCTGATTATTCATGTTGCGTCTCCTTTTTCGATATGGATCTGGTCGGTTGTTCTTTCCTGTTTTCTGAGATCAGTATACTGCGAATCGGCGGTAAAAATCTTCCATTGGTTTCTGATTTCCCGATTATTTTTAATGCCTGCCCGGGTAGATTCCGGGCAGGCATTAACAGGAAGTGTGATTCAGGTTCATTCACTCATCCGTCTCAACAGATACCCTGCTGCCATGTGGGCCGGCGGTCACGCGGATCTTCTTCTGCAGGCACTCCTCCAGCTTCGCTACATGAGAGATAATTCCGATCTGGCGGTTTCCGGCTGACAGGTGTTCCAGCACTTCCATTGCCCGGTCCAGTCTTGTGCCGTCCAGAGAGCCAAATCCCTCGTCGATGAACATGCTGTCAATGCGGATCGAGCTGCCGCTTTCCATCTGCACGATGTCGGAGAGGCCAAGTGCCAGCGCGAGGGAAGCTTCGAAGGACTGTCCGCCTGACAGAGACGCCGTCTCCCTCTCAAGATTCGTAATGGTGTTCAGCACCCGAAGCCCGAGTCCGCGCAGCTTTCTCCCGTCGCCTTCTTCTCCCGTGGGGACAAGCTGGTATTCCCCGTCTGTCATGGTATCCAGGTGCAGGTTGGCCTGCTCAATGATTCTTTCAAAGAAGCTTTCAAGAACGTAGCGGCTGAAGGAGTATTTTGCGTTTGCCGCGGCGGCTACCGGCTGGAGCTTCGCCTGTACCTTCTGATACCTGGTCTTTTCCGCTTCAATCCGGCAGACCTCCTCATAGACTTTTTCGTTCGTCTGAAGGTCATTTTTCGCCTTGTTTTCTGCGTCCCTTGCGAGCTTCAGCTCCCTCTGAAGTTCTTTCAGCTGTTCCTCCAGCAGCACCAGGTCCGCCCGTTCCAATCCTGCAGTGCTCTCTTCAAGCTCAGAGATGCGGCTCTTAAGTTCATTCAGACGGTCTTCGTAGGCACGAAGCGTTTCCCGGCCGCGGCTGATCCAGTGTTCAAGCGCTTCCGCTTTGAGCGCCTTGCCTTCAGGGCACAGCGCCAGCCTGTAAGCGTCCTCGGCTGCAAATCCCTGCCGGGCCAGGGCCGCCCCATAGTCTTCGACCGCCTTCTCAAAGTCCTGCCTGCGTTTTTCCTGCGCTTCGTATGCCTGTTTGGCAGCGGCGACGTTTCCGGCGACTCTCTCAGCAGCTTCATTCCGCTTCCGGGCTGCATCTTCTGTTTTCCGCTTCAACGCCTCCATGTCCTGATTATTCCGGCTGATCTCCGTTTCAGCGTCTTTCCTTGAAAGCGGATAGCCCTTCAGTTTTTCCTCCAGCGCTGTGACGGAAGCTGTCAGAGTCTCCAGTTCCTGTCTGGTGCCGATCACAGTCTCCCGATGCCTCTGTGCCTCCTGTCTGGCCTCAGGGATTTTGGGTTCCAGCTCGCTCAGTTCCTGATTGACCCGGATCTTTTCGTTCCTTCTGCTGCAGGCGCCGATATAGCTCTCGCGGGCCTCATTCAGTTCCTCTCCGGCAGAAGCAGTCGCCTCGGAAACCCTGCGTCCATCTTCCAGCTCCGACCAGTCAGCTGATCCGACAAGGCTCTTCCCGCTGTCCGCAGCCTGTATGATCTCCTGCGCGTACTTCTGCTTCTTCTCCTGATATTCAAGGTTCGCTTGCTCGCTTGCTTCTCTGGCCTCTGACCAGGCGTCGTACGCATTCCTGACCTGCTCTTCCGTCGGGACGTTTTCCGTTGTCGCGGCGAAATGCGGAATATCTTCCCTGCGGTGCACAACACCGCAGACAGGGCACGGGGCAGCTCCTTTGTTCTCCAGCTCCTGGATCAGACTCCTGGCGAGGCTGCCTGCCCGTCCGGCAAACTGCTCCTGACTCAGGCGCAGATGTTCGCTTTCCGCATCCAGCGCTTTCTTTTGAGCCGCCCTGGCCTGATTCTCCAGCCGGATTACGTCTTCACCGAGCAGTCTGATATCCGAGATTGCCTTCTTCAGCTTTTCCAGCTGCGCCAGCCGGACTTCCAGGTCGTTTTTGCGGCGTTCGGCATTCTGAACCTCCGCGTCGCCCGCGGCTTCCAGTTCGGCAAGACGCTCCTTCAGCCTCTTCTCTGTCTCCTCAAGCTCCTGCAACTTGGCTTCCGAGCTTTTCTCCTTCTCTGTCGCCTGCCTCAGGGTATTCTGCAGCTCTGCGGTCCTTGTTCTGCTGGTTTCGAGATCATCGTAGAAACTCAGCATCGCGTTGAGGTCCTGGTTTCTTGTCTGCAGCCGGTCGGTCTCAGCTCTGCAGTTCTCCTCCGCAGCCTTTCGGAGGTTCTCGAACTCTTCAAGCTCCTTCTGCAGGGTTTTCTGCTCCGCCTTCAGCGCTTCCGTCTTCCCTGCGGCGCTCCGCCAGTTCGCCTCCGCGGTTGCCTTCACCTCTTCATAAGGCAGGACCTTTGCCGCCGCTTCTGCGAGAGATGTTTTCCCGCGAAGCCGGTCCATTCCATCCTGCTTTTTCTCTTCCTCAGCCAGGTTCTTCCGCGTCTGATCCAGCCGATCCAGAAGGCGGTTATTCTCCTGACTTTTCGTGAAGGCCGTGCTGTGTGCCTTTTCCAGTGCGCTCAGCTCCGCGACTTCCTGCTCCGCAGCAGCACATTCTTTCCTTTGCCTGTCCACAATCCCGCTTATGGTTGCCGGGAGCCCGGGATGGCAGGTCTGGATTCCGGTTTTTTCCTCATCCGGCGTATCTTCCGGAATCACCAGCAGGTGCAGCTGCGCTTCAGTGCGTCTGTCGGTGTCACTGATCTTTTCCGCCACCCTTTTCCGTGCTGCGTCCAGCCGGCTCTGCAGATCCTCTTCTCTGGAGTTGCCGTAGATCTTTCCGAGTATCTCGCCTCTTTCACTGCTGCCGGCTTCCAGAAACCTTTTGAATTCGCCCTGTGCCAGCATGATGATCCTGCTGAACTGTTCCGCGTCCATCCCAACGATTTTAATGATTTTATCCGTCACATCATTGCCGGTCTTTTTTTCAGCGGCTTCGGAAACCGCGATCAGTTCCCCGTTTTCCACGAGTTCCGCTTTCCGGGTCATCTTTGAAGAATCGCCTTTCTTTCCCCAGCACATCCGGCGTGTGACGGTAAACGTCCTGCCGCCTTCCGAGAAAGTGAGCGAGACCATCATTTCCTCCCGTACATTTCCATGCTTTGCGTAGTCGCTGTGGAAAGAATCCGTGGACAGCTTGCTCCTGCCGCTCCCGCTTGCGCTGCCATACAGGGCGTAAACGATCGCATCGAAAATCGTGGTCTTCCCCGCTCCGGTGTCGCCGGCAATCAGGTAAACGTGATTCCCCATTGCATCAAAGTTTACCTCGGTCTTATCTGCGAACGGCCCAAAAGCCTTCATGATCAGTCTGTGCGGTCTCATGCTTTCTCTCCTGTTCTCGCGAGCAGCATCTGTATCAGTTCTTCCGTATCGGCCTCAGGGACCTGTTTCGCATCTGAAACGGTTTCGCCGCTTCTGGACTGCTGCTCTATGATCATCCTGATCATGGCCTCCTGATCTTCATCCAGCAGCGCATCCTGTGTCTCCTGGTAAAACCGGTCGAACTGCTGCTCCATCGTGAGCTCGCCGGATGACCCCTGCTCTTTTTCTCCGCTCCGGTTCTCCGTGGGCAGATATTCTCTCTTCACGTTCACCAGGGAGCTGCCAAACACCGCCTGCAGCTGTTCCATCGCTCTCGGCGGGACATGGCGGTCCCGCAGCACAGCCTGGATATGGTACCGTTCTCTGTCCTGAATTTCGTTTCCCTTTTCCAGCAGCTCCTCCAGCGTCCCGCTGACCTGTCTGAGCGTGTGGAGCAACGGAATCTCAACCGCCTGAACTTCGACCTCTCCCTTTGCGTGCACGGTGACCATGGTCAGGTCCTTTCTGCGCTCCAGTTCGGAAAAATCGTAGTAGAGCGGACAGCCTGCATACCGTACCGTCTCTCTCCCCACGGGCTGAGCATTATGGATATGCCCCAGGGCGACATAGTCGAAGCCGTCAAAGGCGGAAACATCGATCTCTCCCAGGCCGCCGACAATGCTCTCTGAGCCGCTGTGTTCGGGCGTCCTGCCATTGGAAAGCACATTCTGATGCGCTAAAAGCACGTTGCACGCCGTGAAGTCTACGTCCTGTGCCCCGAGCATGGCCCGCGCCGCTGCGTCATAACTTGTCACTTCCGGGTTGTCCAGCACTCTCCTGTCCGCAACGAGGCGTGGGAACAGGAACGGCATCAGCCAGAAGGTAACATCCGGCCCGTTTCCATTACCCGGAACCGTAACATGCATCAGATCCCTGCGGAGTTCCCCGGCGATGTATATTTTCCTGCTGCTGAGCAGGCCGCCCGCGAAGGACAGGCGGATATCCGAGTCATGATTCCCGGGGATGATAAAAACGTATCTGTCCCGAGCTGCGAGCTCAGACAGCAGATGGTCAAAAAGCTTTATCGCCTCGGGAGTCGGAATCCTTCTGTCATAGATATCTCCGGACATCACCACTGCGTCGGGCTGGTACTGATCAACGGTCTTCAGAAACTGTTCCACCCAGAACGGCTGATCCTTCTCGATCAGCGGCTCGTTGTGAAGCATCTTGCCAAAGTGCAGGTCTGCTATGTGAAAAAATCTCATGCTATCTCCTCTTCTGCGGTTCTTTTTACGCCGCCTTTATACCAGCGCGGGTCATATAGTCTGCCAGCAGCGCTGCGAAGCTGGCGGAGGCTTCCTCATCAATGCGGATGGTGTTCTCATTCTGGTTCTGAGTAGTCATGTCGTTTCTCCTTTTGTATCTCAAGTTATTTTGTTTTGTTCCCTTGTTTTCTGTAATTATTATAACACTGACTGCCGGTAGAAATCTTCCGGGAATTTCAGTTTTTGTTGAATCATTCAGCTTTCTCGATGTTTCTAGCCATGAAGTCAGCCATAAGAGCCGCAAAGCGGGTGGAGGCTTCTTCATCGATGTGGACAGTGGTCTTGCTTAGATTCTGAGTAGTCATGTTGCTTCTCCTCGTATTCATTTGTGTTGTTTCAGCTGTTGTTTTCTGTTTTCTGAACTCAGTATAACTCAGATCAACGGTAAAAATCTTCTGGTTTTCATTTTTTCATCAGTCCCATTGCTCGACCAGCATAGTCTCGTATTCTTCAAACTCCACATTATGGGAGGAGCCGGCTTCCTCATACTCGTTGTAGTAATCGCTCTGAGATGTGAAGTAGCGGTAACCGCCATTGATGTACCCGTAATAACCATTCGATGTATAGTAGCCTGCCATTTCCTTTCCTCCTCGATCGTTCCTTCGTTTGTATGTCTCTCCTGTTTTCTGTACACAGTATACCTCTGAACAGCGGTAAAAATCTTCCGTCAGTTCTTGTTTTTCATGCATGTGTCTGCTATACTTTCAAAAAAAGCGTGAGAGGGGTTCTTTAAATGGCTGCAGGTATCAACCAGAAGCAGAAAATGCTTTATCTTGAGACGATTTTCAAGGAAACCGACAAAAACAATGCCCTGACCCTTGAAGAGATCATGCAAAAGCTGACTGCAAATGATATCAGCATCAACGAAAAGACACTGCGCGAAGATATCCGGGAGCTTGAAGCTTTTGGCTATGAGGTTGAACGGGATAACCGCAGCCGGCAGGTATACTACTATCTGAAAAACAACGATTTTAAACTGGGTGAGCTGAAGTTACTGATTGATGCCGTGCAGTCCTCCCGCTTCATCACTGTCACACAGTCAAGAGAATTAATAAGAAAGATAAATGGTCTCGCAAACAAGTACCAGAAGCAGCGCCTGTCCCAGCAGCTTTCCTACCAGGACCGTGTCAAGGCGGAAAGCGATGGATTCTTTGATGTTGTCGACAAGCTTCACAAAGCAATTTCTTCTAAATTACAGGTACGTTTCCAATACAAAAAATGGAGTCCCCGGAAAGCCTTGGTTGACAAGCACACCGGCAAATGGTATCAGGTCAGTCCTCTCGGTCTGATCTGGGATGCCGAAAATTATTATCTGGTTGCATACAACTCTGACCCGGATCGCAACTGCATCTGCCATTATCGGGTAGACAAGATTGACCGACTGATGGTTATGACGATAAAGAATGACAAACTCGATGAATATCGAAACTTCAAGCCTTCCGAATACTCAAAAAAATTATTCGGCATGTTTGGCGGCCCGGAAGAACGTGTGACCGTGCGCGTATATAACGACCTGATCGGTGTGTTTATCGACCGGTTCGGAAAGGACGTTCCTGTCATCTCCTGTTCTGATGATTCCCCAGGGCAGTCTGAAGTCATCATTACAGTCTTTAACAGCCGTCCTTTCCTCACATGGATTCTCTCTCTGGGGCCTGGCGCTACTATCGTTTCACCTCCCCACGTAGTTTCGGCCATGCAGAATCTGTTGCTGAACGCTGGAGAGCAGTACGGTATTTCCAGTTCACAGGCAGATTGGTCCATGCATGTCTGACCATTCAACACACCATATGTTTCATTATTCTGAGTCTGTGCTCAACAGCATTCTGGGCTATTACAACAACGTTCTCTTTGTAGACACTGAGACCACAGGCTTTCACGCCGACACTGACCAAATCACGGAGTTTGCAGCCATCAAAGTGACCATTAACGGAGTAGAGGCACGATTTTCAACATTTGTTCAGCTTTCGGAAGGTTTTTCCATTCCAGAAAAACTTGTGTCTCTGACCGGTATCACGGACGAAATGTGCAAAACGGGGATTTCGAGACCGGAGCTTTTTGCACAAATCGCTTCTCTTATGGATTCAAAAACATTGATTGTCGCATATAACGCCCAGTTCGATGCCGGTTTTCTGCTGAAGCTGGCAGAAGAGAATCATAACGAAGTAATTCTTCTTCCCACTGAAACGCTGGCTTATCTCGATGCACTGACCATCTTCCGTGAACGTGCTGCGGCGCCTCACAAGTTATCCGATGCAATTGCCCATTACCAGGTTGAGGGCCGCAATTCACACCGGGCGATTGAAGACGCCCTGGCACTTTTGGAAGTGACAAAGGCTATGGCTGCAGAAAAAGACGATCTGCTCTCCTACGTCAACCGTTTCGGCTACAAAGCCAGATACGGTATCAACGGAAAGCAGATCGCAGGTATCTCTTATTTTGAGCAAATCGATTAAACCGCAGAGCTGAAGATGCAGGTTGAGATCATCTAACTGTCTCTTTCAGTTTCTCCCATACCTTCACCATAGCAAAGGTGTCCAGTCCGCAGTATTTCAGCAGATTTTCCCGGCAGGCCATCAGCTCTTCTTTCGGCATGTGCTCCATGGCCGCAAATGCGGCAGATGCCTCAGTCCCGTTGTGTACACCTTCCAGGTTATGATAGTTCAGCGTCGGATCGTCCGGGAACAAGGCCGGCAGCACATATTTGATGGAATAAGAGCCCCGCATGGCTCGGGTGTAATACTGTTTCTTCTGGAAGGGCACCATCAGGTCACAGATGTGATCGTGAATATTCATCAGGTGCTCTGCAAGATCCGGATAAAGTCCGGCCAGTTCCTTGATTCTTGTCTTCTCAAACGTCATGTTGTAGGCCAGCGTGCAGACTCCCCGGGGAATATCCCGGCAGAGCTGCTCGGCAAGCTTCCGTCGCGGATCGCCTCCCGGCCAGGCCAGATATTCCCTGTGCTGCAACGGCTCGCCTTCACCATCGATGATATGCAGCGAGTACTGAAACACGATCTGATCATAAGGGCTCGAGTTCTCATATAGCGGCACTGCTGGCTGAAAAGACTCAAAGTCGAGGAAATACAGCGGATAAGACAAGCCGGACAGAAATGCGGAAATGCTGCCCCGGTCAATATGGTCAGGGAGTTTTTCCAGTGCATGGCAGATCTGTAGCCGCTGGCCCTCGTTTAACTTTGCCCCCGCAGCCAGCTCTTCAAATGAGATGCAGCCCTGATTGTAATACTTGAATTTCGTCCGTTTCTGCATGCTGGCTACATCGAACACATTGGGGGTCGGCAGACGTTCCGTACAGTGATGCCAGAATCCGCAATCATATGGATCGGAGCAGTGTGGGCCAATATCGTCTCCAGGTTCTTCCGGATTCAGAATACACTCCTTCAGCGCCTTAGTCCGCTCTGCGACCTCTCGCTGCATGTCCCGGGCCTCTGTAGTCAGGTCTTCAATCTTGAAAAGCCTGTCCAGCTCCAGTTCTTTCCCCCGGATATAGCTTCGATCCAGGTGAACCAGGCAGGCTTTCTCAACGGTAAAGCCCAGCTGTTCCAGGACATACATCTGGTAGGCCACATCATGGTAATAAATCTCATGCACCGACGTGGAACTCTTGACTTCATAGAGCTCCACGTTTTTATCATGGAGCACCCGCAGGATATCCACGCTGCAGAACATACCGTCATATGAGAAGGAGGCCTCGGCAATATTCTCCACGCCCTCTTCCAGAAGCTGTTCCGTGACCGCCATCATCTCAGTCAGGTCACCATATGGCACTTCCTGAAAATTGCCAAAGAGGCCCATCGCCAGATCGCCGACCTCAAGGCCAGTTTCCAGCACAGCCTGATTCATGACGGAGTCGTCAAAAAGCTCCGGGTGATGCTTCTTCAGCCAGAGCATCTTCGGACATTGGACACCTGAGCAATATAGTGATTTGGATAGATTTGTAGACATGGTAATAACGCTCTTCTCCCCTATGTCCTATTATAATAGAGTATTATACATGCTGCGTACTTTCTTCGAAGTCAACCCATTCTGTATCAGCCAATAATAAGGGCTATGATAAAGCTGTTCGGACAGAGTGTACATCAGCTTTGCACTAATATATTTACAGCTTCCTGTTTGGATTCGTGAAATAATGATTCTTTCACAGTGCGAATAGATCTCTTCCCAAGATATGGCATTACGGCATGCCTCCGTAAGCTCTTCGTCTTTTGCAATCAGTTTTATAATATCGGATTCGCCTGGTGAGTATTCCAGATTATCATATAAGTTACAAAGACTTTGGTATCTTATTTCGGCCTCCGGCGGTTCTCTTGGTATGGTTGTTAACCCGGCTTCCGCCTTCCATTGAGACTTATTGCCATATAGGAGTTTCGATAAGTCTTCAAGCGAACGACGTATCGCTTTACTATGCTCCACGTCAATAGTCTCCATTTCAGCAGCATACCGGAAGCACGCAAGAGAAAAAACCTCATCTATTGTTGTATCTTCAGGAAGCGTACCTAACTGCTCTCCATAGCACTCCCACAACTCGCTGATTGCTCCGCGTAACCTGTAGTCATCTGTTTTTGATTTTAAGGTTGAGATCCGCATTTTGAATTACCGCCGTTTTCTCTTTACTACTCTCCCAACTTTGACACCGCTGTAATCTGCAAGTTCTGTAGAACGATTGTCTCCTGTCTTCTCACCGGTGTTTCTATCCGCCATGATTTCTTCTGTAATCTCCGGGATTGACCGATCCAGAACCAGCGTCAAGCTTGATAGAGCTCTTGTATAGGCAATATATTTCTCATTTTTGCTCATTCCGTTGGGGACAACAAATACTCTGTCAAACTCGATTCCCTTCACTTCATCCACATAAGCCAGGGTTATTCTTCCGCTACCGATCTCATTACCGAGAGCCGCTTCAATACGGCGTGGTAATTTTTCTCCGTCCAAATAGTGTTGCTTGTCCACTTTTCTGGGCAGAATAATTGAAAATCGATCCTCTCGAAGCGTTAGTTTCCCAAGCGATTCAGCGAAATGGCTTCGATCGATTTCTTTCACTTTCCTTCCGTCAGCCCCAGTCTTTGCTACTGTCATATGGAATGTATCGTTGCAGAACTGTGTAATCTGGTTTGTATTACGATAGTTTTCATTTAGCGAATAATGCTTTGCGGCTGGGAACAAATCTGACAGTAGTTCCCAACTTTCTACGCCTCTCTCTTTTCTCAGCAGCTGATTCGTATCACCATAAATGTTGAAGACTGCCTGTCGCTCATTTACATCGCGGATTAACTTATACTCATTTTTTGCAAGGTCCTGCCCTTCATCGATACATATAAAGCGGTCAGTTCCAGCTGCTCTATTGAAAAAGCGCATTGCAAAATACAAACGCAGATAGAGATCAAAACGGTAAGTTCCACGCGGAATTGAAAAGGCGCGATTATATTTTGTTGACAATTCCTGAATAGTCTGCGTCATTGCTGTGCCATAACATTCATCATAGATCCGTTTGGCATTTATTGCTGCAACTTGTGCGCTGAGTTCATTATATTCTTTGCGAAGTTGTTCCGATACCCTGGATTGTTGTGCAAGGTTACTTACTTCTTCCGCCTTTGCCAAGTTCGATTTGAGCTCCTCTTGCAGACGCTGGTCCGCATCCAGCTTTCTCATTGCCTCCTGTATCACTTTGCGATGCTCAGTGGCTGTGGGTATAGCTCCTTCCATCATGACAAAATACACTTCGGCGTTCTCTGCATTCACAGACTCAGCAGGGATTTGGTGGATTTCCTGCAGCTTTGCAAGCAATCGGTTGATGATGGCTGCCGCCAATTTCCGCCTTTCATGATCTACCTGATTATAAGACAACCGCTCCTTTGCATTATTACATTCTTCTCTCCAATAGTGAACGGGCTCACGAAAGGCAGATGTATTTTGCAGGATTGGTTGTAGGTTGCGAAGAAACATCGGGAATGTATCAATCGTAACAATGTTATCTTCCTGTTCCTGAAGAATCTTCTGGAAGCTCTTCAGCTTGCTTTGCATCTCAATCAGCTGACTCTGCGCATCCTCTGATTGTTTACGCAACTGAATTGCCTTTTGCGTTGATTTCTCACTCTGTGCTACTTGCACACTCAGTTCCTCGGCCATTTCCGGTATTCCTTCTACCATATGATCGAGGTCGTGCAAAAGTTCGAATAGTTCTCCCGGAGAAAGCTGATTTTCAGTTGACTGCAGAGCAGACTGAACGCTCTGCAAACTGGACTCTGCAGCTTCTCTTTCGTTTCGGCGCTGATCTATCTCACTTTGAAGTATGGCCAGTTTTTCCGCTTTCCTGGTAACCAGAATTCGTCTCTCCAGAGAACGATATTCTTCACGCTTTACCTCTACAGCGTTGCTGAGCTTCTCAACCCGCTCCCTCTGAACTTCTTCCACTTCCCTAAGTCTGGTATTAAACGAAGCACGGACTTCTTCACAACGTCTGTTTAAGCTCTCTTCTTCGCTTTTTTGTAACGCCTCCTGCTGCCTCTGCTCCTCGCGATACCTCTCAACTGTATTTTCTATCTGCTCGATATTTTTCCTGTGCCCTTCAAGGACAGCGGCCGCCTGCTTCAGGGCGTCGTTGATGGACGTTTGCATTGCTTCTTCCTGCATTTTTTCAGAAAGAATGATTGTCTGCTCTTCCTGGTCAATCAGCGTTTCAATTTTGACAAGATCCGCGATAATACGGCTCAGCTTTTCCTCATAGTTGCCAATCATGAGCATAATTTCAGCTCTGGCCTTTTCTGTTTCCTGAGAGACAGCAACAGCTAATTGCATCCGATCTTCTTCAACTTTTTTCGCGCTGCTGCTATTCCGTGAATTCAGACTGTCCAGATTCTGCTGTGCCCTTCGATAATCAGCCTCCAGGCGTGAAATTTCCTCTCCAGCACGTCCGGCTTCTCGCTGCAGCAACTGAAGCATTTCAGTACCGCTTTCTGCCCTTGCATCTCTTCTTCTCAACCCAAGGTTCTCAGCAAGACTGCTCACACGATCCTTCATCGTCAGCAAATTGGCCCATTGTGTTTCAAACGCATCAGAAATGCGAAACAGGAATGTATCCGAATAGATGCGCTGCACCAGTTCTTTGTCAAGTGTCATCTCATCTGCAAGACGTACGGTTCCGGCCAGACTGCTGTCATACTCTCTCAGCAGTCTCCTGTAATACTCTTCTACAGAGAATCGTGCTATCATTCCCAGTTGCAGATTCGCAGCCAAGCCGTTGATATGGGTATTGAAGTTGCTATTCGGGGTCAGTATTACTGTGCTCCCGGCATCAAAGTGGCGGCTGTCATCTTGCTTGAGAACAGAAAGCCTGTGCAGCAGGACCATGGTCTTGCCTGATCCGGCGCATCCTTGTACAATAAGATCTTCGTGATACGGCTCATCGATTATCTGGTTTTGATTTTCCTGAATTGTAGAAATGATGTCCAGCAACTGGTGGTGACGTTTTCTCTGCTTTAGTACCTCACGAAGGAATGGGTCGGTGATACCATGTTGGAAAAGGAAGTCTTCATCGGACTGTTCCAGATAGCCATACAGAACCTGCCGTTCAATATCAAATTCTCTGCGCCGTCGGACCTTCCACTTCTTCTGATCCAGCGTAATTTCAGTGGTACGATAGTTTACGAGGTCTCTCCCCAGCTTGCTGAGGGAAGAATCAACTGGTGGAACTCCCTCCAGTTTGATTTCTTTCAGGCCGAGGTAGTAGGTTCTGGTCTCATCTCCTGCTACTAAATCCACTCGGTTCTTATATGGCTGTGGCTTTAGCTCATCGACCTGCGCTACCTCTTCATGCCAAGGAGCACTACGTTGTTTTGCATATTTTAAATTTCCATCATCATAGTAGTAAGTTGTCGCATAGCTTTCTACGTATCCTGGTCTGGCTTTAATTGCCCGAATGTGCCGATCCAGACCATCCTCTACGTTTTTCAGATGGTTTCTTTCGTCAACGAATTCCTGCCCGGAGGTAATCTGTGTTATGTTGCCTGTATCATCAATCAGCGTAACTCCCAGCCGGCCGTCACCGGCAATCAGTTGGAAGCTTCGATCCTCTATGTAATATCGGTCACATTCTCCACAATAACCCAGCCTCATCAAATACCGTTTTGAGCCCGCCGGACGCTTTTGCACTGGTATGACGGCGAGGACATTTTCGGTAATGTGGTCCTCCTGAGAGCAATTGCTCGTTTCTCCGATAACAAGCGTCTCCTCTTCCGTCAGGCGATCCCAGTCGGCATTTTTCTTCGTTTCATAAGGGAATAATTTTTCTCCCCACATAAAATAGTCCGGCAGGATGGGTTCCATCTTATGCTGGTGCGCCGCCTTCCGCTCTGCCCGCAACGGTATCAATTCAAAAGGCCGGAAGCCCATTGCAACAGCACGATCCTGAAGTTCCTGCGCTTCTGAGTTTCTTTGCAGTATTTTCCTGCAATCAACACAATACCAGGCATCAAATTGTAATTGCTGACTATTCAGACGCTTTACGAAGGAGTCTCTCTCCAGATATTGATCCGAATGGATGGGGCATTGCTCTTTCCCATCCACCCAGGTATCTGGTATGTAAATCGGTTCATCGCCATCGATCAGTATCGGTTCAATTGTCTCACTCCACTCGCCAAGCGTGACGGACAAAGGTTGAATCCAGGATGGGATATGTTTCCTGGACAGGCCTTCTGCAATGGATGAGGCATTTTTTTGCTCAACAAAGAAATCCATGCATGACGGGCAGAACAAACCGGACACATTAAACAGACTTCCATCCGGAGCCCTGACGCCAAGCTGCTTCTTTTGCAGAAAGACACGGTGCACCGGACAGCGCCGAATACCGTCCGGCGCCACCTTACACACGACGACCGACGTATTGACTCTGTCTTTTTTCCATTCTCCGGTGGACATACTTTCCCACTGGTCAATGATTGTTGCCTCATCTATGGCAAGTTGTCCGCTTTGCATGGTATCCATTGCCTTGATTCGCCCCTTATTATTGTTCAGCTCAGTCCTTCAGGATTTTCTTCAGTGCAGCGACAATTCCCTCAACATCCTCTTCGCTGTTATATTTCCCCAGTGACACGCGGATTGTTCCAAACGCCGCTTTTTCATCGAGCTCAATGGCTTTCAGGACATGAGAGATTTCTGTGTTCTTGCTGTCGCAGGCAGAGCCTGTTGAAACAGCTATGCCCATCAGGTCTAATCGGTGTAAAAGCATCTCTCCACTTACCCCGGGAAACGACAAGCTTAGCAGGCCCGGCAAGGTGTGGTCACCGCCGTTTTTTGTAAAGATAATTCCAGCCTGCCGGAGGTCTGTAATCAGTATACCGCTTAGATTGTCCAAATACTTCCTATGTGCTTCTACAAGTTGGCAGTTATTTTTCAGCGCCACTGCCATGCCCACAATGGCTGCCGTATTTTCAGTTCCCGCCCGGCGTCCATTCTCCTGGGCACCTCCGTCGATGAGCGGACGCAGCTCAATTCCGCGCCGCAGATAAAGGAAGCCAATTCCTCTTGGCCCGTTGAATTTATGGGCTGATGCCGAAAGCATATCTACTCCCAGCGCATGAACATCAATGGGAATATGCCCGACTGCCTGGACAGCATCTGTGTGAAACAAAGCCCCATGTCCATGGGCAATCTCGCACAGTTCCCCGATTGGCTGAATACTTCCAAGCTCGTTATTTGCAAACATTACAGAAACCAGCAGAGTTGCATCTGTAATGTGCCGTTCCAGTGTGGCAGGCTGAATTGTGCCGTTTCTATCCGGCCATAGATAGGCCACGGGATGATCCAACATTTCAAGCGACTCCGCTGCATGAAGCACGGCATGATGCTCAAACGCCGTTGTGATCGTTGCACGGTGCTTTCTGTCAAACAGAGCCGTGCTTTTCAGGGCCCAGTTGTCGCTTTCAGAGCCGCCGGACGTGAAAAATATTTCATCTGGAGACGCACCGATACAGGAAGCGATGGTTTCCCTCGCTTCCTGTATCGCTTTCTTTGGCGTCCTTGAGAATCCATACGGCTGGGATGGATTACCATACTCCCCCATCAGGTATGGCTTCATTGCTTCATAAGCTTCCGAATCCAGTGCTGTCGTAGCAGCATTGTCGGCATAAATCATGTTGGCATCTCCGTTATTTGCAGGTTATTTCCGGTATTCCTTTGGACTTCACTGCGTATTCCTTGGGATCAATCACACACAATTGCTTGTATATGACGCTGCGCATTTCGATTGCCGGATTTAGGCAATAATCTATGAACTCCTGCCGGTCAATATCATTTTTCGATTGCACATGCGGAAACAGTAATTTCAGAAAGGCGGTGCACAACCGCTTAATAGCTGTCATGTGGCGCTTGTCCGCACTGGGCGGGCTATCGATGAGGTCCTCCACAATCGCTGCATATGAAAGATCCTCTCTCAGCTCGTGCATAACCTCGGCAAAATATTCTGTGTTGATAGCCCATCCCGTAGCGATCATACCGGTCTTCATTCTCGGAATTTCCCAGCCGGGAATGAATCCATGAAAGCGATCTAAGGTAGCTGATTCCCCAAACACTTCGCTGATGTGCTCAACCATGTTTTTATTAATGTCGAAGCGCTCTGCATTAATATTCCCGAGGACAACAACCCCGGCATCCGCAGTGAGCGATGCGTCAAAACCTTTGATTTCACCAAATTCCATATAATGCTTGAGGGCCTGCTGAATCTGGCCCGGTTGTTCAAAAGTGATCGACTGCACTTCGTCGAATCCAACAAAATCAAAGCGGGTAAGCAGTCCGCCGGTTTTTCGCGCGTTATCGTAGATGAGTGACGCCCTCGATACAGTGCCTCCGCTGATCAGCCAGCCTCGTTTGCTGATTTTTTCAAAGAGATAACTTTTTCCGGTCCCCTTCGGTGCAAGCTCAATCAGATTTACCCGTTTCTCGACAAAGGGCAGCAGACGCCGAAGAAAGAAGAGTTTTGTGCGCTCACTGACGTCTCCGTTCTCATCCGTGTACCCGTCAGGATTATAGTCCACCGCGCTGATAATCACATCAATCCATTCATGGATATCGAACTCTCTTCTGGCTTCGCGATAGAAATCCAGGTCTACCGAATAAGGGCAGAACGGCTTATAGCCCACCATAGTAATAACTCCTTTGGGTTTCGATGCCGTTCCTTCCATCATCCAGGTCAGTGAGATGATCCCCCAGTTCTCACTTTCACGAAGCAAAACATCCTGCCAGGTCTCGGCAACTTCGTAGGACACGACGCCCCCTGCCCCGATTTTATTGCCGCCAAAATCTGGCAACTCGAAAACCGTTTTTCCAGACTTAATATCCACCGTCACCCTTACTCTTGCCAGGAATTGCACGGTCTCGCCATTCACCATCTGGTACTTATACTGCTCAAAATCTTCTCGGCTGGGGATGTAACGTTTGATATAGCGGCGAACGCTGTCATAATCAATCGTCCCATCTTCATCCGAGAATTTCATGACAAGCCAGTCGCGCATATAGGAAGGAATGCTCAAATTTGAAAAATATTCGCTTCTCTGAGGATCCTTCAGCACGACCATATCAGCAAATATTTCTTTTACTTTTTCTTCTACCATCATATGCCTCCGTTACAGGAACAATGTGCAGCCTTGTTCTTTAAATTCCTGGATTTTGATTTTCAGTTCCTCCTGCTCACAGCCCAGATATTCCGCCATGCATGGTAAGCAGTAGTACTCCTCCGGCTCATCCGCAATAAGTTTTCTGTTCAGTCCGATTTCATCTTTCACCAATATTTTTCCACAATCACAGCACCTGATTGTTCTTTTCACGGCAATCCTCCCATATCTTCCTCCCCAAGAGCGGATATGATATTCAGAGGCGGCAAATCAACAATCATTCCATCCGCAACCACAACAACGTCATACTTCTTTGCAGGAAGTCCTTTGAATTCTGCCGTCCAGATTTTTCCATCTGCCGAACTTTCACACACGCCATTGTTGTCTGCAATCTTGACCTGCAGTGTTTTGACTGGTTTGCTGAATTTCAAGGTTGCCTTTGCTTTTCGCATTCTGACCTTGACCTTGTCAGAATCCCATTGCGCAGTAAGTGGCAGTTGCGTCTTTCCGTCAAACACCAGGACGGGAACCAGAACTTCTTCCGGAGTTGCACCACCGTGAACTTCTCCATAGATAGCGTTATCATCATCCGCCCCGGCAGCGAATCCAGGCTGCTTGAAATGGTCATAATTCCGGTACACTGCATAGCTAAATCCATCAGTTGCCCTCATCTCAATCAGATTAGGATCATAATAGTCTGTATTGTCTTTCAGTCGGCAGTATCGACCATGGCTACAGACTTCTGCACCCGCTGGAGCGGGCATACCTTCCCTCCTATGGAAAAATCTCGCAGCCAATCGACTGGTTCCATGATCACCGGTGATGATAACCCTCTGGTACTTCTTTAATAAATCTTCCGCTTCTTCCGCAACTTCTTCCAGAAATTGCAGCTGGTCTACGACACAGGCATAATAGTCAGGATCGTCAATCACGCCTTTATGCGCCAGCTTGTCCAATTTATCAAGTTTTCTATAGGGCACATCCATCTGATGCCACTGCTCATTAAAACAGGTTTCCGTTGGCATTGTCGCCTGAGTGACCAAGCAGGAACTTACAGCACCGCAGTTTTTTCCGTCCATTATCCATTTCAGCAGCGGAAGCCATTCAGCACCCATGGCATCTACCCAGAGCACAATTGTGCTGTCTGTTAAAGCTTCTGAAATTGCGGAATACCGGTAATCATATCGGTCATATTCTATTCCATTGAAGTAACTATTCTCGCTCTCCGGAAGGGTGTTTTCAAGTTTGTGGGCTTTATACCGAGAATAGTACGCTCCCAGTTCGTCATCATATACAGTATCGTTAAGGTAAGCGGCAAGCGCTGGATAGATCTCCTTAAGAAGTGCGCAGGATTGAACCTGCCTTCTGTCCTCTCTGAGCCACTTTCCTATTAAATGCAGCAAATAGATTCTTTCGCTTCGCTCCTCCCCAGAAAGGTACGCCAGTCGATCTTCATAGACAGGAATTTGATCCAGCTGATCAAAAAATTTCTGATCTTTTTGTATCCCCATTCCACGAACAAGCATGCAAAATTCGTTGACCCGCTCAGGATGAGTACTCCCTGCCGCAAAAATGTCATGCAGAATGTGATCTTCCAATTCAGACGGAGTACTGCTTTTTCTCAGACATCCCCCAAAGTATCCATCCATATCATGAGTGTCTCCCCACAAAAAAACCATTTCTTTTTGTGCTGGAGACATCGTTTTCCATTTCCCGGCAATATCGGTTCCCGTGAACTTGACCATATTCAACACACAAAGGATGGCAGTGTCAAGGTCTGTTCCGTTCATCGCATACTGAAACAATTCAGAAAGGACAGCTTCTGAGCAATGTCGCTCAGACAGAGCTTTTCCTCCCGGCATCTTGCTCTGTACATAAGAACGCATGTCACTCACAACAGAAATACTGACATTGCCTGAGACCGCGTTCACCTTCCGGTAACGGCCTGTCAAGAGCAAAATGGTGCGCACCTTATTCTCTGGATTCATCCAGTATTCATGCCATTCAAGCATATTAGGAAAGGAGCGGTCATAGCTGGAGGACAGATGGGAATAGTATCTGTCAAACGAGTTGGACATCACAGTAACGCTCAACTGCTGTTCCTGATCTTCATCCTGATAGCAATCGTAATAAAATGGCCTTTGACGCTCATCACTACAGAGATGAAGCGAAGTGTCATGCCATTGCGCATCACAGCCCCATAGTGGAATTAGGACTCTACCTGTGCTGCTTGCAGGGGCCTGATATGTCCATAGGCGTGCAAATCTCCCGCTCTCAGCCTCACTTTTGCTGAACAGCCTCAGATATTCACTCACGCCGGTTAAGATCAGCCAGCTGTCCCTGTATTGCGGTGTGCAAAGATTGTCATATTGTGGCAAAACATCTGCAGACCGAAAAAGTTCCTCGCCCTCTACAAGTTTCGTTCCAGGTACATGCTGCAGTTCCAATAACAATTCATTGTACTGTCGGACATTTTTGACCATGACCGCGCGGCAGGGGAACCTGGATGTTACATGGTCCAGGTTTTCCTGCACGAACTCATTAACAACCTCTTTTATGGTCATTATTCGCCCTCACTCACCCTTAATCGATAAAATCATCACAGAATTCCGGATGCTTTTCAAGGAAGTCTACTATTCTCTTTCTCAAATTGTGTTCCTGAATATGATGAACGTTTTCCACGGCCCTGTTGAATTTTTCCTCCTTTGCCTTCTGCTGTTGAATCCGTTTTAGGATTTTTTGGCATTCTGGCAACTCTGAAATATCCCAGGCACTCATATCATTACCCAGTTTCATTTTCGCCTGAGCAATGACGTAGGTTTTCTGCTCTGCAAAAAGGGTTCGATATTCCTCTCCCACCGCATCGAAAAATGCTTTGCTGATGGTGTCATTATCGGTCAGAAGATCACGGGTTGTATTGCGCAATGTATGAATCGCGCGCTGAACGTGGTCATCAAGCGTGCGATGATCTTGAAGGACTTCCGTTAATGTAGTTATCGCCTGACGAAGGTCTTTCCCCGCAATCCATTGAATAGGCGCTGTATGCGTCTCGCACCATGATTTTACCGTTTCTTCGCCCGTAACCATTCGCCAGGTTTCGACTAACAGCTGCCGGTTTCTGGCATACCCAATCTGATTGATCTGATTCTTAAATTCTTTATCAAACTGGGACTGAGATGCATCACAGGTAAGATCTTTTAATCCTGAATAGACCTTGTTAAGCTCATCCTCATTGAGCTCAATTTCCTGTGTCTCCAGGACTTCTGCAAGTGCAGGCTTTGCATCTGACAGGCAATCCATCGCCTGTCTACCGTGCTCCTTCAGCATTACAGAATAAGCTTCACGGTCTTCATGGGTGCTGTGGAGCAACCCGTTACGGGAAACCTGATACATCACCTTTAAGGCTGAAGCCCAAGGTAGATTCGTCTTCTCAATTACTGCAAGCGGGATTCGCAAAAACTTGAAAAGATTATTCAGCTCTTTCTGTGCTTCCTCAACACTGTGGTAAACCTTTCCCATTGCGTCATTTAAAGAATCCAGGCATTGATACTCACTGACGATATCCGGCAGTTTCTCTTTAACCTGCTCTTCTGTCCATGTGTAAATTGCATTTTGCATGGACATATGAAGCTTGTCGCTTAATTCTTCCGGCTTGATATTGATCTGCTGTGCGATTTGTTGCAACTCCGGTGAAGACTGGAACAGGAAAGTGCGGAAAGCATTGCTCAAAACCGACTTATCGCTGAATGATTGGGTCAAAACTCTCTTTACTTTTCCCCGTCCCGTAAAGAGTTGGACGACTTCGCTCATCGATGCTTCTCTGTCCAGATCCTGCGTGATAACTAACTGTACATTATCCACAATTTTACCTGCAGCCTCTGCAAGGTCTTCACTGCCAAACGCAATCACTGGAAGGTATTTCAGCGCCCAGAAAGGAGCCCCGGATTTCGTAATTGCTTCTCGCATATTATGGACGCACTCGGTCTCACTCGCCACCTGCGCATCCGTCAGATGCATAATGCTTTTGGCATAGTCTCTGAATTTTTGGAACGTAATACTGCCTGCAGAGAGGTAATCCGTTGTCATACCGCCCTTACACATATTAAGCACCATGGTTTTCAGCGTGCTCTCGCCCAACACATGTGTACTCTGGGAGTTGTCCGTCCAGCTGAACGCACTGTCTTTGTAGCAGGAAAGCACATATCCCAGCAACACACCGCAGACGATCGTGTTGTAATAGCCAAACGGGGGCTTCTGGAGGTCATCCCAAAGTTCACTCAGCACCACTCTTTGCCCGGAATCCATGCGATCACGAATTGTCCTCGCCAGAGCGCTGATTGCATCGGCCTCCTTACTCCCGCTTGCTCCAACCATCTTGTCAATGGTACTGATACTCAGAAGATCCGCTCTTTGCAGCGCGTTCAGAACGTTTCTAAGCTGTGCGTTTCCGCTTTCACGTGTAATTCCCGCAAGAGGTGCGCCGTCGTTGCAGCTCTTGTAGGCTGTATTTGTCATACAGATCATTTCCGGAGCATAAGGAAACAGTTCGTCCTGAACATTGATCCGGATTGTTTTTCGCAGGTTCGGCATACCAAAGAGGTTATTAAATTCCTGGGTGCCATTCCATGCTACCATTTTACTTCCGTTGACTGCATCTCCGATCCAGGAACTGATCACAGTACTGGCTTCCATTTTAAATTGATTTGCCGCTGCAGTCTGGCCGTTTTCCTGTGCAAGCTCCTGCTTGGTAAGAGTCGTCAGCCACTTCTTCCGGTCTGCGTCTGTCAAAGGCTTTTTCACAAGCGCGATGGTCAGGCGCGGTTCACTGGCATCTTTCGCTATTCTGGCCAGTTCGGTCTGAACAGACATGACTTGGCTGTCACTCTGCGCAATAACAATCAAAAGCCCCAGCTTATAATCATACTTCTCCAGTTCTTTTTTGATTTCATCGAGCCTTGTTTTGATAGAATTGGTTTCCGCGCAGCATGCGCAGATTTTCATGCGTTTAGCGGTGGCGTCATTCTCATCCCAAGCCTTTTCTTCAAAGGCGTTTGAGAAGATACCATCTTTCGTGAACATCTGATACCGGGTATATTTTTTGTCGTTCTCCGCGAAGCGCTTATCAAACGAGTCGCCAGCACCATCCCTAAACGGGAGTTGAAGCCGTACCACGCCATTTGCTGCTTCGTCCCGCAGCAGAATTTTGCAATCTTCCATTGTGCTGAGGAGATCATTGACCTGTTTCCGGCTCACGACACCGGCAAGGCAGTTTTCCAGGCACTCCACCGTAGCCGCAATTCCACCTTGCGTACGTGTTCCCCCGTAAACGCCACGGGTAGAGGACATGACCGCCAAGAGCAGCATGGAGATTTTGAAAACGCGAAGTGCATTCTCATCATTTGCGACCATATGCCGATTTTCTTCGTAGTGGCGAATATATTCTGCAGCCTTCGTGTCTTTGTCACTGAAGTCGCTTTCGCGCGTGAAGAAATAGTCCCAGAGCCACTCCGGCGTAAGCCAGCAAGCCTGATCTTCCGGCCCATACTGGTTGATATACCCAATAAAGCCAATTGAGTCGTTGGACTGGTCCTTCATGAAGCGGAACATCGTGCGCTGGGCGGCAGCGAAGCTCTCCGCCACACGGGACAACAGCTTAATTGTCATCGGATGCATCGGGCAGAGAGGCTCGATCATTTCCCCGATTCTGTCATCCAATCCGGAGATATCCGGCAAAAAGGGTTTTATCGTTTTGATCACAGGCCTTCTTGCATCGCTCCAGTTGGAGGCCATTCCATTACGGACATTGATAGACCCGGCAATTAAATCGTAGGCCGCATCCGCACTGATATGGAACTCCGCAGAATGGAATCGGTTAGTAATCAGCTGATACCTGTCCTTTCCCATGCTGTCCACCATCTCTTCAGAACGATGAACAACGTAGAACATAAAGAAAGGTTTCACCTTCGTGAACTCAGACAGCTGCTGGATAATCGTATGGTCATCGCTATGTGCTACGTACTCCGTAAACTCATCCCAGATGAAGAATATTCCGCTCTTTGACAGACCATTCCCGTCAATAACATCAGAAATCCACGACTCAAATGTCTGCAAATTGTTGAAGAGTCCATACCCTTTGGAACGGATTACGCTTGCCGCAGATTGGAGTGCGGACAGATTTCCCGATTCCACCTGCTCTCTGAGTTCCTCAACCGAACCGAAATCATCTCCCAGCATAGTGGTTTCCAGAAGATAATCCCAGTTAATGGAGCGGTCATCTAATTTGGTCGTGACTGCTTCCACCAGCGATCCCTGCCCGAGATAGGCATTATCTCCGTATTTTGATACCAATGCATCCTGGATCGCTTTTTCCGCCTCCAGCAACATCATATCTCCTGTGCGGATACCAGTGCAGCCTGTTTTCCAGACCAGGAGGTAATCGCCATTGCGGCGGCATTTTGAAAAACGGTTTTTGAACTTGGACAGGCGCTGTGATCCTGCAAGATAGGCTTCAACGACTTCCGGCTTCTCCTCGATCATATGCTTTACGAAAATGGATGCGTAGCTCTTTCCGGTTCCGTAGGAACCGTGAATCCAGAAAGACCGTCTGGCGTCCGGCGCTTCATTTCCCAGGGACTGGCAAAGATAGTCCATCAGGGTCTCCATATCATCCCCGACAATATACTCACGCCACAGATTCCTGTTGCGCTGCTCCGCATCGATATCTACAACGGATTCAAAGCTGGGATTTACTTCAAGGTAATTATTATACTTTTTCGGCATTTTCCAGACCCCCCTCCTTTTTATGCTTACTCTTCCGCAAGATCGAGGATGTCAAGCGAGGTATAATCCTCAAGGACAATATTATCCAAATTCGCGACGAATGAGACCCGAATGTATTTCGGATAACTTAGAGCCAACCCCTGAACTGCTTCACGGAATGCTTTTATATCGAGGCCGTAGATAACAGATGGCGAAATCCCCTTGCTATCCATACTGTTATGACTATTGACCAATTCTGTGAATGTAAAACTTTTCTTTCCCGTTTTTTCAGAATACAAGTATAACGTGTATAGCAATGCAACAGCATGCGGATAATCCCAACCATTGCGAAGATAAGAAAAGCTGTTTTTACTAAGTTCTACCGGTATTCCTTGTTTTAATGAAGCACCCACTGGTGACTGTCTCAAAGTATCAGTCAATGCTGTTATTGCGTTTTCTCTATTTGCCTGTGAGAACTGATCCCCAAGCAATGCTACTAGATCTCCCTTTTCGTACTGTGCTCCAAGTTCTGCATTGAAGCAGTACCATCTGCAAATTGTCGAATTATACGCAAGGTTGGCCCAAATCACTGCCCATACGAAGGGGTTATACGGTCCCATTGCAGTCAGTTTTTCTCCCAACGGCGTCACGGTCACAGCATTAGTATTACCCGTTCTGATTGTGCCGATCATCTCAGCATCTTTTAGCCATGTTTTCAAAGCCGAGTACTGTACAGTACCGAGGATACCCTGTGAAAAGCAATCGATTCCTTCCTCCATAAAATGAACAAGCCATGCCTGCCGAAATCCGAAGTGATGATATGGATCTAAACCTTTCATATTAACAAAGCCTCCTTCTGGAACTCTTAAATTGTTTGCCACTAAACAGTTTCTATCAGTAAACGTTAAACAGTTATGGCAGTGAATACATATGTTTTCACGTATTGAAATTCTACCATTCGGTTGTATCACAAATGCTCCTGTGGGGCATTGAACCATACAGGCTTTACAGCCAATACAATAAGCAACTTTATTAGCTACTCCTCGCAGATAACTGATAGTAAACCGATCCATTGAATTGAACGGATAGTAAGACACCCTCAGAATATTATCCTTCTCTGCTATTGAATATTCGTAATTCTTCTTATCTATCTTTTGTATAAACTTGCCATGCTGATTATCTACAATAACACCCAACAGAGGGACAACATCATTCCAGTTTTGTCTATAATCCCGTATTGTGAATGAAATGGTGTTATTCTCAATTTGAACCTTTACCCTATTTCCTCCATTTTTAAGTCCTTTTCCTCCAAGCCTGGCTTTCCATCCACCATTCTCAACATATTTATGTGCCTCTTTTTCTGTCTTTGCCATGGCGGCATACTGTTCGACTTTTTCAACCAGAGGTGCCATCTCATCATGGTAGATATCATTCGCAATACCTTCCCACCATTCCGATGACATAGGGCATACCATACAGCCCACTCGGAACAAACCCATTCTATATGCTTTATTGAGCAGAAGTTCGTTTTTTTGTAAATAGCAATTAAGCTCCGCTGTATTCCATTTCAATATGGGGTGGCAGTTAATTTGGCTAATGTTTTTCGCTCCAACAACTACTTCATCGTAGGTGGCTCGCTTTGCGCTTTCTTCGGCTCTCACTCCATCTAGCACAACCGCTTTTGCGTTATAATATCCCGTTATTTCTCTCAGCTTTAAAATAGTTGGAATTGACTTGTGAACATGGCAACACCATCTTAGTCTCCGTGCTGGCGGTCCAAACTCTTCCCATGATTCATCAGGGTCGAGATGGCTCTTTGCTTCTTCAAATCTCACCTCAGGCCATCGTTTCTTTGCATCCTCAACAGCTTGTAACGTATCCTGCAGCTCCATTCCTGTGTTACTGAAAACGACGTAGAAGCTATCCGGTGACAGAGCCTTTGCTGTTAAGTCCAGCAGAACCAGTGAATCTTTGCCGCCCGAAAAGGCACAGACGAACGAATAGCCTAGCTCGCTGTATTTCTCATATTGTTCCTGAATAAAATGGATTGCTTTTTGTTCCAGGCTAAGCATCAGCGGTTTATTCACTTCATACAGCCGGTCTGTGTCAATAGGCTTTAGGCTGATGCGTTCTTCCGTAAATCTCTGTATTTCTGGCTTTTTATAAAAGCTGCCACCTTTAGCCTCTGCAATACATTTACCATTCAGAACATACCTTCTGATTCCCTCAGCCCAAAGCAGCGGCGAATCGCTGTCCTTGGGATAGTCCCAGTATTGATCCATCCCAAAAAAATCCAGCTCTTCATGGAATACCGGGCGGATTTCTTTCTGAAGTTTTGCATCAATCGTCAGACGGAAAATTCCGTTTTCTTCTGTCCATTCATAGCCATACATGGCTGCATTGTCGTCCTTTCATTCATGCACGATAATCCGCGCTGCGAAAAACAGGCGATTATATTTTGATTGTCACATTGTCCCCTGTCGCATCCCATGCAAAGCGCGGATCATCAGCAAGCGCTTTCGGCATCGTATAGAGCAGCTCACTTCTCCCGATCAAGCCTCGATCAACAAGCATCTGCCTTAATGAATCTGCTGTAAATTGTCTGTTCTGAATCTTTTCATCTACAATAAATGCAGCTACCGCATCTGGGAATGATTCAAGATCGCTTTCGCCACTTACAATCATAGCATGTAATGTGTCGCCTGCCTGTGTGCTTAAAGCGTATATTGTGTGAACTCCATTTAGCTTCTCCCTGTATTCCTGGTAGCGCAGCAAATTTTGCAAAAGTACTTTTGTCCAGGGTCTTCCTCCTGGCAACGCGGGAAGCTGCATCAGCCAGCTGTCGCTTATGTCTCGATAGATGATATGATCACCCAAATCATCAAACAGTCTCTTAAAGGCCTTATTCATTGCTTGGTACCAGTTCGCATCTATGTGCATACTCTCAACCGAGATAAACACATTGCTGTCATACAGAAGGAACACTGGATTGCTATCACTATAGAGCTGCATCTGGCCACGCAGATTTCCCGTTTTCAGTCCTCTGCGCTTCATGTAGTCTTCCAATCCGCTTTCCTCGAAGATGTCGCCACACTCTCTGGCATAAATCTTCATCACATCCATGGCAGATGTAACAACCGTATTTCCCCGGGATATGTGTGTATAACCGTAGAAAGAATAGTTTTTGCCGTGATAATGGACCTTATCAAACAGGTGCCTTGCCAGGTCATAAACTTTGCGCTGGTCTTCAAGATCATTATCATTCAAGAACATAGACATGTCCATTCTGACATATTCATAAAGCTGTGTTGCAGAAACATATCCATCATTGCGATCAAACAGCTTCTCAAGGATCGCTTCAAGCTTTTCCGCTCCCTCATCCCAGTCTTCAAAGGCTTCTACAGAGAATACGATACCATCGAGGTTCACAAGGCTTTCATCCTGGGCAACAATATCCTTAACTGTAGAAAGTGGTGCACGGGCAATGGTAGCTAACTCTTCCATTTTTATGCCAGAGATATCCGCTTTCTCAACCGCTTCGCATACTCTATCCGCCGCAGGATTGTAATGGTATACCATGCTCCCGTGCGTAGGTACCGTTGCTTTGGGACCCTCCGGTATCGAATAAGAGACAGGTTTGTTCTCTCGATGAACGTCCGGCTTCTCTTCTTTGGGAAAGTACTCTGTATAAGTTCTTTCCTGTGGCGTTAGATCGGATGAAATCTCCGTTGTCTGTGATGAAGCGACCACGTCGTTTCTCGCCGTTTTCGCTTTTGTGGCAGTCAAGCTGCTGTCATAATAAGCGAGGAGTTGTGTGATTGCTACCCGAACTCGATTATGCTGTTCGTTGTCATACCGGATGAATTCAGCGTTCGCAAACAGTTCATCCGCTGTAGCTCTTGCCACAGCAGCATCACCCGTATAAAGCTTGCGAGAAGTAAAGTTATGTTCTTCTGCAAAGTTTTCAGCGCTTCTGATAGCCGATACATAGCTTCTGCAAATACCTTCCGCTATGTGCTGGTTATCTTGAAGCCAGCGATAGAAATTCTCTTTATCGTCACGAGCATAATGTCTCTCAACAGGTTCAGACATCGCCGTCGAAGCTGTTAAAGGAGCATTTTCCCGCTCTTGAAGGTCAATAACACGATGCTCTTCATTTGAATTTTGCGTAGTATCGTCCGAGACGAATGTTATTACTTCAGCTGAAGATCCATCGCCAGCTTCATCTGAGCTTTCTTGCGTTTGGCTCTCATTTGGGCTGATAAACCGCACTGTTTCAGGCTCGCCCCCACACAGCTGATAGAGCCATTTGGCAAATGCTTCTACTTTGCTTTCCGTTAGCAGGGGATCCACGTATGCATTGACGCTTTCCACTTTCAATGCGTTTCTGACTCTTCTGTATCCAAGAGGGGCAATTGTGCTTCTTGCTGGGGCAATGCCGATCTTGGATCTGAGTCTTCCAGGATAAGCAGTACCCAAATATTCACATACATATACAAAGGCTTCCGCGGGAGACCCCCCCGGAAATTCCAAGTCTCCTACTTTGATGATGCAAACATTATTTTGTGCCTTTGCTTTTTCCTCTCTTTCCCATGTAAATCCCTTGGATTCAGCAAGTAATCTGATAGCAGTTGTATACTCATGATCACTTCTTTCGTCGAGCCGTTTGAAATCTCGATCGCTTATCAGCGCGCTCCCCGTATCTATTAAATCTTGAGGAGTCTCGGAAAACAATTTCATCTTCCCGAGTTGCCTGCTCTCTGAATACTTTTCTGCTGCTCTGGCATGGGTTAAAACATCGCGGGCATCAGCAATGTTCATTCCTTTGCTGTTTATCAGCCAGTTTAAAAACTCAGATTTGTCCTGTGACAACTTGCCCTGCTGCTCTGGTGTATTATGCTCTTTTTGACCCTCTGTTTTATTTTCCAGCAGTTCTTCTGCTTTTTGGGTTTGATTCTCAACTACTTGCGCGGCTGATTTCTCCTCTGTTTTTCCTTTCTCGCTATAGTAAATAACAAGATCACTGTAATCAATTGCGCATTCATCCAGCACCTGCTTCAGTATCTTAATCAACGCAGTTGGTGCACGTTTCGTTTCAACATAGTAGTCTTCTGCAATTTTCCGCGGAACATTCAATGATGCGAGTCTCTTTTCATCAACGATCCAACGTCCGGAATATTGCTTTAAGCAGTTTCGCCGAAGCCTATAAAATGCATCGGGGTAATCTTTAATGAGGCACTCACAGATATCCCCAAACATGATCTGCCAGTTGTCTGCCCTTTTGAATGAAGTCCGATATCGATACCCAACTGGACGAGTAAAGAAAACACTCGCAATATCGTTGAAGTCAATGACGGAACAGGCCTCCTGTTCCATATTATGCATATCCTCTACGGCATTCGAAGTCTCTGTCCCTTCAACGGGCAACACCAGTTCCGCTTGAGGATCAACCTCTTTCTCCGCTGTCACGCTCTGATTCAGAACTTGTGTATCAGCGGGTCTATTTTCCACCAATGTATTGTCTGTAAGAACGACAATATCGTCAGACGGTTCTTTTACTTCATTATTTGCCTCCCATTCAGGCACAGTAACGCTTGTTGGGATATCTTTGTCACCACATTTTACGCATAGCCACTCTCCAAACCTCAGTGCAGCTGATGGCGAGAGATTCGGCCTTACATATGCGGTATTTTTGATAATTTCAATGTAGTCATGGTACCGGTTTGGAAACAGCACGACGGTGTTCGACGTAGGCTCTCTTAATTTTACCAGATTACGAAATTTATGAGAGTATTTCAGTGAAAGACTAATGCAGAATGCTGCGAATGCATCTCCTAACGTCCCACCTGTGTAATCTTTCCCAGCTGTCGTTTTAATATGGTAGAGATTATCCGGTGAGGTTTCAAAATCTATTTGTGTTTTTATATTTTTGTCTGTTTTAGTCTGAGTTATCGGGTTAGTCGCCCTGAACTCTTCCTCTCGAGTCTCCTCAACGGCAGGGGCGTCTTTCACCACCTCATTCATCGGTTCATGATAAGAGGGGTCCAATTGCTCTGTCATATTCATATCAGCGTTATCGGTCTGGTGTATCATCACAGTGCGATCTGGAACCGACACATTTCGAGGGATATCGGAATCTCCGCATTTTGCGCAAAGCCATTCGCCGAAGTGAATTACATCTGAGGGGGAAATATTAGGATTCACATAACCACTGTATCTGATTACCTCTACGAAACCCTTGCCCTGACTAACGTGTAAAACAACTGAATTTGTTGTAGGTTCTTTTCTTTTCATCAGCCCGCGCATAATATTAGGATACTTCTGCACCAGGGCACGGCAAAATGCAGCAAACGCCTCTGCCAAAGTAATTCCGGTATACTCTGTACTATCTGTGGTGATGTGGTATAGGCCGTCCTGGGATACAGCCTCCACGGTTTCTACACACTGCAAAACCTTCTTAAAGAGTCTTTGTCTTTCATCTGCATTAAAAACATGGTTATTTGCGACAAATGTCCAGAGGCTTATGCTCTTAAGCTGCTCCAGCGTCATAATCCCTTTCTTTTGAAGGGCAGAGCGGAGCGGCTCAAATTCTTCATCAGAAAACAGATCGTTCAGTTCCGGGGACAGTTCCGATCGTTCTTTCTCTTTTATCTGATCTTTTTCCGCAACGGTCTGTAATTCCTTACTTTCTACAACTTTGTTCTGTTCTTCGCAACGCTCATAAAGCCATTGTGCGCACTGTAGAGCCTCTTCACTCGAAAGTCTTGAGGATACATAAATGCCCGCATCTTCTACCTTTATGCCATTCAGCGTTTTTCCCAGATACAAAGCTATGCAATTTGTACCGGGAACTCTGATCCCTGTCAGCATTCTCAATTTGTTACGGTGCTTTACTGAGAGAGATTCACAATAGCGTGCATAGGCTTCCGACGCCGATGCTCCCGAATATGCAGCATCCGGCGTTTTAATTGTAAAACACTAATACTTCCCACATGTAGATTTACCGAAAAAGTTTCTTAAATCATGGTGTGATTCTATTATTCAGAAACTTTTTACACATAAAAATAGCATATTTCTCCGTT
>Ga0256405_10003159_pt1 | contig 35039 bp, 33 predicted proteins | sample RumenRJG_02DNA_FD_189096 | JGI IMG/M metagenome (GOLD analysis project Ga0256405, IMG submission 189096) | Bovine rumen microbial communities from Lethbridge, Alberta, Canada - RJG_02 | ecosystem: Host-associated > Mammals > Digestive system > Stomach > Rumen | place: Canada: Alberta...
CATCGTTAAAACAAACGGAAGTGGTGGTTTGTCCGGCTCTATGGTGTCACGCTTGTTCCATAGTTCCGCGTACACATCTTGCACGCAGTCACGCGCCTCGTCACGGTTACGGAGCAAGTTGTATGCAAGCGCATACATCTTTCCGCTGAACGGCAAATATATTTGCGTAAACTGCTCGTGTGTCATGTTTGGTTCCGTAACCTTTTATATAGGCTCTCTATATGTAATACGATTTTCCCGTCTAAATCTTACAACAAAATGTCATTTTTCCCAAAAATCAGCACAAAGATACAATAATTTTTCAAGATAAGCAAATAATGTTTTGATTTTGCAAGTGAAATGAATTGATTTTGCGTTGCTTTCTGCGTTTGCCTCCGCATTTCCGTCTAAATCGAAATATTTATTTGCCTATGTCAAAAAAATGTTGTAACTTTGCTTCGCATTTTATATAAAAGACATCATTAGTGTCCATTTTATTTAGCAAATAATAGTATTTAGATTTATCATGTTATATTAGAATCTTCCCATGGAATGTCAAAAAAATCATGTTCTCCGATTTTTGCGAATTGGTAATATGGAGTTTTTTTCCAATAATGTAATTTTATGCTTGTAGTAATATTTTTACGCATGCCAGCATAATCACCATGGAATACGTAAGGGGCATTTCCTCCCATGCTTGTTCTCATGTTATGCTCTTTACCATGTCGTATATCTAAGATTACTTTAAGCATTGAGTCTAGAGCACTATTTATATCAGAGGGTCTATTAGCATATCGATTATCACAAAAGTCTTTATAAAATGAATCTTGAAATGAAAAATGATATTTCTTTTCAATATCTTCGATGTTGTCAAGCTTTTCTTCTTGCAAAATTTTACATCGTAGACCAATATCCAAATCCGATTTACAAATAGAGTACCTCCACAGTAAAAATGGCGTGTTTCTGTCCCTTTGAAACGAATCCAATGACGAATGACAAGTGATGGTTACTTCAGATTTCTCCGACATAAGTATCTCAGGATCTTTGTCAAGGTTAATATATTCGTAATTATACTCAATTAATATAGGTTTGTCTATAGGTTTTGAGAAGACAATATATGAATCAATTTCATTATTTTCAATTACATGTAAACAAAATACAAACCACATTAGATCAAAGAAAGACATCTGAAACGCCTCGGGTCTGTCTGCTATCACTACATCTACATTAGTTTTGTATGTTTCCTGTGTTTTTTCTATATACTCCTTTGTACAAATATCATCAATAAAGGAAGTTTGTTCAATATAGTGATTAAGCATTCTTTGAATATCTCTATACTCAAAATCACTATCATATTTTTTTAGTAATGGTGCCAGTTTTTCTTTCAGTGGATAAAATCCATGTTCAAATAATATACTGCTGATATTAGACATTACATATATTTCTTCTCTGTGATTTTTCCACCATTTATCAAGATCTGATATAGTTTGAAGATATCCTTCTAGTTCTTCTTTCTGCATGTCTTCACGAAAGGAGAATATATACGAATCTATGATATACTTCATATATTATTTTTCGATTAATTTTTCTTTTCGTTTCTTTTCAAGAGCAGCCTCTACAATTTGGGAAGATAAATCTTCTCCCTCATCGAAGAATCCTTCAGGCCAATGGTCAATCTTACCATACGGATTAATGGTAATCTTGCGATAAGTAGAAGCACCTGTTTCTTTATCTTTTTCTACAAAATAAATCATGGTATCATCTGATACTTGTGTGTCCTCTGATTTTGCAACAATTAAACGTAAACGATTAATAAGGTATTCTGAATGAGTTTCGATGATGCATTGTTTGCCTAATGCGTTCATACTTACAAAAAAGTCTGCAAGTCTTGTCTGTACTTTAGGGTGTAGGTGTAGTTCAGGCTGTTCCAATATAATAGTATTACCCTTTTCAGCCAAAAAACATAGGACTAGAATGGGCAGAATTTGGCTTACACCAACGCCTACATGGGTTAAATCTTGCTTCATGTCTTTAATTTCTGTGGTGATTTTAAGTTCATGACCAAACTTTCCCCTATCATTAGTGCTCATATCTTTTGCTACTCCTAAATATACAAGCCATTTGTTGATCGCCTCTGCCAATGGACCTTCTTTTATATTATCTTTGATTAAACTATCGTGTGAATATTCAAACTGTCGTGGGTCTATATACTGTATTCTTTTTCCTTTGTTATTCTCATATACAGCAGCTGTATTTTCTCCTTTTAATCCAAGACCTGTAGCATCTCCATTGCTTTCAAGAGGATACAATGATTTTGGTTCTTCTCGTAATGGTCCAAGATATTGTATTTTTTCACTAAAAAATGTACTCAAATAATTTATACTAGGGTGGTTGTAAACGGGCATCCTTTCTATAAAATATTTTTTAGGAAGTGAACTGAGTTGAGCAAACAATCTATCGGAATATTTACGTATATCTTCCGCATCCATAGCGCTTACTCTTAGTACAGAGCGCAGTTTATTCAATGTGAAGTTTTTCTCTTTTAATTTTTGATATTGTTTTAAGAAAGTCTCTCTATCCCGAAACTTATTATTTATGTAAATATCTTCAACTATAGCAAGTCCATTATCTTGAATAAGGGGTTTTATCATCTCCCAGTCATCATCTTCCATACTAAAATATGCATCCCCAATACCAAATAAGAAGTCATTTAAATATGCCCGAACTTGATCTTCATAACTGCAGTAAGCTACTAAATATCTCGGAAGAAAATGAAACATTCCTGCACCTATATAGTGCCATTGGAAACGAGTTCCAAAGTAATCTTCTTTCGATTTTATTTTAGATGTAACTGTGTATCTCAATTCAGATGTTTGTATTTTGGGTTCATTCATATTTATGACAGCCTGCTCTTGTGCATTTCTTGAGGCACTTTTTTGGACATGTAATATTTCAACTTTTTCTTTTTGAGAGAATGATATCATGTCCATGTTTTCAAGATCCGGATGAAGACATTCAACGGAATCTGATGAGACTTGGAAACTACAATCTATTTGAGAAATTGCAGACAAATCTCGATACCTTCTACGTACATAAAAGCTATCAATATCTTGCACTCGATCAAGTGAGAAACCAATTTTGATTTGTCTCTTATTGTCTCTGCCATATACAACATCATCATATGTACCAAATTTCTTGAACCACCCATTGAGTACTATTGAATTTGACGAAACCTGATTCTGTAAGGTTTGTGTTACGAGCAAAATGCTTTGGAGAATCGTACTTTTACCAGAACTATTTGCTCCCGTGAATATAGTTAACGGTCTAAATTCCAACTCCTTCTCTTGATTAATCGATTTGAAATTGTTTAATATCCACTTTTTTATCATATTTATAAGATTTTAATGATTATTCAAAATAGTAATAAATAGCATTTTCAGATACGCTTAACGCAGAATGGCTTTTTCATCAAGATCTTTCTTTTATAAACAAGTCATCTATTGTAACACTATTTAGTATGTTACTTGCGTAACCATTAGGTGTTAATCCGTACGTAGTAATAAAGGTCGGCATAATGCCGTAACGTGTTTCCGTCTGGTCAACAAATGCGGCTTGGCGTATGCGCAACTTCAAATCTTCGGATTTGTCTATCGTATAAGTAGTGGCACTATATTTAATCTCGCAGAGGTTGATTAACCTATCGGCGCGCTCAATAATCAGATCTACTTGAGCGCGTTGGTTCGGGTCATTGCTCCGCCATGAATAGTACTCGGTACCAATTTGGTCTATCCCAAGAGCTTTCTTTATTTGAGGAATATGCGCCATGCATACGCGCTCATAGGACAAACCGAAATATGTGTTCACTTTCGGTGACCGTAGATTATGCGTCCAGAACAATTCATCCGTTTCTCCATCTACAAAGGAATGGAAGAACTGGGTGAAGTGATCAGCAAGCATATAGATACCTCCGTTTTTATTGATTTTCTTTGTCTTTGTGCGATAATAACTAACGAAATCGCACTTTACAAGATTATCCAATTGCTCGGATAGGTTCCCTCCATGGGACTTTTTTAGCACATTTGCAATCTCAATGCGTGTCAAGCCGTATCGGTGTTCCGCCAAGACTTGAACAATCGCAATATAAGGCGCTGGATTAGTAAATAGCGAGGCGAATAATCGTTCATATTCTGTCCGCAACTCGCCTTTCTTCGAGAACAACAACCTGTCTATCGCTCCGGCAACACTTTCTTTCGGCTCTATCAGACTAAGATAGTAGGGAATACCTCCAAATACCATATACGCCTGCAGGATTGCTAATCTATCCCATTTGAATTGGCGCGCTTGCATGTATTGTTCGGTCTGCGCGAGTGTGAACGGATGAAGATGCATAAGATGCGTGATACGGTCATGTAAACCGCCGTGATTATTAACGATATTATCCACCATCCACGAGGTGGCTGAACCGCAAACAATCAGCATTAGATTGTCGTGCTTGGACACCCAACTATTCCAGAAATGTCCCAGTGCTGCCACAAAACGAGTACCTTTAACATCAAAGCAAGGTAACTCGTCGATGAAGATAATCTGACGCTTGTTCGGATCTAAGTTCGGCGTAAGTGTCTGCTCCAAAGCAAAGAACATATCCATCCATTTGCGAGGTGTCTTACCTTTATAGCCTATGCGCCGAAGCGACTGGTTAAAAGCCTCAAACTGATCGTCTTTTTCGCCCATTAGGACACCGGACGTTTCAAAGACCATCTGTTCGCCAAGCGTTTTGTTTATGAGGAATGTTTTTCCTACACGGCGACGACCGTACATAGCAACGAACTCCGGCTGATTAGAGGCTGCATACCTGTTCAGTTGCGCCATTTGCTCTGTTCTTCCGATAATCTCCATACCTGTATTGATTAAAAACGCTGCAAAGGTACAACTTATTTCTGACATATGCAAGAGGTAAGGCGCGAAAAATGTATTTTTTTTGTATTCCACGCGCCTTGTACTAAAATGTTGGGCGCGCAAATCGGTATTTTTACTCATTTCTCGCGCCCTATATATGACAACTCACATGTGCGTATGTGTGAAATAAGGTCTTCGCTATCGCTCTGGTCTTTGTTTGTTGATTTTTCTTTCCCCCATAATAAGGTGCTCGTTTCTCTCGTGGCTGTGTTTATGTGCTACGCACGCTCAAATGATGAGAAAACAACTGCGATGATACAATAATTTTTTGAAATATACAAGATTTTTATAAAAAATAATCGTTCTCGCTTGCGAGATAAGACGTTTTAGTACTAAAAACAACAAGCCTCGACCATATTTTAGAAGGTCGAGGCTGTTTTGATGTGCAATTATGTTACTTTTTGCCACGGTGGTTGAGCCAAATCACAGGCACAATAAAAATGGCAAGAAGTACCACACCAAGGATAATACTAAAGCTGTCCATAATGATACATAATTTGTGTTAAACGATAGATTTACTTGTTACGATAATAAGCCGTTTCAACACAAAATGCGCCGAAGCCCGTACACATAATACGTGCTACCGACAGGCGTGGCAAAGGGACTTGCCTCAAGCCGTTCTTTTCCACGAAAAACAAGATAAACAGGTTGATAATGACGAATCATTTTGCGCAAGAAAGCGGTGCGTGTTCGGTTCTTTCCGAAAGTCACACGATGCGCAATAGAGCTGAAATGCGTAGGTACGGAAATTTGCACACTTCCTTCACTTGCGATGGTCAAGGGTTCGCCTTGGATTCCTACAAGTGCGTGGTGGTTGTCTTGCTGCACCGCGCAATCGGTCGTAGAAACCGGTTGAACGGTTAACTCTTGTGCCAGCGTATATAATCTAATGCCGATACCAAGCAAGAGCAATAATATGTAACCTACACGCTTCATATAAAATCGAGTGCAAGGTTACTACATTTTCGCGAGATACGCAAATTTATTTGCAATTTGTAAAAAAATAGAATAAAACCGAAAGCAAAGGTGCAATAATTCGTCTTAGCCGCAGGGCACGATTACTGCGAGATATGCTAATAATTTTTTAATTTATGCAATGTATTTCTTTTCCCTTTGCCTTTAAACCGGAATTTTATTTGCTCATATCAAAATTTTTCTGTACCTTTGCAGCATCATTTGTGTACGTTCACGCGTCCTGACAAATGAAACGAACATCAAAATAACAATTAAAACAGGCCGATATTTTGCGGGTAATAAGGCGGGTATTTATGATTTATCAGTTATAATCCCCCCTCTTCCGCAGAAAGGGGGATTTGAAAATTGCCGCAGGCAATAATCGACAGAGCGTAGCGGCGGAGAACTCCCGACCGTGGGGTGAAGAACCCCTTTACTACGCAAAAGAGACACCGTTTGGTGTCTCTTGGCGGAGAAAGGGGGATTCGAACCCCCGGTACAGTTACCCGTACGACAGTTTAGCAAACTGTTGGTTTCAGCCACTCACCCATCTCTCCTTTGTCTATCCTCGGAAAGTAAAGTTCCCTCGGATGGGCTTGTTCTGAAATAATAATTTTCAAAATCGGCTGCAAAGGTAGTGCTTTTTTTTCATCTGTGCAAATTATTTTGGTGTTTTTTTGTAAAATCCTGTAAAAATCTTGCATATTTGCAGAAAAAGTAGTACCTTTGTGCCCGAATTGCAGAAAAATATGGTTGGTGTAGAAAAGATAAACAAGCGTTTTGGCAAGCAACAAGTGCTGACCGATGTGTCGTTTGCGATAGCTCAAGGCGAGATAGTCGGCCTGTTGGGTCCGAACGGTGCCGGCAAATCGACACTGATGAAGATTCTTATCGGTTTGCTTACGCCGGACAGCGGTTCGGTGCAATGTCCCGAACATGTGGGTTATCTTCCGGAGCGCAATCCTCTGTATGAGGAGATGTATGTGCGTGAGTATCTATGCTTTATCGCCCGTCTTGTTCATGCGGAGAAAGATGTGGAATCCGTGATAGACAGGGTGGGTCTTCGTCCGGAAGTGGGTAAGCATATCCGCCAACTGAGCAAAGGTTATCGTCAGCGTGTAGGTCTGGCCTCCGCCATGTTGGGCAACCCTGACTTGCTGATACTGGATGAGCCGACCACCGGATTAGACCCTAACCAATTGGACGAAATCCGCCACCTCATTCACGAAATAGGCGAACGGCACACCGTGATACTTTCGACCCATATTCTTCAAGAAGTGAAAGAGATGTGTACGCGTGTCATCATCATCGACCACGGCCGGATATGTGCCGATATGCCGATGCACGAAATAAGCGATTTGGAAGACCTCTTCCGCCAATCTACCATGCACTAACCCCCCGAACATTATAGAGAGATGAATCAGGATTTCGATATACGTGAACAGATTTCGGAGAAGGAACAGGACAACGCCCTTCGTCCCCTTCGGTTTAACGACTTTGCCGGTCAGACAAAGATAGTCAGCAATCTGAAAATCTTTGTGGAAGCGGCTCGTATGCGCCATGAGAGTTTGGACCATGTTCTGCTGTTCGGCCCTCCGGGCTTGGGCAAAACGACCTTGAGCAACATCATCGCCAATGAGTTGGGAGTAGGGTTCAAAGTGACGAGTGGTCCCGTTCTGGATAAGCCCGGCGATTTGGCAGGTCTGCTCACCTCACTGGAAGAAAACGATGTGTTGTTTATCGATGAGATTCACCGTCTCAGTCCGGTGGTGGAGGAGTATCTCTATTCCGCGATGGAAGACTATCGCATTGATATAATGATAGACAAGGGTCCGTCTGCCCGCACCATCCAGATAGACCTGAATCGTTTCACCCTGATAGGTGCGACCACGCGTAGCGGTCTGCTGACTTCGCCTTTGCGCGCCCGTTTCGGCATCAACTGTCATCTGGAGTATTATGATGCCGATATTCTTTCGGGCATTGTGGCTCGTTCAGCAGGTTTGCTGGGCATCCGAATAGACAGTAAAGCCGCCGCAGAGATAGCCCGCCGCAGTCGTGGCACGCCACGTATAGCCAATGCGCTGCTGCGCCGTGTGCGTGATTTTGCACAAGTGAAAGGCGATGGCAGTATAGACTTGGCCATTGCACAATATGCATTGGAAGCCCTCAATATCGATACATTCGGTCTGGATGAAATAGACAATAAGTTGCTCTGCACCATTATCGACAAGTTCCGTGGCGGTCCTGTCGGCCTCAATACGATTGCGACAGCGATGGGCGAAGATGCAGGAACGATAGAGGATGTGTATGAGCCTTATTTGATAAAAGAAGGCTTTATCAAACGCACTCCTCGCGGCCGTGAGGCGACAGAACTGGCCTATCATCATCTTCATAAAACGCCGCTGAATGCAGACGGCCAACAGGCATTGTTTTAACCGTTGAACAGGGTGGGTATGTACAAAGCCGTTTTCATAGATTGGGACAATACAATCGGCGATTGGACTTCATCGGAGATAGCCGCACAAAAGGAACTCTATGCCAAGTACAATCTGCAGGAGTTTTTTCCGTCCTTTGCCGAATGGTACACGACGTATGATGTGCATAACACCGAACTGTGGGAACGCTATGGACGAAGCGAAATAACCAAAGATTTTTTGCAATTGGACCGTTTCCTTTTCCCTCTTGTTCAGTCATTGGGCGGTGAAGAACGGTGGATGCATTCTCCGAGGCTGATAGGTTTGGCAAAGTCAATGGGCGAAGATTTTCTGGCCTTGACCAACCGGTATTTCTCCCTGCTGCCGGATGTGAAACAGCAAGTAGAGATCTTGGGTCGCCATTTTCCGCTGACGATTGTGAGTAATGGTTTCGGTTCGGTGCAGTACTACAAAATCCGCCGTTCCGGTTTGGAGAATTGTTTCCGTCATGTGGTGCTGAGTGAAGAAGTAGGCGTACAAAAACCCGATCCGGCGATATTTCATTATGCCTTACAGGTGAATAACGAAAACCGCCTTCGTCGAGGTATGGAACCTTTAACGAAAGCGGATATTCTGATGGTCGGTGACAGCTATACCAGCGATATTCAAGGCGCTATCAATGCGGGTATCGACCAAGCGTGGATAGCCCCACAATTCGATGACCGTCCTGCCACCTACAAAATACAATCACTGAAAGAGATATTCCCGATTTTGGGCATTTAATACTGCTCGTTTTCGTTCGGGAAAGAACTGTCTTTCACGGCTTGTGCGTAGTTCTGAACAGCCCCCTTGACCACTTCCGCCAAATTGGCAAAATAGCGCAGGAACTTCGGTTTGAACCCTCCGTTCAGCCCAAGCATATCATGCAAGACCAGCACTTGTCCGGACGTTTGGTTGCCGGCACCGATACCGATGGTGGCACAATGGTACGGCTCCACAGCCTTTGTCACCCTTTGTGCCAGTGCGGCAGGTATTTTCTCCAGCACAATAGCAAAACAGCCGGCTTTCGCCATCAAAACGGCATCCTTCAGAAGTTTCTCCGCTTCCGCCTCTTCCTTTGCGCGCAGGCTGTAACCTCCAAACTGATTAACCGATTGAGGGGTTAGTCCCAGATGGGCGCATACGGGAATACCGGCCTGAAGCATGTGTTTGACAGTAGGCAGGATTTCCTCACCCCCTTCCAATTTGACTGCATCGCATCCGGATTCTTTCAGCATACGGACGGCATTGCGAAGCGCCTCCTCTTTGCTGATTTGGTAACTACCAAAAGGCATGTCAATCAACACCATAGCATGTTGGGCGGCACGCACCACGCCTTTGGTAAGGAAAATCATTTCATCCACCGTGATAGGCAATGTGTCCTGATTGCCACAGACGATGTTGGAAGCACTGTCACCCACCAGCAGGATATCAATACCCGCTTCATCCACTAAACGCGCCAAGGTGAAATCATAAGCGGTAAGCACTGTGACTTTCTCTCCCGCCTCCACTTTCTGACGAATGGTTTGGGTGGTTACTTTGTTATTTTGAACATGTACACTCATCGTTAAAAGACAATTTTTATGTTTTAGGGCGCAAAATTACTGCTTTTTTTGCATATATCCAAAAGTTTTTGTAATTTTGCAGCCAAAATGAAGAAACAATACTTGATATTCTCATCATTAAGCCTTCTTTTACTCGTTTTAGCGTGTATAGATGTGGCTTCCGGCAGTCAGTGGATTTCGCTGTGGTCAGAGCATTTGTCTCCCATTCAGCAGCAAATCCTTTTCGAACTGCGTTTGCCCAAAACACTGACAGCCATCCTTGCGGGTGCGGCTTTGTCGGTTAGCGGTCTGATGATGCAGACATTGTTTCGCAATCCGCTGGCCGGTCCGTATATATTAGGTATCAGCAGTGGTGCCAGTTTGGGTGTCGCGTTGGTTACGATAGGCGGACTGACTTCGCTGTTGGGAACGGTTTTAGGGAGCAATATCGCCATTAGTTTGGCGGCCATTGTGGGTGCGACCTTGGTGCTGTTGCTTGTGTTGGCCGTTGCACGGCGGATAGAAAGCAATGTCAGTCTGTTGATAGTCGGTATGATGATTGGTTCGATTGCGGGTGCATTGGTGAATATCATGCAGAATTTCTCCAATCCCGATGCGTTGAAATTGTTTATTACCTGGACATTCGGCAGTTTGAGCAGTGTAGGGTGGAGCGAGATGCAAGTGCTGTTTCCCATCATCTTGACAGGACTGGTCTTTTCCGCTTTGTTGGTAAAGAACCTGGATGGTTTGCGCCTCGGCGAGAATTATGCACATGGCATCGGAATCTCCGTACCCCGTACACGCTTGGCGATAGTGCTTGCCACCGGTCTTTTGGCAGGTGGAGTCACCGTCTTTTGCGGTCCGATAGCATTTGTGGGAGTGGCCGTTCCCCATATCGCCCGTGGCATATTGGGAACCTCTTCTCACCGCCTCACCATGCCAATGGCGGCATTGGTTGGTGCTATCTTGTTGGTGATTTGTGACTTGCTATGCAGTTTAGGCACTTATCCTCTGCCGGTATCCACCATTAGTGCCCTGTTTGGCGCTCCCGTCATCATCTGGATAATCCTACGCAAGCCGTAAGTAATAATCCATCAGTATCGACCTGTCGGATATACTTCCTGGATAAGATATGACTGCTTTTTGCAGATTCTCTTTCCGTTTGTTGATAAAGTTTTCAGAGTGGCGCAAAACCATGAAGTCCCGGCGTGCTTGAACAACCGCCCACGCATTCTTCGGCTTTCCTGTCAGAAGCAAGTGCAATGCGGCAGCATAATCCAGCCAAAAGCGCCAAAACATCACTGTCGCCATCTTCTTGGCGGGAAGATTCTTGTATATCATCAGAAGGTTGTTGCGGAAATTAAGATAGGTTTTCCTCGGACTTTCATATGCCAACGCTCCTCCTCCCAAGTGATACACCACCGATGTCGGCACGCAAACAATCCGTCCGCCGCGACACCAAATACGCCAGCACAAATCGATTTCTTCCATGTGGGCAAAGAAATCTGCATCCAGTCCGCCGGCGGTTTGATATGCTTCTTTGCGGATGCACAAACATGCACCGGTTGCCCAGAAAACATCTGTTACGGAATCATATTGGCCGCGGTCTTCTTCCACCTTGCCCAATATGCGGCCGTGGCAGTAAGGATAGCCAAGCCAATCGATTTGTCCTCCGGCTGCACCCGCATACTCGAAATAGGCACGGTTTTTCCAACTCCGAATCTTAGGCTGGCATGCCCATACATCGGGATGGGTATCCATATAATCAAGGAGAAGGGTGAGCCAATCGGGTGTGACTTCTACATCTGAGTTGAGCAAGACAACATATTCGCTGTCGATGTCCTGCAGTGCCCGATTATAGCCTTCTGCAAACCCGTAGTTCTTATCCATCTGAATAACTCGAACCGATGGGAAATCACACAGCACTTGCAGACTGTTGTCCGTTGAACCGTTGTCTGCCACCACTACTTCAATGCCGTTTCCCTGTGTATAGGCAACGACAGACGGAAGATACTGTTTCAGCATCTTTCCTCCGTTCCAGTTGAGTATGACAACGCTACATTTCATTTCTTCTGTTCTTGTTGTTGGAGTCGTTCCCATTTCCATCTGTTGTGCGTCCAAAGCCATAACTCCGGCTGCTCGCGGATATTGGCCTCCAGCATACGGACAAACTGTTCCGTAATGGCATATTTTTCCTCGTTCTTAGGCGCAAAAGAAATAGGCTTGACATTCACGCGATAGACACCGCGCTCCACCATACTTATGTGAACATACGTTACCGCCCAGCCAAACTTTGTGGCAAGCACCTCTCCACCGCCAAGAAAAGTGGTGTCCTGGTGCAGAAATTCCGTGCGGTAGTAAGCATGTTTGGGATTCACTTTCTGATCGCTGATAAGTCCGATACAAAACGGTTTCTTTTGTTGGTGGAGTGTCACAAGGTGCCGAATAAGGTCGTTTTTCTCCACATTGCTTCCTTCGCCGCTATGATGGCTGCGAATATCCATCATGATGTTGTCCATCGTTTTATTTTTCAGGCGGCGATAGATGTTGTAATGTTGTATTTCCAGATTATGGAAACGATGTTGTATTTCGGGTGTCCATTCCCAGTTGCCAAAATGACCGAGCATAAAGAATACACCGCCATTTTGCAGAATCCAACTTTCAATCTCATCGATGTTTTCCAAAATAAAATGCCGGTTCATTTCCTCATACGAGGCTTCTGCTCCCCAGATGGTTTCCACAATGATATCTGCCAGATGATGGTAGAAACGGCGTTCGATGTCACATATTTCCTGTTTCGGCTTTTCGGGAAAAGAAAGGGTCAAGTTCTGCCGTACCAATTTACGGCGATAGCGTATCACATGGTACAACAGCGGATAAAGCAAATAATCGCTAATGCGATACAGGTGCTTCAGTGGAATACGGCTCAATATGTGGACAAATCCGTTCATCGGGTGGTTCTTTATTTCAACGCAAGCAGCAATAGTACAATAGCAGGCGTGGCCAGCAGTAGGCTGTCGAACCGGTCCAAAACTCCTCCGTGCCCAGGCATAAACGTACCGGAATCTTTCACGCCGATGGTACGTTTCATCAGGCTTTCCATCAGGTCACCCAAGGTGCCGAAGATGGCGATGACCAAAGCAAACAGCAAGGCCAACCAGAGTGGGGTAATCCAACCGACAAAATGGCAAACCCATCCGCATACAAGCGAGAAAAATATGCCACCGATTAAACCTTCCCAACTCTTGTTAGGGCTGACGCGCGGAAACATCTTGTGATTGCCTTCTTTCCGTTTTGCCAACAGACTGCCGACGATATAGGCGCCGGAATCATTCACCCAAATGATGATAAAGAGTGCCAAGAGTAGCATTTTGTTGTATTCCATTACGATATTCATCAGCGTAAAAGGCAATGCCACCATGAGTTGTGCCTGCAGGATATAGCCCCATTGCTGAACAGGGTTTTCTTTTTTTAGGAACAGCTCCAGCACCAACGACAAAACGATGAGTATCAATGCAGAATAAGCCAATATCAATGAAGATTGCACATGTCCCCAACCGATAAGAGGGGCTTGTGCCAGCATCCAGACACTGATGAACGCGCAGGCTGCAATGAGCATACTCAGAATGGTTTGTGTAGTGCCGGCTTTCATCAGACCCATGTATTCGCGCACAGCAAGAACATTAAGCAGCAAAAAGACACATCCGAAATAGAGGGGATGAACCAGTATGGATGAAATGACAACTGCTGCATATACAGCCGCAGAAAGGGTGCGTGTTATGAAGTTATTCATCGTTTTTTTGTTTTTTATTCGAAATAATTTGCAAAGGTACAGATTTTTTCGTAATTTTGCAAGCGAAATGATAAAAAAATACATTTAGCCATGGGAAATACTGATATTTGTCTCAATTTGTTGGAGCCGGAAGAGCGTGAACAACTGGATTTTATGTGGAATCTTATTCCCGAACAGGACCGCAATGGTATGCGCAAGGAGGATTTGCTTTTTGTTTTGGATGCCGTGGATGATTTTCTGGAAGAGTCCGGTTTGTTGGAAATCGATTCCGATACGGGCGAGATGACTTACTTGGATGGCGATGTGGATGAAAATGCTGAATTGGAGTATATTCAGAAAGTTGTCCGCAAAGCTTCATCGGGCAAACAGCCGCAATGTTCTGCGCTTACATCCGCACAAATCCAACTTATCCTTGATGCCGAGTTGCAGTATGGAATAAAGAAAGGATATTATGAGGAAGAGGACTGATTGTCACTCTTCCCCATACCTTTTATTTCAGCCATCTGTCCAGCCATTCAAAGAACGTGCGTTGCCAAAGAATGCCATTCTGTGGCTTCAAAACCCAGTGATTTTCATCGGGGAAAATGAGCAGTTCGGCGGGTATCCCGCGCATCCTTGCTGCATCAAATGCCGCCATACCTTGGTTGGCGAGAATGCGGTAGTCCCGTTCGCCGTGAATGCACAGGATAGGCGTATCCCATTGTCCTACGAACTTATGCGGTGAGTTAGCAAAAGTGCGTTGTGCCACGGGATTCGTTTTATCCCAATATGCGCCACCCATATCCCAGTTGGCAAACCATTTTTCTTCTGTTTCCAAGTATTGCATTTCCATGTTGAAAATGCCGTCGTGTGCAATAAACGCCTTAAATCGTTTGTTGTGGTGTCCGGCCAGCCAATAGGCACTGAACCCGCCGAATGACGCCCCAACGCATCCCAAACGGTTTTTATCTATGTAGGGCAGATTGGTGCTTGCTTCGTCAATGGCGGTGAGGTAGTCGCGCATACATTGTCCGCCATAGTCACCGGATATTTCTTCGTTCCATTTCTGTCCGAATCCCGGAAGTCCGCGACGGTTAGGGGCAACCACGACATAATCGTTTGCTGCCATCATCATGAAGTTCCAGCGATAACTCCAGAACTGACTTACAGGTGATTGCGGACCGCCTTCACAGTAAAGTAGAGCCGGATATTTTTTGTCCGGGTCGAAATGGGGTGGGAGAACAATCCACGTCAGCATATCTTTTCCATCGGTGGTTTTTTGCCAACGGGGGATGACTGTGCCCATCGTAATTTGGTCGTAGATATTCTTGTTTTCAGTGGTCAGTTGGGTCAAAGTGGCATTTTCCCCGTCGTTACGAAGCAGGTAGAGTTCGTTTGCTTCGCACATGGAATGGCGCAGGCAGTAGTATTCATCGCCATTGATTGACATTTCTTTGGGCGTACTGATTGGCTCAAAGTCGTATTGCCCATTGGTCAGTTGACGGCGTTGTTTTCCTTCTATGTCGGTTAGATATAGTTGTTCTGTCCCATGCCATACGCTGCTGAAGACAAGGCTTTCGTTATCGCGCCAGTAGAAGGCATCCACGGGTGAATCCAAGGTTTGGGTTGTCCAAATGGTTTCACCTGTTTCCATATTGCGCACCATCAAGCGATTCTCATCGCTTTCATAGCCATCGCGTTCCATGCTTAGCCATGCTATATGTCTGCCGTCCGGCGAATAACTTGGATTGGTGTCGTAGCCCATATTTCCTTCGGTCAGATTCTCGTGCGCGCGCGTCTCCAAATTATATGCGTATATATCGGAATTGGTAGATAGGGCATAATCTATACCTGTTTTTTTACGGCAGGTGTAAAGCAGTGTTTTCTCGTCCGGTGACCACGTTAGTTGTTCCACACCGCCGAATGGCTTCATTGGGCTTTCAAACGGTGTATTCTCAAGAATATTCACGCTATCTCCTACTTTTGCCGATTTCACTTGTTCGCCTTCTCCCACATAGGTGATGGTCAGAGGATAGATAAAGGGTTGCGGTGCTGTTTCGGTCCATTCGTCCCAATGTTTATACATCAGGTCTTCATGCACATGACCGCTTGCCAACGGCAGATCCGGATATTTGTCGGAGGTGGAGGGAACGGTTTGCACTTGTTTGATGAGCACAACCATATCGCGCATGGGGGAAAGTAGAAAATCATCAATATCTTCTGCTCCGCTGACTTCCACTTCTTTGCCGTCTCTGCGTAGGTAGAGTTTGCCACCGCGCAGGAATGCCAATGTTCCGCTACCGCCAAACCAGGCAGGGCTGTTGCCCGTGAACTCATCTACAACGCTCATCGGGTTGTTGTCCTTTCGTTCGTATGGATTGCAGATGCGTATCCAGGTGGTAGAGCGGTTTTCTTTCACGCTGTAGTAACTTACTGTATAGGCGATAAGACCGGTCTCTATATCTACTGTCGCGCCACCGATGCGCCCCATTGCCCATAGGCCTTCAGGGGTTAGGCGGCCGCCTTCGATGGTTATTTCCGGTTTGGTAATTGGCGGCAGTTGGCTGTTTTCTTTGTCTTTGACGCTGCAAGCGGCAGTCATTACGGCGATACTTGCCATAAGAAATGTTTTTAGGTTCATTGTAGAATGGTTGTAATGTTGTGTGCTGTTTCAATTCCGAAGAAAGCACGGCGTTTGCCATGCTCTCTTCTTATGTATCCTCAACGGGTTGTCCGACGCCACGGCATCAGATTTCCCACTGTTCAAGTGTTCCCAGCAGTTGGTCGAAGGTCTTGCATTTGCTCTTAGCTTGCACATCAGCGATCTGCTGATTAACGGCCTGGTCGTATGTCTCGGCTTCCACGTCGCGGATAACACCCAGAGCTACAGGCAGTTCGGGAACAAGTTCAGCGTTTTGTACGTCGGTGAACTTCTCTTGTCCCATCAGTGCCAGCATACGGTGCAGAGTGGGGTCTTCCATCTTTGCATCGTGTACCAATACACGTGGGTCATCGGCTGCAACAACAATCAGTCGGGGCATAACGCCTTGACTGTAGTCGAGGGCGATACCTTTGTCTTTGTTGGCACCGAATATCATTTTCTCGCCATGTTTCAGCAGGATGCTGTGTTCGGCGCGGGTTTCGCGGTCTGCAATCCAGTTGTGCGTACCGTTGTTGAAGATGACGCAGTTCACCAGGCATTCGATTACGGATGCACCTTTGTGTTCTTTGGCTTTCACCATGCAATCAACGGTAGTCGGCATATCCACGTCCAGTGTGCGGGCAAAGAATGTGCCGCGGGCACCCATCACCAGTTCAGCGGGGATGAACGGACGTTCTACTGTGCCGAAAGGACTGGATTTGGAGCAGAAACCTTTAGGCGAAGTGGGGGAATACTGACCTTTCGTCAAACCGTAGATACGGTTGTTGAACAGGCAGATATTCAGGTCCACATTGCGGCGGATTTCGTGAATAAAGTGGTTACCACCGATGGCGAGACAGTCACCGTCACCTGACATCTGCCATACAGTCAGTTCAGGATGGGCGGTCTTGACGCCGGTTGCTACGGCACCACCGCGACCGTGAATCGTGTTGAATCCGTAGGTGTTCAGGTAGTGAGGCATACGGCTTGAGCAGCCGATACCGGAGATAACAACCGTCTCATGTGTCGGAACGCCTATTTGTGCCATGGCTTTTTGCAGGGCTGCACAGATGGCGTGGTCACCGCAGCCGGGGCAGAAACGTACGTATTGATCGGATTTGAATTGTGCTGCTTCCATGATTATAATGCTTTTACGTGTTCAACAATACGCTCAACCGCGAACGGTTGACCCATGATTTCGTTATATTGCTTGAAGTCAACGCCGGTCACTTTCGAACGAAGAAGGCTTGCAAACTGACCGTTATTCAACTCGCATACAACCACTTTCTTGTACTTACGCAGTACTTCGGCTGTGTTTTTAGGCAGCGGGTTGATGTAGTTGAAGTGTGCCAAGGCGCAGTTCAGTTCGTTGGCAGCGGCATGGAGATGACCTTCGGTCGAGCCCCAACCTACCAGCAGGGTGTCGCTTGCGGCATTGCATTGTACTTTCAATTCGGGGATCTTGTTGGCCACTTGGTCCACTTTAGCTTGACGGGCTTTCACCATCAACTCGTGGTTTTCGGGGTTGGTGGAGATGGAGCCTTTCAGGCTGTCGCGCTCCAGACCGATATTGCGGTGTTCATAGCCTTCCATGCCGGGATATGCCCAGTAGCGGATGCTGTTTTCGTCACGCAGAGCGGCGTTGTAATGACCTTTCAGTTCTTCGGGAACGCCTTGAGGCTTGATTTCCGGCAGTTCTGCCAGTTTGGGAAGACGCCACAAACCTGTGCCGTTGGCCAGATAGGTATCGGTCATCAGAATGACGGGAGTCATGTTCTCCAAAGCTATCTTACATGCTTCGTATGCAAATTGGAAGCAGTTGGCGGATGTGGAGGCTGCCAAAACAACGGCAGGGCATTCGCCGTTACGGCCGTAAACGGCTTGCAACAGGTCGGTTTGTTCTGTCTTGGTGGGCAGACCGGTGGAAGGACCGCCGCGTTGTACGTCGATTACTACCAACGGCAGTTCGGCCATTACGGCAAGACCTATGGCTTCGCTCTTCAGACTCAAACCGGGACCGGAAGTCGAGGTGCAGGCAAGGTCACCGGCAAACGCAGCACCAATGGCGGTGCACACACCGGCTATCTCGTCTTCAGCTTGTACCACCATTACACCCATATCTTTGCGGCCTGCCAACTCATGCATGATGTCGGTGGCGGGGGTGATGGGGTAGGAACCCAGGAACAGTTTCTTACCGCATTTGTGGGCAGCAGCTATCAGACCCCATGCCGTTGCTTTGTTGCCGGCGATGGAAGTATAGGTGCCGTGAGCCAAATCATCGGCTTTCTCCACGTTGATAACGTTGATATTTAGGGCGGTATTATTACCATAGTTGTAACCGTCGGTCAACACTTTCACGTTCGGTGCTATCAGAGCCGGTTTCTTGGCGAACTTACCTTCCAGGAAGTGAATGGCTTTGTCAATAGGACGACCGAACAGCCAGCATACTACGCCCAGCGCGAACATATTGCGCGATTTCAGGATGGCTTTGTTGTCCATTCCCGAATCTTTCAGGCTTTCCTTGGTCATTTCGGTCAGCGCTACCGGTACGATTTGCACGCTTTCGGGGATACCCAGTTCGGTGAACGGATTTTCGGTCTTGTACAGAGCCTTCTCCAGGTCTTTGTCCGTGAACGAATCCGTGTCAACGATCACAACGGCATCTTTCTTGTACATCGAATCGGCTTCGTTGAATTGTGCGCCGGGCACGTTGAATTTGCTGCCAAGCGTGCACACTTTCAGGGCGGCTGCGTTCATCGCTACTATCACATCCGCTTTGTCACCGGGCGTGTATACGCCGTTACCCAAACATACTTGGAAACCGCTCACGCCGCCAAGAGTACCTTGCGGTGCGCGAATTTCAGCAGGAAAATCCGGAAGTGTCGAAATCTCGTTGCCCAGGATGGCGCTTAACGACGAGAACATGTTACCCGTCAACTGCATTCCGTCACCTGAGTCTCCGCAGAATCGAACTACAACAGTTTGTTTTTGCATGATACAAAGATTTTTTTGTTTATTTTTTTATGATTGTTATTGGTTGTTTTCTTCGGTTTGATGCCGCTTTTCTCAAAATTGGCGCACAAAGATAATGTAAAAAAATGATATAACCAAATTCTTTTCTCTTTTTTGTCATAAAATTTGCACACCTCAAAAAAAAACGCTACCTTTGCACCGAAAATGAACCTGATTTTGCATTCTGATATGGCGATGTGTACCGAAGAAGATGTTTCTCGTCTCCTTCCGTTGGTTTCGCAGCAGCGGCGTGAACAGGCCTTGCGTTTTAAGCATCTTTTCGGGCGCTGGACATCGCTCAAGGCTTATGAACTCTTGTTGCGCCTGTTGTACCCCGATACGCCGCTTGAGCAGTTGCCTTCTGCCGCATTGCCTGTGTTTGAGTACAATGAATACGGACGGCCGTTTATCGCCGGAGGACCTTGTTTTTCTATTAGCCATTGCCGTGAAGCCGTGGCGGTGGCAGTCAGCGATACGCCTGTCGGTGTGGATGTTGAGTCGGTTCGGCGGTTTGATGAAGCGCTTGTCAGGCGCACGATGAATGAGGAGGAGCAGCGGTGTATTTTTGCGGCGGAGGAGCCCGCGCGCGCGTTCATACGTTTATGGACACAGAAAGAGGCGGTCCTTAAGTTGCGTGGAACGGGTATCGTCGATAATCTTGCCGATGTCTTGACTGCAACGAAAGCAGATTGTCGCATCCCAACTTCTTGTCTTCCGACCTGCCTTCTTCAAACCACAGACTATCCGCACTTTGTCCTTTCCATTGCTATGCAATAGTATCTTCACTCTTAACTCTCAGCTCTTGACTTTTAGCTCTTCACTCTTCACTCTTATCTCTCGAATGAGCATTGGGTTATTATTAGGTTATTATTGGGTTATTAGTAGGTTATTAAGCCAACGAAAAGCAGAGGAAAGCCTGCCAAAGACCGGAAACAATAGTTCGAATAGTCTAACTAGAACACTAGTCTCACTAGTTCAACAATAAATCCGCAAAAAAATGCGGATTTATTTGCACAATTCAAAAAAAAGCACTACCTTTGCAGCGAATTTGGAAAAAATCCCGTCATATCATTGACGTTAAACAAGAAAATGTAACATAAACAACACTGATTAAACAATGTAATCATGGAAGCAATTACTTTTAGTCCGGCACAGGTGCATGTGCTCAACTTGGTGTCGCATATCAAGTCGGCGGTGGCATTGGAGCAATTGCGTGAACAACTGGCTGCCTTCTATGCCCAAAAAGTGGATGAGGAAATGGACCAACTTTGGGAGAAAGGCGAATGGAATGAGCAGAAATTGCAGAGTCTGCGCGGTTCACATTTCCGCACACCTTATCATGTGTAAGCCATGAGACCCGTCGTCATTGACACCAATTGCTTGCTGCAAATTATTGCTCGCAAAAGTCCGTATCGCCCGATATGGGACGCTTTTCTTGCCGGCAAGTACCAGCTATGTGTCTCCAATGAGATTTTGGATGAGTACCAAGAAGTGTTGAGTAAGCAAGTGACATCTTCAATTGCGGAGAATGTTGCGTTGTTGATTTTGAATAAAAAGAACGTATTGCTTGTTGATCCGCATTTTCACATGGAACTCATTACGGCTGACCCCGATGACAACAAGTTCGTGGATTGTGCGTTTGCTGCCGGCGCCGATTATCTGGTGTCGGAAGACAGCCATTTCAAAGTGTTGCATGACATTGCATTTCCGCAACTGAACCTCGTCACACTTGACGAGTTTCTAAATACAAGACTGATTACAGAATAACGACAAATTACTGCCTATGATAAACAGCAATTAAACGACAACATAATCTAAATATAGCGTAATAAGCCTAACTTGATCCGCTGAAACTTCGACAACTTCAGTAATCATTTACACTTCAAGTGCGGTTTATGCACGCTCACGTGATGCGTGAGTTTTCTGTGCGTAAATTTGAAGTGTAAAGGTAGTCGAAGACCTCAGCGAATCAAATGAAGCGAACGAAAGTTCACGCTTTTCGTGTGCAAATCATTAAAAAACACCAATAATATGAAACACAAAATTATTTTAATGGCGATTATTGCCATGTTTGCAGGGACATTCAGTTCTTGCAAAAAAAACAGAGGGACGGATAATTATCCAATACTCTACGTAGTTAACGGTACTGATTATTCCATTAACGTGTATTGCGACAACTACTTAGTGGCAACTGCTGGAGCGCATAGCAACAGCGGAAGAGTAGAACTTTCAAATACTTCTATTAATTTTCCAGTATATGTGGAGGCAGAGTTTTATGATACAAAAGGAAATATAGTTAATGTCTACAAGTGGAATGACTATTATTTCCACTGGAATAAAACTTATAAAATGACGTTAACAACTTCGTCTTCTACAAGTATGATTACTGTGCTATAAATAAATTACGTATTGATATAGAAATACAAAATCCTATTATTTGCAACATTATTAACAGCAATCTTTAGTGGCTGCAAAAAAGAAGAGCCGGAAGAGCAACCTATTGCAAAATTCACTTATTCTGTCAAAGACAAGACTGTTACCTTTACAAATCAATCTCTCCATGCAAGAAGTTATTATTGGACATTTGGAGACGGTTCATCTGCATCAGAAGAAAATCCGGTAAAAACTTATTCGAAATCAGGAACATATATAGTAACGCTCATCGCCACAAAACTCACATTGTCCAATACGTATAAAACAGCAATCACGTTGTCTCAACCTGCTCCGCAAGCAATATTCAGTTATTCCACAAATGGTTTAACTGTGACCTTCAACAATCAATCAATAAATGCTCAATCTTATTCTTGGGACTTTGGAAATGGAATAACTTCCACAAAAAAAATCCTACTATTACATATAATTCAGCAGGAACATATTCTGTTAGTTTAACAGCAAGTAACGGAGAAACGACACATACGTATAAGCAAAGTATTTTCGTTTCGTATAAACAGCCTACTGCAAATTTTACGTACACAACAAAAGCACCATTAACGGTTGTTCTTACAAATACTTCCGCGTATGCAACTTCTTATGAATGGGACTTTGGAGATGGTACAATTTCAACCGAAAAGAATCCGACTCATAGATATAGTTCTGTCGGTTCGTATATCATAACATTAGTAGCCCAAAATCCTGCAAGTAGTCAACAATATCGACAATCAATAAAAATTTCAGCTCCTAAAGTATACATCAGAGGTATTCGCTATAATGATGTAGGTAAAACAGGAAAATACTATAAATCTATATGTAAAGATGATGATCTCTTTACGAATACATGGTGGAATACGGGATATACTCCTATGCTTTCCAATAATAATTTGCCATATTCTTATATTTTTTCTTCTTCCATTGAAATGACAGGGTTGAGTGGGGACAACTATTATACAGTATTTGTATATTGGAATAACAGTACAAGCGGAGATGGAACACAAATATTGAAGCAAAAAATGTATACTGAAGACATACAAAAATACCCAGCAGAACTTGGCTTAATAAATGACAATTTGGATACATATATATCTGTGCTATTTGAGTATAAATAGCAATAATTAAGCTGTGTCCAATCCATACCTTTCAAACCGAGATTATTGATGGCCAGTTGCTCATAGAGCATGACGGCAAAATCTTTAACGCCACCGGTGCAGAAGTAAAGTAAAGAGGACTGGGATTTGGTGCAAAAGGCACTGGAGTGACATTTGTGAGGGCATTTGTTTGGTGCTCTCACATTTTTCCACTACTTTTGCAGCGAATCGGGGAAAGGACTAAAAAAGGATAAACTTATCGTCGGCTTATCGTCAGCTTATCGTCAGCTTATCGTCGGCTCATCGTCAGCTCATCGTCCCGTATCTGTCCCGTAGGTCGCTCGTAAATCGCATGTAAGGGGATAAATTCCGAAAAAATCACTAAATATTTGCATATTCGAAAAAAAAGCACTACCTTTGCAGGCTCATTTGTTTGTAAAGACAAAAAGACATGCAGAAAGCAGATGAAATAATCCGAAATCTGGAGCGCAAACAATATGCGCCGGTCTATATGCTGTGTGGCGAAGAGTCATACTATATAGACATGGTTTCTGCATATATGGAAGAGCATATCTTGGATGAAGCCTCCAAGGCTTTCGACCAGATGGTGCTTTACGGGAAAGACCTTCCGGGCGCCGACATTGCTCCTGCCATCGCCAACGCACGCGGATTTGCCATGATGGGAGGTATGAAACTTATCATTGTCCGTGAAGCACAGACCGTCAAGAAATGGGATGCGCTGGCCCTCTATCTGGACAATCCGCAGCCGACAACCATCTTGGTGATTTGCTATAAGTACGGCAACCCTGACAAACGCCTTTCCGTATTCAAGAATATTGAGAAAAAGGGCGGCGTATGGATGCAGTCGGACCGTCTGCGCGACTATCAAATGCCGGCATGGATTCGTGACTATATGCAGCAACGCCTTTCTGCCTTGAGTCGCAAAGTGGATATGGATCCCAAAGTGCCGCAGATGTTGGCGGACTACCTTGGCGCGGATATGAGTGCCGTCGTGGGCGCAGTGGACAAACTGATAGTGGGTATGCCCGATGGCTGTACAAAGATAGATATGGCGCTGGTGGAACGCAATGTGGGCATATCGAAAGACTACAATGTCTTTGAACTGCAAGATGCCCTCATCAAAAGCGATGTGCTGCGTGCGCATCGGATTACGCAGTATTTCGCCTCCTCCAAAGACCATCCGATGGTGAAAGAACTGGGCATTCTGTATAACTTCTTCGCCAATCTGATGTTGTATCACTATCTGCCTGACAAGTCGGAACGCGCTGTGGCACCCGTATTGGGTATATCGCCTTTCTTCGTGAAAGACTATGCCGCTGCTGCAAGGCGCTTCTCGGCAGGAAAAACCTTCCATATCATCGGTTATTTCCGCGAGATAGATGCGCGCAGCAAAGGGGTGAACAATCCAAGTGCCAAAGATGCAGACCTTTGGAAGGAACTGATATATAAGATTTTGCATTGATGAATAAGAAAACCGGAAAAATATTGTTGATTATTGCGATAGTGATAGCGGTTCTGTTCTTTCTGTCCGGTAGTTTTGTGGCAGAGCAGATGTATCGCTACGAAGTGTGCAATTTTACCAGTCGTGACGGTAAAAGTCATGGTTACCATGTCTATCCCGATATGGATGCGGATAGTCTCTTCCGCTTGATGCAGAACGATTATGAGGTAGCCTCTATGTTTGATTGGCGGTTGCACAAGCGTTACATGATGTACACAAAGCCGAAAGTGGGGTATTATGAGTTCCCCGAACGGATAGGAAACGGCCCTCTCATCAAGCGACTGATGCGCGGTGGTGAGTCACCGGTGCATATCACTTGGACCAATCAAATCCGCACGCACCAGCAGTTGGCGGGAAGGCTTGCCAAACAGCTGATGTTGGATTCGGCTACCATAGAGGAACATTTTGCCTCGGAGGATTTTATGCGTCGCTATGACCTGACTCCCGAAACGGCAGTGTGTATGTTCCTGCCCAATACGTACGAGGTGTATTGGTCCTATTCGATAGACGACCTCTTCAATCGTATGAAGCGTGAGTTCGACCGCTTCTGGAATGACGAACGGCAGCAAAAAGCCGATGCCATGGGACTTAAACGCAGTGAAGTGGCAACGGTTGCCAGTATCGTTGAGTCGGAGACACGCCGCAAAGATGAGCAGCCGCTGATAGCCAGTCTCTATCTTAACCGTGTGCGCAAAGGTATGGCATTGCAGGCTTGCCCGACCGTGATTTTTGCAACAGGTGACTTCAAATTGCGCCGTGTGCTGACAAGGCATCTGAAGTTGGATTCGCCTTACAATACCTATCTCTATCGCGGTCTGCCTCCCGGGCCTATCCGCTGCTGCAATGCAGAGAGTATTGATATGGTGCTGAATGCCCCTAAAACGGATTATCTGTTCATGTGCGCCAATCCCGACTTTTCCGGCACGCATGTATTCTCGTCCAACTATCGGCAACATGCCTCTGTGGCCGCGCAGTATCGGCATGCGTTGGATGAACGGCAAATAAAGTAAATATACAAACAGAAGATATGAAAAAGAATCACTATTTATTCACTTCCGAGTCCGTTTCAGAGGGACATCCGGATAAAGTGGCAGACCAAATCAGTGATGCCATTTTGGACAATTTCCTTGCTCAGGATAGTCATGCTCATGTGGCCTGTGAGACGATGGTCACAACCGGACAGGTGGTACTGGCAGGAGAGGTGAAGGCACGATGCTATGTGGACGTGCCGTCTGTCATACGCGATACCATCCGCCGCATTGGTTACACGCGTTCGGAATATAAGTTCGATGCTGAAAGTTGTGGTGTCTTGCAGGCTTTGCACGAGCAGTCGCAGGATATTGACCGCGGTGTGAGTCGTGGTGCCAAAATCAGCCAGGGTGCCGGTGACCAGGGAATGATGTTCGGATATGCCACTATGGAAACCGAGAGTTTTATGCCCCTGACGCTGGATATGGCTCACACCTTGGTTTATACGCTTGCGCGCATACGCAAGGAAGGTAAACAGATGACCTATCTTCGTCCGGATGCCAAAAGTCAGGTTACCATTGAATATGACGAACAGAACCGCCCCGTACGCATTGATACGATAGTAGTTTCCACCCAGCACGATGAAGGTGTATCGCAGAGCCGGATAGCCGATGATATCCGCCATATCCTCTTGCCGGAAGTGGCACGGCGTGACATGCGCTATGCCGAACTGCTGAAAGGCGATTTCCGCCTGCTGGTGAATCCGACCGGAAACTTCGTAATTGGCGGCCCTCACGGCGACACGGGTCTGACAGGACGGAAAATAATCGTTGACACCTACGGTGGCCGTGGGGCGCATGGTGGCGGAGCTTTCTCAGGAAAAGACCCCTCCAAGGTGGACCGTTCGGCAGCTTATGCCGCCCGCTGGATTGCCAAGAATATGGTGGCAGCCGGTGTTGCCAAGCAAATGCTGGTACAGGTTAGTTATGCCATCGGTGTGGCGCGACCGGTTAGTCTGAACGTCCAAACCTTCGGCACCGGCATTGTCTCAGATAACGAGATAGCGCAAAAAATCAATCAACTCTTTGACCTTCGTCCGGGAGCAATCGAACGCGACCTGAAACTGCGTCAGCCCATGTACGAAGAAACGGCATCGTATGGCCATTTCGGGCGTAAGAATGAATGTGTGCGTAAATCGTTCATCAACGGAAGTGGCCGTGTCTTTGAGAAAGATGTGGAACTCTTTACTTGGGAAAAACTGGACCGTGTCGATGCTATAAAAAAAGCATTTAATCTATGAACCTGCAACAGAAACAGACAACCTTTGTGACGCTGCTGATAATTGCTCTTGTGGCATTGGATCAAGCGTTGAAGTTGTATGTCCATACACATCTTGCCTTGGGCGAAAGCATTGAAATATTGCCGTTTTTCGAACTATGCTATGTGGAGAACAACGGTATGGCTTTCGGCATTGAGTGGTTCAGTAAGTTGTTTCTGACCTTGTTCCGCCTTGGCGCAGTGGGTGTGTTGGGGTGGTATATACATCGTCTGATTCATATCGTACAGGCGCGCACCGGCTATCTTACTATGGTGGCGATGATAACGGCAGGAGCATTGGGAAACATCATTGATTGTGTGTTTTATGGCCGTCTTTTCGGTTATGCAGGCTGGTTTTACGGCCGTGTCATAGATATGCTTTATTTCCCGTTGATTCGTAACGCGGCAGGCGAATGTCTGTTCTTCCGTCCTGTTTTCAACCTGGCGGATAGTTGTATCACGATAGCAATATTGGCGGTTATCTTCTGGTTCCGTAGTGATTTAGACAATAGTCTTCGCCCGAAAACTTCGCCGGAAGAGAATCAACCGCAACAAAGAAAGGATTCGCGGGAATGAGAAAAAACGTGCTGGTGTGGTTGTTTGTTTTGCCGTTGCTCTTCATCGGCTGTCGTCCGCGCAATGTGCTTTCTGTCCAGCGAATGACAGATGTGCTTTATGATTTACACCGTGCCGATGGACTGCTGTCTGTTTATGGCTATGAATGGCAGTTGGATACTACGATGGCCAAATACTACAGTGCTGTTCTTGAAAAGCATGGAGTAACGCAAGCGCAGTTTGACTCATCGTTGGTTTGGTACACCGATCATCCGCAGACGTTTGACAAAATATATCCGCATATTATTCGGCGATTGGAGGCGGAACAGAAAGAATTGAGCGAGCAGTTGACCTCCGGTGTTCGTGACCTGCGGCAAATTCCCAGACTACAAGTTCCGTCGTTGGATTTGGATAAAACATTGGACCGTAGTCTGCATGGCTTGCAGCCTATCATGTTCCGCCAAAAAGAGGAAAATGAGTAAAAAAGCGGTTTTTTTTGAAAAAAATAGCAAAAAAGTTTGCACAGTTCAAAAAAAAGCAGTACCTTTGCACGCTTTTTTCGGTGAAACGAAAAGCGGTAACTAAATAATAATCGTCAAGCTGGGCAGTGGTCCCTCTGATTTTGGGGCGTAAATGATGTCTGTCGGCTTGGCCTAATAACAAACAAAACAAATGGATACTTTATCTTACAAGACAGTGTCTGCCAACAAGGCAACCGTACAGAAAGAATGGGTTGTTGTGGACGCTGAAGGCCAGATTCTCGGCCGCATGTGCACGAAGATTGCTAAACTGCTTCGTGGTAAGTACAAACCCAATTTTACGCCGAACGTAGATTGTGGTGACAACGTAATCGTAATCAATGCTGACAAGGTGCAGCTCACCGGTAACAAGTGGACCGGCCGTACCTATGTTCGTTATACCGGCTATCCCGGTGGTCAGCGCGAAATGACTCCCGCCCAGTTGCTGGAAAACGGTGCAGACCGCCTCGTCCGTAAGGTCGTTAAGGGTATGCTTCCCAAGAATCGTCTTGGTAACAGACTCATTACGAATTTGCACATCTTTGCAGGTGCTGAGCATAATATGCAGGCACAGCAGCCCAAACAAATTGACATCAACACCCTTAAATAATATTGAAGAATTATGGAGACAATTAATGCATTAGGTCGTCGTAAAGCCGCTGTTGCACGCGTTTATGTAAGTGAAGGTGCCGGCAAAATCACCATCAATGGTCGTGACCTGGAGGTTTATTTCCCCAGCTCGATTCTTCAATTTGTGGTAAAACAACCCTTGGCAAAGCTGGATGTACTTGAGAAGTATGACATCAAGGTTAACTTGGATGGCGGTGGCTTCAAAGGACAAGCCGAGGCACTGCGTTTGGCTATTGCTCGCGCACTGGTGAAAATCAATCCGGAAGATAAGCCCGCTCTCAAAGCAGAAGGCTTCATGACCCGCGATGCTCGTGAGGTTGAACGTAAGAAACCCGGTCAACCCAAAGCACGCAAACACTTCCAGTTCAGTAAGCGTTAAAATCCAATTTCGGCAGACGTCTTTCGGGACCTACTGCCGAAATGCTTCTTTACTCCAAACCGCCTTTGGTCGGTGCTCCGCTTGATAGAGTGGGAGTGAACGGACACAAGAAGTGTGGATAATAAATATCACTATTTATCAACTATCAAAAATCAACATTTCAAAATGAGAACAAATTTTGATCAACTCCTTGAGGCCGGCTGCCACTTTGGTCACCTCAAACGCAAATGGAATCCCGCAATGGCTCCTTATATTTATATGGAGCGCAATGGTATTCACATTATTGACCTCAACAAAACTGCTATCAAGATTGACGAGGCAGCAGAGGCTTTGAAGAACATCGCAAGATCCGGTCGCCGCATCCTCTTTGTCGGAACCAAGAAACAGGCACAGGAAATCGTTGCCGCCAAGGCGCAAGAGGTGACTATGCCTTATATCACCGAGCGTTGGGCCGGTGGTATGCTCACCAACTTCCCCACTATCCGCAAGGCTGTGAAGAAGATGTCAAGCATTGACAAGATGATGACAGATGGCACGTTTGACAATATCTCAAAGCGTGAGAAACTCCAGATTACCCGTCAGCGCGAGAAATTGGAGAAGAACCTTGGCTCAATCGCCGACCTCACCCGTCTGCCGAGCGCATTGTTCGTTGTTGACGTTCAGAAAGAGCACATTGCTGTAGCAGAAGCCAATCGTCTGGGTATCCCCGTATTTGGTATTGTAGATACCAACTCTGATCCTCAGAACATCGATTTCGTTATTCCCGCTAACGATGATGCCACCAAGTCGATTGAGGTAATTATCACCGCCGTTTGCGATGCCATCAAGGAAGGTCTGGATGAACGCAAAGTGGAGAAGGCTGATGAAGAAGCCGCTGCTGCTCAGAGTCAGGCTGCCGAGAATGTACCGGCTCCGAAAGAGCGCCGCACTCGCGTCCGCAAGGCAGTAGAGAAGAAAGAGCCCGTTGCTGCTGAAGCACCCGCAGAGGCTCCTGCCGAAGAAAAGGCCGAATAATTGCTTGATAAACAACCTTGTAATACATTTTTGAATTATGGCAGTAACACTTGCAGATATTAAGAAACTGCGCGAAATGACAGGCGCAGGTATGATGGATGTGAAGAAAGCATTGGAAGAAGCCAATGGTGATTTCGAGGTGGCTAAAGACCTGCTCCGTAAGCGCGGTCAGGCTATCGCTGCAAAGCGTAGCGACCGTGAAGCATCGGAAGGCTGTGTACTCGCAAAGGCTGAAAACGGCTTTGGTGCCATCGTGGCAGTTAAGTGCGAAACAGACTTCGTGGCAAAGAACGAGGACTTTGTGGGCATGGTGAAACTCATTCTGGATGCAGCAATGGATCACAAACCCGCAAATGTTGAGGAACTCCGTGCTCTCAAGATTGGCAACTTCACTGTTGCAGATATCGTAACAGAGCGCAGCGGTGTCACCGGTGAGAAGATGGAACTCAGCGACTATGTGTATATCGCTGCTCCGAAAGTGGATGCTTACAACCACCTCGGAAATAAACTTTCATCGCTCGTTGCCGCTTCCGACGCTAACGCTGACCAGAATACCGTACATGGCGTCAACATGCAGGTCGCTTCTATGAACCCTGTTGCTTTGGATGCAGACCATGTTGCACAAGAGGTAAAGGACAGAGAGCTGGCTGTGGCTGTTGAAAAGACCAAACAGGACGAAGTAAACAAAGCCGTAGAACAGGCACTCCGCAAGGTAGGTATTAATCCTGCCCATGCTGACAGCGATGAGCATATCGAGAGCAATCTCTCCAAAGGTTGGCTGACCGAGGAGGATGCGAAGAAAGCGCGTGAGATTCGTGCAAACGTGCCGGCTGAAGCAGAGGCGAATATCAACATGAAGAAGGTGGAAATGATTGCTCAGGGACGTCTCCAGAAGTTCTTGAAGGAATCCACATTGGTTGAGCAGCAATATATCATGTCCGATTCGAAAGAACTCGTGAAAGATGTGCTCAGCAAGAACAATGTTACCATCGTTGACTTCAAGCGTATCACCCTTAACGAAGAGTAATATTTTCGTAAAGATATTGCGAAATATGCAAAAAAATGACTTGGAAATTTGTCTGAGTCATTTTTTTTTCGTACTTTTGCGGGCGTTTTTGGAAAAGGTATGGCGTATGTTGCAACCATAGGATTTTTCGATGGTGTCCATGTCGGACATCAGTTCCTGCTTTCTTCCTTACGGCAGCAGGCGGCGCAACGGGCCATGAAGGCGGCTGTCGTTACCTTTGAAGAACATCCTCGGTCGGTGTTATATGGCATTTCTCCGGCATTGCTCACCACGTATGAAGAACGCACGGCCTTGCTCAAACAGCAGGCTTTGGATGAGATTTATGTCTTTCAGTTCGATGTCATACGTGATATGACTTCTGCCGAATTCTTGCATCTGTTGCACGATCGCTGTGAAGTACATGTGCTTTTGATGGGTTATGACCATCAGTTTGGCTCCGACGGAAAGAAAACAATGGCTGAATATCAGCGCCTCGGAGAAGAGGCTGGGGTAGAGGTGCTGCCGATAACGCAGGCGCCGGAAGGAGATGTGTCTTCGTCTAAAATACGCCGTTTGTTGCTTGCAGGCGATGTCAGCAATGCCAACGCCATGCTAGGTCGTCCGTATGCGTTGCAGGGAACCGTAGTGCATGGGCGCGGATTAGGCAGGAAGATTGGTTTCCCGACAGCCAATATCCGTATTGACGATAAGAATAAACTGATTCCGTCGGATGGCGTCTATGCCGTTCAGGTCATTACTGCGGATAACTGCACCCGCAAGGCGGTTCTGAACATTGGTACGAATCCCACCGTTGGGGGCGAAGAACGTACTTTGGAGGTGCATATTCCCGGTTTTTCGGGTGATTTATATAATCAGTCTATTGATATTAAACTCACCCACTATATTCGCGAAGAGCGCAAGTTTTCTACTCTTAATATTCTTCGCAATCAAATACAGCAGGATTTAATATCTCTGAATGAATAGAGTAAACCTAAAAGAGAAATATACATGAAGGGTTTCTTTGTTGCTTTGTTGCTTGTCCCGATGACGCTTTCTGCACAATACGCTGTGCGTGGAAAAGTAGTTAATAAGAACGATAATACTCCCGTTGAGATGGCGGCGGTACGGCTTTTCGCATACACAGGAACTGCCGATTCAACCCTTGTTCAGGGTGTGCAGGCGGATTTGGATGGTGCTTTTGTCCTGTCGCGTGTCAAGCCCGGCAAGTATAGCCTTCTTGTTTCCAGCATGGGGTTCTTGCCGCATTGGCAGATATTGACAGTGTCCGGCAAATCGGATATTGCGCTTGCGCCGATTCGTCTTGCGGAAGATGTGAAAGTGCTGGAGGCGGTGGATGTCAAGGGACATGCCGCTGAAATGACGGTCAAAGGAGATACGATTGAGTATAACACTGCTGCTTACAAAATACAGGAAGGGGCAATGGTGGAGGATCTCCTTAAAAAGATGAACGGCATACAGGTGGACAAAGAAGGCAATGTCACGGTCAATGGCGAGTCGGTAAAGGGCGTGCGCATTGACGGAAAGAAATTCTTTGGAAACGATGTGCAGTCTGCTACGAAGAATATCCCTGCCGATATGATTGACAAGATTCAGGTCATTGACGAAAAGTCTGATATGGCAAAGCTCACAGGCTTTGAGGATGATGACACGGAACGCATTATCAATCTGTCGCTTAAGGCCAATCGGAAGAAAGGCGTATTTGGCAATTTCGGAGGCGGTTTGGGGGCAGACCTTGTGACGGATGACAACCGTTGGTTCAATTATGCCAATCCGGACTTCGGAGCCACGGCTTCGGAGCGTGCGCGGCATTTCTTTAAAAACGATTTCCGGTATAATGCCAATCTGTTTACCAATATCTTGTTGGGCGAGAGCCAGACTACCATTATCGGTGGGGCTAACAACACCAACGAGATTCGTTCCGGCCGTGGGCGTGGCGCATTTGGGCAACAGAATCAGGGTATTACGTGGAGCGAGAACTTAGGAGTAAACACCAATCTGGATTTGACCAAGCGACTCCGCAATCCGCGTCCACAGGCTTCGCTTCTCTTTGGTGGCGATGGACAGGCGGTGCATTCCTACAACGACTCGCGTTCGTTGAGTAATAAGGACAGTTACAGCAACGGCATCACCTATCAGAACGCGGATTCCACCTCTAAGCAGGCCTGGGCATGGGATACGCGCATCCGTTTGGAACTGGAGTATCAGATTGATACGCTTAACAAACTCATTTTCAAGCCGACCCTCAATTACACGCAGTCTCGTTATGATGAGTATAGCGATTATCTTTACCGTCGTGACGGGGACACGGTGAACAATGGTTATCAGTCGCGTTTCAGCCTGCAGGACGAGATTGGCGCATCGTTGAACACAACGTATAATCATAAGTTCCTCCGCCCCGGTCGTTCGCTCACCATCAGCCTTGACCTGGGGCTGACGGATACGAAAGGACGTTCTGAAACATTTGCTTTCGACCGCCTGCAGACCGACACAACGGTTGACCAGAACATTCGTTCTTTCCAAAACTCTTATTCGTATGGCATCAAGGCTTCCTATGTGGAACCTGTCTATGGCCGCAATCATTTCTTGGAGTTTGTGCTTTCCGCTTCGGGCAACAATCGCTCCTCTGAGAAAAATCAGTATGTCGGACAGACGCAGCAGCGCATCGATTCGGCTTATTCCAGTTCGTTCTCAAATAATTTCTATAATGAGGCGCTTGAACTCAACTACCGTTGGTTGACGCAAAACAGTGACCTCAGTGTGGGTTTCCGTGTCAATCCGTCGCAGACGCGTTCGCGCACCACTTATCTGGATACCGGCGTGGCGCATGATACGTTGGTTTCTGTCTGGAACTTCTCGCCTAATGTCAATTTCAAGTACAAGTTCGGAAAGAAGCAGTTTGCCCGTATTTCCTATCGTGGCACGTCTGTACAACCCTCTATTTCGCAGATGGAGCCGGCACGCAACAATTCGGATGCTATGAGTATGACGGTGGGTAATCTGGATCTTAACCCTGCGTTCCGTCACACTCTGCGGGCGATGTTCTCCATGTTCAACGAAGAGTCTTTTGTCAGTCTTATGGGTGGCGTTCGCGGTTCGCTGGATAAGGATGCCTTGGTCTCCAACTCCATTTATGATGAGACGGGAAAACTCTATCGTCAGACCGTTAATGCGCGGGCACTGCCGTGGAATATCGGGGCGGATTTTATGTTCAACTTGCCTTTTGCCAAGAAGATGATGCAGTTGCACAGCCGCACTTCGGCGTCTTATAATCAGCAGTTGGCATATCTTTCGCGCGAACATACGGCGGAGGAGATTGCTGCATGGTTGAATGCAGGCGCATTGCCGCTTGGAGATGAATCGAAGACGGGAAATCTTCAGGTGGCGGAGAATTTGAATATCCGTTTCACGCACGATATTGTTGATTTGGGGTTAAGTGGCGATTTCTCTTATTCACGCTCGCAGAACAGTCTGATTCGCAATTCTGTTTCCAATGTCTTCTCTTGGACGGTCAAGGGTGATGTGGAGTTCCATTTGCCGAAGAATTGGACCATTGCCGCGGATTGCGGGTACACGGACAGGTATGGTTATCGTTTGTCGGATGTCAGCGAACTTATCCTCAATGCTTCGGTCAGCAAGGCGTGGAAGAATGCCAGTCTCAAACTCAGTGCTTTCGATTTGTTGAACAATAGAAAGAATATCCGTCAGGTGGTGGGTGAGAACTATGTGCAGTATCAGAAGTTCAATACCTTGCCGACCTATGCGATGCTGACTTTCACCTATAAGCTGAATAAAATGGGGGATTTGAAGGCGAAAGGCATGGCGGGGCATATTCAGGAGATGATAGAGCAGGGTGGTTCTGCGTCGGGTTCTGTGCCCGGTATGCCTCCCAAGGGCACGCCGCCGATGGGACCTCCTCCGGGCATGTAATCATTAGGTTATTTCAGCCGAGAACAACGGATTGGGTAAAATCTGCCGTCGTGAATATCCAAAAGAGACTCATTGCGAGTCTCTTTTTTTTACGCCTTTTACTCGCCTTGTTGCGCATCATACGCCGCGAGTTCTTGCTGGAACAGCCACTGACGGAACGTGCCGGCATAACCGGAAGCGTGGTACGCTATCAAATCCTGTTCACGCGTAGGACCGTTAATACGCTGACGGACGGCGGCGGCAACGGTCTTGAACCGCAACTGTTGTGCCAACTCTTTTGCGGTGTACGGATAGTTTTCGAGGTTACGCTTTCCGCGGATTTGGGTGAAGTTCCGTTTGGAAGCCTCAC
>Ga0256405_10003161_pt1 | contig 35032 bp, 65 predicted proteins | sample RumenRJG_02DNA_FD_189096 | JGI IMG/M metagenome (GOLD analysis project Ga0256405, IMG submission 189096) | Bovine rumen microbial communities from Lethbridge, Alberta, Canada - RJG_02 | ecosystem: Host-associated > Mammals > Digestive system > Stomach > Rumen | place: Canada: Alberta...
TTAACATGACTAATGCAGGCATTCAGTCGGCTCAGAACACTTTGAACCAAATTGCCAATGCTCAAGGTATGTCAACCTTGCAGTTGATTAACGCAGTTCAGGCAGGAGATGCTAACCTCGCAAGCACGTTGCAGAACTGCTGCTGTCAGACGCAGAAGCAGATTATGGAGCAAGGCTACCAGTCTCAGATTGCAACCCTCAACCAGACCAATCAGCTCGGTTCGCAGGCAGACCGCAACACAAACTCATTGCTTAATGCTATCAACGCACAGACAGTTGCAATGAACGACCAGTTCTGTGCTGCTCGTGAGCGTGATATGCAGGCAAAGATTGATACACAGGCTGACATCATCACTCAGCTTCGTGGTCAGATTGACAACGCAAACCAGACAGCCCAGATTACGGGTTATGTTAATTCATTGATTGCTCCATTGCAGGCAAAGGTTACGGAGATTGCCGATAAGCAACTTCCGACTGTACCAGTTCAATGGCCGCAGATTCAGGCTGTGAATACCACACCTTACATGGGCGGTTTCAATGGCTTCTACGGTAACGGCTTTGGTAACAACATTGTATTCTAAGTAGGCGAAAGGAGGTAAAGCATGAGTTGTTTTAATAACATTACAACGAACGCGGGTGGAATCGCCTACCTGCCGTCAACCAATGTAACAGTTGGTACGGAAACGGTTGATATTGCTCTTGGATTCCGTCGTATTCAGCCCGTAGGCTATTTTACGGTACGGCTTTCCGATGCAATACCAGCAGGAACAACAACCACACTGCCAGTAACACTTACCTTAAACGGTACTACAAGAGCGTTGACGCTCTTTGACGGAACTCCCGTTACAGTCGCGGAGTTGATTGGTGGTACAGGTGTGTTCCTTGTGTTCAACAATCGTTTCGACGGCATACTTCAACTGATGTCGCGTACAACCGTTTAACAGCCCAAGCGTCGGGCAAGCGTTCTTTGACATCACTGATTGACAAGAGACTCCCTTAGTCTTCTTTTATGCTGACCATCCAACATTGCTTGCTTTGTTCTTGGGTTTTGCATATTAAGAGTTCTGTTGCACCACCTCAAATTTTCTTTTGAGTTGTTTAGTCCGTTTCGGTCTATGTGGTCAACCTCTGGGTAGTTGTTATGGTTTGGGATAAATGCAATTGCCACGAGTCTGTGTATTCCGTACACAAACTTCTTGCATTCTTTTCGGAAGCAAACGTAGTTATACAATATTCCGTTATGAATTGTGGTGTTAGGTCTTAACAACCGTTGTTTAATGTGGTAATCTTTTCCGTTTTTAGTTCGTACTGTTCTATTCAAAGAAACAACACGACCAAGCGACGATATAGAATACCATCCTTCCCAACCGCAAACAGGTTTCCACTCTTCTCCTTGCAGTCTAATAGACTCAATAAATTCTTCGTTTGTCATTTGCTTTCTGAGTTAAATGATTCTGAGATTTGAAAAAGCGGGAAGAGCCTCAGAAATACTCTTGTCAGTCGGTGGCCAAACCAACCTATCCCGATGCAAAGGTACAAACAAATTAGTGAACAACAAAAAAATTAAAAGTAATTAACAATGGATTTTAGCAGTCTTGGGAACGGCAATCCGTTCTATGTATTGAGAAAGGGCGAAAAGCCAGTGTTGGAAGTTGGTGTTGTGAAATCTAAGACGCAACCGCGTGCGAAGTTTCCCACACAAACGCCGAACATTATGACTGGCTTGCAAATGCAACAAGTGATTGATGTAACGGCAACGATAAATGGGAAAGATGAGGTCTTTTCTGAAATCCCCATAAACGTGGAGATAGCTGCGCGTGGCAATGACACTTTTAGTGGTAGTCGTGAAGCCATGTTGCAGGCCGTTGACGCGATGTTACAAACATCAAGAAAGGCGTTAGACCAAATTCCTTACCACAAAGGAGTTATATCCGAAAGTGAAAAGATGTTGGAGGTACTCAACCCACAATACGCCGACAACAAGCGTCAAGCGCGTACTATCCAATCCTTGGAAGAAAAGCAAAAGGCGACCGACCAAAAGTTGGCGACCTTGGAACAGCAAAACGCGGAAATGCTTTCAATCTTGCGTTCATTGAACGGGTCAGCCGCTCCAACGACTGTTTAATCTATAAAACAAGAACAAAATGGCTTGGATATTTGTTGACAAAGAAGAAGAGGGCGGCAAGGAGAAAATGCGCTCTCAAATGCGCCGCTCCATGCGTAGCGGAAGCTATCGCAGTGGCAGCGTTTATGGTGGTGGTAGCAACTATCGCGATGGTTATCGCGAAGGCTATCGTCATGGTTGGGAAGATAGCGAAGATGATGAAGATATGGAATATCGTCGTCGTCGTGACAGTCTTGGCCGATATATGTAATCGTTTTTAGTTGGGGGTGTAATCTTTATGCCCCCAATTTTAGTTTAACATCAAAAGAAAAAAATAATGAAGAATTATATTTCAGAAGGACAAGCCATTTATATGGACAACAACTTTGGCTTGTTCAGTAAGAAACTTGCGAAATGGGCAATTTCCAACATGGAATACTTAGACCCAACGACAAAGACGATGAAGCCTTTGAAGCCAGTGCCCTTAGACGAAGTAAAGGACGTGTTAAAGGAGCATGGCGTTGAATTGCAAGAGGAGTTTGTTTACACGGGATGGTATCTTTACAATATGGCCTTGGCTGATTATCCGAAGACGTTGAAAACCGATGAACAACGTGCCATGTTCGTTGATGAAACCATTTGCGACCCAGATGGTATGCCTGAAAACGTGCTTTCTTGCTTTGAAGCAAAGATGTGCAACGCAGGAATACCTATTCATTGGGAAAACTACCTATAGGCTTATGGAAACAAAATACATTGATGTCGATGGTCGTTGGGGTGTCATTGTTTGCTATAACTATGATGAAGAAGACAAGCAAGACATGTGGAGTATCATGCGTAGCTTCAACATGACTAGCAAGAGCGCGGACAAGGCGATAAACATTCTTTCAAATTACAACACTGGAATGGCTGTTTCCAATGACGATATTCGCATGACAGCAATCTTTGTGAGCAAGGCTACAAGTCCTAGTCAATTTTGGGACACGCTTAATCACGAACTATACCATGCGAACACGGCTATCATAGATTATTACGATGAACCATACGACCAGGAAGGCGCTGCCCATCTGCAAGGCTTTTTGATGCGTAAAGCAGTTGAGTTGATTGGCGAACCATGTAAATAGAACCTCACGTTGGGGTTCTATTTGTCGTTTTAAGCGTTTATAAGGCGATAAAACTATTCTTTGGTATAATTTATCATCTTCAAATAGAAATGCGCTTAGAACGCAATTAAACGTCCACGTTGCCAAACATCTTTTCTTGCTCCTTGCTCTTGTTGTAATAGTATTCAAGCAATTTTGTTAGCGCAAAATCATTAACCCATTTAGGGTCGTCAAGGAAAGAAAGGATTGTAGACGTGTTCCTGTTTATGTCATATAGCATACCCTCCAATGCTTGCTTTATGAAATCTTCAAACCTTTGCTTACATAAGCCTTCAATAGTGGCAAAAACAACATACCCATCCTTATATGCATCAAGAATCAAGTCTTTTAGGCTTGCTTTTTTCTCTTCATCTGTCATAACCATTGCTTTTAATCCCTTAAACTACTTTCTAAAAGTTTTATACGTTTCTCGATTGCATCCTTCATGCTTTCAAGCGCACATATCTGTGTTTTTACTATGCGCTTTGGTGATTCACACTCAATAGGATAATGTAGAATGCTTCCATCTACGCCTCCTTTTATAACAATACTACCGACCCACTTTTCAATAGAAATTCCAGTCGGGTATTCTCGCTCAATCGGTGTAATACTTGTTGTTATATCAATCATAAGCATCAAAGTTTAGAGGTGCTCGACGGACGGGTAAAATCTGTTTTCTTCGGAACTCCATGTATAATGCTGCGAACAGAATGGACACACAGCACCTACGCCAGGATATATGTCTATTTCATGATTACACGTGGTGCAAATGGCAGGGTATTTATCTTTTACGATAATAAAGTGTCGGCTAAACCCGGAATCTCCGGTGTCAAGCGCACCTGTTTCTGATAGCGTCTTAATTATCCCTACAACATCGCGTACACTACTTGATTCCAAATCGTCTATGCGCGTCTTTAACAAGTTATTTAGGATTTGAACGGCTTCTTGTCCAGAAAACTTAAAGTCTTTAAGGTTAAGAGCCTCTGCTTGTACTTGCGTTTTGTATGATTCGGCAAGGAAATCTCTTAGTTGTATAATGTTTTGTTGTTCAAGCATATTCTCTGCGTCCTTCGTTTTAGACAAGAGGTAGCTATCTTCATCTTCTGTGCCGATTACTTTCTTAAAATTCCCGATGTCATAGGCAAGAGCGAAGGCGTTTTGTGGAGATTCATTTAACACTACCATCAATGTAAAAATGTAGTCTTTTTCATCTATCACAACGCCCCTTGTGTGCATTGTTGAAACTGATTCCAAATATCCCACCATGTCTTAATCTTTAATTTTTGGTTCGTATCTATAAAGTGCATCGTACACTTCTTTTGTTATCTTTCCTTCTTTATAATAAGCATCAGCAACTTCTCTAACATAAGCAATCTTTCCTTGTTTATATGCCGCAAAAGCATCTTCTATAGTATCAAAGTGGCCCAAGTTGTATGTTTTGTTGCGCTTTTTTACAAATGCTATATATCTACCTTTTGGCGTTATTGATATTCCTTTGCCAAAGCGTCCGCTCTTTCTTTGACGTGTAACAATCATTGCGTTTATTTCCCCCGGTATCATGCAGCACGTTTCGGGGGAATAAACCTTATTTCCAAAGACCAACAAGTCTTTATCAATAGCATATCCATTGACGTAATGTTTCTTAAACCAATTAAGAAAGTTTGAGAAATATAACCATTCGTCACACACCGAACACCCTTTATATGTCGGGCTTGATTCTTGGTAATTTTTATAATAGCAACGTTGTAGCATATTATACCAAGCGTTGTATGCTTTGTTCGTCATGTCATCATTATTGCTTGCAAAATCAACATCTAAAGTAGCAACCCCATAAATGAGTTTTCTTTTCTTGAATTGAGGTTTTTGTTTACGCCAACAAATAGGGCATTTCCCCTTTCCGCCCAAATGTCTATTCGGCGTTTGCGAAAAAATAGTGCCACACTTGTTGCATTTTATTTCTATTTTTTTCTTGCTATTTTTGTATTCTTTTATGTTGGAATAGTCAAAAGCATCCCCCCATTTTGCTCTTGCTTTTTCTATAAATTCTTTAAGGGTAAGTTTTTTTGTTCCACCGCAATATGGGCATCCATGCTTCAAGTGTTCATGTGGAGTTTGATAAAACACATTTCCACATTTCTTGCAGATTATTTGAACATCGTGATGGGTATCAACGTAATTCTCTTTTGTGATAAGAGAATAATCATATTCGTTTCCCTTCCTTTTTTGAAAATCTTTCTTAACTTGTTCTAAAGTCTTTGTCATTTTAGCTGATGTTTAATTATTGCTGATGAAATTGAAACGTGGAAGAGTCATCAGCTTCCTCTTGTCAGTGGCCAATTACCTCCACCTATCCACGTTTACAAAGTTATTTATTTATTTTGAAATATGCAAATGTATTATTGTTCAAAAAGTTTTGGTTCTTCGCTTTTATGGACTTCTATGCCTTCCACTTCTTTAATTGTAAATTCAAGCCGTGGTCTTATGGGGTCTATGAACTTGTTGGCAACAATCTTTACACAATTCCTGTCATTTGTTATGGCCTTGCAAGATTGTAAACAGTCAAGGGTAGATTTCAAGCAGTTATCCAAATCAGGGCGATTACTTGAAAAATACACGTCTATATAAAGTTCAAAAAACCCTTTAATGTTTTTATTGCGATATGCACCACATTGCAAATAAAAGTCCTTTTCATACTTTTTTAGAGCATCGGTCTTAGCCAAAGAACCATGTCCTTTTATGGTAATGATTCTATAGGAATTTGATTTAGATGGTGGGTTGTTGTATATTACTTGTTCATGCTTCATCGTATCACTTCCAAGAACTTTGTTTCTTTAAGTTGTTTCAATTCCATGTCGTTAAGCCCTTGCGCCATGTATTCCTTGACCTTTTGGTGCGCGTCTTGCATACTTTTGGCAAACAAAGCAACAACGTATTTCATTTCCTTTTCACTACCATCTTCGTTCACGAATGTATCAACAATAGTGGCAAAGAAAATCTTTTCGTCATAGTCTTTTCTTTCGTTCACTATTTCGCGCAACTTGGAACGCTTGATGGCAACCACATCAAAATCTTTATACAAAGATTCAAATTCTTCTTCGACACGTTCTTCTACTTGTGTAAACGTCAATTTGTTTTCAACGATGTAGTTTTCCTTGCAAAGCTTTTCATCGCCTTTGTCATTTCTTCTTAAAAACGTAACTTGTACTTCGTGTATCATATTTCTTTGATTTCTATTTGAACCTTATTTGTCAATTCCCTTGGAACAAGAATGCTTATTTTGTGTTTCTTTGTTTCTTTTTCTTCGTTCTTTAACATTGAAATGAATTGCTTGACAACAAGCCACTTCTTTTTCCATGTATAATCAAAGTCTATTAAATTGGACATTTTGGAAACGCCCTTGCGTATTCCGTCCTTTGTGTATTTCATGTTGCATGAAGAAGCAACGTCACCTATGCGGCCATACGTTTCGGCGCTTAAAGCGCGATAAGCGTACCAAAACAACCATCTTGTTTGCGAAGCGTATATGGACGTGCTTTTCTCCATTTCTTCTATTGGAATGTCACAAATCCAAGCGACACAATCGCGCAAACTTTCTATGACGTTGTTGTTGTGGATTTGAAGATGTGATTTCAATTCTTCGTTCCAACATTCTTCCTTGTTCACTAAATCATCTTTTAATTCAACAATCCCGCTCATGGCCTTTTGATGTTTCTTTCTTTAGTTTGTTGATATTATTGATTATCGTTTGCTCGTTCCTTGGCAATCGCTCGACATAAAGGTTCAACCTTTGTTTGTCCTTGCCAAGAATGGCGTCCCAGATACCTATGATGGAATATTTGAACTTAAAGAACGTGAATGCCCCCCTGTATGCAATCCCATTGTCGTTTACTTGCTTTTCAAGGTATGCTTCCCATTGCGGCTCGCGTTTCCTTTCAATGTACTTTTGCGTGTTGAAGTCATATTCAAGCAATGCTTTTCTTTTTAGCCAAAGATAGTTTTTGCTTTCTTGCTTGAAATACATGGCCTCTATGCCGCCTTCAAGCGTGATGCCATCAATGGTAAGTTTACCTTGATAGACACCTCCGCTTGTGCGTTCCACGTAGCCATTGATATAGTCGTTGTCCATCGCTTTATTGTTGTTCAACGCATGTTTCTATGACATTCCACCCTTGGCAAGCATTTATTATGCCATTAAGGTAATTCTTGTGCCCCTTGTCAATGTTTTTATTTGTGGCCAATTCGTCTTCAACATATTTTTTTAATTTATTGAGCAATTCCGGTATTGACCAACATTGTTCCCTCCATGCTCGTTCCCAATCGGTATCATCGGTTTCTATTACTTCCGAATAGCCAAAATCTTCCTCTTGTTCGACAAAGTAGTTGTAATCGTTGGTTACAACATTTTCGTTTTTTACAAGCGTTTGTGTGACCACAACCTCAAACTCACGTTCTTCGTTTTCCCTTTCATTCCAAGGTGCATCGGGGGTATCAGCGCCCATAGGATAGTTATAGTTGTTATACATGGCTTTTCTTTTTTACATTAACATTGGCATAAGGATAGACGTATATTCCATCAAGTCACTCGTTTCTTGCGGCATCACAATAAACGCGCGTGATGGCTCTTTGAACTTCAAGACAACATTGTCTTGTTCGATGTTTTGCACCATTTCAAGCAAAGTAGAACCTTTGAAGCCTATCGTGAATTTCACATCATTGTATTGGCAAGGCAAAGTTTCGCTTGCGCTTTTGCTGAAATCGCTATCTTCGGCACGCAATGTGATTCCGTTGTTTTCAAGCGTTGCAACGACAAGCGATGTAGTTGCGTTGCCAAGCGGTAAGACACGCTTTAGGGCATCGACAACGTCCTTTTTGGGCAATACTATTTCAAGATGGTTGTCTTGCGGAATAACGGCATCGTAGTTCGGGTATCTTTGTTCGCCCAATCGTGTTGACACCTTGAAACCATCTGTCACAAAGACGGCGTTTGTTTCATCAAAGGCAACGGAAACATTGTCAAATGAAGTGCTTGCGAGCAACATGGCCAAAGTCGTGGATGGTTTGGACGAAAGAACCAATCTTTGTTTTGTTTCGTCTTCGATTTCGCTCTTGATATTCTTGTTCGTGTACTTTACAAGTTTCATCCCATCACTTGCGACTGCCACTACATAGTCCTTGAAGAAATCAAAACAAATGGCACACATGGCCTTTCGTATTTCGTCTTTTGCCATAGCGAACTTTGTCTTTTCAATGGTGTTCAAGAAATCTTTGGGATTGAGGTGGAAATGTTTTACGTTTTTGTCTGACAAGTCATTGGGCATTGGGTAATCATCCGCGTCTTCGTATGGCAACATAAACATTCCTTTGCCATAGTCAAATTCAACGACCTTTTTGCTTTCATCCAACGTCAATGTCACAATAAAGCCTTGCAAGTTGCGAAGTGATTGCAACACGTCTTTTGCAAGGATGCAAAAACGTAGGTCTTGTGTCGAAGAAATCAAGTTTGCTTTCATCGTAACCCAAGTGTTGGAATCAGAGCCGGTCAATGACAATACGCTGTCTTGTGTATTTACTTCAAAAAGCACCTTGTCCAAGATAGCAATGGCGTTCTTGTTGCCAATTACGCTTGCCACGCTTGTTAGTTGTGGCAAAACATCATTCACGTTTAATTTTAGTTCCATAAATCTTTCGTAATCGTTTATATTATCTATTTGTTTGCAAAGTTAATGATTTGTTTTGAAAATACCAAATTAAAAGCCTAAAAAGGTACTTCTTCGTTATAACTTGGCTCAAAGGGCATGTCACTTTCTATTGTTGGCTCGCTATAATGAATTATTTGTTGTGTTGGTTCTTGTTCCCAAGCGTAATGTATTGTTTCTTCAGGCGTGTTTTTGAAGCGTTTTGTTTGTATTTCATAAAACATGCCGAAAAGAAAATCTTGAACGCCAAAAGAGCGGTCTTTACAAACTTCAATCACATTTGAATAGTCAAAATATCGTTGTGCTTTTTCTTTCCCGAAAAATTCGGCGGCGCGTTTCTTGAAGTCTTCATTAACACGATGGATAATCATTACACGTTGCACGGCGTTGGTCAAGTCTGATGTTCCACTAATGCTTTCCTTGCGCAATAGCGTGGCGTATGCCGCCTTGTTTGGGTGTGCTACAATGACGATATGGACATTCTTCTTCTTGGCGAGATTTACAACATCAAGGATAAATTGTTTTTGCTTGTCGTTCTTATCACCTTGTTTGTCATCAATATTAAGAGCCATAAGGTTGTCACACACGATGAGTTGCGTGTTTTCTTTGTCTATGATTTCTTCCATGTCGGAAAGAATTTGCAACCAACGATTGCCGTAATCGTTGTTAAAAAGAAACAACTTACCATCAATCCATTTGTCTATCCTTTTAGCCGCTTTTTCATCAACATCATAGACGTTTTCATAATTGTGGTTTTTGATGGTATATGGCAAGCCTGCTGCGGCTTGATAAATCCATTCTTTCATTTTCGCTGGCGGTAGTTCACCGCTCCAAACGGCCACCTTGAAGCCACGTTCTATTGCGTTTAACATAACACAATTCATCCAAGAAGATTTACCGCTACTATTGTTTCCAGACAACAAAGTCACCTCACCAAGCAACATACCCATTAGTACCTTGTCAAGCATGTAATAGCCCGTTGGTATCGCCGTGTAATCATCGCTTGTCTTTAATTGCACGTTAGCCAAAGAAAGCCATTTCTTCCCTTTTTCTTCGTTTTCTTTTATTGGGACAAAAGGTTGTGGTTGAAAGTTGCCATAATAGCGTTGCTTATATTGAAATTCTTGGTAATCTTTCTTGTCGTAAGCATCAGGTTCAAACTTTAGTCGAAATTCTTTCCATCCATTATGAGCGCATGAAGAATGAAAGCAAAAATAAGACAAAGCCCCATTGTCACGTTGGAAAATCACGGCATCCTTCCCTTTGTGGTTTTCATTGAACACGCAATGGTCAAGAATGTATTTAGTTCCGCCCGTAATACTTTGTGCCTTGTAGTTAATGCCATGCTTGTTAAGGAAAGCCACCAAATCGAACTTTTCACGTCCCCAATTATTATCGTAACTTGGTTTGGGGTTTTCTTCCGGATATAAATCGGCCACTTTTTTGAAGAAAGCAAGGTCAGTCGGGACTATTTCTTGCGGATATTTAATAATACCGCTTCTTCGCCAAGGTCTATCTTGGTTGTTTGCGCCCTTTTTAGATGTGCTGCCATAAAGTTTACATAGACGTGAACGATTATGAACCTTTTTGTCCACTTCTACGTATTCATCATCAAAAAGCATTGACAAGGCCAAACCAAAGCGTTTGATGGTTAAATCATTTTCTTCTGATATACCTATCCGGCATGGTATGTTGACATGATAACCGTTGCCGCTCATTGCAATTACAGGTTCGGAAAAGCCGTTGTCTTTCAAAAAGCGATAAACGTCTATTGCCTTCATGTGAGCCTTTTCCAATTCTTCTTTTGAGGAATTAGTACCTGACGGCCGTTTAGGGTCGAGGTCAATCATTACCCAGCGTCGGCCAACTATGTCATCGTCTACCGTTGAATTTTTCGGTGACAACACCATCCTTTCGCTTTGCGGCCTACCATAACAAGCGGGGTTTATGACATTAAGAATGAAATATATTTGTTCATCAGCTTCATTGTCATAGTATTCTATGTCGTTTATAAGTTTTTCTATATTCTTGTAATAGCCGCTATAATTGCGCTTTCCAAGCACGCGAACTTCGGCAATGTCACCATCTTCATGGAAAAGTGACCACCATAGATAAACTTGTTTCCTATCAATCATTTTATTGCCAATAGTCTTTTGGGTAAGGATTGTTGGTTTGCCCATTCTCGCTTGTGGTTGTTTCAATCAACAAGACATGTGGGTCGGGAAAGTTGTTCAAAAAAGTGGAAAAATTTTGCATATAATGTTTCCCATATTTTTCATCAATTTCTTTCCTTATGACTTGCTCAATCTCACTTTCGGAATAAACACCCAACAATTTGCGTATTCTATCTTTGTCTTTTGAACATTTCCCCAAAGTCGTTTTCCGTACAGGACATTTTGATGGATATAACTTATACATTTTTTCCACAAAATCATCTTCGCCTTTCTTTGAAGAAGATTTATCTTCTTTTTCTTTTAAGATAACATTATTATTATCTACACTTACATTTACATTTACACTATGCTTTTGTTTGGTTTTTTCAAAAACCTCTTGGTTGTCAAATAAACCTTTTGGTTTTTCTAAAACCTTTTGGTTTTTTGGGTTTTTGGGCCTACCACCAAGACTTCCCACTTCTTTTCTTTTTCTTTTTATTTCCAACCACTTGGACGTTTCTTTTTCTATTTGTGGCATTATGAAATCAAGGATTATTGTAGAGGATTCAGACAAAGAAATGTCTTTGTTTTGGAACACTTTTCCCATAATGGCATCATACACTTCTAAGCGTATTTTGTCACTTCGCTTTTCAATGACATTATACCAATCTTTATGAAAAACGAAAGATTCTCTTTGGTTAATATCTGTTTCCATTTTCTTCCTAAACACCAACAAGGGCGTTTACTTTTGGCTACTACTCCAATTTCAACGCCCTTGTGTAGCGATATTAGTATCTTTTATTCTAAGCATCCTTGGGTAGTAGTCAATGCTTGAATTATCTATTTTCACCTTGCAAATTTACGCCAAAGTTTTGTATCTACCAAATTTCCTTGAAACTTTTTGCGTCAAAATACAAAATAATTGGAATGACGATATGCAATGGTATGTCAGCCACTATTAGCAAGAACCACCAACAAAACTTGTCCATCAAGGCATAGTCATTATATAGCATATAGTCAAAAAGTATAAGTGCCATTATTGACGCACCAAAGATATACCCATGCAACAATATCAACAGAAATCTTTTCATAATTCTTTTTATTTTGTTTCTTATGTTAAAATAAAGTTTGTTGTTGTATGATAGTTCCATCACTTAGTTTTTGCTTGCCAAGACATTCGCGATTAAAACGCTCATTGGCTTTATCGAAATACTCCTTATCAATCTCACATCCAACATAGTCGTAACCTAACTTGTAAGCAGCAATCCTACTGCTACCAGAGCCGAACATTGGGTCGAAGATTTTACCCCCACCCCCTATTGCGTAATGTTCTAATAGCCAACAATATAGTGCTATTGGTTTTTCCGTTGGGTGTATCTTTCCTCCATTTTTCTTTCTTTCGGCCATACATTTGTGTATGCTATATGTAAACATTTTTGCTGGCTTCTTTACGTTAGTCCATGCGTATTCAAGGGATGCAAAATTGTCAACCGTTTGTTCTTTGTTCCAAATGATAAAATACTCTGTTTTTGGCAAAGAAAAATTATTTGCGCCCCAAATTATACAATGTTTGCTTACACGGAACAATTCATCAAAGAAATCTTGTTTTGGTGCTTTATCCCACTTGATACCTTGTTCGTATTTTTGTCCTTTCGCTATTCTTAGGCTACCTTTGCTAAAACGCTCAATACCATAGGGAGGGTCTGCGATTGAAAGGTCGAAAAATTTGTCTGGCAAGGATTTCATGTAACACATGCAATTCATGTTGTATACTTCGCTAATCATGTCTTTAGAATAATTGTAGTTGCATTTGTTCTTGTTTTATGCGTTTTTCTGCCATTTCTACGTATTGCAATGAAATCTCACTTCCAATGTAATAGCGCTTATATTTTGTCGCGACAACGGCAGTTGTGCCACTTCCCATAAATGGGTCGTAAACGACATCGCCTTCTTTTGAACAAGAAAGTATGATATTGCCGACCAACAATTTTGGAAAAGGCGCGGGATGCGGATTGTTCGTTTCAAAGTTTATGTTCCAAATATTCTGCCTATATGCCGCATTTTTCTTTTCAAAGAATACTTTTTTGGGGTCTTTTACAATCCAATAGATATATTCAGTTATAGGTTGAAAATAATGCACATCGTTTGCTAAATAACTGCCTCTGTTCCATATAATTTGTTGATGTATCTTAAAATCATATACAAATTTTGGCGGAATTATAACGCCATTAAAAAGTATGTCTTTGTGGTTGTAAAAAAGGCTTCCTGTTGGTTTTAACACACGTAAACATTCTTGAATAACACGCTTTTGCCATGCTTCATATTGCTCTTGTGGCATATCGTCGTTATACAAATCGTATGGTATTTGCCTCCCTCGTAGTGCAGCCCAACTTTTATTTTGACCACCATTTGGGGCGTATGCGTTTTTATTATAAGGCGGAGATGTAATAATTAGGTCAATAGAGTTATCCTCATACCTTGCCAACGTATCAAGACAATCTTCGTTATATATCCTGTTCAATAGCATAACTTAAATATTTATACAAGGTAACTCATTACATTTAGCATAATAGCTGAAATATGGCCTTGAAAATTCCTTTATGAAGTCATACCAACTTTCTTTGTCCACATAGTGTAGGAAAGGATATGTCCCACAATTTTCTTCCACAACGATAATAGGCAATTCTTCGTACATCGTGCTTTCTTCTTCGTTGTATAGGCCATTAACGTCTTTTGGTATTTTCTTCCATTCCATATCGATTATATTTTACCATTTTCCCTTTTTACATTTTCTATTCGTGCTTCAATGCCTTCACGAAAAATACGTGCTTGTTCTTCGTGCTTGTAGGCTTGGCTTTTTCTTAGCTTGCGTATCTTTAGTTTGTTTTGTTCCATCTTTTCTTTCAAACGTCCCATCTTTGCCATAATGTCCTTTTGTTCTTTTTCAAGAATGGCAATGCGCTCACTTGGCAATTTCTTCATTTCTTTCTTCGTTACACTTATAATTACAATCCGCGTTATAAAGCGAATTGTATTTAGGCGTTCTTTTGTTAAGATAACGCTTATAATAATACGCAGCGTAATGTATGCTATATTTCATTCGCATGTGCCTTGTTTCTTTAAGGAAAGAACGCAATACGCTTGGCCTGTTGCAATCAACGACAATCGGTGTGTGTTCTTCGCCAACTTCGCAAAAGAAAGAAACAGTATGACCTTTTTCTACCGCCTTGAAGAATGTTTGAACTTCCTTTTGTGTGAACTTCCACAACTTTTTTAGATTATCAACCGCAGCTTTATCGTTTATCGTAAAAGAAAAAGTAAAGTCAAAGCCATTTTGTTCGTTCCATTCCTTTTTGTCTTCTTCGCCAAGTTCAAAGTTTGCGCCGCTTATAGGTTCAACATCTATTGGCTCATCTTGATAGTATAATTGTACCTTATCCTCACCCATTTTGTTCGCTTTTATATAACAACGTACTTATCTTTGAATAAATGCCAACGTGACGTAGTTTCTTTATTTTGTCGAAATCTTCGTTTTCGTTGCACTCACGATAAGACTTGCCAAGTATTTTAGGAATATCAACGCGCGAAACACGTTCTTCGTCTACCATGCGGCCAAGGGCTTCGACTTCATCCTCCGTGGCGGCGCATTCTTCGTTTGCGTTGGCTTTGATTGTATCTTCAACCCACTTGGCCAAGCCGTGCTTGGAGGCCAAACGTTTTAGCCTACCAAGATAGTCACGGCACAATGATTGTAAGGTGCTATTTTTGTCCATACTATTCCTTGTTTTCGTTCCGTAAATAGTCAACTATCGCTGCCATTGTGTTGAAAGAAATGTCAACATAGAAACAAGAATCAACCTTATAAGTGATTCCATCTTCATCAACAATAACATCGCCATCACAACTTTCTTTTTTTGCAAGGGATTCAATATGGTCTTCTTGCTCTTTTGTCTTCGCTTGTAACATAATTCTTTGGTTTTCGTAAACGTTTAATAATTTATAATTTCTAAATTCTCATTTAAATCATCATATTTACTTAACACTTCATTGTAGTAAGCCAATGTTTTTTCTTTTGTGTCAAGGCATTCTCCATCAAGTGTATAGCAGCACTTATCTTCTCTGTTAACTATGAGGTGCTTGTGTAGTCTGTGATGAGCCTTACGAGAAAGTAATATCACAGACTTAGGATAATTGTAGTTCCAATGATGAAACTCTTTTTGCGTCATATCGAGACCGATACGTCTTCCATACTTTGTTGCGTTAGAATCTGGACGAAGTTCGCGTCTTGTTTTGTGTTCAAAGCTTTTGTCTTTGTAATTCAGGCGACGATACTTTTCTCGTCCCCTTGCTCGTTCTTTTTCAACCCAAGATTCATCCTTCGCTTTTCTGTCGTAGACTCGAATAGCGTCTTTCTTTGCACAATCCTTACACTTGTTTAAGTGTCCATCCCCCATTTGCGGGTGCTTGTAGAACTCGCTTAAAGGTAAAACCCTACCACATTTAAAACATCGCTTTACTCTTTCTTCTTGCATAATACTTAAAATACCCAAGTGTTCAGCGAATGGGTCGAGCAAACGCTTACTTACAAGGGTATCAAAATTTCTTATTAGGATTCTCGACCAATCCTTTTATCACTGCAAATATACAAAGAATATCCTAAACTATCAAGGAATTTAATAATTTAAATAATACTAAAATGGTAGTTGACTGTCATCACCACCACCATTGTCTTCCTGCTGCTGCGGCGGTGCTTGCATAACTTGCGCTTGTGTGCTGTTTACCATCGGTTGCGCTTGTTGCTTACCAACATTGACAGCACGCCAACAAGTGGCTTCCGTGAACCAACGTCCATTGTATTCACGACTTGACACTTCTATGCTAAGATTATATTCGCCACCTTGAATGATACCGAGTGCCTTCCAGCGTTCATCGCCAAAGCAATTCAAACAAACCTTTTTAGGATATTGGTCATTTGTTTCGATTACAAATCCATACTTTGTTTTTTGCCCGTTCTTGGTGTTGAACGTGTAAGTTGGCAAGATTGCAATTACTTTTCCGTTAATGTCCATAATTTTGTTTTTTTATTTGTCGTTAATTCTTATGTTTACGTAACCCTTTTTGTTTGTTATTTTCTTGTAGTTTTCTTTTAGTTTCTTGGCCTTGCGTGGGTGCTGTTCTTCTATTTCACCAAGGTACTTTTTCCAATCCCAAGAAACGCTTGTCGTAGGTTGAACCACGGTGAATGAAAAATCATCGAATTTCACTTTCATAATGCCTTTTTCGTTCAAATAGTCATACAACTTCGCCTTGAAGTCTTCCACCTTTTGTTCGCGTTCTTTGATTTCGCGTAAGATTTGTGCCACTTGCGTGAATTTTTCGCCTACTTGCTCTGGAAGCATTGCGGCATCAATAACCTCGTTTTCGCTATAAACATCGAATGTTTCAAGAAATTCGTCCACGACTCCCATCGCAAAATTGATGTTAAAGACGTTTGAATGCAAGCGAACCTCGTTTATTGAAAGCCGATTGGGGTCAAATTCCATGTCCAAATCAAAATCGTTGGTGTCATAGACTACAAGGAACATTTTTACACGCCATCCGCTACCAAAGGAAACAGCGCGTTCTTGTGCAAGCGTTTTTTCTATGAAAAGTTGGGTCTTGTACGTTTTCTTGCAATCCTCAACGCTTTGTTTCGTGGCTTTGCATTCGTAGCAATAAAGAACCTTGTTTTCGTGGTCTTCAAGAACGAAATCCGGGTGGCAAATCAATTTGCAATTCTTCTTGCTATATTTTTTTGATTCCCACAAAGGATTGCTTTGGAAAGCCTTGTTGTTTTGTGAAATGAAGTCATATATTTCATTTTCGATGCGGTTTCCTATTTGAATGGCATTTGTATTCAAATGGTCTTGTGGCTCTATCAATCCCTTAACGATTGCCATGCGCTTGTAAGCGGATTTGGGCACATAGCCAAGCGATGCGATTTGAGCGAGCATTTGGCCATCGCTACCTCCTAAATGCCCCTTTCTTGTTGATACAATTTCTTCTTTATAATTTTCCATATTTTACTTTGTTTTTATTATTGATATGTCACGTACCACCACATTGTTTTGGATAAATTCTATGCCCTTGTATTCACTTTTGTGGGAAGATATGCGACCGAATATCGTGGCGCGTTGTCCGCGTTTCGCTTCAACGTTTTTAAGATATTCCACTTTCTTCTTGTCAAACACCATAATGCGAATATAGGTCGTTGGGTGGTTACGTTCACTTTCATCGGCGTATTGCTTGCTATAAGAACTAATGCACAAAGAAAAGGTGCAAAAATCCTTGGCATCTTCCGTTTTGCCGAACTTGAAATCATCACCTATTACTCCTTCAAGATGTACTATATTTTTGTCCATTTTATTGCCTTCTTGTTTGATAAAAACGAACCACGATTTTCACAAATGGTGGTCGTATCATACAATTATTATACAATTATGAGTTATGAGTATTCAAAGGAAATCCACCAAAGTGAATTTTTTATCATTAAAAGTAGGTTTCTTTGACAGTTTGTGCCACAGCCAAGGTATAGGCAGCAATGAACGCATACCAACGATTGGCTTAAAGCCTTGTATCGGATAATTCTTGCCAATCTTTTCAAAAATAGTCCACGTAGGCAATTTTGCAGCGAAGTATTGGAATTGTATGCCATCGTATTTTTTGAATATATCTTCCGCTTCCGCCTTAAATTCTATGAAATAAGGCTCGTCACAATAGCCTTCGTATGTCAATGTAGCCACACACACATCGTCAAAGTTGTTTATTTCATTCAAGATGTCGTGCAGTGTGCGCTTTGTTGTCCAAAAGCCATGAGCGCAACGCCATGTGCCATTTACCTTTTTTGCACGTAAGTCAAAAAATCTGCAACCGCTTTCGTATTGTTCACGAATTGTCTTTGATTGGCACTTGGCAAAAGGCTTTCCAAAGAAAGAAAGGATGCCATTGCCACGTTCACCGGTTGCGCTGTTGTGTGTCCCTATTTTCTCCATGATTACTTGAATTGTTCTTTACTATTGCAAAGTTACAACTTTGTTTTGTATATTCCAAATAAAAACGCGAAAATCTTACAATAAAATTTGATAGTTCGTGTTTTTTATTGTAGGCATCTTTGTTTCAACAAATTCTTTTATGCGTTCCATGTCATAGATTGGTTCTCCATTCTTGTCTTTACCGACAATAAATTTTTCAACATCGGTTGTTCTTAATGTTTTTACAAATACGCCTTTTCGCATGATGTCTATTGACAAAGGCTTCTTAAACTCAATCATAATTCATCGCATATATTGTCAAGTTTCTTTTCTATTTTTTCAGCTAAGATAAGTTCGTCTATCATTTCCTCTCTTGTTTTAGCCAACATTTCTTCGGTTATATTGGCTGTAAGTTCTGCTAATTTGCCTTCAGCTTTTCTTTTTCTTGGTTGCATAATCATTCCTCCATTGCTTTCTTAAAATGCTCTATAAATTCCATAATGTTTCCACGTCCCATTTTGAGGTTGTTGAGTTGTTCATAGAGCCTCTCGCAAGCTTTTTCAATCATCTTTTCTCGCATGGCTTCCGAACCGGCGAAATAGGCGTGGTCTTCTATTGCCTTGATTGCTTCTATGTCGGGGTGTTCGTCTGCCCATTGTGCGCCGGACTCAAAGCCATTTCTTGCGGTGTTGAGCAATGGCATGTCTTTGGCATAATCGTATGCCGCTACTTCAATTTCTGTCTTTCTTGTCATAACAAATTCTTCTCTTTAAGTTTTAGTATCATTTCATGACTTTTGTTTATTTATGGTTTCATTCAAATTACAATAGGTTTCTCTACTCTCTTCGTCAAAATGAGGATTAACGCCTAAATTATATAACATCTGTCCAAACCTTATGTCGGGATATTTCTCAACATAATTTGATAAGAGTTTCAAGATTGCTCGATTGTAAACTTGGCGATTAGCAAATGAGGCTTTTCCTTCTTCAATCTTCTTCAACTCTTTCTTCTCAGCATCCCACTCATAACCTGCTTCTTTCATTTTTTGAACTTCTACAATTTCACCATCTTTATATTCAAGACCTTGCTCGTTAAGAGCATCTCGAAAAATACTGTTTCTTTCAGCAAGATAGCATATCAGTTTTTCTAAATCTATTTTTGTCATAATTATTTACCTTTTAATGCTTTAACTATATCTTTTAACTCGTCCTTGACGTTCTCAAAACCACATTCCTCAAGAGAATTTTCAATGGTTGTCCGAACAAATCTAATTGTGTCACCTATTATTCCCAATATCTCCATAATTCTTTTTGATAAAAATGGGCGGCGTACTTTGACTATCTGTAACTTAAACTTATGGCTTATAAAAAGTACGCACGCCCACGAACATATTTACGTTTTTGAAGTTATGATACTAATGTAATAACTACCGTCATTGGCTTGTGACAATTCAATGCGTTCTATGCCTTTTACGTTGTCAATATAAACGTTCATATTACCATTGCTTGCCATCCTACCAATTAGTTCCAATTTTTCAATAACGCTAAGAAGTTGCATTTTCTATACCCTTTTGTATTGTTGTATTCTTTGATGTATTAGCGTCTTTACACCGATGAAATCTTGCTTGAAGTGTTCGACTTCTTCTTTTGTGCAATCGGCCATGAAATTGTCAATCTTGTGGTACAAGTCCAACAGTTCTTCTTCCGACATGATGTGTCTCATTGCACCATCCACGTCATAAACATAAACTACTTTTGCTTCCATATTTGAACTTATTTGTTGTGTAACTTTTTGTGGCATTCCCTACAAACAACTACCACTTCATTGATTGGATATTCCCATGCTTTTCTTCCAAAAACATATCTGGGGTGATGAACTTGTAGGCGTGTCTTTGCTCCACACATTTCACATACCTTTCCTCTACTTGCAAAAACCAATTTTCTATAATCTTTCCATTCTTTTGTTTCTAATTGTTCGTAATAAGTTATATATTTGGGGTTTCGCCTGTTTTTATGAACGCAAATGTTTTTCAAGCGATGACTTTCTTGAAACATCTTGGGGGTGTAGTGTGGTAAGATGTTTTTATTTGAAGCAATATCAAGTATATTGTTATCTTTACAAAATTCACCTAACACCTCTTGCGTGACAACCGCAGCCGTACTTCTACGACCCCTACTTAAATAAAGACCATACTTCTTATATTCTGCTTTCAATCTTATTCCTTGCCCTTTGTGGTTGTTTATAATATCAATCAACGATGATTTTTGCTCGTCACTTTGAGTTATTATTAAACCACAATCATGTGATGACAAAAATTCATATACATTCTTGTACCATTGCAACCCGTTTATCTTCGTTTTCATGCCCTTTATTTTTTACCAACTAATATGATGCCATGCCACTTCCCGCGTCACGTCTTTGCTTATCCCCTTGCTAAGTTTATAGGTGTTGGCATTTATTTTATAAAGATTATTCTTCGTTGAAAACGTATAGTCTTTTGCAAAAGGGAAAAAGTTAATGCTTCTATAATAGCAACCTTGCACATACATTTGGTCGAAGTTGTTTTGTTTTTTCGCCCAATGTTTTTTGATTGCGTATTTCACAATTTCTTGTGCCGTGCGAATGCAGTTCCCCGTTTCTTTGGCTATTCGTTTTAGGCTAATACCAAATTCCTTGTATTTGTCATAAATTTCTCCAATGACTTTTTGTTTAACGAGGCGTTTCACTAACTTCCTTGCAGCCTTGAAATCTTCACCGCGTTTCGGGTCGGTTGCAATCTGAATCGTGCGTTTAACAAAGTCCTTGTGCGATTGTATGATAAGAAACAAGAACGCTCTTAATGACCTATATACATCTTTATATGATTTATAGCAAAACTTGTCAATGCAAATGTTTCGTTTTTCCGTTTGCGAACACAATCTTCCAATCGTCATGTGTCGTTTATCATTGCCGCTAAAAAGCAGCCAGCCATGTTCAACAAGAATTGGCATATACTTTTTTATCGTCGTTGCGGAAATTCCCGTCAAATCGTGAATTTTGTTTATGGAATAATCTTTCATCAAAGATGAACGCCCAAGTTTGAATTTAATGTAAACGGCCATAGCCACGGCTTTTTGTAGTCGTGGATTACCTTTACATTCATTCATTATTTTGCGTCTAATTTTCATCGTGCAATAAAATTTGCCGAACCATTGATAAACAAAAAATCCAACCAAGCGGTCGGCTCACTTTGTTGGATTGTCTATGTAGTTCGGCAAGATAATGCCTTCCTATTTTAACGTTAAATCCGTGTCACAAGCAGCCGACGCTCATTTCACATTGCAAAGATACGACATTTCCACAATACCAACCAAATTTTTTCAAGAAAAAGTTGAAAAATTTTTCATCCTACACTTTCAAGCATTTTTCTAATTTCTTCAACGCTTTCTTTTACAACAAGTTCTTCACTATTTTGTGAATAGTCGAATTTTATGAAAGTAAACTCGCCACCATGTTGCAACGTGACAATTTTCGATGGGTTTACAAAAATTTCATGTCCTCCACTTGTATGGAGAGTAATAAAAATCAAATTCATTGTTTCAATAATTATTTTTTTGTTAAACATAAACTTCAATAGGCTTGCGGTGTTCGGGGCAAGCCCCGAACTTTCGCAAGGCATTGCCAAAAGTCTTGTAAAAGCCATAAATGAACACGCCCGTTTGTGCCGTGCCGATGTATTTACGATATTCTTCGCCATACTTTTCGCAAAACGCTTCGTCAATGGGAATGTGTCGTTCCGAAATTTCCCAATTATTTTCCCCAACTTGTGAAATTTGCGCGTAGTGCGTCCATTCGTAAAAACCTTGTTCGTCTTCTTTCACTTTGCAAAGTTCCACAAGATAGCCGAACTTGTCAAAAAGATAAAGTCCAACACCCCAATAATCTTCCGTGAAGACACGTTCAAGGGCATCTTTCATTGTTTTCGGCAGTTTGGCCGTAATGTCGTATGAATAGTATTTCATAATTTTCGTTTTAACACGGTTTATTTGCCTTCTAAGGCGTTCAAAAAAGTTTTTGATATAAATGGTCACGCAAGGAAAGAAAACGCGGGAAATGAAAAATACGCACGATGAAGAAACAATGCGCCTTCAATCCAAGCGTGACCGTAGTGGGATAAATATCGTTTTTTAGAAACTTTCGATATTTATTTCTTGAACGTAGCGAAGCGTGCCTTTGTAGCCGCGCCTTGCAAGTTCTTTCATCAATTCACGTGGCGTAAACGCGGAAAGTGCTTCTTGCCTTTCGCAGATTTTGTCTTTAATCGCCACTTTCTTTTCTTCTTTTTGCTTTGCGATTTCTTCGCGCGTCATTCGCATTTTTGCAATGGCACAAGGCGTGCAAACGTGTGCTTTCGTGCCAAATCGTGTTGTCTTGAACATTTCAATCGGCAATTCCTTGCCACATTCTTTGCAAATCATTGTTTCCATAACTTTCAAACAATTAGAGGTTAAGATAATACTCACAAACGCGCTTTCCGTTTCCAAGCGTAATCATTCGCTTTTGAACATCAAGGCCACGCTCGCGCAAGTCAAAAACACGACTTGCAAGGCGCATACAACCGAACTTCATCAAGGCTTCAAGGCTTGTAATCGTGTTGCCTTGTTCCAACCATTCTTTAATCATCGCGCATTGGCTTTCGCTCGTCAGCGCGTTTTCATTTACATTTGCCATAGCTTCTTTTTGGTTTATAGATTTTCTTCGTAATTCTTTTTACATAGAATAGAACTTCTTATGCTTGCAATGTAACTTGCCAATTTCACTTGCAGCTTTACATCGTCCACATCATCGCCAATCGCCCAATTCTTGAAAAGCGCGTTATCAAGTTCCTTGTAATCACGCATCATCGTCAGAACACGCTGGCGATTGCCGTTCTTTGTGTTAATCGCGTTCCAATCCCAATTTTCAAAGTTTTCGTCCTTGCAAGCCATTGGAAACACGTTTCGTACAATCTTCGCGAACATACGCACGTCTTTGCTTTCAAGATAGTGCAACGTGCGTGACATTCCGCGTTTGTTCGCTTCATCCAACTTTTGACGTTTCGACTTTTGCGCGTAATTCCGTTGGTACGTTTCATTGGCCGCGCCCAATTTCGCGCCTTGTGCCTTTTTTACCGCCAAGGCTTGTTTGGTGCGTGTAGAAGTCATTTCACGCTCATATTGCGCCACACTTGCAAAAACGCCTAATATAAAGCTGTTTACGACTGGCATATCTGTGAAGTAAATGTCAATACCGGTGTTTATCACGCGGAACGTAAATTCTATATCTCGTGCCAATCTGTCCAGCTTCGCAATTACAAGGGCACAACCGTTTTTTTGGCAGAAGTCAATCGCTTGCCAAAGTCCTTTTCTATCGCGATGCGTTCCGCTTTCCACGTCCATAAATTCCTTGACGTGTTCTCCGTTTTTTTGCTTGATGAAGTTCTCGCACATACTACGTTGTGCAGAAATACCAAGTCCGTTTGCGCCTTGTTTCAAAGTTGAAACGCGGAGGTAAGTGCAATATCGTGTCATAACATTACAATTCTAAATTGTTATCATATTCAAAAATATATCCATAAGCATACGATTTGATGCCATTCTTCCTTGCTACACAACACCTGCGTATGTTTGCTCTTTTGGTATAGGTATCTTTATTTATATCTAAACCCCTTGCCGCTTCAAAACAAGACCTAAATCTTTTCAATATATTTCCGTTTAAGTCTTTCATTAAAACAGGCAATTCTCTATTCCTTGAATTATTCTTAGTCCTTTTTATAATGTTCTTGTATTGCGAACTACCATACAAAGCGTTATATCTATGGTCACACCATTCGAGATTGTCTGCTTTGTTATTAGTCTTACATTCGTCTTTATGGTTTACACAAGGCAAGTTCTTTGGATTGGGTATAAATGCCTTAGCGACTAAGCGATGTATATTTTCATGCTTTATTGTTTTGTCTTTGTGTAAACAAACCATAAAATAACAACCCTTCCCGTCGAGTTGTGGTTTTAGAATTTTACCTTTGTGCCATTTATCAAAGCCAAAACTTTTAACTCTGCCCAAATTGCTAACTTTATACAAACCCTCGTAGCCTTCAATGTCTTTCCAAATTTCTTGTTGCATAATATAAAACAAAAGGTAACTTTCAAAATGCGGCCTCCTACCTCCGCAAATCTACTCGTTACCAATGTTATTTCCTTCGGTGTTTAGTAGGAGTTAAACACATTTCTATTGCAAAATTACAAATTTGTTTGGAATTTCCAATTTTTTGCTTTGAAAATCTATTTTCTTTTTCCGCAAAATCCACCGGAAAGTAAAGTTCCAAAAATTCCCAAAATCAAAATAATGCTCATAATTCGTAGAAAATATCGGTTTCGTCCATTTCATTGTACCACCACCCTTCTGGCATATCGTTATCGGCTGACCATTCTTCCATAAGGTCGTGGATAGCGTTTTCAATCCTTTCGGGTAGTGGCAAATGCTTTCCAAGTTCTTCAAGGGCAACGGCTTCGGCTGCATCCGACCACGTTTTGTTGTCCCTTACATATTGTATTGCTTGTTCTATTGCTTTCATACGTTATTGCTTTTTATTGTTACTAAGTCCACCAAACAAAGCGGCACAAAGCACGCCAATGAACAAAACGCCATCGCCAAGCAAATCAAAAAAGTCGTTCACTGCGTTCAATATAATCATGACTTCAAAATTTGTAAATCAGTAAACTATAATTGTTGTAAAACTCTCTACTTTGTCTATTCTTCCGTTTTCTCCACAAAATTCAACGTTGCTAATTTTCAATCCATTTTCAATCGTTCCATTATGCGCGTTTGCACGGGCACAAACGATTTCGCCAAGTTCTTCGGCTGAAATATCGCCTTCAAAATCCACTCTAATTGTAAAATACTTTGTTTCCATAACTCATTATTTTTGATAATTGCACTTTCTTTGAAAAGCCACATTATAAACACTCTAAGTTTCGCTTCTTCGCTTGTTGCTCCACTACTTTCAAAGAGGTAACTTCTTGTGGCTTGAAGTTCGCGGTTCTTTGGTGCGGTAGTTACTCCGCTTCTCATCTTTGGCTTTTCCGCTTTTCCAAATAGGGGCTAACTACTTCCCCTCGCGTGGCGTTGCAAGTCCCGCCCTTGCTGCGTGGCTGTTATCCACTACGCCCAAATGTCGGAAAGTCCTATCTTTTAATTGTCAATAGGCACTCTGCTCACCCGTTTTTGTTTAGACCTTTGCGCATTAGGTACGGGGTTCTACTTGCCCAATTCCGACACTTGCTTTACCTTAATTCGATGCAAAGTTATGACTTTATTTTCAATTCACCAAATTTTTGGCTGATTTTTCTTTCTTTTATTCCACCACTTCGTAGAAATCGTCTTGTTTAATCATGTCAAGAACGCTCTTAGGTGCTTCCAATGTATAGATGTACTGACCAAACATATTTTCCTCGCGGTTCTTGATATGCGCCATTATCGGCAAGGTAAATGCCAATGCCCATCTTTTTTCCACTATGACCTTGAACTTTATATTTTTTTCTTCCATGTCTTAGTTCTGAATAAAGTACCTTTTTACGTTTTCAAATTATTTTTTTAGTTCTTGTTCTTGCACATAAATAAACAAGTGATTTTGTGTGTAATATCCTTCTTCGTAAGCGTGAAAAATTCGCACGTATTGTTCACTTTCTTCGTTTGTTTCTTCTATTGTCAAATCTTCTGCCGCGTCAAAGTCAATTTCTTTTTTCTTTTCCACGAGAACGTCTTCGTAACGTTTTATTGCTTCGCCCTTTGTGGCGAAAACTTCAATTTCTCTGGTATCAAAATCGTTATAAACATCTTCCAGACAAAACACGTAAACTTTCATAACTTCAAATCTTTAATTATATATTTTAATTTATTTCGTATTTTGCATATTCCAGACCTTTTTTCTTTTTCAGCAATTTTGCTTGAAATCGCAAAGCACTTGCAAAGTCTAAAAAATCCTTTCTTTGTTCTTCTTGAAATTGGTATTTCCAAATAACGCTATACATAATTTTTTTATTTTAGTTGGTTACATCAAGTCTTTTAATTTCGTTCTCAGGTGGGCGACTTGTTCCGCCCAATACAATAGGCCGTGCATATCAACGCAGCAATTTGCGTTCATAAGACAATCAAACGTGGCCTTTTTAGCTTTTTCCAGTTCTTCGGCCACCTTCAAAAATTCGCTTTTTTCTTTCGTTTCCATAACTCAATTTTCTATTTATTATTTATATAAATAATAATTATTATTTTAAGCAAAATTCAATACCTTCTGGACATTTGTGCCCTCCGGTTATACTGTTTCATCAATACAAATTTTGTTTTTAGTGGGCGGCCACAAACAGCCGCCCTTTTGCCAAAATCACTTTACAAGTTCCTCCACGGCTGCGCGTTGTTTCTTTGAGAATATCCAACCAGCACCGCATGACAAACGCGGGTTGAACCTGCCTCCAATCTTTTTAAGTTCGTCCTTAATTGCGCGGCTGTCTCCAATCAATGCAATCGCCTTTTCGGAATAGTCCACGATTTGCAAGCCTTCGCACTTTGTTACGATTTTCTTTTCGGTGTCCTTTTTCGGCTCTGCCTTTGGGGACAGGTCGCGGCAATTCGCCAAATACCAAACAACCTCATCCCATTTGCTCGGCCAATGGTTGTGTATATATTCAACCGCGGCTTCGTCCTCGAAGCGGTAATTTTTGAAATTGTCGTCATTCACTTCTGGAAATTCGGCCTTAATTGTCGCTTTCGCCTCTTCGCTAATATGGCGGCTTGTGCTCACATAGCCGACACTGCCGTACAAGTTATTAAAAATAGACGGTGCACAGTCCCAATAATCGCCACCGGAATACTCATCGGGGTGCATATCGCTATATTTGTCCACAATGGCGACCACTTGTTTTGTCGTTGGGCCGTCCGTCCAACTGATGTCGTATGCGTTATTTCCCGAAAAACTTTCATAGCGGACGGAAAATTTTACGTTTGGAAAATTCCGCTTCAATTCTGTACGTATATTTGCTCCGCACGTTTTGTGCTCATACTTGTTTTCCGCCCTTTGCAGGTAGTTATATTCTTTTATCAACCTTTCGCGGGTTTCTTCGTCTTTGCGTTCCTTTTCGGCTTTTAGTTCGGCTTCCAATTTTTTCAAATTCTCCGCGCGTTGCAATGATTTTTCTATAACTTCGTCGCTGACGATTTCGCCGCTTTCATCGTAATAAAAGCCAATACCAAATTTTTTGCTAATTGGGCGCGTAGTGTCGTCCAAATGGTGTAACGGACTGAAATAGCGGTCGAGGTCGTATTTGTCCACGCTTGCAGGGTCGCCCGTGCAAATTTCCACAGCGTTCATTTCATCATCATAGACAACAAAACGCTGTTCACTCATCGCATATCCGAAAGCGTAGATAAGTGTTCCCTTCCCGATACGTACTCTTTCATTCTGTTCCATTTGGCCAGTTGCGCCAAACAGCATAAAGCTGTTGTCTTTTCCTAACTTTGTAATCATAACTCAATAATTTTTTTAGTTTGTAAATTTGTTTTTCTATCTTTGTAGGCGTGCGGGAACTTGCACCCGCGGCAAGGCGTTCAACCTTTCGCCATCCGTCATTCAGCGCCCAAACATTTCGCGCCTATCCATATTTGCAGGCCCACCGATGAAGTTATAATATCTCATATTCCATCATTTGCACAAAATGTGTCAATACTTTCCCAGTATTCTGTTTTCTTCGTTCCGTCACTATAATAGTAAACCGTTTTCCCAAAACGGGCAAGGTGCCGCGTTTTTATCAAAGTTTTTTCTTCCATTACATTTGCCATAATTTCCTTTTTGGTTTATAGTAGTTACTTTTTAACTCTGACAAACCATCCGTGACGATTATCATCAATCTCGCAATACTTTCCGATTTCGGTCAGAGTGTTTTTAAGACTTACCGCTTGTTGATACGTTTCACACAAAAAGAATTTCCAATAATCATTTTCGCTTGTCGGGAAACTTTCAATTCTTCCGTTTGATAATGTTACTTTCTCCATAATTTTAGTAAATTTTATCTGTCCAAATAATTGTAAAACTGTCCACTTCGCCGCCGCCAGTATGGTTGTCGAAAATAACAGGGTAACCGCACACGTCTGCACATTTTATGCGACCCGTCAAAAAATCTTCATGGTCTGTCGGTTTGATACCGTGCCAAAATGTAACTAAAAGCGCCTTCCTGCGAAACAAGCGCGTGTCTTTAATTGTCGGCTTGTCGCCGGCCTTATCTTTGTAAACTTCTGAAATCATTTCAGCAGTGTTAATTACGTACTTTTCAAAATCTTTTCTTTTCATTTTTTTCATTCGTTAAAAAGGTTTTCCAGTTTTATAAGCATACGGGCAAGGCCGATTTTTACGATTTTACCGCTTTTTGTCGTGCAAAGGTACAAAAGTACCAGAGACACCAAAACAACAGCGCAAAACGCCCCAAATGTGCCAAAAATCAAAAGCCACGGGCAAAGGGCAAAGATAAACAAAATAAAGTATTTCATAACATCAAAACATATAAGTATATTTTTCGTACTTTTTCGGACACTTGTTATAAAGCGTAATTGTGTGAGCACTGGACCACGCAGATAAGGCCACTTCTTTAATTATAGCGGTTTTCAATCCAACGCCGTACATTATCATCGTGCCATATCCCAGCACGCCCTCCTCTATTGTATAGACGTTTCCGCCGTTTTCTGTATATTTATTTGCAAGTTTATCTATATCACTGCACGAAAATAAACCTTTCATATTCTTTTTCCTCCGTATTTTATTATTTTATTGTTTAATTTTTATTTGTATGTTTTTTCTACATCGTCAATAAAAGCCGCCACGGCTTGTAAATTGTCTTTGTATTCACTTTTCTTATATTTCCACTCAATAGCAAAAGGCAGCGCGTGCCAGCCAGTTTTGCCCGTAATTTTCCAAATCGTTTTATATTCGTCCGTCACTATTTTACAAAATTCCCGCTTGCCGTTAATAGTCAATACAGCCTCGCTGTTGTATGTTTTTACGTATTTCATTTTTACAAGTTATTAAAACGTTTATTTATATATTTTTTTGCTTCTGCAATCGTTTGGCAACTGGCAAAGGTGTAACCGGGCACGTTTGTGGCGGTAACTTCGTACCATCTTTCCAGGCCTATTTGTTGTAAGTTCTCAAACGCTTTATAAATGTGCAGCGTAATTAAATACCCCTTATATTTGTACTGTTTCATTTCTTTTTCGTTTGTGGTACGGCCCGAAAAGGCCGTACCTTTGTTTCTTTTTTATTTGCCATTATAAAGGCTGACCATCTTTTTTTGCGTTGTCAATTTACAAGCGTTCTTTTTTTCATTCGTTGAGTACGGCGCACCGAGAGCACGCAGGCGGCTGCCTGTTGTGGCCGTTTTATAGCCGCCATCGGAAAAGTACTCGCGGCCATTTACACGCGCAAAGATTATTGTATCATAAAACACAACAAATGTGCCTTTTTCGTTGCAAATTACGCGCGTATTTGCGTCTGTCCAGTTACGGCCTTCATTCACGGCCGCCATCATCATTTTTTCAATTTTACACATAACTCAAAAATTAAAATTTTACTTTGTTTTTTTGTGACCCAGCCCCGAAGGGCTGACGCTCTGCGCCTGACACCTATTTTAAGCCGCGCAGACGGCTGTTTTTACCCGTTTATTTTGCCTCGTGGTCGCCGATGGCACGCAACAGAACGCGGGCGGCCTGATATAATGCGTGAGCCTCAACGTCCAGCCACTCTTCGCGGCGGTTCGGGCGGCGTTCGCCGTTCTTCGTCTTTTTCAACTCAGACGGGCTGCAAAGCCTTTCGGCAATGGCGTAATTATAACACAAACCATTGCCGCCCCATGCGTAAACGTCCCAACTGCTCTGGCCGTTTAGAAGTGTGTTTTCGTCGGCCTTTGTCGGTTCGCCGTTTCTGGTGTGGTTATCGTACGCCTCGCGCAACTTTTCCAACAAATCAAGCGCGTAAGATGTTACGCCGCGTTCCCATGCGCCCCGCGTCTTGCGGTTTGCAATTTCATTCGCTAACTGGCCGAAGTTAACGGCTTTTTCTTCTCCCTTAAAAATTAAGTTTGCCATAACTTTTTATATGTTTATAGGTTTATAATTGTGGACGTGTGCCGTCTCGCTCGGCCCGCTATCTATATAGGCACGCCCTTTTAACGTTTGCTTTGCTTCCTTTGTGGCGGTGTGGCCGTCTGTTTCGTGCAAGTTCTTGCCGCGCTTGTCGGTTGGCGTTGGTGTATGTACGAATGAGTGGCCACGTGTGCTTTATTCATTACATTACAAACGTATTCAATACCGTTTCCGGTTCGGTTCTCGTTGTTGGTTCGGGTGGTTACTGCCTGTAGCCCGTTCACTTCGACACACTGCGCAGACGCTATTCTCTGCCGTTGTCACTTGTCAAGTGTACCCCGTTCACGCGGAACGCCGCACGGCCGACCCTATTGACCATTACTGCACTGCCACCGCCGTGGTCTATTATTGTGCGGGTCGTGCTCTTAACCCGATAGATTGTTGGTGCCTTTTCTCGCGGGCGGCGGGTCTTTATGTGCTGCGCAGACCTTGCAGGTCATTCGGTCGGGCGTCTGTGCCGTTTTTCCTTTTGACATTGCAAAGTTACACCCTATATTTGTAATTATCCAAACAAAAAGACGTTTTTCTGCTTAAAATAAAGATTTATACATACTTGTTAAGGTTTATTGGCTTAATTTGCAAGGTAGAGTTTACAAAATAACAATAAAAGCCTGTTTTAAGTAAGTTTTTGCACAAAAGAAGTAAATGTGTGCAATATAGTATATATAGTATATATATTATATTATATAATAAGGTTTATAGTTATATAATTATATATAGTGTATTTGTTTTATATAGAATGATAGAATAAAAGAAATATGATATAATATAATAACAATAAAGAAAGAATAAATACAATACGTAATAATATAGAGAATACAAATACAAAACAGTATATAATAAACAATATAAACAACATGGATGTATATACAATATATATAATATACAATGCAGCGCAGCAATATAAATATATTATATAATATAGTGTGCCTTTTCTTTTCCTTTTTCATTTCGTTGCTTGTCGTTGCTTTTTCGGTTTTCTTTTCATCCCGTTTTTTGTTTCTCGCAGATGTGCGTTTTTTGTTTTATTGTATGTTCGTTTGAGTTGAATGAAAAAGCCGTGCCCGTGGTCTGTGGGGGTGATTTTATTTGTGGCGTGTGCTGGGGGTGGGGGGCATATAGAACGCCCAATGGCTTGGTGCATATCCTTAATTCCGAAAAAATTAAAAAACGAAAATCCGAAAAATAAAATTTTGAAAATCGAAAAATCAAAAATTCAAAATTTGAAAAAGAAAAAAATCGCGTTTGTTGCTATTTCTTCGTTCATGCTTTCTTTGAAATTTTCGATTTAAGGCGATATTTTTGTTGTGATGGTACAAGTGTTCACTTTGTTGGTAAAAGTGTCTTAGAACGCCTAAAAAGTGGCTTAGAATTGAAATTTGTTATTATTTTGTATTTTCGTGTGTATGTATATATGCGCTTACGCGCGTTTTGTTTTATGCCAGATTGTTTTTTGTAGTTCTTTTCTTTCTTTGTTGTTTTGTTGTCATCTTTTTCGTTTCTTTTTGTTTTTGTCACTTCCAAAAAGACAAAAGTTAGCCATTATATATATTTATTTATAGAACAAAGAATGATAGAAAGAAGAATAAAGATAATAAACATATTAAGAAAGACAATTTATATAATAATATAAACATATACCATGTAAGAGCGTTACATGTTATATTGTAATAAGAAGAAAATAGAAAAGAATATATAAGAAAAGAAAAAAGAAAAGCGTTATGTTGTGTTTTCTTCGCGTGCATACGTGCGTGTGCGCAAAAAAGAAAATACTTGTATGCGTGTGAGGGTGTTTTTATTTGTTGGGTAAGTCATGTTGTTTTATAAAGTAGTAACAATCAACGTGTTTTTATCTTCGTGGAAAAATAATTTGTTTTTCTTGAAAAATAATCGTGATTTTATTTGGTTAATTGAAAATTTATTTGTAATTTTGCACTTGTAATTTTTACAGGTGTTTCAAATACGTTATCCACTTGGAATATGGTGTCGTGTTGTCCGTGAGGCTTTGCATGGCACATTTTTAGCGAAAGTCGCGAAAAGGCCGTAAACAGAGCAACGGCATGGTAAATTTGGCATGAGCGTGGGAGCGTTACCCACTCGCGGCACAAGAGTTACATAAAAAGTACAATAAGTTAAACCTAAAACAAAAATTAAAGATTTAGTAAAATGGAAAATGAAATTCAAAGAACTGAAATGCATGACGTTGAGGTTATGCAAGTTAGCAACGCAGAAACATTGGCTGCATTAACACGAAGTGAAATTGACGTGCAAGTTGCAACGGCGCACCAATATCCGCGCAATCTCGCCAAGGTGTTGAACAATATCGAAACGTTGGCCACGATGGACGAAGATGTTGCTGGTAGTTGTTTTTACACATTGCGCCGCCAAGGAAAGGTAATAGAGGGGCCGAGTGTTCGCATGGCAGAAATCATCGCAAGCAGTTGGGGTAATCTTCGTGTGCAGGCGCGAATTATCAGCAATGATGGCAAGATGATTACCGCACAAGGCATTTGCCATGACCTTGAAAGCAACTACGCCACGTCAACCGAAGTAAAGCGGCGTATAACCGACAAGAACGGCAAGACTTTTAGCGAAGACATGCAAGTGGTTACTGGTAATGCCGCTTGCGCCATTGCCATGCGTAATGCTTTGTTTAAGGTAGTTCCTGCTGCCCTTGTGAAGAAAGTGATAGACAAGGCTAAGAAAGTGTCGCTTGGAGAATCTATGACGCTTGAAACGAGCCGCGCCAAGATGTTGCAATACTTTAGCACGATTGGTGTTGATGAAAGGCAAATATTTGAATACCTTTCCGTTGATAAGGTAGATGAAATAGACATCGATATGGTGGTGGAATTGCGCGGATTGGCTACGGCGATAAAAGAAGGCACGACAAGCATAAAAGAGGCTTTTGCCCCCAAGTTTGACGAGGAAAAGGCCAAGGAAGTGGCCGAAAAGTTCAAGGACTTCATGGTGGAAGAAGGAAAGGAGGACAAGCAATGACCGTTGTCAAGAAAATCAAGGAGCGCAGGGAGGAAATCCGCCTGCGCCGCCTTCATGAAAAGGCGAAATATGCCTTTCAAATCCAAGAATTGAACGGCCAGTTGTGGCTGACCAGCTTCGGTGTCTGCGTCCTCCCTTGTGAAATGTTGAAAGAAGACCCTTTGAGCGTTCTTGTCACCATACGTGAACTTTGGGTCAAGCGCATGTTGGAATCGTCAACGTTGTATTGAAAGATTGTATAACCTAAAAACGAAAACAAAATGATAAACGAAGAAAAATTGTTCGATGAATTTGAACCCAAGGAATGTGCCACACAAATAGAATTTGACACGCACATACGTGAAATCAACGCAAGGCAGCGCATGTTGAACCAACCCTATATTGACAAAATACGTGATATAGACTTTGAAAAATCATTGGTTATAGGCCAAATCGAAACGCTGCGTTCCAAACTCCAACAAATCAAGATGGAACGCATACGCATTGAGCAAGAAAAGAAAGACATCAACCGCACGTTCTACGCCTTGAAAGAGCAATGGTTCTTGCTTAACCCCAAGGGCTTGAAGAATGAAGACTAAGGTACACGAAGATTGTCCCTTTGACAAAGAAACGATGGATGCTTGGAAAGCGGAACTATACTACGTCAATTCCACAAACCATTGCATCAATCCGCCGGCGCCTTCGTGGTATCATGGCCTGAATGATTGGCAAATATCGAAAAAGACAAGACAAGGAAAGAAGAAAAATGAATGTTGAAAGATTGAAAGACTGGCTTTTCAACGGCGACATTGGCATATCGTCACTTACGATGGCAAGTGCCTTGATGGGCGTGAAGTACCTCGGTGCTAACCAACCCTTTGACATCACGGATTTCAAGCGTTGCCGTGACTTCACGAAATACGTAGAAATGAACAGGGAAGATTTCTTGAAAGTGGTGGAAACGTACCCTTGGTGGCAACACGTCCTTGACTTGTGGCAAGAACTTGAACAAGCCTACGAAAAGCGCGATGCAAAGACCATTCACACCTTGCTACATTGCAATGAATGCTATGGAAAGATACGCCAAGAAAGACTTGAACAAGCACGAAAGGAAAGGATAATATGATGAGTGAAATCAAAAATCGCAACTATCTCATTGAAGGCTACATTAATAGGTTGAAAGAAAACAAAGCCAACGGTCTAATAGACCAAACTTTTTCAAAGTGTGGCGAACATTTTATCCTTTTCCACTTCTTGAACTTTGCAATGTACGCCGAAGCCCTTAAAGCCATTGATGAAATGGAAGACCAAGGGCTGCTACGCCACAAGGCCAAGGTGTGGTGGAAAGAAAGCGAAAGATGTTGGAACCGCTATCAACGGCAAATGCGTAAGGCGATTGCCGATGATGCCTGGTTCTTGTTACAAGACTACCTTGTGCTTGCCCATGAACAGCTTGAACCTTACTTTGGCGTGTTAAAAGGTTGTATCATAGACGTTTTTAAGAAAGAAAACGCAAGCAAAAAGTACGGTATAGCATCCCAGATGCTCGTGTCTTACAAAATAGGCGAGATTGCAAGCATTCTTTGGCCAAGGTACTTTGACATCTATCGTGAAATGTGCGGTGTCGACTTTTCCATGCACTTCAAATTCGCCAAGATGGACGTGATAATGATAAACGTCAAAAACGTGGCGCAAGAGTTTATTAAAACAAACTTTTCAATACGCGCTTTGTTTGAAGAAAAAGGTG